>VOFC01000237.1_pt1 | contig 24001 bp, 41 predicted proteins | sample 5384161 | NCBI WGS metagenome assembly VOFC01 (sample SAMN12384722, study PRJNA508395) | human gut metagenome | isolation source: healthy gut B | host: Homo sapiens | reverse complement strand
CTGTCTAAACTTCTATACTGAATTGCTTCTGCTAAATGGCTAATTTCAATATCTTTTTTTCCATCAATATCGGCTATTGTTCTAGCTACTTTTAAAATTTTTTTGCATATGCTCTCGCACTTAAACCTAGTTTGTTAAATGATTTTTCTAATATCTCTTTACATTCTTTATCTAATTTACAATATTTTTCTAACAATCTTGGTGTCAATTCTGCATTACAAAAAATGTTATAATCTTTGTATCTTTCTAACTGTATATTTCTAGCTTGATTAACTCTTTTTTTTTCTTATTTGCTCTGAGGTCTCTATATTTTTTTGTTTTATCAATTTTTTTCATATGTAACACTTTCTACTTCAATATGTAAATCTATTCTATCTAATAATGGTCCACTAATTTTATTAATATATCTTTTTATTTGTTCTGGCTTACAATGACATTCTCTCTTGTTTGCCCCATAATATCCACATGGGCATGGATTCATGCTTGCTATAAAAAAATAAAATTACATGGATATGTAATTGCAATATTTATTCTGCTTATTGTTACCTTTCTATCTTCTAAAGGTCCTCTTAACAATTCAAGTACATTTTTGTTAAACTCTGTTAATTCATCTAAAAATAATACCCCATAATGTGCTAAAAGCTTACCTCTCCGAGGTTTTGGTTTCTTACCTCCGCCTACTAATGCAGCTGCTGTAATTGTATGATGTGGGCTTCTAAATGGTCTTTTTAAAATTAATGGATTTTCTTCAGATAATAAACCTGTAATACTATGGATTTTTGACCTCTAGAGCTTCTTCAAAACTTATATCTGGTAATATACTTGCTAATCGTTTTGCTAACATTGTTTTTCCAGCACCTGGACTTCCGAATTAAAATACAATTATGACCTCCTGCAGCTGAAATTTCTAAAGCCCTTTTTACATTTTCTTGTCCTTTTACATCAGAAAAATCAAATTCATATAATTCTGAATTTTTGTCATTTATCTCTTTATGCCTTTCTTTTTTCAATATATTTCTCTCCTTTTAAGTATTCCATTAATTGTTTTAAATTATTAACTGGTAATATTTCTAATCCATCTACTATTGCAGCTTCCTTAGAATTTTTTTCTAGATAATATAATTCTTTTTTTATTCCTAATTTCTTTGCTTCAATACATATCGGTAATACGCCATTTATTTTTTTTCAACACTTCCATCTAAAGAAAGTTCTCCTACAAAAATGCTTTCTTCTAAAAAAAGTATTTAAATAATTATTTTCTATTTCTCCACTAGCAATCAGTATTCCTAATGCAATTGGCAAATCTAAACTTGCTCCTTCTTTCCTTATATCAGCAGGTGCTAAGTTTACTACTATTCTTCTACTTAAAAATTCTACTCCTGTATTTCTTATTGCAGTTTTTACTCGTTCTTTTTGCTTCTTTTATACTTGTGTCAGGCAGTCCAACAATTTCAAAGCAGGGCAATCCACATGAAATATCAACTTCAATTGACAAAATACGCCCATCTAGTCCCTGTAAAGCTAAACTTTTTACAACTGATAACATACTTTTCCTTTCTTATACATTTGGATATCTGAGGCCATTATAATTTTTATTTAAATGAAGGATGTTTTGCAAATTGCTTTTTATCAATTTTAATGGATTGTGCCGAACAGCGTAGACTTTAATTTATCTTTTTCGACTTAATTTTATATAGGGATTTTTAAACTTATAATTAAATTATGGGGGTTTATAATGACCTCAGATATCCAAATATATATTATTAAATTTTACCTGGTATTTTTGAATCTTTTGATAAAATACTTTTTAGATTCTAATTGAATTTAAATTAATTTGAAATTAATTTTTAAATTGAAATAATATTTAATTCTTTTGTATTATAAAACCGTTTCCATAATTTGTCAACAGTTTTTTGAATTTTTTATTTTTTATTAATATTTAGGCTCATAATTTATAAATAGTTTATATATTAATATTCAAAAGTCCAGTCAAATCAACATATTCCATATGATTTCAATTTAAAAATATTAATATATAAACTTCATAATAATAAATAATTAATTTAATCAAACCAATAATTTCATTTAATTATGTTCAGTAATTCCATATGTCCCATTTGTAAAATCTCTAAATAGATTTACTTGTGGTGTAACATAAGTAAATATTATAAAACAACTCAATAAAAATATAAGAATCCCGCCTGCTAAAATTTTAGTTTGAATTGTGCTTTCATTCTTTCTTTTCATTAATTTATAAGAAGTCCATTCTCCTAAAATAATACTAATAATAAATATTAGAATATCTATTATAAAAAAGTTAGTCCCAATAATTCCTGTATAAGTAAAAAAGCTTATAACAATAAAGCTAATTGCTGTAAATATTCCTATAGCTTTTTTGCTTCTATGTAATTATTAGCAATATTTTTACAAAATAATACTCTATTAATCCTAATATTAGCATAGGATAAAAAACTAATTTTAAATGTTCCCATACGCTCTCATTAACAGCACTAAAACTAGCAATAATTGCATTATTTCCAGACCATTCATAAATAAAATGCAATAAAGTACCTAAAATTAATTCTAATATTGTTACAATTAATTCTATTTTTTTAATAGTTTACTTGTTTTTATTTTATGCAATATTTCTTTAGATTTTTTCATATTATAAATCCCTCCATTCTTACTTAATTAATTTGTATGAATGAAGGGCTTGTTCTTATGCTTATTTTCAATATTTTATACATTAACTTCATCTTTTCTAACTTCTATTTCCTTTTGTCGATAAGATATAATATTGAATTCATCTTTTTATTAAATACTATCATAATCACTTTTGTATAATTATCTTTAGCTGGTTTACCATATTCATTAATAGTAATACTTGCTTTATGTTTTTAAGAGTATCAAAAGTGTTCATAAATCCCATTCCTGTTCCACCACTTTCTTTGTGGGTTGTACTTGGGATTTTTCCTAATTTATGCAATGTATTTATTTCAAATTCAATTCCTGAATCATATATATAAATTGAGTATTGTCCGTCTATTTTTCCTATTCTTACTAAAATGCTTCTATTACTATTATTAGAACATTTTACTGCAATTATTGCATTTTTTACATGGTCTGCTATTAATATTTCTAATTCTTCTTTTGTTATATGATTATTAATCATTTGATATATGTTTCCATTTAATTGTACTTCAAACTTAATTTTATTTTTTTTGCATTCTGATTTCATATAATTTAACATATCGTCTATTTCTGAAATGTTTGTCTTTGGAATTTCTATTTCTGGTTCTTCTGATATTTGCTTTGTGATGTTGTTTAGCCTATTTTTTACATCTATTTCTTCTGCTATTTCGTTCTTTAATGCTAGTTCATTTAGTTTGTATTCTAATGCTTTTTGTTTGTGTGCTATTGAATGACTTGTTTTACTAAAGTTTAGATTTTCTTGTTCTAATTGTTTTATTTCTTTTTTTCTTGTCCTCTAGTTCCTTTTTGGTTTCTTCTAAATCTTGTACTAACAACCTTTGCTTATAGTAAAGTTGTAATGATTTTTGAATTGTGATGAACATTATTATAGAAAAGATAATAAATCCTATTCCTACTTTGTCCGCAATTTCTTCATTATAATTAGATATTATTATAGCAAAAAATAAAATAGCTATACTTATATTTAAAATTATCAAATTAAAATATTCATTTTCTATTTTATTTTTAAAAAATATTATTCCATTTTTAAATCTCTTTATGTTTGTAAAATTATATGAAAAAAATTATGTGTATTAACATTATGCTTATAAACTGTATATAATCATTTTTTATATTAAAAATTTTATTTGGAAAATATGCTATTAAACCTGCTAAAAACAATAGAATATAATTAATACTTAATGAAATTTCTATCATCATAATAGAATATAATACATCCTTTTTTCTCCCTCTTATAAAATATTAGTGATAACAATAAATTTAAACATATTATGCTATAAAATGAACTTGTATATTTCTTTTATAACAGCACAAATTATAGCAACAATAAAAAAATAAAATAATTATTAATACTCTATTTTTCTCTTTTCCATTAGTATTACTTATTTTTTAATAGCAATATAATAAGTAAGAATACTAATAATCAATATTTCTAAACAATTTATAGATATACTTACTTCCTCTCGTTCCATTATTACTAATTCTCCTGTCATTTTATTCAATTATATATTAAATAAAAAAAAGATAATCAATATAAAATTTATATATATTGATTATCCTTTTAATTATCAATTATGCTTTAAAACCATTTGCTAATCCATCTCCAGAAATCATACCAACTCATAATATTCACCACCTTTTCCATTTCGTTTTTTCTCTTGGTGTCAATAAAAAATACCATTTATTACTTTCAAATAAACGGTATCTAATAATAGAAAAAAAATGATGAAAAATAAAAAATCTAGTATTTACTACTAGATCATCTTTTTTATTTTATCAACATAATAATAAATAAACTCCATAGGCGTTGGTATTCCTGTCTCATAATTCACTTTGGCTGTATAATATGTTGTTAAATCTTCTATTGATGAAACTCTCCAAGCATGTATAATTGCATTTTGAATTCCATTAGTTATAGTATTTCCTGATTTTTTATATATTTTCGTTAAATGTTGTATAACATTTATATTACTATTTTCGTTTTGTATTAAGTATAATATAGCATCATGAATATATTTTCTTCCTTTTAACTTTGCTGTTACTCCTATCAAATCCAACTCATGATAAATATGTTCTGAAATTTTACTTTCACTTTCTCGTAATTCCTCTTCTAAGTTTTTAATATCTGATTGTATTTCTATTTTTCTTAAATTAATGAATTTATTTAAGACTTGATTACATGAATAATTAGGATGATCTTTATATAATATAAGATCAACTCCATTCCTATGTAGTATTTCATAAGTTCTTTTTGAGTTAACATGTGTAGTTACAATTACAATTGGTACATAATTCAAATTTAATTTTTTAAATTTAATAAAAATTCTAGAGAATCCGTGTTGCCTGATGTGCTATTATTTAGCTCTAAATCTAAAACTATACCTTCTGGGTGCTTCAACTTTACATATTTTAATCCTTCTGTGTCTGAATCTGTTATTCCAACTAATTCTATATCTTTTCTTTCTTTGATACAATTAACAAATCTATTACAGTCATCAATATCATCTTCTATAATTAGTATCTTCATTGCTTTAGATTCCATATTATACTCCTCCTTTTATTCTTATTATGGATAATATACCATAAAACCTCATTGAATACTACATTAATGTAGAATATTTTCCTATATATTTTCGGTTTTTTTTAATATAAAATGAACAATAAGTATAAGGAGTGGTTTTTATGAATATTAATCATAGCAGTAAAGAAATAGAATTAGATAAATTAGAACAAATAGAAAGAGGCAAAAGAATTAAATTTATTAGAGAAAATGAACTACATATGAATAAAACTCAACTTGCTAAAGAGATTGGCATTTCTGGACAATTCCTAGGATTAGTAGAAGAAGGAAAAGGTAACCTTGTCTATAAAAGTATAAAAAAAAACTAAGAAATATTAGTGGACATTCAGCTGACTTTATTTTATATGGTTTTGATGATACAACTATAACTAAAACCAAAGAATGTTTACAACATTATTCTGAAGAAGAATTTATTTATGCTACTAAAATAATTACACAAATTGCTACTTTCATAAAAAACACTTAATGTTTTATGTATGTTTTATATTGTTTTGAATATATCGTATTGACTTTTTTGTATTTCTTGAAATAAAATATTCCACATAAAGTACTAATATATATACTAAAAGGTGGAATATTTTATGATTACAAATTATTTATTTTTTTTAATAGCTTTACCAAAAGAAGAACTAAAAAAAAACAACTTTTAATTATTTTATTATTTTTTGTGTTTATCATGTTGACTTATCTATTTTTAAATTATCTAAAATTAAAATTCACAAATGAAAATAGTAATTCTCTTTTTCAAAAATTTTTAAAAAGGCTTTAAATAACTGCTGAAATCATTTAATATATCACATTATAAAAAGTTAGAAGAATTTTAGTATTTTCAAATATAAAAATCTTTCTTACAATATAAAGACTTTTTATAGTCCAAATATTTATAAAGAAAGATCTATATGTTTTTTATAAACATTTTTATTTTTGCATTTGAATTAAAAAAATTATATTTATTTGCATGTCTTATTTCATCTGTCATTATTGACATAAGTAAAGTATAACTTTTACCACTTGGCATAGTTCCAATTATTTTTCTATACTTCTTTAATAGCATCAAGTTCCCCAAATAATGCCTTTTCGTCATCTACCTCACAACATCCCCTTTGTTGATCTACTGAATTAAGAATATGGAAGAATTGGCTAACACTTTCATTTTCTGTATCTTTTGAAACTGAGTTCATTTTTACAAAACTTGCTCTTATAAACCTAGATTGTGAAGATAAATCACCAGGAAGTCCTATTGCTCCCATTCCTCTGCTGTATCTATCTAAATTTATATTTTTTGCAAATTTATTCTCAGGAGATTGAGGTGATAAGTTCATATAGTTATTTAATGCAAACATTTGCTTATCAAATGGCGGGTTATTAGTTAAAATTCCTACAGGGTTTTCATATATTTTTATTCCATCTTTCATTGCTTCAACTGTTATGGCTTCTTCTTTGTCTGCTATAATCCAATAAGATAGAAAACATTATATTTATTTTGATGAGATTGCTGAAAACATTTTAAAGAATGTTCCTAAACAGAGTCAAAAGTATGTAAAAAATCAATTGGATAGACTTGATAAGAATTTTATGGATTATATTTGTTATTGGAATGAGAAATATTATAGGAATGGTTTTTGTGATGGCATCATTTGGATTAGTATCTTTACCTATTATATTTGTAATCATTCCAACACATGTTATATCTCCTCCATACATAAATCCAATACTAGTTGGATTAACCTAAAATACTTCTCATCTAGAGGTATTAAATATCCATCATTTGAAATTAACATTCTACTATATGGAATCACTTTCTTAAATACATTTATAATATCACCTACATTATCATATTGCTTATTTTGCTCATTTATTGTTTTTTTTTATTTCACTTTCGATTTGAGTAGATTTAGCTCGTCTCTGCTCTCTATTCAATTGATTAAGTGCATTAGAAGCTTTTTTCTTTATTTCTTCACTTGTTGTCTTTTTTTTAAATAATCTATTAATCCATTTCTAGAAAATAAGCATTCCAAATAATCTAAATCAACAAAATCAAATATTCTATTCAATTCAATATATTGTCCATAATCGTCATTTGTATTGTTACCCATTTCAATTTTTTCAGCTTGCATATATTCATAAGCGATATCAAAAGCCGCATCATGAAGAGATTTTTCTATAATTTGTCGTGCAGTATTAGAAATATCCTTATCTTTTCCAATTTTTGCTTCCAAATTTAGTTTTGCTTCAGCATTTACAATATTAAATATTCCAGCTTTTCCTCCCACATTTATGTCAGATAATATAGTATTATTTTCACTATTTGTTGATGTATTACTTTCTTCCATCTTTATATCTCTTATAAGTCCATTATCTTTTTTGGGCGATAATAGAATTAACAATATCTGTATCAAGATAAATAAATTGTTTCATTTTTTGTTCCTCCATTTATAATTTTTTATTATATAGATTGTTTATTTACATTATTTTAACTGTATTAAATTTTTTAATGATATATCTGAAACTGCTATAATATTTTCATTTTTTTTCATACACATTTTTGCTTACTAAATGTTCATTTACTATAAATACTTTGTATATCTTCCAATTATCTCCTTTTTAAATTATATTGTGCTTTTATATCTTCAATATGATCTTTGGCCCATTCAGTTCTTCTTTCAAGCTTTTTACTATAACTTTTTTTACTATCACTATCTTCAAACATTTCTCTATATTCGCAATATATTTCATATGGATTCCTAGATAATTTAAAATCTTTTTACTTCTCCTACCACAATTTGCTTATTTTTATCATAGATATATAAAATGTCTATATCTCCTAAATCATTATTTTCTTTGTCTACTATTCTTTTTTCCATTAACTTTCTTTAAGTTTTTATCGACTATTAGTTCAGGGAATGTTTGTAATATATTAAATATACTATCATTAAATGCTTTTCCTCTATTTTTACTTACTTTTTTCCTATATATTTATTCATCTCTTTACTTCTGGTCTTAAATTTTCCATCACTTATAAGGTCCATCGTAAACATAGTCATATGGAAAATATTTCTGTTTCCCCATATATATTCATTATCTCTTTTTATAAGAGGTCTCCTTGTAAATGATAATTCTCTATTAAATCTCCACGGATATACATCTTCCTTTCTAAATCCCTCTGGTGGTGTTAGAAAATCATCTCTTTTATCTAAACATATATAATCCAAGATTTTTTGAATTTTTATCTCTTTAATTTCTTTCAATTGTTCTTGTATAGTTATAGCTAATTTATCACATTCAAATTTTTTATTTCACTTGCCTGTTCTTCTCCAATTAATATTAAATGATAACATACTTTTAAAAATTCCGAAAAAGTAAATCCCTTTTCAAAATAAAATGCCTTATCCAATTCATTTGATTCAAATTGACTTTTTTACTATAATTTCATTCCATTTTCCCTATTGAATTATATTCAAATTCTCTTATTCTTGCATTTAACATACTACTTCCCATTGCATTATATTCATTTTTTTTAATCCCTATTCTGTCAGACTTTAATATCTCAATAGGAGTATTAAATATTTTATATCTAAACAAATCATTATTATATGCCCACTCTATTATTAAAGAACATATTGCTAATATCTCCTCATATTCATATTCTCCCAGTAGCTCTTTTTCTAACGGTGGTTGAGCAGACACATATTCAATTAAAAACTTCAATGCCTTTGTAACTCTTTGATTTTCATTAAAATCTTTCCATATTTTGTCTTTCTTTTCTGGATAACACAAAGCATCATTATAATGTCTTCTTTGGAACATCATCATATAATATATTTGTTCTTCTAAATCATAATATATTACTTCCACTAAATTATTGGGATTTAATTTTTTGACTTTATTTTGTAGTAATTTATATAAATAGTCAACTACTAATAATGTAATTTCATTTTTATCTTCTTCATCAACTATTCCATAATTCCACTTCTTTAGTGAAATAATATATTTTCCAATATCATCAAGTAATTCATTTATATCATTTTCATTAACTTTTCTATTTTGTGGAAAATCAATAGGTTTGAAATATGGATAGATTTCATAATCAAGTACAAAAGAATTTTTGTTTCTTATCAGGAGAAAACTTTTCGTCAATTTTTTTTATAATCTTTGTCTGTAAAATCCATTATCTTATTTAATATTATTAAAAATAAATTTTTTTTCTTCTTGGTTGTCCTTCCTATTAAAACAATGATATGTGTTTGGACTTATATCTAATAATATTTTATTATTTTCTTTTTTTTATTGAAACAGTATTTTCAATTGGTTCACTACATTTTTTATCATAAAAATATTCTATACTGTTACCTGTCATATTAATTTTAATATTAACATATTTCTCTCTAATTTCTTTATCTTCAATAATTTCTTTTACATTCGCCAATCCAATAAGAAATAGTATCTATCATACTATGACAAACATTTAATTCCTGACTATCTTTTTATTTTCTCACTATATATCCATATTTCTATATTTTTCATTTCTACCAATAAACTTATTACTTTATTCTTTCTATTTCTATTATCGTTCAAATATATTTTTCTTTTTTCGTCTAGAAGAATTACCTCCTCCATATATTCTGGATTATATGATTCAACTAAATGTCTATTTTCATTTTTTTAGGATTTAACTATATATTCAATATCATCACCTGCACTAAGATATAACATTGTATTTTTAGGATTAAATTCATCACTAATATAAAAAGAATAATTACAATTTGTATAAATATCTACAAATGGAAGTTCTCCAAAAGCCTGTGGCACTTCTAATAATTTATTCTTTGCACTTATATATCTTGTTAAAAAGAATTTTTGCTCTCTTTCATTTATAGAAATACATTTTAATTCGAATGGATTTAGACATATAGGTGCATTAAATGTACTTTTATTAAACCCTATTAACATACTTCTCCCAAAAAGAATTATATATTAAACATATAAATATATCTTTGTCTGATACTCTAAGTTTTAATTTATTTGTAATATAATCTATTCTTTTTATCCAGCAATTTGCTAATTCCATTATTTCTGTAATTATCAAATACTTTTTCTTTATTAAAGTCTCTTCCATCATCAAAGATTCCTATTGATATAATTATTTGCTTATTATCTCCAGTCAGCAATGTCTCTTTTGTACGACATATCGTCTTTTTTCAATTTTATATTTAAAGAATCTTCATTTATTTTTTTATTTCCCAATCTATCAAAATAATTTATACACTGTTTCCATACTGTATGGTTATATAGTTTAATAAATTTTTCTTTTTTTTCCCATATTGATCAACAAAACTAACTATACTATGTATCAAAAACGGACCTAATATTGATGGTGATAAAATTATTACATTTCCTTTACCATCTTTTAAAAAATGGTCTTTTGAAAAACTTTTTGATTGTCTAGATTTAATAAATTTTCTATATCTTCATTTTCAAAATCACTATATAATAAATTTATTAATTCATTATCATTTAGCATATAATTTACTATATCTTCTTTTATAATTATACATTCCTGTAATTTTTTTAATCTATTCTCACTCGGTATAACAATATTTTCGATTTCGTCATATCTTTTTTAAATTTTCAATACTAATATCAATTTTTTTTGAAACACAATCTGAAATTTCTAAAATAAAACTAATTAATATGCTCATTTTTTTTTAGCAAATTCAATATTGAATTTGTTACCACTTGTGTAAATTGTATTTATAACTGCCTGGAGTATATATCCTGGTATGTAGTTAATACCTGTAAAAATATTATAATTGTTATAAAACATCACTCTATCTATAAATGAATTTTCTGGTGGATCTATTGCAGAAGTCAATTTCATATTTTCAATTGATTGTATTAGTTTTTTAAATTTGCCCATACTTATTTTATATTCCGATATCAATTCTTTCTTAGATAAAGTGAGTATTGCTGCAATTATTGGTTCAATAATTGTTGCTTTGTTTTTAGTTCTCAGGGACTAAATTTAAAGCAGATAATTTTGCAATAATATCATAAATATCGTATCTTTTTATTTCTTTTAATATATTTTTAACAATATCTTTATCTCCTTTTTTTCTTTTCATTATAGAATCTATCAAAATTATCGTGTAAACTTTTTCATACTTTTCTCCCTTTTTATTTTATCACAATACATAATATTAATTTGTCGAAACTTGTATTTTATTATCAATAAAAGCAAAATAATTCTGTAATATATAATTACTATTATTTTGCTTTTCTTTTGTCATTGATACATATCATTCTTTACCTTTAACTACTGTTCCATCATCTAAAATCTTAATAATCTTACTAAAATCTTTTGCGCCAATATGTGAATAATAATTTCCACTATCAATATAACATGATTCACATTTGCAAGTAACAAAATCATGTAAACTTTTTGATTCAATTATATCTCCACAAATTAAGCATTTAATTTTCATAATCATCATTCCTTATATTCGTTCCTATTAGTCATACCTATATTGTTCACTATCCTCAGCTACCATTAATTTACTGTGTCCTTCTTCATCTACTGGGTAAATTATTTCTTTGGCTGTAGTCAATCTGTTTTTTAAATCAGATAAAGCTTTGTTTTTAAATATTCAGATAAAGCTTTGTCTTCGCAGTATATATAACACCCATTTTGTCCTCTTGTTAATAATGTCCTATATGTATTTTTTATAATTTCATCTGCCAATTTTAAAAAGCTCCTTCTGGATTTTCTTTATACATCTTCTTTATTCCAGATAAAGATTTATCTGTTGATGCTCTTTCTTTAAAATCTGTTATAATTTTTTCCGTTTTCATATCGTAAATCTTTTTCCTATAATTACTCCAACATAGTCAAATTCTAATCCTTGTGATGTATGTATGCAACCAGCTTGTTCAACAGAATCTTTATCTATTGCCCAAATTGTTTTATTAAAATTCCATTTCATTTTAAAATCATATTCTGGTATCTCTATGTCATATTTATCACCTTTAGGATCTTCTTTTTGAAATCCAATCCCAGCAGTATCCTGCCAATATTCTTGATTTATTCTTAATATTATTACATCTAATAATTTGTTCTTTTAGCTCATTTGGATTATCAAAAACTTTAACTCTATAATCTTTAAGAAATGTCATATCTATTTCTTCATCAGTCACGTCACCATACTGTAGAGAGCTTTCTACCCAATCTATAAATTTTTCAGCTCCTCCGCATCTAAATTGAGCATTTAATTTTCCATATGATATTTCAGCATTTAATTCTTTAGCAAAAAATTCTATTCTTTCTTTTGTTCCATAATCATCTATATGTATATGTTGCTTTGAATCAATAAAAAATATTGCAAATCTAGTAGCATTAATAATCTCTTTTATTTGATTCTCTCCTCTTTTTTAGGAATCCTGTCTTTTCGGTAAGTCTATGTGCTTCATCAACGATCAATGCATCAAACTCATTGCTTTTTTTCATTTATATATGATCCTGACCCACAAAATAAATTATCAATTTCAGTCTTTTTATATGTTCCTTTTAATTGAACAGAATAAACATCTCTTGGTGTTTGATTTTTTGTTATATACTGACAGTTCATTCCATACTTTCCCAAAAATTGTCCTAAATAAATTTATTGCAATTACAGACTTTCCTGTACCAGGTCCACCTTCTACTATATAAACTCTTTTCTTACCATCTTTTTTTTTTGATAATTTTGCTAATCTTTTTTGCTTCTTCAAATACATCCTTTTGTAAATCAACCATAGAAAATTCTTCTTTACCATTTAGCATATTTAATATATTATCCTGTAATTGTTTTGAAGGTTTGATTCCACCTTCTTCTAGTATATATAATGTTTCCTTATTATCTCCATATTTTATATGTTTTCTAATAAATTCTTTTAGCTTATCATTCTCTCCATTCAAAAAAATTGGTGACTCTTTTAAAAGGCTTCTATATTGATTGTTTGTTATAGCATCATTTTCTGTTTTTTCATATCTATGTAAACACGAACATGGAATTATATCCATTTTTTTTCTTCTGCAGCCGCATAGAAATTTTTCATAATTTTTGCATATGAAAGTGCTTGATATGAAGGATGTTGTACTATACCATATGCTTTTACTTCAACCATATCATCTCTATCTGTAACTACTTTAGCACTATTCCACCTTTTGAATTCTATTACTATAATTGTGTGTTCCTTCTCTTCGTTTAATCCACATATTATAAAATCCACTCTTAATTTTGAATTATATAATTTAAATTCCATTGCTACAGAAATATCATTTGGAAATATATTATCTCTTAATATTTTTTCCATATGATTTGCTGTATCTATCCAAGATTCATTTTCACTACTACCTACATTAAATCTAATCTTGCTTTTATTTTTTTTTGGCTACTTGATCATTATATACATCTTCTAAAAAAAGATTGTTTCGTTGCCTCATATACTATCATAATAATTGCCCCCATAATTATATCTTTATAGCTTATTATATTTTGTACTTACACCCCTTTGCTTTTTCTACTGGATATTTTTTCTTTGTTTTTTCTAATTTCTTTAATATTATATCTTTTGGATTAACATTTAATTTCATAGCCATTTGAATACAATATGTAAATACATCTGCTAATTCTTCGCATACTTCTTCTTTATTGTAATTTTCACTATCCCATTGAAAGCACTCTAATAATTCTCCTGCCTCTATCGAAATTGATTTTGCTAAATTTTCTGGTGAATGAAATTTATCCCAATCTCTTTCTTTATTAAATTTTTTATTTCTTTTATTATTTCTTCCATAAATCTTTTACCTCTAATCTTTCAAAATTTCAGAATAAATATTATACATATATCCATCAATACTTTCTCTTTCTTGCTTTTCAATCATTTTCAATAAATTTATTATATCTTCATCTACTATTGGTATAACTAATCCTCTACTATCTTTTAATGTATCTCTGCATCTGTCTATAAACAACTTTCTATTTTCAAAGTTTCTAGCCATCATAATTCCAAATTTTCCAATGGTTGGAGAAAATCTTCCTGACACTTGATCTATTTCGGGATTTTCTGGATCATGATTATAATTCTTGCATTCAACCACTATTTTATTTGCTATAATATTAGGGGATGTTCTCATATTATAAAAAGAATCCATCATTTGCTGCATTTAAATATGTAATATCAATTCTTTTTTCTTCCATTATGTATTCTATCTTCTTTTTAGGTTTTTTATAAAATTAGGATAAAATATAAATTCTAATGCACCAATACAATAATCTTGAAATAGATTTTCATCTTTTTTGCCAGGATCTATTTTTTTAATTTTATTTCTTAAACTCTTTGCGATTTCTTTTTTCTATTTCTTCTATATCCTTTCTTTTCCATGCATCTTTTATAGGCATATTTCCTTTTCTTTTTCTATATTGATCTAATAATTCAGGATGTTCATTACTGATTTTATACAGAAAATCTTTCTTTAATTTATATTGAGATTGCTCTTTTAATTTCTTTTTGTAACTCTTTTTTTCTCCTGATTTTAATGTTTCTACTAATGAGCTATTTGCATTTATATGTTCCCTTTGTAAATATTCTAAAACTTCTTTATTATAATATTCGCTAGAATTGATAATTGGCGTTTGTACAACTATCCATTTAGGCACTAAAATTATTTTTTGTTATTTACACATGGAAGTTCAACATATTTATTTTCCCATCTTTCAGTCTCTTTGTTCCAAATAAATCCACTTGGTACATTATACATTTTAATATTTAGATTTTTGCATTGTTCTTGTGTATAGTCAATTAAATACTTTCTAATTATATTAATTGTCATATCTGAAATTTTATCATCACCTATGCCTTCCACCATCAATTCACATTCAGATATATCTTGAATAAATCCCGTTGTAACAGCTTTGCTTTTTGATAATTTGTTATATAAATCATTAGCTTGCTTCTTAGTAATTCCTTTACCATTTGGTTTTCCCCTTGATAAACCTAATCGAGTTTCATTTGGTTCATTTAAATGCTCTAACATATATTTACATAGTTTTGGATTTGTATTAATATTTTCTATTATTTTTTTGAAAAAATTCCCTAATCTCCTTTGTAGCATTTATACTCCATTCATCATTTCTTCTACTTATAAAATAAGGATCAACAAATAATGGAATATCCCCATCCACAAATATATCCACAAAATCTAGTTCTACTTGACTTTTTTTTTAATTTAAAAAATTCAGAAAATTTTGTCATTTTATTCACCCTCATTTATAATAACTCTAGTATATTTTATATCATAAAATGACAATTTTCTCAACAGATACTTGTAAATATTTACAATTAATTTCTTCCAAAAAATGATCATATGGATAACATGCTTTAATATACAACTCCGTTAACTCCATTTTATATTTCTCCAATAACTCTAAATGCTTTTTGCTTAAATACATTTTACAAATCCATTCAACTCCTTTTCTTGAAATAATAACTTTATTATTATCTAAATATTTATAATTACTAAATCCCTTATCACACATTTTTTTTTAATTGCTTTCCTTATACTAGATTCTGCTCTATTAAAGTATTTTTCTAGTTGTTTTATGTCCATATCTTCATTACACCAATTTTCATTATGCTCTACTTTCAAAAAATCTTCATACAATTTAATTCTGGTTTCAAAAAATTCTACATCAGTATCTATTAAAGATTTTTCTTTTTCAAAATACACAAATTTTATCCAGTAATACCCTTCTACTAAAATAAAATATTTTCTACTTCTTATTTTTTCACTTCTCCATCTGCAAGTTGGATGTTTTTTAACATAACATCTACAGCTTTTCTTAAATCTACATGCTTTACTTCTTTACCATGTTTAGTTGTTGTTCCTAATAACTTTAATCTTTTTAAAATTTTATCATATGATAAAAAACACTATCTAAAATTTGTTCTGAATCTCTCCACATTTTCATCACTTCCTTGCTATAAAAATTTATTAATGCTAGTTTACGAAGCATTAATAATTAGCAAAATTTATTTTGCTCGAATATAGGTGGCATTTTTTATGCCCAATATTCGCCAGCGTGGTGTTTTGACACCCTTTTTCGCTGTTTAGGGCAAAATGCCCTAATACCCTTTTTGCTTGCTCTCTGAGGGATAATTTTTTATAAAAAATCTCTTATTTTTATTTTAAATAATTGCAAAAAAGCTCAAATTTCTAAATTAAAAACATGAACTTTTTTGCTTTACTTTTATGTATAAATATTTTATAATTATATTAGTTTTTGGATTAAGTTAGTATTTAGTTTAGTCGCTTATACTAACTTTTTTCTTTTCATTTTCATCATATTTTTTAGTTCAATTCCATAGCAAAATTGATATAACTTTTCAATAACATCTTCAGCTAATTCTTCATCTTCACTTTGATAAAATCTATCTAATAAGCTCTCTTTATCAAATCTAGTTGTTACTATAATTGGTAATTTATTTTCATTTCTATTTTCTATAATTGTATATAATTTTTCTAATGCCCAGCTACTAATTCTTTCTGTTCCTAAATCATCAATTATAAGCATATCAACCTTAGAATATAATTCAATTATGTCTTTTTCTTTACTCGAAACATCTTTAAAAGTATCTTTAATTACATCCAGCAATAAAATTAGTCTTCCCATTAAAACTAGCATATCTTTTTCAGTTAGTTTATTTAAAATAGCTGTTGCTAAATGTGTTTTCCCTGTTCCTGACTTTCCAGTAATAATAAGTCCATTTTTTGATTTTTATTTATACATTTTTGTGTAAAATCTTTTTCAATTTTACTTCTTTTTCATTATTTTCTGTTATTATAAAATTTTCCAATTGATAATCTTGTATTCGGTTACTAATATAATTTTGTATATAGAATTGCCTAATCATTTGTTCAAAATGTTTCCTTTTCTTTTGTATTTCTTCTTTTAAATCTATTTCATTCCAATAAGCCTTTGACTTTTTACAATCACATCTTTCATACTCTATTGAAGTTAAAGGCATATTTGCATACAAATAATCTAAACCTATTGGTTTTAAATCTTTTCCACAGAATTTACATTTATTGTGGAAAATCTTGTCTTTAAATTATATTTCATATTTTCTAAATCCATTTGTGTTCTCTTCTTCCTTTCTTATTTCTTTTCTCTTCTCTTCTTTCTTCTTTTTTCTTTATTCTCTTCTTCTCCGTTACGTAACGTTACTGTAACGTCACTTTTTTCCTTTTCACTTTTCTTTTTTCACGATATTTTTGTTGTCTTAATCTTCCTTGTTCCTTGTATTTTTCATATGTTTGAATACTTTGATATTCATTCCAATTTTTTATTTTGTATACTTCATTTTCTAGAATAATCATTTCTAATTCTAAAAATTTTCCAATAATTTTTTTTCATTTTTTCATAAGACTTTCCCATAATCTTTGAAAAATATTCGATTGACATTGGTTTATTCTCACCTATTAATAATTTTCCTTCTTTATTACATTCCAAAGAAATACTTAATAGCTGAATCCATACTCTAATATATGTATCTCCATCTGGTTCTTTAAGTAATATTTGAATTTTCCTATTTGCAAATAAATTTGCATCAATTTTTAACCATTGTAAATTATACATGTCCTCCTTTCCTCTCTTTCTTTAGATTTTACATCATGGATTGTAATTCCATGTTTTTTAAATATTCATCTAGTGCTTGTACTCTAAATAAATATTTTCCACCAACTTTACAATATGGAATTTGTTTTTTCCTTACTAGTTGATTAATTAACCAATATGAAATACCTAAATACTCTGATGCTTCTTTCATCGTTAGTGTTGTTCTTCGAACTTTTTGTACTTCCATAGTACCACCTCCTGTTTTTTTTGCAAATTTGCATTGACTTTTGTTAACATTTGCATTATACTGTGAATAGTTAACTATGTAAATACTTTTTGTTTATTTTGATAGCAGGTTAACTTTTTAATGATTTTTATATTTGTTAACGGAGGAGTTATGAACAAAATAGAATTTGATGAGCCCATAAATATCTTTGTTTCAACAAACGAAACAATTACTCATAAATCATTTTTATATGCTAAAACTAAACAATCAAAACCCACATATTATGATCTAAATTATGGAAATAAAGGATATTTTAAGATTAAAACTATTTCATCAACACAACCACTTTGTACCGAAATTATTTCTTTTTTAAACTATAATTTTGATAATTTTAGTGAATATCTCATGTGGTTTACTAAATTTTTTCACATCTTATATTATATATACTGGTGAAACTGATATAAATAAATTTGAAATTAATACATTTTATCCTTACATTGAAGTAGAAAAACTAGCAAAAAAATATTATTATGAAATAAAATCTGATTTAGAACATGGTCAAAAACTTTTTTCAGAGTTTATTGATTACATATTTAATATTAATAAAATTGAAGATATTAAAGATTTTAGCAATAGAATAAGATTCTATATTTATTATACTTCCCATTCTAAGAAAATAGATAGATTTATAAATAATAGTTTTTCTATGGAAAAAGGTTTTAAATTTAAAGCAAATAATAATTTTGACGGTACTGCCGAGAACGATTTAATAACTTTTTTAAATCTAAACCATCTATTGATGTTGAGCCAGATTACACATCTAATAATGATAATATTTATGGAATTTTATATATTACATTATTTCAATTTGTACTCAATAATAGATATCTTATAAAAAAAAATGTAAAAACTGTGATAAATACTTTATAACAGATAATCCAAGAATTAATTATTGTGACAATCTATTTAAAGGATCTCAAACTTGTAAAGATATTGGAAATCAAATTGCTCAAAGAATTAAGCAAGATAATGATAAGGCATATGGTAAATATCGTAAAATTTATGCTAAAAAAGCTATGTTAGTAAAACGTAACCCTGATATAGAAGTTTATAAAAAAGATTATGAAAATTGGAAAAAAAAGAAGCCCAAAAATTTATGAATGACATAAGAAATGAAAAAGAAAAGTTATGATGAATTTGATAAATGGTTAGATGAAAATAAATAAGGAAAGAATATCTTTCCTTATTAGAACTTTCGATTTAATAATGTATTTCCTTCATCTAATTTCAAAACAATATTATCACTTAAATTTTCCAAATCTGAAATTAAATATTTATTAAGTGATATAATTAATTGTTTATTTTTATTTTCGCTTATTCTTTTAGATTCCATAATTAATTTTTTTTACCTGACGTCGGTCTATTCCCTCAAAGCAAGATGAATCTTCTATTAAAAATTCAATTTCTTCATTATAATTCATTATTAAAAAATCAAATAATAAACATTTTACGGCTCCAATACCTTCGCCATCATCTCCATCAATAGACAAATCTATTTTTACTGGGATAGCTTTATATTTCTGCCTACCATCTGAAATATTAATAGATAAATAAGGATTTCTTGTTTCTTCTATATAGATTTTGTTTACCATTTCATAAATAAATTGTTTATATCTATTTATTTTTAAATTTGCATTTTCAAATTCCTTATATAGTTCAGAATATAGTATATCAATATTTGCCCTTATGCTTTGTGTATTATTGATTTTTTGCAAGCTTTCCATTTATTTCTGATATTTTTGAGTCAATCTCCATCTTCTCCTTAGTCTTTACATCATACACTTTAATAGCTTCCTTAAATGAATTGTTTTCAGATATAATTTCTGATAAATCATCAAATTCTTTTCTTAACTTATTAATTTGATTTTTAATTTTTGATTTTTTTCATTTAAAGTATTAATTTGATTTTTATATATTTCATTTTTATCTTCTATTAAATATTTATAAAAATCCTCAATTTCCTCCAGTTTCTTCTTTATCATTTCTGGGATTTCAATTTTAGCCGTATCATATATATTTTTTACTTCTTTTAGTGATATTTCATTTCCATTCGAATCTTTTAAAATTTCATTATATTTATTTATTGTTATATTATTTATTTGCAATTTTTCTGATATTTCTTTAATTTCTTGATCTACTGCAGCTCTTCTTTGTGCAATTTCTTGTATATTCTCTGATATTTTCAAAGTTGATAAATTACTATTTAATTTTATTAATTCATCATCTAATTGTTTTTTTCTTCATTTCTAGACTGAATTCTTCTTTTTGAAGAATATTCGTATCTTCTTTAAAGCTATTATTGTATTTTCCTATTACTTCTATTTCATCTTGATATTTTTTATTTTTCTAAAAAATACTTTCAATATCATTTAAATATAACAAGCTTAAAACTGCACTATAATCATCTTTTGTTGCGTTCTTTGAAACAACAGATATTAACCCTTTTCTCTTTTCAAGCATTATTTGTTTTGAAAACATTTTCCTATCAATATTGAAATATTCTTTATATTGAGCTAAATTCATCTTACTATTTTCTACAAAATAATCTTTAGAGCTTCCTATTGTTAAATCTACTTTATATTCTTTATCATTATATTTTACTATTGCTTCTACTTTATAGTCTTTCAAACCCCTAATAGTATTTTTTTCCACTATTATTAGCTCCTAGAATAACATTTAATATCTTTAATAATACTGTTTTTCCAATACTATTCGATGTTTCATTATCATTATTTGGTTTTTCAACATTTCCATATATAATTGATAATCCTATTTCTTTAAATTTAACTTCTCTCAATAATTCTAAATCAGGAGAATATATTTTAACTTGTAGCATTTTCATTATACATTTCCCCTTACTTATTATAATTTATTGCACCTATCATGTCTAAATAAATTAATATTTGCAAAAATTTACTATATGTAATATTACTACTTTTTTTATTTCTAGCCATAAATCTACTACATCATATTTTTTATCTTCTATTTGTTTTAGTATTATTGTACTTAAATACATAATACTTTCTGAAGGTCTAATATATTTATTTGGTATAATCAACTTTTTACTCCTTTTTAAAAATATCACATCTTATAAAAATATTCACTACAAATGCTTCTAGAATTTTTACCTGAGAAGTAATCATAGAATTATATATTAATTTATCTAATAATTTTCCATATAATTCCTCTCCCGAAAATTTGCATTCTAATGCTTTATATTCATTTATAATATAATTTTTCAATTTATTATATTTATCTAATTCCATTCCTTCTCTTAAAATATATGACACATATTGGTCTATTTTATCAGAAGCAACTATAAGTGATAAAATATGCTCCTTAATATTATTTAATTTATTTATTTCTATTTTTCTTATAGTCGTTATTTTTAAATTGTTTATATTTGGTTTTTCCACTTCAGTAGATGCTAAGTAAGAACAATAATCATCAATAAAATTCAACACATCTACTACCGAAAAATCATTGATAATCGTTTCTATATCTAAATTGTCTGCTATTTTATCTATAACTTCATCTTTTTTGATTCAATAAATATTTTTTTATTTTGTTTGGTGTTATAATATCTACTTTAAATTCCACATCATATTCTTTTTTTTTATTTCTTTTATCTTTAATTCTCTTAATCTATCTGGATCTGCGGGTAAATCTTTATCATGAGTATTAACTATTAAATAAAACTCTTTTATTTCCTTTCCCCATCTTTTCTTTATTATATACTTGTTCACACAATCCTCTCAAGTCATTGTCTAACTTTTTTACAATTTGATTGTTTTGAGATATATTAACATCATTTGGTGAATAACTAGCAAAATAGATATTTTTTTCACATATCCAACCATCATTTTTGGCATCTCCATTAGATGGCTCTATCTTTTCAAGTTTTAGACCTTTTTCATCGCAAATAATATCTACTAAAACCATTATTCTTTTTTGAAAATTCATTTCTGTGCATGAATTAATTGCGTTCATTATATGTGCAATTTTTAGTTTTTTACCATACATCTCTTTCTCCTTATTTATTTTGCTTTTCTAAATTCTATCATAAAATTCTGTTTTATTCCATATAAATTAGATTTTTTCTTTATTTTTTTATTAGTTAAATTTTTTAAGTTTAATTTTGAAATATATTGTATTTAGTTAACTATTGTTGTATAATGTGTTTGTTAACAAGTATATAAATTCTCTCCCTTCCATAGTTATACTTGAAAGGAGGTGAAATAAGTAATGGCTGGGAGTATAGAAAAAAGAGGAAAAAAAGTTACAGGTTAACAGTATCAGAAGGATTTGACTTAAACGGCAGACCCATGATACACAGAAAAACTATTCATGGAACTAAAAAGAAGCAGAAGTTGAACTAGCAAAATTTGTTACTGAAGTACAAAATGGTTTAGTCATAGATGGTAAATCTCTTAAATTTTCTGAATTTGTTGAAGTATGGAAAAGAGATTATGGCTCAAAAGAATTAGCTCCTACAACATACAAACGATATTGTAGAATGTTAGAAACAAGAATTTTGCCATATTTCGGACATTTCTATATAAACAAAATCAGACCAACTGACATTATGAAATTCTATGACTTACTTGAAAAAGATACTCAATTAGTTAGAAAAAAAAGGTAACAATGGTTCAAAAACTAAAAAGCCTTTATCTGGCAAAACTATTTTAGAACATCACAGATTATTAAGAGCAATGCTTCATAGAGCTGTTTACTGGCAATTAATTGTAAGTAATCCTGCTGAGCGTGTTCAACCACCTAGAGCTAAAAAACCTAAAAAGAAGATCTTATGATGATGAGCAAACTAAAATATTATTAGAAAACTTAGAAAAACTTACTGTAGAAGATACTAAATATAAAGTTGCTATCATTCTTACTATCTTTACTGGTGTTCGTTTAGGTGAATTGATGGGCTTAGAATGGCAAGATGTTGATTTTAGAAATGGAATTATAAGTATTAACCGTTCTAGTCAATATCTATCAGATATGGGAGTATTTACAAAAGTTCCTAAAACAGAAAGCTCCATTAGAGAAATTGCAATACCCCAATTTATCATTTCATTGCTTGAAGAATATAAGTTGTGGTATGAAGAACAAAAATCATTATATGGCGAATTATGGACTAATTCTAATAGATTATTTGTACAAGCAGATGGCAAACCTATGCATCCTTCTTCTATAAGCAAATGGTTTGTTAAATATGTAGGTACAATAGGATTACCTGTAATTAATTTTCACGGATTAAGGCATACAAATGCAAGTTTACTAGTTGCACAAAATATTGATATAGCTGTTGTTTCTGCAAGACTAGGTCATGCACAAATAAGTACAACACTTGACTTTTATGTACATCCACTACTTTCTCATAATAGAAAAGCTGGATATGCACTAGAAAACTTACTATTACCAACAAGGTCTTAATTTTACTTTTTTCTAATTTTCACAAATTACAAATTTTCACGATATTAAAAAAGTAAAAAACTTTGAGATTTTATATCTCTTTTCCCAATAGTTTTTTACTTGCAGATTTTTGTAAAAATTATAACTTTATAGTAAATTTTTTTATTGAATTTTTATTAGAGTTTCGGGCATTTGAGGTGGTTATTTTACCCAATTTTTACCCAATTTGACATAATAATGCAATCTTTAAGCATTATTGCAACCAATTTTAAGACAACAAAAAATCACTAAAACCGTTACAGTTCTAGTGATATATCCTTTGGTTGCGGGGTAAGACTCGAACCTACGACC
>VOFC01000182.1_pt1 | contig 24001 bp, 35 predicted proteins | sample 5384161 | NCBI WGS metagenome assembly VOFC01 (sample SAMN12384722, study PRJNA508395) | human gut metagenome | isolation source: healthy gut B | host: Homo sapiens | reverse complement strand
GCCTGCTTGGTCATGCGGTAGGCGTCGCTGTTTTTCGGCAGCATCATCGCCCCGAGCGCGCCGACGGCGACGCCCGCGCCCATGGTCAGGAAAAAGCTCTTTACGGTCATGGTATGCCTCCGTCAGCGTGCGGCGGAGCCGGTGGTGCTGCCTGCGGCGGTGCGGCCGGAAGCAGACGTGCCCATGCCGGTCTGGCCGTTGGCGTAGCTATTATAGCCATTGGAACCGGTGTAGCCGTTATAGCCGGTATAACCGTTGTAGCCGGGAGCATAGGTGCCGTTGTACATGCCGCTGTAGCCGTTCGTGCCGTTGACATAGCCGTTGCGGGTGGTCGAGACATTGGAATAGCCGTCATACGGCTGCGTCGCCGCGCAGGCGGTCAGCATCACGGCGAGCATCAGCGCTGCAAGCAGCAAAAGTAAGCCTTTTTTCATGAAAAATTCCTCCTTATCTGCGAATCTGTTCGCTGCCGCTAGTATCTGCACGCGAAGCGGGCGGTATGCTGTGAGTTTTTTACAGCGCAGGAAAGCGCACAAAACGGCAAAAATCGATAAAAACGTATTGAAAGTTTTCATTTATATTGTATAATGAAAAAAGATCAAAATGAGAAGGAGAACGCTCATGAAAAAGCTGTCCATCAAAAAAGGCGTGCAGTGCATGGCCTGTCTGGAGTGCGTCCGCGCCTGCTCCAACGCTTACTATAAGGAATTCCACCCCGACAAGGCCGCGCTGAAGATCGTCCAGCGGAACGACACGGTCAAGCCCATGGTCTGCGTCCAGTGCGGCAAGTGCGCCGCAGCCTGTCCCTCCGGCGCCATCACCCAGAACCCGAAGGGCGTCTGGATGATCAGCCGCAAGCTCTGCACCGGCTGCGGCAAGTGCGTCGAGGCCTGTCCCTTCGGCCTGATCGTCAAGGACGAAAACACCCCATATTCCAGCAAGTGCACCGCCTGCGGCATCTGCGTCAAGGCATTGACGATGGCGACCAGTGGTCGCCGCAGACCGCGCCCGCGCAGATGGGGGGAGCACTGCGGAGATGCCGATGATGAGCAGCGATTGCTGTCGGCAGGGAAGACAGCAGTGACAATCGGGATCAGGATGCCGAATGTACCCCAGCTCGTGCCGGAGGCGAAGGCCAGAATGCAGGCCACAACGAAGATCACGGCGGGCAGCATGCTGTAGAGGCTCTTGGAGGCGGCGAACATCAGATTGTAGACATACACGTCCGCGCCGAGGGAGTTGATCATGGCTTTCAGCGAGACGGCCAGCGTCAGAATGATGATCGGTGGGACCATGGCGACAAAGCCCTTGGGCATGCAGGCCATAGCCTCCTTGAACGACAGAACCTTGCGCGCGACGAGGTAGATGACCGTCAGCACGAGCGCGATCAGACCGCCCCAGGGCAGGCCGATGAACGCGTCGGTGTTGCCGAAGGCACTGATGAAATCGCCCGCGCAGTCCGTGCCGCCCCAGGCGTCGACGCCGAAGAAGCCGCCGACATAGATCATGCCGACCGTGCAGGTGATGATCAGCACGAGGACCGGCAGGATCAGATCGATCACGCGGCCGTTGGGGTTCGCCTTTTCGTCATCTTCGCTGGCCAGCGCGGCCAGATCGCCCTTGGCAGCCCGGTCTTCAAACTGGCGCATGGGGCCGTAGTCGAACCGCATGGCGACGAGCGCGAGGATGAAGACGAAGGTCAGGATGGAATAGAGGTTATAGGGGATGGCCTTGACAAACAGTTCAATGCCGCTCATGCCGGTATCGAGGTCCGCCGCCGTGGTGGAGACTGCCGCCGCCCAGGACGAGATCGGCGCGATCATGCACACGGGAGCGCCGTGGCGTCGATGAGGTAGGCCAGCTTCGGGCGGGAGATCTTGTGGTTGTCGGTGACCGGGCGCATGACGGAGCCGACAGTCAGGCAGTTGAAATAGTCGTCGATGAAAATGAGCACACCGAGCACGAACGTGGCCAGCTGCGCGCCTGCGTGCGTCTTGATGTGCGTCTCGGCCCAGCGGCCAAAGGCAGCGAGCCACCTGCTGCGTTGACCAGCGAGACAATAATGCCCAGCAGGACGAGGAACAGAAAGATGCCCGCATTGGCGGCAATCGCGGCAATCAGGCCGTCATTCAGGATGGTGTCGAGCGTTGCGACGGGTGCGAAGCCGCAGGTAAACAGACCGCCGACGAGAACGCCGATGAACAGCGCGCTGTAGGCTTCCTTGGTGATGAGCGCCAGCACGATGGCAATGACTGGCGGCAGCAGCGACCACGCTGTGTTTGCAAGTGACGCGCCGTTTGCGCACTTGACTGCGGCCACGACCAGCGCCGCCGCAAGGGCGAGCAGGACGACGACCGTCAGAACGGTTTTCCAGGTGTTCTTTTCTCATGGATGTCACTCCCAAATAAAAATGCGTCATGATCCCATCATGACGCACACAAGACATCCTCATGTTCGCGCATGACAGCTCTCCACGGAAGCAAACCTCCTGTGACAGTCCGCAGGATCTTCTCCTGCGTCCCAGATACCGGCGCTGCGGGAACGGCGCGGGCCCTTCGGCGGCTTCCCCTTTCAGACGCCCGGTCCCCGCCGGGTACGCGCCCTACTGATGTCAGCCGCAGCCTCTCTCATAACGTGTTTTATTATACCGAAGCGTGCAGAAATGTCAAGAATAAATATGAACTTTTTTGAATAAATATAATTTTGACGAATCGTGGCAATCCGTGGGCGGGATCGCGCATACGATAAAGCGGGAGGAGATGATCATGTTTTCCTATCTCTTTACGTTCCGCAGCCAGACGGCGGCACAGTCCGGCAGGCGGATCCTGTATGAATCGGGCCTGCGGGCCCAGCTGCGCCGCGCGCCGCCGGAGATCTCCGGTCTCGGCTGCACGTGGGGTGTCTATGTGGGGGGAGCCGACGGCGTACATGCCGCGCAGCTCCTGCACGCATGGAACAGCCCCGTCTCCGGCGTGTACCGGATGCACCATCGAACGGGTATCTGGAGGAGGCGGCGCTGTGATCTATCTCGATGCCGGGGCGACTACGCTCCAGAAGCCGCCGATGGTGGCCTACCACATGCAAAGCGCCCTGCGCCGCATGGCCACGCCCGGCCGCGGGGCCTACGCGCCCGCCATGCGGGCCGCGGACGCCGTCTATGACTGCCGCGTGCTCGCGGCAGAGCTGTTTGGAGCCCAGCCGGAGCAGGTCGTGTTCACCATGAACGCCACCCACGCGCTGAATCTTGCAATCAAGACGCTGGTGCGGCCCGGCGGACGCGCGGTGATCTCCGGCTTTGAACACAACGCGGTCGTCCGCCCCCTGCACCATATCGGGGCGGAGACGATCGTCGCCGGACGCAGGCTGTTTGACCCGGCGGATACCCTCGCCGCCTTTGAAGCCGCCGTCACGCCCGATACGCAGGCCGTGATCTGCACGCATGTGTCGAATGTCTTCGGCTATATCCTGCCGCTGGAGGAAATCGCGGCGCTTTGCCGCGCGCGGCGGGTGCCGCTGATCGTCGACGCGTCGCAGTCGGCGGGGCTGCTGCCGGTCAGTCTGGAAGCACTTGGCGCGGCCTTCGTCTGTATGCCGGGACATAAGGCACTCTACGGGCCGCAGGGGACGGGGCTCCTTCTGTGCGGCCGGACGCCCGACACGCTTCTGGAGGGCGGCAGCGGCAGCGCCTCGCGCCTGCCCGACATGCCGCAGGAGCTGCCGGACCGCGCCGAGGCCGGGACGCAGAACGTCTGCGGCATCTGCGGTCTTGCCGCGGGTCTGCGCTTCGTGCGCCAGCAGGGGCCGGAGCGGCTGCTTGCCCATGAGGCCGGGCTGCGCGCGCAGCTCGCGGCCGGGCTGCAGGGCCTTGACGGCGTGCATGTTTATACGGGGGAGGGGCAGAGCGGCACGCTCTCGGTCCGCGCGGAGACGATGGACTGCGAGACGCTGGCCGCCCGGCTCGCGGAGCACGGCGTCTGCACCCGCGCCGGCCTCCACTGCGCCCCCTGGCCCACGAATCTGCCGGTACCCTCACCACCGGCACCCTCCGCCTCACCCCCTCCGCCTTCAACACGACACGCGAGATCGACCAGACCATCCGGATCCTGCGGAAGATCCTGACAACGAAAGGCTCCCTCTGACGAGGGAGCCTTTGGGCTTGCCCGCCCATGGCTTCCCCTGGGGATGTGCACCATCCAAGGCTCCCTTGCAGGGGGAGCTGTCAGCCGCAAGGCTGACTGAGAGGTCGTCGCAAATTTGCTGCAACCTCTCCGTCTCGGCTGCGCCGAGCCACCTCCCCTGGAGGGGGAGGCTTTGGGGGCCGCAAAACCAAAAGCCTTCCCCATCCGGGGAAGGCTTTTGTCTATTAAAATGTCACGCCTGCAGCAGCAGCGACGCGAGGTCGGTCTCGCCCGCGGTGAAGGTGACCGTTTCGCCGTCGTGGGTCAGGACGAACGGGGCTTCGTCCTTGTATGCGGTGAGGTCGGCGGGGCGGAAGGCGGAGGTGGCGCCGGTCGTTATGAAGACGACCTTCTCCACGCCCTGCGCCGTCAGCGCCTGCGCTTCGTCTGCCGTGAGCGTCAGCCGCGCGTACGCCGCGTCCGCCCGGATGGTCAGCACGCCGCCCTCCCGGGCCGCGGTATAAGAGATCTGATTCCGTCCTTGTCCGTCACATGGTAGACGGGCGCGGGCTGCGCAGCTTCCGCGGGCGGCTCGGGGACAATGAACGTGCCGATCTGGAATTCGAGCGTCTCGTCGCCAAACTGTACCACGCAGGTGACGGGATACGTGCCCGGCGCGGTGGGGACGGTCTCGCTGCCGCCGTAGAGGATCTTTTTCGACCGTGCCTTCACCGGATGCCTCTACGGTAAATTTGCCGTTTTCGCTGCGAATGTCCAGCCTGGTCAGGTTTTCCGGATCGTCGTTGCTGTTCAGACGCGCATGTTGACGTAGTCTTTCAGATTTTCAATATCGCTGCCGCTGATACCGTTGATCGTCACATCCGACCCGATCACGTAATGACCGTTGGCGCTCTCATGGTTGGAACCCTCGACCGTCGCCGATGCGGCCGACGGCATCCGTATCCAGCGTGTATGTGATCTCTTTCGTATTGTAATCAAAGTCGACGTCATCATTATCGTTGAGAATACCTGTAGTAACACGCGCATTCCCGATGATGAGAATGGTTCCGGTCATCTCTTTTTTGGCATCACTGCCGATGGCAGCGGCAGCTTGGCTACCCGCAATGGCGGTGACCTGCGCGTTGTCCTGGATGATGATCAGTCCTTCCATGAGCTTATCCCCACCAGCACCGATGCCTGCACCATCTTCGCCACTTCCCGCAGTCACCTGCGCATTGCCGCCGATGGTGATGGTTCCAGACACAGCGCCTTCCCCACCAGAGCCGATACCGGCACCCTCGTCGTCACTCCATGCGGTCACCCGCGCATTGTCACCAATGGTGATATTGCCGGACATATCCCCGTCCTGCCAGAGCCGATACCAGCACCGTCGCTTTCGCTCGCTGCAGTTACCTGTGCGTTGCCGCCGATGGTGATGTCGCCGGACATCTTGCCGCCATTACCAGCACCGATACCAGCACCGTCATAACTGCCGATAGCGTCAACGTTTGCGTTTCCGTCAATGGTAATGCTGCCGGACATATCGCCATTATTGCCAGAACCGATGCCCGCGCCATCTCCGTAACCAGAGTCACGCTTTGCAGTAACAGTTGCGCCGCCTGTAATGTGGATGCTGCCGGACATATCTTCGTCCTCGTGGCTGCCGATCTTGGCACCTTGGCTGTAAGCGGTTTCATCGCCGTTCCCGGCTTCCAGCGAGCCGTTGCCGTCGATGGTCACATTGCCGCTGGAGACGTGCAGGGCGGAGCCGGATTCGGAGAAAATCTTGTTTTCTCCTTCCAGCGTGATGTCTGCGCTGGAGCTGCCGACGTCGATGGCGTCGCCGCCGCTGCTGATGTTCACATTCTCAATGGTCACATCTGCCGTTGCGCCGCCAGTGGTCTCGATTTTGATCGTTTTTGTCTGTTGCCGTGCTGCTGTCGTTCTGTTCGTTCTGCTTGATGACCGGTGCATTGTCGATTTCGGTTTTTTCGCCTTGTGACACGGTCTGGCGGTCTTTCGTGGCACGGATGATGATATCGCCATCCTCCAGATACCAAGTCGCGGCCAGGGCCGAGACCGGCAGGGAGACTGCCAGCAGCAGGGCGAGGGCGAGCGCGAAGAGTCGTCTTTTTCATGCGGTTTCCTCCTGCGTCTGTATCCCGTACCCGGCGGGCAGACGGACGGGGATCGCACCGGGGAGGGACCTCCGGTGCAATGGGGTACCCCATTGCAGATAAGCTTGCATGCCAATTGTTTGGCCCTTGTGCCAAGCATATCAGATATCCGGCAAATAGCAAGCCTTTTCTGAAAAATCGTGGGATTATTTTTTCACGCCGGCCCGCCGCCAAACTTCCCCAAAACTTTCTTCCGTTCCAGAATCTTCTGTATCAGGTCCCGGCGATCGGGATCACAGATATTGTCGATATCCTGGTCGTTTCGATAATTTTCTATTCGCTCCTCCGTCTCATCCGCTCGACGAGCGCAGCGCGCGTGGCTCGCGCGATCTTGCTGCTGCTGGCCATCACGCTGCTGACGGACGTGCTGAATCTCTATACATTAAACTGGCTGCTCAACAAGATCCTCGAGGTCGGCGCGATCGCGCTCATCATCGTGTTCCAGCCGGAACTTCGCCGTGCACTCGAGCGTGTCGGCGCGCAGCTGCATTTCCATCTGCTCTCGACCGAGGCAGGCGCTTCCATCGAACAGAGCGCCGTTGACCGCCACGGTGCAGGCCTGCGAGATCATGTCGCGTGAACGCGTCGGCGTTCTGCTCGTATTTGAGCGCGAGACGCCGCTTGACGACTATTTCAAGACCGGCACCATTGTTGACGCACAGCTGTCTGAGCAGCTGCTGCGCAACCTTTTTTTAAAAACTCTCCTCTGCACGACGGCGCTGTCATTGTCCGAGGCGGACGTGTGGCCGCAGCCGGCTGTGTCATGCCGCTGAGCGACAATCCGCACCTGCCGAGCGACCTCGGCACGCGTCACCGCGCGGGTGTCGGCACGAGTGAAGTCTCCGATGCCGTGGTCGTGATTGTTTCGGAGGAAAACGGGACGATTTCCGTCGCCATCGGCGGCATGCTCAAGCGCCATTTGGCTCCCCAGACGCTGCAGAAGCTGCTGTCCAACGAACTGATTGCGGACGAAACGGAGAATAAGACGCTGCTCAAGAGACTCGCCGCATGCTTCAGCAGGAAGGACGGTTCCAATGAAAAGTAAACTCTTCTCTCTGATCATCTCCGTCCTTGCGGCTATGTGTCTGTGGGTCTACGTCATGACTGTCGTAAATCCGGATGTTGATCTGACCATCGGCAATATTCCCGTGACATTTTCCGGCGCAGAAGTTCTGCGCGAAGATCACGGACTTGTCATTACCGGCGACTATCAGGAATTTGTTTCCGTGCATTTCTATGGAAAAAACGCCGATCTGAAAACGCTTGACCAGCACAAAGACGAGATCAAGGCTGTGATCGACGTGTCCAAAGTGCGCAGCACGAAGGATTACACGATGTCCTACGACATCACGCTCCCCAGCGCCGTATCCGCCTCGTCCATCACAAAAATGGATAAATCTCCTGCCAGCATCACCTTTACCGTTGAGCGTCAGATCCGCAAGCCGGTCGAAGTGCGGGGGCGATTTCTCCAATGTCAAGATCGCTGAGGGCTATATGCTCGACAGCACCAGCTTTGATTTTGATTCCATTACCATTGAGGGCCCTGAATCGGTCGTCAATACCGTCGATCACGCTGCAATCACCATTGAGCGCAGCAACGTGGATAAGACCATCACCGAATCCGTCCCAATTACGCTTCTGGACAAGGACGGCGCACAGGTTGACCCGACGCAGCTGACGCTCAGTTCCGACACGATCGAGGTCACAATGAAGATCGTCAAATATAAAGTTGTGCCCATTGAGGTGCAGTTCACCGAGGGCGGCGGCGCGAAGCTTTCCGATCTGGATTGGGACTACGAGCCCAAAGCCATCACGCTCTCCGGCGACTCCACCGTACTCGACGGTCTCAACTCAATCCAACTTGAGCCCATCGATCTGTCCACGCTGCCGAGCAACGACGAAACGGTCGAGCGCGCCATTCTGATCCCGAACGAGGCCAAGAACGTCTCCGGCGAGGAGACTGTTTCCGTCCGGATCACCATCAAGGGTAAGCAGATCAAAACACTCCGCACGACGAATATTGTGTTCGTTGGCGTTGACGAAGAAAAATTCAAGGCTACGAGCCTGTCCCAGCAGGTGCAAGTCACCATTCGCGCCGACGCGGCCGACGCGTCGCGGATCTCCGCGAACAGCATCCGTATCGTCGCCGATATGAGCGGCTATACGCAGGAGGGAACGTACCAGGTTCCGGTCACGGTCTATGTCGATGGCTTCGACTCTGCCGGAGCCATCGGACAGTATTCCATCGCCGCAACGCTTGCCGCAGCGGATGAGCCGGATAAACAGCCCTGAAGAAAATGGAGGAAACAACGTGATTAGAAGTATGACCGGCTATGGCCGCGCAGAAAAAAAAAAACATCGACGGGCGTGAAATCACTGTCGAACTGCGGGCCGTCAACAACCGCTATCTAGATTTGAACGTCAAGCTTCCGCGTGTCTACGGCTTCGCGGAGGATGCCGTCAAAGCGCTCATCAAGGCGAACGTGAACCGCGGGAAGCTGGATATGTTCATCACCGTTAATGTCACCGAGGATACGAGCGTCAAGATTGCACTCAATAAGCCCGTTCTGGAGGGGTATCTCGCCGCGCTCAAGTCCATCGCTGCAGATTACGGCGTGCGCGATGACATTTCCGTTACGGCCCTGTCCCGCATGCCTGACGTCTTTGTGATTGAGAAACAGGAAGAGGACGAACAGAAGCTGACAGACGATATCCTGTCCGTCGTCAAGGAGGCGCTTGCCAAATTCAACGCCATGCGCGAAAAAGAGGGCGCGGCCATGGAGGCCGACCTTCGCAGCCGCGCGAAAACAGTGTTGTCTCTTGTCGAAAAGGTTGAAGCGCGCAGCCCCGTCACACTTGCGGAGTATCGCGCCCGGCTGACTGAGAAAATGCAGGAGGTACTCGGCGCAACCAATATCGACGAGGGCCGTATTTTGCAGGAAGCCGCCGTCTATGCTGACAAAATTGCCGTAGACGAAGAAACGGTCCGCCTGCGCAGCCATCTGAATCAGCTTGATCAGATGCTGACAACCGGCGGCCCCATTGGCCGCAAGCTGGACTTCCTGCTTCAGGAATTCAACCGCGAGTCCAACACCATCGGCTCCAAGGGCAACGATCTGGAACAGGCCCGAACCGTCGTCGATCTCAAGGCGGAACTGGAAAAGATCCGCGAACAGACGCAGAACATCGAATAATAGGAGGCAGACATGAAGCTTATTTCGATCGGCTTTGGCAACGCTGTCGCTGCCGCCCGGATCCTAGCTGTCGTCAGCCCCGACTCCGCACCCATCAAGCGCGTCGTGCAGGAGGCGCGGGAACGCGGCATGCTGCTCGATGCCTCATTCGGCCGTAGAACGAAATCCGTTCTGCTGCTGGACACCGACCATGTGATTCTCTCGTCCGTCACACCGGAGACGATCTGCGCGCGTATGGAAGAAAAAACATCGGAGGAGACGAATTTGCAGCCATGAAGGGAAAACTGTTTGCGATCTCCGGCCCCTCCGGCGTCGGAAAAAATTCCGTGCTCAGCCGCGTCATGCAGCTGCGTGACCGGGTGCAGTATTCGATCTCCGCAACCTCCCGCCCCATGCGCCCCGACGAAATCGACGGCAAAAGCTATTATTTTGTCACCCGTGCACAGTTTGAACAGATGATCGCGGCGGGCGAACTTCTAGAACATGCCGAATATGTCGGCAATTATTATGGCACACCTCTGAAACCCATCCTGACCGCGCTCGAAGCTGGAACAGACGTTGTGATGGACGTGGACGTAGTTGGTGCGCTGAATATCAAAAAGCGTCTGCCGGAGGCAGTTCTTGTTTTCCTGACTGCACCGTCAATGGCCGAAATTCGCCGCAGACTGCAAAACCGCGGCGATGTACCGCCGGAATTGATGGAAAAGCGCATGGAACGGGCAAAATGGGAATACAGCCAGGCCGGACAATATGACTATCTCGTCGTTAACGATACGGTTGAGCATGCGGCACAGGAGCTGCTTGCGATTATGACTGCAGAAAAGTGTAAAATGATGGATCGTATCCATTGCATAAAGGAGGAACTCTAATGCTTTACCCCGCAATGTCGGAACTTCTTAAGAATGTTGACAGCCGCTATCTGCTTGTCAATGTGGTCGCGCACCGCGCGCGTCAGCTGTCCATCGAGTCCGAACTCACGCACGAGCCGCTCGAGGAAAAGCCCGTCACGCTCGCTATCCGCGAGGTTGCCGACGGCCAGCTGAAGGCTACGCTCGACGATAAATACAGACACTGAGCCAAACTCCGGCGCAGGCCAGCCGCCTGCGCCGGTTCTTTTGAATACTGCGGAGGAACTCAATTTTATGAAAATTTGCGTCAAATCCGTATGCACTTCCCCTTCCAGGGGGGTCCGATTCCCCCATCCCATTTGGAAGTTACATGTCCCGAAGGGACAAAAACGGACATACTGGCGAACCGTCTCGCCCCTACAGAAGTCTTGGGCGAATCCGACTGAGAACGGTTTTACCGCAGATTTTAACCGAACTCTCCGTCTCGGCTGCGCCGAGCCAGGCGGCGCATACCATGGCGCCCGTGGGGGGGGTTGTCATGACTTTGGTGTTTGCCTGAACTGCACCCACAGCCCACCCACCGGCTTCCCCTTATAGGAAAAGCCATGACGATCAGCTCACCGGAAAGGAGAATGGCCATGATCGCACAACTCGCGGTCGCAGCGGCGGTCTATGCCATCGATAAGCCCTATTCCTACCGCGTGCCGGAGGGCATGCAGGTGCAGCCGGGGCTGCGGGTGCTCGTGCCGTTCGGGCGCGGCAACCGCCGGTCGGAGGCCGTCGTGCTCGCGCTGCAGGATACCGCGCAGCGGGACCTCAAGGTCATCGAGCGCGCGTTGGACGACGCGCCCATCCTCTCGCAGGCACAGCTGCAGCTGGCCGCGTTCATGAAGGAGCGCTATTTCTGCACGTTTTATGAGGCCGTCAAGGCCATCCTGCCCGCGGGCTTCTGGTTTGCGGAGAAGAAGACCCTGACGCTCGCGCCCGGCGCGCAGGACAAGCTGCCGCCCGGCATGGCCAATTCCGACGCGGCCCGGCTCGTGCAGCTGCTGCAGGAATTCGGCGGCAGCGCGCCGGAGCGCACGCTCCGCCAGCAGTTTTCGTCCTCGCAGGTCTTTGACACGGCGGTGCAGCAGCTGCTCAGGCGGAAGCTCCTGCGCTCGGACGCTGAGCTGACGCAGAAGACCGGCGGCAAGACCGTCAAGATCGCCGCCCTCGCCGTCAGCGCGGAGGAAGCGGAGCAGTTCGCCGCCAAAAAGCAGACCTCCGCGCCGCTGCAGGCGGCCGTGCTGCGTGCTGCTGTGCCCATCGGCGCGGGCCCCTGCCGCGAGATCTGCGCCCCTGACCGGCGCGAGCATGCAGACTGTCACCCGGCTCTGCAAGCTCGGCCTTCTCGAGCAGCAGGAGCGCGAGGTGCTGCGCAGCCCGAAGCAGGAGCTGCCGCCCCCCGCGGAGCCCATCACGCTCACGGACGAGCAGCAGACCGCCTTTGACGGCTTATCTGCCCAGATGGAGCGCGAAAAGCCCGGCGCGGCCCTGCTCTACGGCGTGACCGGCAGCGGCAAGACCGCCGTCTACGTCGCGCTCATCCAGAAAGCGCTGGACGAGGGCCGCTCCGCCATGCTCCTGGTGCCTGAGATCGCCCTGACCCCGCAGCTGCTCGGCCGCATGACTGCGCACTTCGGCAAGACCGTCGCCGTGCTTCCACTCGAGCCTGCGCGTCGGCGAACGCTACGACGAGTGGCGGCGCATCGCCCGGGGCGAGGCCAGAGTCGTGGTCGGCACGCGCTCGGCGGTCTTTGCGCCCCTGCAGTCGCCCGGGCTTCTCATCCTCGATGAGGAGCAGGAGCACACCTATAAATCCGAAAACGCCCCTCGCTATCACGCGCGGGAGATCGCCCTTTACCGCGGGGCCAAGGCGGGCGCGCTCGTCCTGTTCGGCTCCGCCACGCCGTCGATCGAGACCATGTATCTCGCGAAGACCGGCGTCTATACCCTCTACACGCTGAAAATCCGCTATAATGGCCGCGCCCTTCCGGCTGCGCGCCTCATCGATATGAAGCAGGAGCTGCGCGCCGGGAACGATCTGGATCTCAGCCGTGAGCTCGAAGAGGGTGTCCGCGACGCCATTCCTGGACGGCAAGCAGTCCATCCTCTTCCTCAACCGCCGCGGCAACAGCCGCTTCCTCGTCTGCATGGACTGCGGCGACGTGCCGCAGTGCCCGCGCTGCAGCGTCCACCTGACCTATCATCATCTGCGGGCCGCCGCCTGATGTGCCACTACTGCGGCTACTCCGAGCCCGCGCACGCGCGCTGTGCAAAGTGCGGCGGCGCGATGAAGGCCGTCGGCAGCGGCACGCAGAAGGTCGAGCAGGAGCTGAAGGCCCTGTTCCCGGATACGGCAGTTCTGCGCATGGACGCGGATACCGTCGCCGCCTCCGGCGGCCACGAAGCGATGCTTCGCCGCTTCCGCGACGAGCAGATCCCGATCCTGCTCGGCACGCAGATGGTCGCCAAGGGCCTCGATTTTCCGTCGGTCACGCTCGTCGGTGTGCTGGACGCGGATATGAGCCTCTACGTCGACAACTTCCGCGCGGCGGAGACCACGTTCTCCCTTATCACGCAGGTCGTCGGCCGCTCCGGCCGCGGCGCGGATAGTGGTTGCGCCATGATCCAGACCATGACGCCGGAGCATCCCGTGCTGCAGCTGGCCGCCCGGCAGGACTACGACGCGTTCTACGACATGGAGCTGCAGATGCGCAAGCTCCGCAGCTGCCCGCCGTTCTCGGACCTGTTCACCATCACCGTCGCGGGCTGGAGGAGCGCGGCCTCATCCAGGCCAGCGTCCGCCTGCGCGACGCGCTGGCGGCAAATCTGCAGCGCGAGCCCTATTGCCGGGAACCGGCGCAGCTGCTCGGCCCGGCCCCCGCGCCGGTCGCCCGCGTCAACTATTCCTACCGCTATCAGCTGACGCTCGTGTGCAGAAATACCGCGCCCATCCGCCGTCTGCTCGCCTTTGTGCTCGCGGAGTTCTCCAAAGACCGGCAAAACAGGGGCCTGACCGCCCTGATCGATATCAATTCGTATAACTAAGGAGTTTTTACCATGGCACTCAGAAAAATCGTAACGGTAGGCGACCCGATTCTGACCAAGGTCTGCCGCCCCGTCACAAAATTTGACCAGAAGCTTGCAATTTTAATCGAGGATATGATCGAGACGATGCACGAGGCAAACGGCGTTGGCCTTGCAGGGCCGCAGGTCGGCATCCTGCGCCGCGTGGTCGTCGTCGACGCGGGCGATGAGGATATCGAGCTCGTGAACCCCGAGGTCGTCGAGGTCAGCGAGGAGACACAGACCGGCCTGGAGGGCTGTCTGAGTCTGCCCGGCAAATACGGCATTGTTACCCGTCCTGAGCACGTTGTCGTTCGCGCGCAGGACCGCAACGGCGACTGGTACGAGTACGAGGGCGACGAGATCCTTGCCCGCTGCTTCCTGCACGAGATCGACCATCTCGACGGCCATATGTACACCGAGATCGCCGAAAAGATGCTCACGCCCGAGGAGCTTGCGGCGCTGGAACAGCAGGAAGCGGACAATGAGGAGGACGAAGGCTGATGAGACTCGTCTTCATGGGCACGCCCGACTTTGCCCGGGCCTGTCTGGAAACCCTGCACACCGAGGGCTTTGACATCGTGGGCGTCTACACCAAGGTCGATACGCCCAAAAATCGCGGCATGAAGCTGCTGCCGTCCCCGGTCAAGGCGTATGCCGAGGCTGTGGGCCTGCCGGTCTATCAGCCGCAGTCGTTCCGGGAGGAGCAGACGGTGCAGCAGCTGCGGGAGCTGAAGCCCGACCTGCTGGTCGTCGTCGCCTACGGCAAGATCCTGCCGCAGGCCGTGCTCGATATCCCGACCCACGGCGCGATCAACATGCACGGCAGCATCCTGCCGGAGCTGCGCGGCTCCGCCCCTGGTGCAGCGCTCGATCCTGAATCACTGCGACGAGGCGGGCGTCACCGCCATGTATCTGTCCGCAGGCATGGACGAGGGCGATATCATCGAGATCCGGAAGACCGTCATCCAGCCGCTGGAGACCTCGGAGGAGCTCATGGCCCGCCTGGCCACGATCGCTGCGCCGCTCTGCGCCGATACCGTCCGCGCCATCGAAAATGGGACCGCAAAGCGCATCCCGCAGGATCCTTCCCGCGCGACCTACGCTCCCATGCTCCGCAAGGACGAGAGCCCCATTGACTGGGACCAGCCCGCAAGATACATCATCGATCAGGTGCGAGGCCTCGTGCCCTGGCCCGTGGCCACGGCCACGCTCGGCGGCACGGAATTCAAGATCTACCGCGTGGAATATACCGATCAGAAGACCGAAAAAGCCCCCGGCGCGCTCGTCGCGCTGACAAAGAAGGGCCTGCTCGTCGCCTGCCGCGGCGGCGACGTGGTGCTCGTCCGCGAGCTCCAGGCCCAGGGCGGCAAACGCATGCCCGCCCCCGACTACTTCCGCGGCCACCCGATCACGATCTGACTACCTCAAAGCCTTCCCCTCATAGGGGAAGCCACCCGCTGCGGCGGGTTAACCCCTCAGGTGCTCCGCGCCAGTTCCCCTTGACAAGGGGAGCCTCGAGAGTGCGCAAGTCCAAAGCCTCCCCTCTCAGGGGAGGTGGCTCGGCGAAGCCGAGACGGAGAGGTTGCAGCAAATTTGTGACGACCTCTCAGTCTGCTTCGCAGCCAGCATCCCTACTCCTTTTGTCCCTTCGGGACATTTCCCCCTGATAGGGGGAATCGGCCCCTGGAAGGGGAGCCTTTGGGGCGGAACGCCCCGCGATTCAGTATTGAAATCCCTCAACGAGGTACCTATGAACGCAAGAACGACCGCGCTTTCGGCGCTTATCGCCATCCGGCGGCAGAATGCCTGGGCCGACGGCGCACTCAAAGAGTATATCGCCCGCGACCGCCTCAGCCGCCGCGACGCGGCGCTGGCCGCACGGCTCGTGTACGGCGTGGTGCAGAACCGGCTGCTGCTGGACTTTGATCTGGCGCAGGTGGTCTCCCCTCGCCGCTTGCAAAGCTGCAGCCGGTCGTGCTCGATATTCTGCGCCTCGGCGCGTATCAGATCCTGTTTCTGGACAAGATCCCCGTTTCCGCCGCCGTCAATGAGGCCGTCGAGCAGACGAAGACCTACGCCAACAAGCGCGCCGCCGGGCTGGTCAACGGCTCGCTGCGCGCTCGCGCGGCAGAAGGACACGCTCGCCGCGCCGCAGGACCTCGCGACAAAATATTCCCACCCCCAGCCGCTCGTCGACTGCCTGCGCGCGTCCATGGACGAGGAAACGCTCGAGGCCTTCCTTGCCGCTGACAACGACATCCCGAAGACCGCCCTGCAGTGTAACCCCTGATCGCCGCGCCGGAGCAGGTAGCCTCCGCGCTGGACGAGGCGCAGATCCCGTATGAACCGCACCCATGGCTGCCCGGCTGCTTCCTCGTCTCCGGGACGGGCAATCTCGAGGCGCTGCCGCTGTTCCAGTCCGGCGCGGTCTACGTGCAGGACCCGGCGGCAAAGCTCGCGGCGCTCGCCTCCGGCGCGGCGCCCAGGATGCGCGTGCTCGACTGCTGCGCGGCCCCCCGGCGGCAAAAAGCTTTGCCGCCGCCATGCAGATGGAGAACACGGGCAGCATCCTTTCGTGCGACCTGCACCCGCATAAGATCGCGCTCATTGAAAAAAACGCCGCCCGGCTCGGGATCTCCATCCTGAAAGCCGAGACGCGCAGCGCCGCGGAATTTGACCCGGCACTGGAAAACGGTTTCGATCTTGTCATCGCCGACGTGCCGTGCTCCGGCCTCGGCGTCATCCGCAAAAAGCCGGATATCCGCTATAAGCCGCTGGACGCCATTGAGCGCCTGCCCGCCATTCAGACCGCGATTTTAGAAAACGTCTGCCGCTACGTCCGTCCCGGCGGCACGCTGCTCTACAGTACCTGCACCGTCCGGAAGGAAGAAAATGAGGACGTCGCGCGGACCTTCCTGCTGGCGCACCCGGAATTTTCGCCGGAACCGTTCGCGGTCCCGGCGGGGCTGGACCTAAAGAACGAGGGCTATGCCACCTTATTGCCGCAGAAGCACGCGGCGGACGGATTTTTCATCTGTAAGCTGAGGAGGCACGCATGAAACAGGACCTCAAATCCATGACGCTGGCCGAGATGCAGGACGCGTTCGCCGCCATCGGCGAGCCGAAATTCCGCGCAAAGCAGGTCTTTACCTGGCTGCACCGCGGCGCGGTCAGCTTCGACGCCATGACGAACCTCTCCAAGCCTCTGCGCGAGAAGCTGGACGGGCTGTACGACATCACGGCCCCCTCCGTCGCGCGCAAGCAGGTCTCGAAGCTCGACGGCACGATCAAATACCTCTGGAAGCTCCGCGACGGCAACTGCGTCGAGTCCGTCGTCATGCAGTATCACCACGGCAACACCGTGTGCATCTCCTCCGAGGTCGGCTGCCCGATGGGCTGCAAATTCTGCGCGTCGACGATCGGCGGGCTCGTCCGGCGGCTCGAACCGTCGGAGCTGGTCGATCAGGTGCTCTTTTCCCAGCTCGATTCCGGCCTGCCCATCTCCAACATCGTGCTCATGGGCATCGGGGAGCCCCTGGATAACTTCGACAACGTCATGCGCTTCCTCGAGCTCATCAACAGCCCGGACGGCATGAACATCGGCATGCGCCACATCAGCCTGTCCACCTGCGGTCTGGTCGACAAGATCGAAAAGCTTGCCGAACGGGACCTGCAGCTGACGCTCTCGGTCTCGCTCCATTCGCCGGACGACGAATCGCGCAGCAAGATCATGCCCGTCAACCGCCGCTGGCCGGTCGACACGCTGCTCGCTGCCTGCCGCGACTATTTTGCGAAGACGGGGCGCCGCATCTCCTTCGAATACACCATGATCGACGGTGTCAGCGACTCGCCGGAGCAGGCGGAGCTGCTTTCGAAAAAAGCTCGCCGGTATGGGCGCGCACGTCAACATGATCCCTCTCAACAACGTCACGGAAAGCGGCCTGCATACCTCGTCCCGGCAGGCCATCCATCAATTCCAGTCCATTCTGGAAGCCAACGGCATCACCGCCACGCTCCGCCGGACGCTCGGCAGCGACATCGATGCGTCCTGCGGCCAGCTGCGCAGAAAGTACGAAAAAACCTGAAGGAGGAACCGCCATGCAGACATGGGGACTGACAGACCCGGGCAATATCCGCCAGCAGAATCAGGATTCTTACGCCATCGTCCCGTTTGCGCGCGACCGCGTGCTCATGATCGTCTGCGACGGCATGGGCGGCGCGAAGTCCGGCAATGTGGCGAGCTCTCTGGCCGTGGAGGTCTTCACGGGCGAGGTACGCCGCACGCAGAAGGCGGGCATGACGCCGCCGAAAAGGCGGCGGCCATGCTCCGCAGCGCGCTGGAGCTGGCCAACCGCGCGGTCTATGAGCAGTCGCAGCTGAGCGAGGATTTTACCGGCATGGGCACGACGCTCGTCGCCGCGTTCCTCAGCCGGGACCTGGCGGTCATCATCAACGTCGGCGACAGCCGCGCCTACCATTTTACCCGGGAAGACGTCTCGCTCGTCACGCGCGACCATTCCATGGTCGCCTACATGGTCGAGCGCGGCGAGCTGACGCAGGAGCAGGCCAAGCTCCACCCCGGCAAAAACGTCATCACCCGCGCCGTCGGCACCGAGCCGGAGGTCGAGGGCGACGTCTTCATCTGCAAGCTGCGGAAGGAGGAATGCATCCTCCTGTGCTCTGACGGCCTGTCCAACGAGATGGCCGATCAGGAGATGCTCTTCGAGGTCGTCCACGGCATGAGCAAGAGCGACTGCTGCCAGCGGCTGCTGCACATCGCCAAAAAGCGCGGCGCACCGGACAACGTGACCGTTGCGCTCGCGGCAGTCTGACGGAGGTGCGCAGATGAACCAGATCACACGAAAGGAGCGGGACTGATGGACCGATACATAGGAAAACTGCTGGATAACCGATATGAGATCCTGGAGAAGATCGGCTCCGGCGGCATGGCGGACGTCTACAAGGCCCGCTGCCACCGCCTCAACCGCCTGGTGGCCATCAAGATCCTCAAGGAGGACCTGTCGCAGGACGCCGAGTTCCGCCGGCGCTTCCACGCCGAGTCGCAGGCCGTCGCCATGCCAATATCGTGAGCGTCTCGCACTCGGACAACATCGACTATATCGTCATGGAGCTCATCGAGGCATCACCCTCCAAGCAGTATATGGAGCAGAAGGGCACGCTCAACTGGCGCGAGACGCTGCATTTTGCCACACAGATCGCCAAGGCGCGCTCGAGCACGGCCGCGGGATTGTCCATCGCGATATCAAGCCGCACAATATCATGATCCTGAAGGACGGCAGCGTCAAGGTCGCCGATTTCGGCATCGCGCGCATCTCGTCGGCGCAGAACACGCTGACGCGCGAAGCCCTCGGCTCCGTCCACTATATCTCGCCCGACCCGGCCAAGGGCGCGCAGGTCGACTGCCGCGCGGACCTGTATTCCCTCGGCGTCGTCATGTACGAGATGTTGACCGGGCGGCCGCCGTTCGACGGGGACACGCCGGTCTCGGTCGCGATCCAGCACATCAGCGGCCATCCCACCATGCCGCGCGCTATCCGTCCGCCACGCGCATGCTCCACGACCTTGAGGAGTTCCGCAAGGAGCCGAACATCGTCTTCGACTTTACCGCCGAGGCCGACAGCATCGATGTCCAGCGCCTCATCAACGACCCCAACTACATGCCGAAGACGCTCGGCCGCACGAACGCGGTCAAGGGCGCGCTGGCCGACGCCGTGGCGAAGAAGAAGCAGCTCGAGCAGGACAAGAAGGCCCAGCAGGACGCCTCCCGCCGCGGCAGCCGCATCGCGGTGATCGCGGGCATCGTCTGCATCGCGCTGGCGGTGATCGTCATCTGCTACTTCCTGTACAACTATTTCTTCTCCGATCTGTTCAGCCGGACGGAGGAGGTCCCGGTCCCGAAGCTCATCGGCCTCTACGCCGAGAATATCCGGCAGGAGGACTATCCCGACTTCGTCATCCAGGTCGACAGCTACGTCGAAAGCGAGCAGTATGAGGCCGGCGTCGTCATCGACCAGTCGCCCGCGCCGGACCGGCAGGCCAAGACCGGCAGCACCATCGCTGACCGTCTCCGCCGGGGCCACCGAGGTCCGCATGCCCATGCTCGTGAACCTCACGCGGCAGAAGGCTGAGCAGACGCTCGGCGCGCTGGGCCTGAACCTCAACATCCAGATCGACGAGCGCAAGGACGATATCTACACCGAGGGCTACGTCATCGAGACGAGCCCCGCAAACGGCGAGCCGCTCACCAGCGGCCAGACCGTGACGCTCGTCGTCTCGCTCGGGCCGGATATCGAGCTGGTCGAGGTCCCGACGCTCGTCGGCGAAGACGTGGACAAAGCGCTCGCGCTCATCGCGAAGGCCGGTCTGCAGAACGGCAGCATCCGCAACGACGACAGTGACCTCCCCAAAGGCACGGTCACGTTCCAGTCGATCGACGGCGGCCAGATGGTCAAGAAGGACACCGTCATCAATCTGCGCGTGTCGAGCGGCCCGCAGGAGGCCGCGACCCCCGTTGTGACCAACCTCTCGCAGGGATCAGGCGGTTTTGCAGGATGAGTCGCTCACGCCATCTCCGCCTACGCCTCCGACGACGGCACGCTCCGCTACGCGTGGTACATGTCCCGCGACGGCAGAAGCTATGACAACGCTGCCCTCGTCTCGCGCAGCAAGGAGGGCAACACCACCTGCGAGGCGGATACCTCCGTACCCGGTACATATTACTATTTCTGCATCGTGGAAAATTCCCTCGACGACAACACGAAGACGACGAAATCCAACATGATCGAGGTCGTCGTGCAGGAAAAGGCCGTGGAAAAGACCATCGACGTCACGCTGCCGAGCAAGAACGGCCTGTATGAGGTCACCGTCTATGTCGACGGCGCCCTGCAGTACGGCCCGACCTCCCGTCTCCATCACCGACGGCACGGCTGTCATGCTCCAGATCCCGGTCCGGGGCAAGGGCACGCTCCCGGTCGACGTGTATCTTGACGGCGCGATCTACGATTCGCAGCTCATTTCGTTCGGGTGAGGCAACATGGAGCAATACAGGATCATCAAAGCCCTGAGCGGCTTCTATTATGTGCAGACCGGGACGGCGTCGTCGAGTGCCGCGCCCGCGGCCGCTTCCGGCGGCAGGACCAGTCGCCGCTGGTGGGCGATTTCGTCCGCATCACGCGGCAGGGCGCGGGCAAAGGGCGTGCTCGAGGAGCTTCTGCCCCCGCAAAAACGCCTTCATCCGGCCGGCCGTTGCCAATATCGACCAGCTGGTCGTGCTGGCCTCCTGCGCCGTGCCGGTGACGGAGCCGTTCCTCATCGACCGCGTGCTCGCCATCGCCCAGCTGCAGAGCGTCCCGGCCCTCGTCGTCGTCAATAAGGACGATCTGCCTCCGCGCAGCCGCTGGCGGAGATCTACCGCAGAGGGGGCGTCCCCGTGCTCGTCACGAGCGCCGAGACGGGGAGGGGATCGACGCGCTGCGCGCCGCGCTCGCCGGAAAGCTCTGTGCCTGACCGGCAACCCGGCGTCGGCAAGTCGAGCCTTCTCAGCAACTGCGTGAGCCCGGGGCTGCAGCTGCCGGTCGGCGAGGTGTCGGAAAAAAGCTCGGCTGCGGCCGCCATACCACGCGCCACATCGAGGCTCCCCACGCCCTCGCGCCCGATACCTTTGTCGCCGATACGCCGGGCTTCTCCGCATTCGATACCGAGCGGATGGAGCGGTCCACAAAGGAGCAGCTGCAGTACGCCTTCCCGGAGTTCGCCCCTACCTTGGTCACTGCCAGTTCCCCGACTGCGCCCACCGCAAAAGAACCCGGCTGCGCCGTCCAGCCCTCGCCGACGGCCGCATCCAGCCAGCCAGACCCGCTACGACAGCTACGAGCGCCTCTACAGGAAATGGCCAGCCAGATCAAGGGAACTCAAATAAAGAAAAAGCTCCCCTTTCGAGGGGCGATTCCCCCTATCGGGGGAAATGTCCCCGAAGGGACAAAGGGGTAAAGGATGCTGGCGCGCAGCGCCTGAGAGGGAATATCGCAGATTTGCATAGAAAAACCCAAACCGCAAGTTTCGCTTGCGGTTTGGAAAGGAAGAAACGAGTACAGAGGATAAGGGCGTCGCTTGCGGCGGCTCGTTCCGTCGTGGTCGTTCTGACGCAGCCTCCGGCCCTTCTTTCCGTCTTTGCCGGAAAGAAGGGGAGAAAAAGGGCGCTTGGACGCGTTTGGTGCGTCCTGCCTCTGAATTCAGGCAAGACCCAATGTTTCAGGCGTTGTTCCACACGATACACACCTCACAAGCGTCTGACTACGCGCCGCCTGATACAGGGGGTATCGAATTTGTAAGCAGTTGCCTTTGAATATTTGCAGTCAATAGAAGGTGCAGTCTGATTTGTCAGACTGCACCTTTTTGCATTGGTTTTATTGTTTTGCACGCACAAAGGCTCCCCTTCGAGGGGCCGATTCCCCCATCGGGGGAAATGTCCCCGAAAGGGACAAAAGGGGTAGGGGATGCTGTCACCGAAGGTGACTGAGAGGTTGTCACAAATCTGCTGCGACCTCTCCGTCTCGGCTTCGCCGAGCCACCTCCCTGGAAGGGAGGCCTTTATACCCCGCATAACCCAAGGATTCCCCCTATGAGGGAAGCTGTCAGGACACAAAGGCTGACTGATGAGGTGGGGGTACCATCGATCTTATGCCTCTCGTCAGACTGTGCAACAGCGGAAGTGGTTGACGCGGAGGAAGGGCGGGGATGCATTTGAAGACCTGGTCGGAATTGAGGCAGCATCACCCGACGATGGGGAGGCGTGCCAGCGGAAGGCCGCGAGGTACGACAGCGGGATCACGATCGCCCAGAACGAGATCAGGTCAAGTACCAGCACAACCTTTTGTATCGCCGCCGCCGCGCAGGATCCCGGCGTTCGTCGGCATCTGATAGGACATCGTAGCAGTACCACGCTCTGAATCAGAAAAACGCAGTTTGCCGTGATACCGCGTCTCGTCGAGATACGGTAGAATGCGCAGCAGCGGATGCGCAGGAAAAAAAGCACGATCCTCGGCGGGGCGAGCCCCGAACAGCGCAGCTGCATCATTATAGACCATCGTGCGCAGCTGCTTTCCGCCGCTGCCGATCTTGCCGACCGCAATCGACGCGGCCGTGCACGCGCCCACCGACGTGACCTTGAGCAGCAGAAACGCCGTCGAGGAGATGGGCTGGCGTGACGGTACCTCGCCGCCATATGCCTCGAGGATGGCAGTCTGGTTGGCGTTCAGCACGCCCCACATCGCGCCTGCAGCACGATCGGCACCGACGTGCGGAAATCCCGCGCAGCGCCGGATCCGACCGGCCGAGCTCCCGCCGCGCGCAGCTGCAGCTTGCGGTCACGGCAGAACGCATAGACGCACACGATGCCGCATTCCAGCGCCCGCGCCGCCAGCGTGCCGATCGCCGCGCCCACCACGCCGAGCTCCCGGCGCGCCGAAGCGAAGATCAGGATATGCTGATCACGCAGTTCGTCACCAGCGACACCACCGAGACCTTCAGCGCCAGACGGACGTTTCCACGCTTGCGCATCGCTTAGCAGCACACCGTCGTCACGGCGAAGAAGAGTGAAGCGGACTGCTGCCGCGAATACCGCACGCCCTCGGCGATGATCGCCGCGTCCGTCACCCCGAACAGGCCCGCACTGCGCCGCCCACAGCAGAGACCACCGCGAAAAGAGCATCATTTGACTTAGCGCCGCCTCCAGCCACGGCCCAGGGCAGACCAGCCGCCGGATGGGCGTCTCTTGCCAGTATTGGCTGCTCTCCAGCTTTGATCCACGCCGTTCGTCACGCCGTAGATGCCTGCTGCACCACGAAGACAGTCTGGTTGACCGCCGCCACACACGGCGGCCAGCGCCGACTCGTTATGGCACGCCAATGTGAATTATCAAGCCAGATTGACGCTCAGCACGACGGCCTGCTCCAGAATCAACGTGCCGCGAGGATGAAAACGTATGATAAAACGAGCGGTCCCGCATCCAGAGCAGGACGCGCGCGTCTTTCCACCGCGGCTCATAAATGGCCTCTTTTCCGCAGAACATGCCCTGCTCATAGAGCCGCGCGACGATCTCGGCACGCTCGGCCTGCGTCCAGACGGCGCAGCAGCGCACGCGGCACGCCGCGTCCCTCGTCACGGTCGCGAACAGGTCCTCCATCAGCCCGTTCATGTCGGACTGGAAATGCTCCGCCGGCTGCGCGGCGGCATGCTGCGGCGCGGCGGGCTGCTTGGCGGGCGCGTCGTCTGGGAAGTAGTGGCGGTGGACAAAGTCGTCCGGTGCACCAGTCGGAGGATGGTGTCGCTGACCTCATGGAAGCGGCTGTCGTCAAAGTTGACGCACAAAAAGCCCCACGAGCTTTCCGCCGTCCTTGATGAACATCGTGCTAGAACGGAGCGTTTTTCCGTTGGATAACTGGCCCGTGTAATTAATAATATAGTTGTTGGATTCGTATTGCTTCTGCATGATCATGCGCAGCGCCGCGTTGGTGATCGGCGCGCCTACG
>VOFC01000120.1_pt1 | contig 24001 bp, 50 predicted proteins | sample 5384161 | NCBI WGS metagenome assembly VOFC01 (sample SAMN12384722, study PRJNA508395) | human gut metagenome | isolation source: healthy gut B | host: Homo sapiens | reverse complement strand
ATATTACATCTTATGTAAAAGATGATATAAAAATACTTATGGAATTAGGAGATAAAATACAAAAAACAGCTAATAAATTTATAAAAAGATTAGAAGATGATATCAATAATAGAAATATACGAATAGCTGTATAGAAAGGATTTGTAAAAATGCAAATAGAAGATTATATAGAAGTCGCAAGGCATATAAATATATTAAATGTAGCATATCATTTATGCTTAGAAATAACAGACGATAAACATACAGAAGTTAAAGCAATTTGTCCATTTTGTGGATATAATAAAAATTCAAAAATTGCCTCATTAAGTTTAAATACTACAAACAACAAATATTGTTGTAGTCGTTGTGGTGCAGGCCGGATATTCAGTAGGACTATATGCTCGTGTTAAAGGTATCGATAATAAGAAAGCATATAGAGAATTGTTAGATAAAGAATGTTTTTCTATTCAAAAAAGTAACATAACAATAAGTCCTATAAATGAAATTGCAGATATAGATAAAAGAGATGCAATTTATAGAACTTTTTTAAATATGTTAAAACTTGAAAAAAAGCTCAAAATTAGCACTAAATAGACTTGGCTTTTTAAATTCTACTATTGAAGAACAGGGTGGAACTAAAATGTTTTTTGCACCACCAATTTATTATGATGAACTAATGAAAAAAGAAAATACCAAAGGGAAAACTCATAACTGTTAGTCAAATGAGAGATTATTTAGCAAAACAAAATAATGCAGACTTTACTGATCCAATGACAGCAGGAATATTTGTAAATATAGTTGCTTGGGCTAGTTATCAAAGAAACGAAGATATTACGCCATATTGGAGAACTTTAAAACTGTATTAGACTTAAAAAGAAGTTGTAATGGATTTATTAAAGAATGAATGGTTTAAGGATATAGTTTCTCAAACTTCATATACAGCAACTTTACCAGATGGTAGCATGCAGACTTGGAAAAATACAAATACATTCCTTGATCCTACATCAGAATATTATAACAAAAATGTAATTGGTGTAAAAACAGGTTCTTTATCTGATGATTTTAATTTAGTAGTATTATATAAAAAAGCATGGAAAAGAATTTTTGATATGTAGTTTAGGTTCACAATCTAATTATTCACGATATGATGATGTTAATTATGTTTTAAAAACAATAGATGAATCAGATTATTTGAAAAAGTAAGTTAAAATAAAGGAGATGATTATTATAGAAGTGATATATAGCATTTTATGTGCTGTTTTACCGTGTACTATTTACTTTACAGCAAGAAAAAAAAGGAAAGGGTATCATTTATCAATTTTAGCAATGCTAATTTTCGTTTTATATCTTTGGAAAGTATATGATTTAACTGGTGCAGGAGGTTTAACAAATATATTTTATGCACCAAAAGGTGGAGATAATACATCAATTATTCAAGCTAATATTAATCTCATCCCTTTTAACATCATAGAGAAAACTTTTTACTTAAATATTTTAATGCTTGTTCCTTTTGGATTTTTAGTTCCTTTTATTTGGAAGAACTATCGTAAATTTTATAAAACATTATTTTTAGGGGCAGGTTTTTCATTAATGATAGAAATATCTCAATTAATTACGAACCGTACAACTGATGTCAATGATTTAATTGCTAATACAATAGGTGCATTAATCGGATATATTATTTGGCAAATAGTTTCATTATGTTTTGGAGAGCATTTAAAAAAGCCTGTAAAAGGTAAGAGTGATGTAATATGGTATATACTTTTAAGCTTTTTGGGTATGTTTTTCTTATATTATCCTTTTTGGTTTGCTTGGAATATTGAACCGCTTATTTTTCAATAAAATAAATTTTCAAAACATATAAATTACAATTTTTCAAATAGGTAGATATATAGTAATTTGAAAGTGAGGATTATATGAAAAAAAGATATTATTAAATTTATATTATTAACCTTAGTTATATATAATATAATACCAATTATTAACAAAATAGTACCCGAAAGTACAAATTATACTTTTTTGAGTGATTTATGGATTGTTTATCCGTTGTACTCATTGATAATATCAGTGCTATTTTGTAAAAAGTATGGCTTAAAAAAATAATGGTGTCAATATTGTTAGTTTTATTATTTATTCCAACAATGTTTATATTTTATAATGACTCAGTTCTGATATTTATATTTATATATCTTATATTATCAATAATTGGATGTTTTATAGGTAATAAAATAAAAAATAGTTAGTCAAATTACATGTATACTGTTAGATGTAAATAAATGAGTTTACATCTAATTTTTTTTGGTTGTAAAATTATTTACAAAGAATTTAAGTTAGAACATCAAATTACAGAGGTCTTTGAATCTAACAACTTGACGGTTCGACTTTTTATTCCTATTATTAATTTAGTTTTAGATAGTGAGGGCAATAGACTCTATATAACAAGCATGATGAAATAATAGTAGAGGTAAAAGACTTAAGTTCAAAAAAGAAAGTAGGTGAATAATTTTGAAAACAGTATTAAGTGTAGATGTTGCTAAAAATAAAAAAAGTATGATAATGCTTATGAATAGTGATGGAGAGATATTTATTGATACGAAAGAAATAAATCATAATTTAGAGGATTTTGAAAAAAGTAAAAGAAGAAATAAAAGAAATTAATCCACAAAATCTAACAGTATTTATGGAATCAACAGGTACATATCATTTACCAGTAGAAAGATATTTTAAAGAAAATGGATTTAACACCTTAGTTATTAATAGTTTAACTACTAAAAACAATTATGATACTATTAGAAAAACTAAAACGGATAAAAAGGATTGTTATAGATTAGCAAAGTTGTTTTTTGTAAATGAAGTAGAATATCACGATTTATCTAAAAAGGATTTATATGCTAATTTAAAAGCAATGACAAGACAATATTTTTATCTATTACAAAACAATGTAAGTTGTAAAAATAGATATAAAAGATTAATAAATATATGTTTTCCAGAGCTAGAGAAAATCTTTAAATCAACAAGAATTTATGATGATACAGCATTAAACTTTATTAAAGAATTTCCACATGCAGAGATAGTAAAAAAAGAGAAGCGAATTGATGTACTGTATAATAATTTATACAAGACTAATGGAAGAAATTTAAACTTTTATAAAAAAAGCTAGCTACAACAATAAAGACAGCTTCAATCAATTCTTATCCTGGAGTTGATAAAGAACACGAAGATGTAAAAAATCTTTCATATATGGCTAAAATAGTACAGAATAATAACAATATCATAAATGAGTTAAAAGATAAAATGATTGAAACAGCAAAACAATCGCCATATTTTGAAATTATAAATTCGTTTTATGGGATTGGAGAAACACTAACAGCAGAGATACTTGGAGAATTAGGAGATATAACAAGATTCGATAGTCCGAAAGAAATAATAGCTTTTTGTGGACTTGATCCAACAATAAAGCAGTCTGGAAAAAAAAGTATAAATGTGAAAGGAGCAATATCAAAAAAGAGGAAACAAATATGCACGATATATATTATTTAATTGTAGTCAAATGGTAGTAAAACTAGGTGCTTCAAATTATCCAGAGCATCCAGTATATATTTATTACCAAAATAAAAAAGCAGAAGGCAAACACTACTACGAAAGCCTAACTGCTTGTTCTACAAAAATTCTAAGAATGTTATATTCAATGTGTAAAAATAATAAACAATTCTTAGAAAATTAATCATAATTGAATTTTATCATAAAAAAAAGTGAAAAAGATACATTTTTTTAAAAAATATATCGTTTTCGCTTGTTTGCCATACAAAAAAATAATATAATAAATCTATAAAAAAGTCTTGACAAAAATTAGATAGTCAAGTTGTAGTTAAAAATAAAGATAGCAAATTTCTGCTATCTTTTACTTTATTCTATACAATTTTTTAAATCATCATAGTTAACATCAAGAACTTTACATAAGCCTATCAATTCGAAATCTTTTACAATTTGCGTACCATCTTCAATTCTTTTTTTAATTCTGTTGAATCAAGATAAACAGCATGTAATTGTAGCAACCTACTAACTTCTATCTTTTCAAGTCCTTTTTCTTCTCTATATTTCTTTATTAAATTACCTATGACATTACTTTTTTACCCTCATACTTTTTCATTTTCCAAAGATTTCCTTCACAATAAACTAATATTATTGATTTTATTACATTTTTTTGTTATCATATCGAGAGAGCCTCGACATTAGACTAGAATATACATTTTTTTATAAATTTATTCACGAAAGGAGGTAATCTTTTGAATGACAAATATTACAAAATCCTTAGATTCGACGGAAAAGAACAATACAGTGAAAAGAAAAGTAAAAAAAATATAAAAGAATATTTGAATAAATATATTGATGAAGAAATTAATGAGATATTATTCATTGTCCCTGTTGAAAAACAAAAAATTCACCAACAACTATTCCCCAATAATCGTTAGTGAATTTAATTATTTAGTATTTAAAAGGCAAGTAATCATTTGATCTATTATGGACTTATCTCGACTTGTTAAAAGTTCATAATTTTCAACAACACTAGGAGATTTTAGAACTCCATGAAAAATTGCAACAGATGAACAATTTGCTAAGTTACAGATATTTATTAAAGTATCTATACTTATTCCTACTTTACCAGTTTCCACTTGAGAAACAAATTGCGGATTTAAGTTTAATTTTTCAGCAAATTCTTCTTGTGTCAAATTGAGTCTTTTTCTAATGTTTCTAATGTTTTGACCTAGTGTAGTATTACCAGCACTATTTGTATTTTCTATATTTTCCATAATACTACCCCTATATGATAGTATAGTAAAATATGGTAAAAAAAATGAATTATATTAAAACTATAATTTTTTATAATATTATAGTTTTAAACTATAAAAAATGTAAAATGAATAGTAAAAATTATAGGCTACACCTATAAAAGGAGAAAAAAATATGAGTTTAGAACTAGAAAAATCAAAAAAAAAATTAGAAGATGCTATAAAAAATGAAGATTTAGATATAAAGAAAATATTTGATATTTCAGCTAAAATAGATGAAGAAATTTTATTTCAAATGAAATTTAATGAATATGATAAAATTGTAAGAAATAATGATTCAAGAGAACTTATAAATAGCATCAAGCAAGAACTTTCAGAGCATTATTATGGTATGTCTGAGCAAGAGCTTATAATAGTTTCACTAAATATATTTGATTATAGCTACTTAAAGTTCCAACATATTTCAGAAAATGATATTGTAAAATATATCTGCACCAAAAATGCTATATATTATGACATATTAACAGATAAAGACAAGAAGTCATTAAAAGTCGATTTAAACTTAAAATATTTTAAATATTTAATAAATAAATATACAAAGATAATTGAAAATGAGCAATAAACATGCAATTTATGTACCAAATTTATTAAAAAATGTAAATAATAAATCAAATTAAATATAGCATAAATAAAGTATTTGTTGCCCTATTAGGAGGTAATAATAAATGAATACAAAATTAGAAAGATGGAAAGAAGAAAAAATTTTTGAGGTATTTTTTGAAAAAGGAAAAAGATTTTTTGATGAATTTTAATATAGAGGCATATAAAAGTGATGACTTTAAATTTTATATGAGTTGGTTTATATATGCAATAAATGATTATATTGATAAAAATTATAATATAGATGAATATTTTAGCTATATATTTTGCAACAATGGCAATTTAAATATTATATATTTGCCTTATATTTTAAGTGCAGATTTTAGAAAAAGATAATAGGAGCAATAACAGAATATAAACAAAAATATAAAACAGAGCAAATTTTTGAATTTTAATTAGAAAAAGTTAAATTTTTTAGGTATCACTTATATTGAATATAAATTTATATTGTGATATTATAATTTTATTAAGGGGAATAAAAATTGAAAAAAAATACTTGTAGCACTAATATTGATAGCATTAACAATTAGTATTAGCTTTAATATCTACTTTGTAATAACAAATACTAAAAAGTAATCAGTCATTTTTAGAAGGTGAATATATTGGTGGAAAGAAATATTATAATTATAGTGATGATACAGAATATATAACACCAAAAAGATTCTTTTGATTTTAGTTATTTGCCAACTAAAAACACATTAATATTTTATAAAGATGGAACAATGACATACAATTCTTTTTTAGGGACATATACATATAGTTCTAAAATGAAAAGTTTAACTTTTTCCTTTTATCGTAACAATTATGAAGAAACATATAATTTTGAAGTTAGTAATGATTTAAAAAATAACGAATACTGATAAAGGCAAAAAATCAAAGCACAACTAATGGCGAACTTAATCCATATTATATAGAAGAATATGAATTAAAATAATGTATGAATAAAATAAGCAGGATTTTAATGAAAATTAAAATACCTGCTTTTTGATTTAGTAATATATAAATATATGAATTCTTTTATAATATAGCATTATAAAGGCTATAAAGCAATTATTTTTTTCTTTTTTATTTAATATTTTCATATCAGGATAAATACAATAAGCAAATTGTGTATTACAAATAACATTATTCAAACAGCTATCGTCTTGGAATAATAAAATTAGTCTATCTGCTTCAGGAATAGAAGGACTATTTATTTTTAATAGTTTTAAAATACCTTTTTCGCTTGCTTTATCTGTTACAATTATATTGTATAGCAAGTTTTCTTTACTTAGAAAAGTAATATACACAGGATCAAATCCTTTATGAAAATACTTAAATCTTTTTTTTATATTTACACAAAATATCTATTGCATATATCATTTTCATATCAATAGTAGCAGTATTATGAACAAATATATCATTCTTTTTTTACTGATAATGTTACTTGATAATATGTTCTTAAAATTATCGTTTGGCCTATTAAATAATATTTGTAATTGTTTTAATGTAACGCATCCAAAATCCTGTATAAAATTTATAATTTTTAATTCATCATTCATATAAAAACCTCCGTAAAAAAGTTAAATAATTCTCATCAAATAACTATATATAAATTTCCTATTTTCGTTTATTTCTGTAACTTTTATCAACACTTTATCATTAAAATGTGGATAATTATTAAATCTTGCAGGAATTCTACACAATGTTGTAACTTTTGAATTATCTAATTGTACTAATACTCCAGAATTACCTTTTGGAAAAGCAATTACAGTTCCAGTATATTCACCATTTAAAACAAGATATTTTCGTATATTTTTAAATGGGTTTTCCTCAAATTCTTTTGCAGACAATTCATATATGTTATTTTCTATATCTAATTTTTTTTATCTTTACTCTTAGATATTCTCCAACTTTGTATATATCCTTGCAATTTACAATAAAATATAAATATGTTTTAGATTTGAGCCTTAATAATTACTTCTTTTCCATACATATCAACTAAAATATGTTTAATTCCAACAGCAATAATTCGTACTTTTATGGTATCATTTTGTTTTAATTTTGGAATTTCTATACTTGATCTTAATTCCATAGCTTCAATTCTACTTGCTATTGCTATGTTAGAAATACTATCATACTCAAGTACAATAAAGTCAATTTCAGCACCAAGCATTCCTCTAATTATTGATTTACTTGTACTTTTTTGTACTAACAAATTTACTGGAATCAGAATTTTTACATCATAATACCAAACAATGGCACAAGCAATATGTTCATTTTTTAGGTAATATTCATCTTCAATTCCTGTAATTAAACCGAGTTAATATTCTTTTTTCTTCTTTACTTCTCAAAATTTCTTTTATATGTGTATCTTCCAAAAATTTCACCACCTTAAAAAGCATCTATCAATATTGATAAATGCTTAAAATTTAAAAGTTATCAAATGTAATATCTTCATATTCTTGCTCTTTTTTATTTTATTTTGCTTTGTAACAACTTTCTTTTCTTTTTTTTTCTATTGTTTTAGGAACTTCAATATTATTATTCCAATCTGGAATATATGTAAGAACAGAAACATCTTGCAATTTTTTAGCAAGTGGATGTTCTGTATATATTATCTTTTTTAATAATAATGGTTTATGACCTCTAAAAATAGCCATTAACACAAAACAAGATATTCTAACTATTTCATCGGGATTCATTAAATTTCTTTCTAGTGTAGATATGTTTTTTCTTCCAAATTCTAATTCTCCATCAATTCCTACTTCTTTACTTATACTTTGAGTTTCTGCTGTTGCTACTCCAAGCAATTTGCAGAAATACATTGCAGTCAAAGTATCAGTTGTACCTAGATTTAGTTTTATGTCAGTATTCCCAAGTATTTCATCAGCGAGGCCATTTGGATAACGATTATTTAATTGGCCAATATTTTGGAGTATTGGAATTAAAAGCAATACCGTCTACTACGAACTGTCGATATTTTTTTGTTGAAATCTGGTATTTGACAAATATTCGCAAACGCATCTAAAAAGGAGAATACATCAACTTTACATCTTCCACTTTCAGTTGAATCAGCATATTTTACAAGCTTTATAAACAAAAATGTAAAAAATAGAGAGACTAAAAAATCTCTACTTGAATCCATATCACTTGTTATTACATAATAAATACAAGGCTCTTTTCCCGGCAAAGTCAAATCAATGTCTGTATGATTAGTAAGTTCTTGTAATTCTTTATTTTGAAATGCCTGAAGTCTAGTTCCAAGACCTGTCAAAACAGATGCTTTTATTGTATCAGAACCGACTAGCAAATATATTGTAACTCATTCTTGCAGGACTTTCTTGTGGAAGTCTTTTGAACATTGTATCAAGTGTTGCAATATCTCCACTTGCAATAATCTTATAAATATCGGTCAATGTATATTTGCTCTAATTTATTCTCCATAAAGTAGAACTCAAATGCTTTCAGTAGGTTTTCCTCAGCTCTTGGCCAGAAATCATCTTTTCCTGTTTTCTTTTTTTGTGTACCACTAATTATTACATTGGCACTTGTTTGGATGTCTGTAATATCTTCGTTTTCTCTAAAGGATTCCATCTGTCAGAGTGAGCCATATTATTAAGATTAAATACTTTTTACAACATATCCATTATCCCTAAATAATTTATTTGTTTTCCTATAAATTTCACCTTTTGCATCAGTAACAATAATAGATTTTTTGTATTTAAAAAGCTCTAGAAGATTGGTTATTAAGAATCCTATTGTCTTCATACTGCCGCTGGAGCCAAACACAGCTATATTTTTATTAAAATGACTATCAAAAGGTAGTTTAATAATATCATTATTTACTTTTCCAAGTATAATACCTGGTGTTTCATTCTTGCCTAAGACTTTTTCAATCTCATCTTCAGACATCCAATCTGCAGTTCCATGTGTTCCATCTTCTTTCTTCAATTTAATGCCCTTTATTTCATCTTTTTTATAATAGATGACTAATTTTATACATGCCATTATTAAAATTGAAATTAAGGCAATTATGGAGCAAATAATGGCATAATATAAATTGCTTATAATAATGTTTTGATTAAAACATTTATTTAATATTTTTATGTATGAATTTATATTAAAATCTATTACAAAATTTAAAATTACCAATATTATTGCAAAAATATATATAATAATTTTCTTATTCATAAAAATTTATTTCCTTTTCTATAAACTTATCAATATCTATTAAGTGAAAATTACAAGTAGCAAGTTCACTTCCGAGATATTTAACAATAGATTTTGGACATATAATATCTACTTTTTTGTTTGTATTGTTTTGCATAAATGTACTAATTCTATTTATTTTTTCAGTATCTACAAAATAGAAACAAGAAACATACAAATTTTTATTATTAGTATAATCACAAAAATTAAATTCTGATAAGGTTAATTTTTTCTTTAAGCTCTGTTTGTATAACTTTAGTCCAATTTATTTGCTGTAGATATTTTATTTTATCTAATGCTTTGTCTGTATCTCCACAAATGATTACAGAATTAAGTCCAAAAGAAAATTTTAAAAAATCAATTCTGGCTATATCATCAATCATAATAATTACATTTTTGTATTTTAATTCTTTTTGAAGATCATATATAACAGAATTTAGATATTTATCAGTATGCTTATTTGAGATATGATATGTTAAATACTTTGTACCAAATATATTTGAAACTCCAATATATTTTCTTGAGCTTTCTGTAAATGCGGTTTTATCTTTAATTAAGAAAGATGGAGTAAAGGTTACATTTGAATATCTAAAATGAGCTGCTAAATGGCTCATAAATTTTAGTCTATTAGCGTATTTTTCTTGATATCTTAGTTTATTTGTTTCAAGACCTAGTATCTTCATAAAATTATAGCCATCTTCACCAAGTACGAGAAATCTTTTGTACCTTCTTAAAATATTATTTTGAATAAGTTTTGCAATTCTTTTTGGGTAATATGTTGTATTAAAAAAGTATGGCAAATCTTTTGGTGAAAGATACTGATATGTATTTATAAATTTAACTAAATCTATCTCATTTTTATCTGTCGGAAATATACTTTTAATTTTAACCACCTGCCTTATAAATTATTTCTCATAATGGTTCAGTGGGTAGCAATGTGAGAGCTTACGCTCACACACACCTACCCTATGAAGAAAAAAATATGTCCTGTTTTTTTTTCTAAAAGTATTGAAATCAAAGGCTTTTAATACAATAAAAAATGTCCTAATTTTAGTTTTTTAATTTACTAAAAAAATGACATTTTAAACTAACATACTTTTAAACAAATTTACTGAATTATTTACATCTGTAATATATACTTCTGTATGCGGATTTTCTCCAATTTCTCCTTTCGCACAATAAAAAACTTTATTTATATTATCATCTTCAATTACATTACTTATTATCAAACTATCAAAAATAGGTTTTATAAATTTATTATCAATATCCCATTTTTCCACTTTATCAAAAATCTTAATATAGATAAATATTTGATTTTTAAATATTCCCTCATAATCTTTTTGCTTTATCTGCAATATTCAAAAGAATATTTTTATATGCGTGTGTTTTTAAATTTTTGTATGATGGCATAACCTCTGGTATGTAAATTTTAAGTATATTATCTTCATATTTTGCTTTATACTCATTACTAATAGTTTCTATTTTTTGAGTTCCATAGGTTACTGTTTTATTATACAACTTGATTTGGTTTAATATGCTGTATCTTCTTTTTTTCTAAATTTCTTAAAAATGATTCTATTTGTAAATTATTTGGATTTTGTGCTAATGTAAGTGAATGTATGCTATTTTCTAAACTTAATAAATCATCTAATAAATCTTTCGTTAAAATCATAAAAAGGTCCTTTCTAAATATGATAGGGCAAATTTAAGATAATTACTATTCTTCTTTTTCTTCTAGTGCATCATAAGCTTCAAAAATTTCTTTTGTCAATAATTCTCTTGTTTCTTGATTAAGTGGATGGCACAAATCTCTATATGCTCGTTTTTCTTGTCTTAATCTTCTTGAAGGCATTGCAACAAATCTTCCATTTCGTTCATTTTCCAATATTTTAATACCTCTAATAATAAAAAAGAGTTATTAAAAATAACATTTGCATACCCAAGTAATGCACCCCTTTGTTTAATTTTAAAAATTTTAATGTCTGTAATTTCCATACTACAAATCCTCCTATAAATTTATTTTTGAAGGGTAATTTTAAGGAAGATTAAAAACTTATTTTATTTACCTGTTCTAGGTAACACAATTTCATGTTTTTTTCTGGAATGTGTGTAATTGTAGTCCACTTGCTATTAGCTTCAGCAGTTACTCCAAAATATGTACCAACAGTTTTAGTGTGGTTTGTAAATGTGTCATTTTCTTTTAGTGTGTCAAAAGATTTACAATTCATTGTTGGAGATGTGCTTTCTCTAAATCCTTTTTTCTACTTTTCCAAAATCAAAACAAGTTTCTGTTATATATTCATCATCTGCAAGTACAATTTGTGTAAAATCTAAATCGTAATTTTCATTTGTGCTTAAATCTTCTTTAAATAGTACATAATCATTTGATTTATTTGTTTTATAATATACTTTATAAGTCAAGTCTTGATTCCAAGTACCAGTAGTCATTTTTTGTAATCTTATATAATCTGTTGGAATATAATCATACCATTTAAAATTGTCTAAATAAACATTAGAGTTATTGGCTACATTAGAAAATTCATAATTTACATCTTCACCTGGTTTTATTTCAGTAGTTCCAGTTTTATCTACATCAACAGTTATATCAGTTGGCTCATTTTTAATTGTTTTCTTAATAGTTTCTCCATTGTTTGCAATTTCAAATTCAAATGTATCTTCATTCAATAAATAATAATTTGAGCCTGTTTCTAATTCTTTTTAGATAGTATTTTCCTTTATACAAATCTTGACTTGTTGCAATACCATCTTTGTCTGTAACTAATGTTTCGATTAGATTATCTTTTTCATCATATAATCCAAATTTTGCACCTTCTAATTTTTTATTTTCATCTTTTGAATCAACTTTTGTAATTTCTACTTTTCCTTTTATTCTTTCGTTTTCAAATTTAATATTTGTAATTTGATTTTCTTTTAATTCTATTGTTTCTACTTTATCAGATAAAACATAAGTATCTAATGTTTTAGTTTCTCTTAATTTTAGTTTAGCAAAATCTCTTATTGCATATCTTGAAGTTAAGGCTTCACCGTTTTCATCAGTAATAATTTTTTCTAATACTTTGTCATTTTCATCTAATACTTCAAATTCAACGCCTTCAAGTTTTACTTCGTTATTATCTTTGTCAACTTTTATCACTTTTACTTGACCTTTTTTAAGTTCATTTTCAATATTTTTTGTAGTTTCTTTGTCCCATTCTACTTTTTATTTCTGTATCATTAGCAAGGTTGTACCATTTGTTAGTTTTTGTTTCTATCAGTTTATAATTTCCTGTACGAAGATTTTTTATTTCCAATTCACCATTTACATCTGTATAATATGTTCCAATGATTTTCTTAAATTCTTCGGAATATAGTTTAAATTCTACATTTCCTAATACAACCTTTTTATTATCTTTATCTATTTTATATACTTTAATATTTCCTTTTTGTGTTCATTTTTAATAGTTTGTGTATTCGTTTGGTTATATTCTACATTTACATCAAATGACTTTTCACTTAATATGTAATTTGAATTTGTAGATATTTCCTTTAAAACATAATTTTCTTGATATAAATTTGAAAAAAGATGCTTCACCATTTTTATTAGTTGTACTATTAGCAATTACAGTTCCATCTTTTTTGTTAGTTGGAATGTAACTCCTTCTATTGGTTGGTTAGTATCTACATCATTTTTTACTATTTTTATTTTTCCTGTGTTTGTTTTAACATTTAATTTTGCCATACCAGTTACATCGCCAAATGGATCAAATGTAAGTAAGTAATTTTGTGTTCCTGGTACAGTTGTCTCTCCATAAAATACTGGGTATGTTTTGCATTTTGCTTGTAAAGTTATTGTAACATCAATGTCTTTATTAAGTTCAGTTTTTGGAACTTTAATTTTAAAATGTTCACTTCCAGCAAATGAATTTTGTTCATTATTTGACATATTTGTTATTTTGCTTCCATTAGGCAATCCATTTGTTGCAGTAATTATATACTGACTTGTTTCTACTGGACTATTTATACTATATTCTTGCGAATAATAATCTCCATCTTCTGTAAATCCACCAACTTTATTTGCAGATACTTCTGTATTAGCTGGTGTTTGTGAGCCATTTCTACCAATATCTACTAATCTAACAATAGCATTTTTTATTGCTTCACCTCTGGAATCTCCACCTCTATAATATGTGGTTGGGTCCGTTCCATAAATTATACAATAGATACTTTGTTTAGTAGCAACAAAAAAGCATCATACTTATTTTCTAATCCTAGACTTTCAGGACTTTGATATGGATAAGAATTTATTGCAACTCTCCAAATTCTAACATCATTTATAACTTGATTTACATTAACAGAATAAGCATCTCCTGCAGCTTGACCACCAACACCGGGTAAGTCTCTATTTAAACAGTATGCAGGATATTGAACGCCACCATTTTCATAATATGCAAACGTTGTAATGATATAAGACCATACATTTTTTGCACTATTATAAAATTGTAAATGGTAACCACAATCTCCACCATTTTGGACATAAGCAGAACTGATTTCTGTAGCATAAGTAAAGTTTGAAAATGCAGATAATATTGTTAGTAGTACCATTATTAAGGCAATACTCTTTTTTGTAATTGATTTTAACATATTAAAAATTCCTCCTATATTTATTTAGAAAGGCTTTAATATAAGAGAAAACACTATATAAAAAAAGCCCCTTAAATAGAGCTTTCTTAGTTATAAAATATAACACATAGTCATTATTAAATTTCCACTTTTATAATAATCTTCAGCGTAAATTCGTATTGTTCCAAATTTGTATTTCAAATAATTTATTACTCTACTCTCTGTATAAGTAAATTGATTTGTTTGTGCTTTTATTGAACTATCCACAACTATGTTGTAACCATATTGTTTCATAAAATCTGATTCATTGTTTTGCATAACACCCTGATTTTATTTATCATTTCATCATTTCTTACATATTTTTCAGTATTAGCTGGTGTTGTAGTTTGAGTTGGTTTTGAATCTTCTTTTTTTAGGTGTTTCATTAGTAGAAGTAACCGTAGATTTATTCTCTGTATTTTTAGGAGTTTCTACCTTCTTAGTTTCCACCTGTGTTGTTGTTTTTTTTGGCTTTGTTTCTATTTGTTTATTATTTCGTTTTTCTGATGCAACTTGTGGCTTGGTTTCAGTAGGCTTATTTGAAGTATTACTTTCTTCTTGAGTAGGAGTAGTTTGAGCTTCCATTTGTTCTTCAGCAACAGTTGCTACATTATTATCTTCTTGAACTTCTGCTGTTTGTATATCTGTTGTATTTTCTACTACATCATTTGGTATTACTTCATTTTGTGGTAAATCACTGCTTTCTAAATTTTGATTATTTCTGCTATATAAAAATAAAGCTACACAAATAATAATTATAAAAGCTAAAATACTAATAATTACTATGCTAATTTTTTTCTTATTCATAAAACATCACCCTTTCATATTTTTTTATTATTTCTAGGGTAACATCATTTATATTATTTTGACAATGCTCAAAAGAAAAAATTTTTTATTTTATTTCTTTTGCTTGAACACAAAGTCTTAAATCTTTTTTGTCCTTTTACACAAGTAATAAGTGTCAATACATTAGTGTCAGTATTTTTCAAAGAGTCCCAATCTGTTTCACTAATTTTTGAAACATTACTTACTTCGTATTCTTTTGTGCCTAAAAAGCAAGTGTACTGTATCTTATCTCCATTAGACAAAGTATGTAATTTAGCCCAATATGAATTAGTATTATGTGCTGCTAGGCATACATTTCCCTCAAGATATGGTGTATTTGTAAAATGACCAACACCTTTTGCAAGGGTTTGCATAGAAGTACCTTCATAAATTAATCCTTCAAAATTTATTTTATCAATTTTAATAACACCAAGTACATTTTCTCCATCAATTTGTAACATTAAATTATCAGTTGAATCAGCTTCATTATTATTATTTTCAGCATCTAATCTGTTTTGGGTATTATCGCTTGAATATTCTTCATACACATAGTCTATTTTGTTCTTATTCATAAAATACTTAACCACAAAAAATGTTGATATTATTGCAATAATCATAAAAGCAACCGTAACTGATATTATAATTACTTTTTTGTTCAAGACTAAAAATCCTCCTTCCATTAAAATTTTGAAATGTAGTTGTATCACCGCCTTTCAATTAGAATAGTTATAATACTTTAATTTAAGTATTTTTCTATATATTTTGAAATTTCAGAAAATGGTGTAGAAATAGCCACTTTTCTTTTTATATCTTCAATTTCAAAAGGATCAAAAATAAAGTCATATATGCCTAAAAAAGAGCATCTTTTAATTCAGGGATTTGTTCATTTTCAAGAATTAAAATTACTCTTATATTTTTTTCTCTAACTTTAAACATAAAGTCTTTAAAATTGTACTTATTGGGTTGTAATGTAGCAATTAAGACATTTGCTTCTTTTTCTTCCAATATGTAATCTGGATAATATACAACTCTACTATTTTCAATGTTTTTGTTCAAATCTTTGTTTAATATTTCATTATCTGTGAAAATTAAAACCATTTTTTAGACCTCCTATTTAAAATAAGTTTCAGGATTTACAAAACTCCCATTTATTCTAACCTCAAAATGTGCATGTGCACCTGTTGAGTAACCAGTTGAGCCAACTTTTAAAACTGGCTCTCCTTGTTTTACTACTTGTCCTGTTTGTACTAAGATTTCAGAACCATGTGCATATAAAGTTACAATATTATTGCCGATGGTCTATCATTACCATATTTCCATAAGAATTGCTATATTTAGCAGATATAACCGTACCATCAGCCATTGCCACAAAATCTGCTCCGAATAGGTGCTCCAACATCTGTACCACTATGTAATTTATAAACTCCTGTAATTGGATGAGTTCTCATTCCAAAATGTGATGTAATTAATGTATAACCAGGTATTGGCCAAGTAAACATACCGTGTAGGAACAAGACTTTTACCATCAGTTATTATAGTGCTGGGTGTTGTTTCTTTATCTTTTAGCCATTCTGCATATTGTGCTTCGTAATCTTCACTTGAAAGTTTTTCTGCCATTTGCATATCATCTTCTGTTGTAAACATAGAGTCTACTACTGTGCATACTGCTAAAACAATTAAAAAATTACTATAATAAAAGGAATAAATGGTTTAATTATTTTAAAAACGATTTTTTTGAATTTCTTTTTAATTTCATTCTTCGTTTTTTCCTTTAAACTCATTTTCAGCCCCTTTCTGCAAATTGCTTATATTGTTTAAATATTCAGTATTTTGCATAGACTTATTTTTATTGTTATAAGATGTTTGCTTTTTATATTTATATGAACTAAAATCGCCTTCAGCCATTTTTGCACCTACACTCAAATATGCTTTTGTTCCTTTTAATCCAACATTTGCAACGTTTTTTTGCAATAGTTTTTGGTGTTATTTTTCCATTACTCATATTATTTTTATTATTCATTTCAGATTTTGGCATTGTTACATTTTCCTGTTTATTTTCTTTTGTAGGTGTCATTACATCTCTTATAGGATTTACATTTCCATTGTAATCTTTTTTCATCAGATAAGTTTGCTACTGGATTTATAAATGATTTAGCCCTTGATATAATGCCTTTTAGTCCATTATTAGAATTACTATCTGTTCCATTATTAGATGATTTATTTTGAGTTTCAGGTGTTTTAAATTGTTCTTTAATAGCACCTAATCCAAAACCAGCATAGCACCTGTTCCAAGAACTCTATTAGTCATTTGTTCATTATCAATACCAGCAATTCTTGAAGTTAGATTTTGTAAGCAATTTTGTAATGTATCAGCAAGTGGAAGTATCATCATAGCCCATATTAAAGAGATTGCCCAGCCACCACCAGATGGCAAAAATGCAAGATATATTAAGAATAAAAAGCAATATATAAATTGCATAAAAATATTCATAATAATTTGACCAGCCCAAATGCTAGCAGCAGTTACATTTTTGTTTATTATCCATAAGCCACAAGCAATAGGTGTAAAAATAGTAAATATTATTATTGTAAATTGTCTAACTATAAATTTAATATTTAGTTTTACAAATAAATATATAAACATTGCAATAACAAGTGCTGTTGAAATGGCATTTCCTGTTTTTATACTTGTTAGCATACTGTTTCCAAGTGTTGCATCTAGTGTTCCAGTATTTGCTGCTGTAACTAATAAATATACTAGACTATTATTCATATAAAGCAAAAATCTAATAAATAATGGAGCAAGAGCTATTGCAACACCACCAAAACATAATCGCATTAAATTTTCTTTTGCTTCATTCTTTTTAGCAGTATTCATACCTGCATTTATCATTTTAAATGCTAAAACAAATACTGCAATTAGTATTAGTGTGCCAGAAATAATACTAAAAATTTGATACCATTTCATTGTTTTAGTCCATAATTCATCTGTGAATGGAGATAAACTATCATTTGATTGCTTATTATTAAAAAATAAGTTCGTCATAATCTTTAAATCCTACATTTGCTTTTTCTCCGTGTTGTAAAATCTAGTACTGTTTCAGCAATTCCACCAATACATTCAGCAATAATTTTTTCAAATAATGATCCATCTTCTTTTTTTTATTTGTTTTTTTAGTTCAGGAGTTGCCCCAAAACATATAGGAGATAATAAAAAAAAGCATTGTAACTACTATTACAAAACTTTTAAATAATTTATTCAATTTTTTCACCTCCAATTTTAAGTAAATACAAAGGTTTCTTCATATTTTGTTATAATAAATTTTATTGCAGTAACAGTATTATTTAAACTTATTACACATTGACCAGGAGTTGCCGCAGTTAAAAAGTTTTTTGTACCTTCAGATAAATTGAAAAAATCCACAACTTCATCGACTGATCCAGGACTTTGCTTAAATAAATATCTTGTTGAACATATATTTATAATGGTTTTTCCGTTCTTCAGAACTTAAAAATTCATCAATAAATTGGCTACCGAATGAATAATGGAACATTATACTTACGACCGGCGGCGAGCAACATTCACAAGGAAGTCTGCGGATTCTTGATATTTTAAAAACAACCAAGCTTCATCGCAAACTATGATTTTTTTCTTTTCTCTATTTTTTAGTACATATTTTTGCCATACCCAAGTTAAGATAACAAAAGAAGAATATAATTTTGTAAATTCATCTTTAATCTCACTCATATCAAAGCAAATAATATCTTCAGAAGATGTAATTTTACTTTCACAATCAAATATTCCTAATGAATTGCCCTTTAGAAATGGTATTAAAATATCTGCTAATTCTTTACATTTACCTCGCTGTACTAATTTATTATGAAAATCTGTAAGTGTAGGCATTTTCTTTTCTATTTTACCTACTACATATTTACCATTATCAAGTTTTCCACCTTTTTTTCTCATAAAGCGAATTTACATCACTTGTAATACCTTTTTCACTATATAATTGATTTACTATTATTTCAATTTCAGTATTTTCTGTTCCTGTAAGTGTTCGACCATAATTTCTGCATATTGTTGCAATTAAGGCTCTAATTTCTGCTACTTTATCAAGTATATTTAAAAATTTTTCTTTACCTTTGTAATCTGCTTCTAGTTCAAATGGATTTATTCCTGCAGGTTTTCCTTGTTCAATTTTTATTACCTTTCCACCAAGCATTTTAGTAAGGTTTGAATACTCACCGCTCAACATCAATAAAGAATGCTCCGCATCCAGTAGTAGCAATATTTCTAGCAGTTAATGTTTTTAAAGCTACACTTTTTCCGCCACCACTTGTACCACAAATAAATACGTGTGGATTAGGAAGCGTAGGAGGACCGCAAAAAGTATCAATATAAACAGGTGCATTTGTATAAATATTTCTTCCTACAAATATACCTTTATCATGTGATAGATTAGGAGTTGAAATAGGTATCAATGTTGCAACACCGACCAGCAACCATATTTCTTTCATAATTTGAAATTGGATATTCATTAGTTGGAAGAATTGTTTTATAGCCTTCTAACTGTCTAAAAGTTAAAGTCCTTATCATTGCTGTTTTTTTATTTAGTTCACTTTCTAATATTTTTGTTTTCTCATTTAATTCTTTTAAACTTTCAGCATTTAGAGATATAAAAATTGTTGCATAAAATAATTTATCTTGATTAGTTTGTATTAGCATTCGCAGATCTTCTAAATCTCCAATTTGTTTTTCTAATTCTGGCAAATGCAATATATTACCTTGCCTTGAATAGGTTGCATACTCACTTTGTGCTTGTACTAATTTCTTTGTTAATTGATTTATAACATTTCCATTTATAGAAGGCTCTATTTTTACAGAAATATTGATATTTCCAATAGCAAACAAATCATCCAGCCAACTAACCCAAGTTTGTTCAGGATAAATTGTCATTACAAATACTCTCGTAAATTTATTATAGCCAAGTTTTAAATAATCTACTTTTTCTTGTAGTTCATCTGGAATAAGTAAATCAGAGATTTTAGGTACATTTTCAAATATGTTTATTTCTTTTTTGCTTTTTGTTTTTACCAACATATAAGTTTTTTTCCACCTCCTTGTAAATTACTAATATTGATGGTTGAATTCTTATTTAATTCTTTATAAATTAAATTATAAATTTCATCTTCAGTAAGAATTTCGCATACTATTTTTGCTCTTAATAAACTACTTGTAAAAGATAATGATTTTCTGTTTAATTCTTGTATTGCATCTTGTGAAGTTCCATCATAACTAATAATTGCATAACTTCTAACAACAGAAATAGTCCTATTTTCCATTAAATTTTGTAAGTAATCTATCAAATAATTTTTATATTCTTGAATTTTTTCATTTGTATTTTTATTCTTTTTCATAAGTTGAATAACTTTGCTTGTGTCTATGTATTCAGTTGTGCTAAAAAATTGAACTGGATAATCTATTGAAAGTGATGTTTGTATTAAAATATTTTCAATAGAATCCTGTTCAGAAACAGAAAGCATATTATAATCAATGTTGCCAAGTCTAATAATATTTGAATATCTGTTACCAATGCAAATCATATTATCTTTTATTTTAAAATTAAAAATATTTTCTAATTTCTTTTTGTCTACTTTTTTGCCTTGATTTTCTTTTTTTATCAATATTTTGTGTAAATCCGTTTTGCTTTTTGCTTTTGTTTAAATAAATAGCTGTACCAATGATAAACACAATAGTTAATCCAAGAAAAATAAACATTATTATCATTTCAAGCACCTCTCATATTTGAATTTTTTTTTCTACGAACAATGTATTTTGTAGCATATAAAAATAACTTATCAAAATTTTGCTCATTTATTTTTAGAAAAGCACAAAGTAGAAAGAATGTAGCAATTATAGTGATAATAAATATTTTTATAATAATATTTAGTGGGGTAGCGAGGATTCCCAAACTTGCTGTAGCAAGCATTAAATATAAAACTTGTCTTAGGCTCAAATATCCACCAAATATTTTTTTTCTTCTCTTTTAATATCAAATGGAATTTTAAACACTCTCACTGTAAATCACCTAACTTCCAAGCAATGTGCCACTATTGTTTGTAGCCACATTAATAATAATTCCAGCGATAATAAGTGAAGCACCTAAAATTACACCACCACCACATATCCAAGCTAAAGCTCCAATAGATTCTGCTCGTTTTTGTGGATTATTTGAGTTGGCAATCATTTTTAATGCTGCAACAACTACACTTGCAAAAATTAAAACTCCGGCCTAGTGGCATTGCAATACTTGTGATAACTCTTTTAATATTATCTGTTGCAGTTTGCACTTCAGCTGTTCCAATACTTTCAGCAAAACATTGATTACATTGAATTAATAACAATGTAATTGTTGCTCCAATGCTTGATAATTTTGCAATAAGTTTCTTTTTTCCTTTTGTAACATTCATAAAACATCATCTCCTTAACTTTTTGATAAGGCAAATTAAGGAAAGCACTATTTATAATAAATTTTTAAATTGTACTAAAATGTAAGGCAAAAGAAGTAAAAAAAATAAGACTTAGTAATAAGCCTGGTACAATTTTTAAAAATTTCGATTTAATTGTTTGTGATTTTATAATACATCCGACTATTAGCAATATAAGAGATAGTATTAAAAGAATCACAAGTAATAATAAAGTATATTTAAAGCCATAAAATAAAATTGCTGATATTGTAGTTTCAAAATTATTTATATAATTATTTAGCATATATCAAAACTCCTTTATGATGTGTCTATGTATTTATTTATAATAGATTGTCTGTAATAATTAAAAAAAGTCATCTGTATTATGATCTTTGCAAGTTAAATATAAATTTACCAAAATTTCTCTATCAAACTTACACATAATACTTTTAAAATTGCTATTGTATATTAAAAATAAAGTATAAATGATTTCTTTTAATTTTATCAAATTAGCCTGTTCCATAGTATTTATAATTTTTTTTTAGGATATATAAACTCAAGCCTTTTCAAATTTGAATAAAATTCATTTGAAATTTTATTGCTATTATTTATAATTAAAATAAATAAATCATCTATATTATATTTTATATTATTATGGGTGAAATTTTTTTCATACCCTCCTATGAAATTATTTTCGTGGGGTGGGGTGAAAATTTTTTCATACCCTAGTGCATCTGTTAAATATATTTTTCTTTGGTAATTATTTTCTACAATTATTCTTATATAGCCTTTTTTCTTAACTTAGATATTGTAAATTGTATTGCTCGAGGAGTGCAATTATATAAATTAGCAAAATAATTATTTGTAGCAAAACAATATCCTTCTTTATTGCACAGACAAGTGATTTCACTATACAATAACTTAGCTTTATCTGTTAAATCTTTATCATATCTAACAACTGCTGGTAAAATGGAATAATAACTACTTTTAATATTTTCATCCAAAATTTAACTCCTCTCATAAAAATTATTCATCTGATTTTTTTCCTGCTAATATACAGGCATATAAAAAGAGGCTAAGATTAGCCCCTAAAAATAATCCTAAAATAAATAAAAGCATAAATTCATTCTCCTTTTTGATTATATTTTTATTATTTTTATAAAATATAGTTGGGGGAATATATTTTTTTGTTAGAGGGATGAAAAAATGCTTTAAAATCAGTACTTTTACAATTTCCTCCAAAATTCCCCCAGAAGTTATTTGAGTTGCCCCCAAATTCCCCCAAAAGTCGTTTTATAATAATCTTATTTGAATTATTTTAAACCATAATAAATCATTTTAAATTTTCAAAAAATCTCCAAACCATTGACATGTAAACAACTGTAAGCTATAATGCTTATAGCAGTAAGTACTTGTATAAGGTGCTATTGGAGAGAAAAAAAAGCCAACTACGAACCGGAAGGTCGGGGGTTCGAATCCCTCCTGGTGCACCAAAAAGGAGTAAATAACTTACTCCTTTTTTACTATTTAAAAATATAAAAATTCTAATATATTGTCCCATTATTATTTTTATATTTCTCAAATGTTTTTATACATTCCTCCCTATCTAATTTTTTCATATTTATTAAATTCTCATTTTTTCCTTTTAAATAATCATATATAATATCATCTCTAAAACCTATGCTTCCAGCATCTTCTTTTTTTTGTGCAACCATAATAAACTTCTTTTATATTAGCCCAAATAATTGCAGATAAACACATTGGACAAGGTTCACACGAAGTATATAAAATATATTCAGATAAATCATATGTATTTAATTTTTTACACGCTTCCCTTATTGCAACTATTTCTGCATGCGCTGTTGGGTCGTTATTTTTTAAAACCTTATTATTTCCATTAGAAATTATATTTCCACTTTTATCTACAATTACTGCACCAAATGGTCCTCCTTCTTTATTTGCTATTCCATTTTCTGCATTTTCTTTTGCTATTTTCATAAATTTATCCATTTATATCTCTTCCCTATATACATATATTTAGGTTTTTAAAAGGTTACCCATAAACCCTTATAAAATAATTATATCATAAAATACTTGTTTGATTTACTTTTTTATTATTATATTATAATTAGTTATAACTATCAATAAAAACTTTATATTACAATAATCTATTCATAAATTCGAATTATTTTAATATATTGTTATGAGGTGTTTTCGTTGTTTATAAAGTCTTATAAATTAACAAAAAAATTTATTTATATTAATTTTGTATTAATTATTACTATAGTTAGCTGTTCTTTCTCTTCATTTCAAAATCCTTCGATTTAACTTCTTTTTTATTTTGGAACCAAAATTCTACTATACAAAGCGAAAATAAAAAAAGATTATATAAAATGGGTAGATTTTAAAGTTACTTCAGATGTAATGGA
>VOFC01004678.1_pt1 | contig 24023 bp, 31 predicted proteins | sample 5384161 | NCBI WGS metagenome assembly VOFC01 (sample SAMN12384722, study PRJNA508395) | human gut metagenome | isolation source: healthy gut B | host: Homo sapiens | reverse complement strand
GGAATAGTAAAACCAAAAAAGATCCTTCCTTTTTTCAGAATCAACGCCAATCCGCCCACCCAATTGTTCAACGATGTTTCATTGGTGATAGAAAGTCCCAATCCCGTACCGCAGTACAAAAGTATTAAGCTTCACAAAATGCCTTCAAAAGATATGGCAACTGTTTTTCAATACTGATGCCTGTATCTTCGACATAGAATTCCAATTCGCCATCTTTTAGTTTATATCCCACATGAATACTACCTTCAGAGGTAAATTTCATTGCATTGTTAACAAAATTAGAGATCACCTGATGTATAACAGATTACGGTCACTAATGACATGACAAACCGGAAGGTGATTATCAAGCACCAGTTCCACCTCTTCTTTCGCTTTCATGCCCATAGAGCGGACAATATCCTCACATAACAGATTTACATCTACATCTCCGTTGGTAAACTCAAATGTACCCGCTTCAATCTTCGACAAATCGAGTATATCTGAAATTAATTGCAACAAAAGATCATTATTCTCACGTACAATCTTAATATATTCCTGACGTTCTTCCAACTCTTCTGTTTCCACCAACAAATCGGAGAAACCGACAATGGCATTCAGCGGCGTACGGATTTCATGACTCATATTTGCAAGGAAAGCACTTTTCAAACGATCCATCATCTCTGCTTTATCGCGTGCCTGAATCAGTTCGGCTTCAGTTTCTTTCAATTCTGTAATATCATAATTGATACCGATGATTTCTATTTCATTTTCCTCCGGTTTATAGTTAGTGACCATCACATTACTACTCACCCAATTCCATTCATTCTTCGTTCCCACGACGACGAATACGCATCTCACCCTGAAAATGCCTTCTTTTTCCGTCTCTGACTTCATCATAAAAATCAAAAGGAAACGCTATACGATCTTCAGGGTGCATATGGGTATAAACACCCACAACCTCATCCAAAAGCGTATCTTCCTCCTCACCTAAATTCTTATACCACTGTTTTATAGCATATCCTTTGCGATTCAAGAGATTCAACTTGGCATAACCTACTTTTTTGCATAATCGGATATCATCAGGAAGAAATTCTCAAAATCACGGATACGATTCATTGCGTCAATCCGTTCGGTATTATCAATACTTATTAATATATATCCGCTGAAGTTGCCCTCATTATCATACAATTTACTAACCTTCGAATACAGTTCTATCGCATTAGAACGATTTGTCTCATAATATCCTTCCGCCTGTTCAAAAGAATAATTAAGCCTAAAATCACCAAATCTTCATTCCGCACACGATCACGAATCCCCTGCGGCACATTCGGATTATCAAAAAGTTAACTCCGATCACATCCGACTTATTCACTACACCGAATATCTCCAAATCCTTATTGTTCAGGTCTATCAAATAGCCATCCTTATCGTAGATCTCTACCCTGCCGGAATATTAGCAAATATGTTCTGAAAGAGCTTCTCGCTACGGTCCAATGCCCGGTTAGCTTGTACCGATCCTGTAGAATCGAGGAACAAACCGACTATTTCATCTTTTCCGGGAGAATAAATAACCCAATGCGTATACCGTTCCGTTCTTGGAAAATATTCATCTTTCTCCCTATAAAATTACTATCCAGTATTTCTTCCAGAAAATTAAGTTTTTGGAGATAGTCAGGATGCTTTTCAGATGCCAAAGAACCAATATACGACTCCAAAGGAAGCCCAAAGAAGGTTGAACTGACCTCATTCGCATCCGTCACCCGATAATCACAAGGTTTATTATTCTCGTCACGGATAATGGACATACGTATATATCCCATCGGCATAAAATGAAACAGATTATTTAGGAAAGTCTGTTCACGGATTACCTTGTCCTTAGTTTTACGCAGCTCGATACAGATATTTATAATATTTCCCAATGAGGAGAACCATTGAAAATCTTCATTACTCCAGTCATGGTAAGTCTCAACCAAATCAATCCCCATATATCCCCAAACGCGGTCGCCTGTCATCAAAGGAGTCACCATTATTGAACGATTTGATTCCCTGAACTACAAGAATCTGATATTCATCAGGAGCCTCTTCTAATAACTGCTCCAGTGTATTTAAAATAATCGGCTTGCCCGATAATATCTGTTCACTCCACCATTTTGACTCACTGGCAGGCATGTCCTGCAGATTGTCTATCTCTGCCGATACTCCTTCAGAAACAACTTCGTAGATACAACTATGATGGGCATAAATTTCGTCGTATTCAAAAATATAAACACGACCTTTCCCATTATAAAGATTCAGAATATCTCTTAAAATATCTGCGATACAAGATTCTACTGCCTCATCACGTAGGAAACGAAGCAACGATTGCGAAACAAAATTCTGACGACAAAGCAAATCATTCACACGTCTTAATGCATCCCTTTGATCTTCTTCCTTGGGAGCCTCAACGCGCTGGATTATTCCGAAAGACTTATCACCTCCATCAACACCTGTACCCTTTTCACGAAAAGCCAGACGGGTATGCAGCCAAACCTCACCATATTTTGAATGAATCGGAAAGTTTGTTCGTAAAAGTCCTTATGGATAGAAGAATTTGCCCGGAACTCCTGGGCAATCTGCTTGCGATAATCTTCACGTATCAGGTTTAGAAAATCCGAAGTAGAGATGGTGTCGCCGTCCAATCCCAAAAGATCAGAAAGATAATCGGAACATAAATAATATCCTGCCGTTAAATCTACTTCCCACCATCCGATTTGTGCAAGAGAAGCCATTTTTCTGTATCGCTCGTTGTCTGTTTGCATATTTTGTATCGTTGTAAAATAATAGGTTGACAAATATACGAAAAAGGTAATCACTGATACCATAAAGGAGCAAATAAAAAAGCTAAAAGAAGATTACGAAAATAAATAAATAGAATATGGGAGAATCTGTTTGCTACAAATTCTCACACCTCCTATTAAAAAATACGGACTCCGCTAACCTATATCTTATTATAATGAGGAAATATTATATCCAGTCAAGTGAACAGGGATGCATCTGCACCTGTATTCGTAGTTGGCTCGGTAAATGTATTCAATGTACCGTTCAGCTTATTCTTAAAGTTCAATGTATGGGTGATGCTGATGCTGGAATCTGCACTTCCTGCCCCTTTACTGTCATTCATATCAATCAAATCGATTGTACCGCCGGAACCTTTGACAAATGCATTGGTGATCGTAGCTTTTTGCTCCACGACGGATTTTAATCACGTCTTGCATACGGTCTACATTATCCATTGTATTGGCAGCATTATTCACGATAGTCATGTTTTCTACCTTAAAGTCAGACTGACGCAGGTGATCCGGATACAGACCGTCCATGTTACCGTCGGCTTCGATGCCGCGGGGATCGGCTTCCGTACTGGTATAACCGTTTTCCCAAACACCATAGCAGTTTTTCAATTTACCGGAATATCCTTGAGTGAAGTCGAACATATCATCATCCGGGTTTACAGCCAAAGATTGGTTACATTCACCCGTTCCGCCGAAGAACTCGATGGCGTCATCCGCGCTTTCAAGAATGTATAGATATTCTCGATCTTTGTACCGCTTCCCACACCGTTCAGTGTCAACCGTTGTGTTCGATGTCTGCTGTGGAACGTGCACCTGCATAACAGATCTTCACGTAAGTCAATGAACCGGAGTTGTCATCATCTACATTGCCTCCATATTTAAAACTGTTGTCGATTTCCGTCAAACCCGTATCGCTCTTATCGGCGTTCTGACCGGAGATAGGAGCTTTACCATTGATAATGATACCACCCCAGTAGCCGGAAACGGGTGAAGTGGTGTTGGCAGTAAAGATGACCGGCTTGTCTGCCGTACCATCAGCGTAGAGTTTACCGCCCTGTGCTACCAAAGATAGCTGCTGAAACCTTCGCGAGCTTTAATCGTTGTTCCGGCAGGGATATTGAGGCGGCCACCGTCGGCTACGATTACCGTTCCGTTCAGGATATATTCTTTAGATTCCAGCGTCTGTTCGCCGGTCAGTGTTCCGGACAGGATGTTGTCGCCCACTACGATAGAGCTACCTGTGCCTTCTCCGTTTCCACCATTACCGTTTCCATTACCTTCTCCGTCACTGTCACTGCTACATGCAGCCAACGTAAGTGCAGTTGCCATAGTGGCACACGTCATAAAGTTCACAAACAATCTTTTCATTTTGCTTCAATAATTAGTTAATAATTCTATTCAGTAATCAGTTAATAATCAAGTTCTGTAATCAATTATCTTATTCTATTTCTATTGCCGGGACTTAGAATGTGCACGACACTCCCAGGCTGATGTTTATTCCTTTTTTATAATCGCCGAGCACTACCTTTTCGCCACTTTCATTGGCTTTGCGACTCAATTTATGGGAAGGATTCAGCAGGTTGCGAGCTTTCAGGTTGAGGGAGAGATATTTGTTCAACCGGGCCTGCGAGACGAAGTCGAGTGTGACAAGTCCCCGTTCCATGATGTCCTGATATCCTTGCGTTCCAATCGTATAAATCTTATCGCTCACATAATTAAGAACCAGCGTATTGACAAAACTGCGTTCGTCTCGGGTGAAATGGTGAGAAAGGTCGAAGTTGGCAATCCACGGGGCAGCTCCTTCCAGTTGCGAACCGGTGGTGACGGTTGCCAAAGGCATCTTCGCATTGGTGTAAATGTAGGAACCGTTCAGTCCGAAGGAGAGTTTGTTCATGCCGTTCGCAGCACTGCTCAACGGACGGACAAACAGGTTTTTACGTATTTCCACCTCTACTCCGGCAACTATTGCACGATCCGAAATATTCTCGTATGAGAGATATCCACCGGCACTGGCCACTTCAATGCGGGAGATCGGATCTTTGATATGTTTATAGAAAGCTGTCAGCGAAACGAGTTCCGTCGGGCTGGGATTGAAGTCCCATTTGAGGTCGAAGTTATAGTTGTCCGAGGGTTTCAGATTCGGATTTCCCTGACTGTTGAAATTCACGCCTACATAGCGGTAAGGAGATATTTCTTTGGCTTGCGGCAGCGTATAGGTCTTGCTTGCCCCAAACGGAGGGAATGTTTCTCATTCAGATTATATTTCAGATTGAGGCTGGGCAGGAAATAGTCTTTCCGGATGGTGTTGCTTCCTTCGAACCGCCTCTATTCACATTATAATCTACATTGATATCTACATAATCATACTTCAACCCCAAGTTTACAATCCAACGCGAGGTAAACTGATAAGTAGCTTCGGCGTATGCCGAATGGATATTCTTGGTGACAGTATACTTGTCCACATTCTTCTGAATCTTGAACCAGCCGGAAGATAAGTTGTCCCGATTATAGTAATCATCAAGCAAGAAACCATCCAGCGAAGGGAAGTCGGAAGCATGTTCCACGGTCAGGTTGTATTCCGTAGCCTTGAAACTGTCGTCTACAAATCTGCCTGTGTAGCCGAGGCGGATATTGGAGAGATTTCTTCCACATCGTCTTTCAAGCGGTAGACCAAGCCTGCTTTTACATTAATATCATCTTCGTCCAGTGTTGAGAAGTAGCGTTGTTGAGAGTTTCCACGAAGCAGGGTATCCGTTTTCCGCTTTCGTGATATTGTTGATACGGCGGTCCGGCTCGTATCCTTTCACGATATTATAAGAAGCACCGGCATCCAGACTCAATGTTTTGGTCAGTCCCCAATTGGTCAACAACTGATTGACGATTAAAAGGTTATCATTAGATTGCTGACGGCGGGTCAATCCCAAGTTATCGTAATCATCACTAAAGATAGAATTCTTGCCGGTGTAGTCGCCCACCGACTGCGTGCCGGCGTGAATCATCATCAAATTATAGCTGACGTGGTGACGGTTGTTTATATCGTAGTCCACGTTGGCCAGTGCCAGTTGGCTGATATTCTCGGCATATTTTTTTCCCTGCATATCTTTATAGATTGTGCCGCTGGTAGTGGTATTGCGTATGATTTCGTCCGTATACTGATAATCCGTCGTATGTCCGGCGGTCAGGAAGAAAGAAAGCGGATTTTTGTCTTTTCCGACATAGAAACGTTTTCCTCCGGAAATACTGTAACTCCGGTTGATTTGAAGATGTTTTTCGGAAGGGTCTAACTTTATTTCTTAAATTCCATGAGTTTTCATCGGCAGGTTCGGTGCGATTGGCAAAACCCATGAAGTTCACTCCATCCTTTTCAGAAAATCGGCTGCTACCGTTTGTGTATTCAAGTCCGCCGGAAATGCCGATCCCAGATGACCGCTACCACCTATCAGTTCTTTGGAGACGATGTCGATCGTTGCGCCGCCGACATCACTGCTGCCGCCTGCGTTGAAGGCTTTGTTTGACACCTACGGACTGTATGACGTCCGTTCCGAAAAATCGAGAGAGATATTCTTATATTCAGGATCTTCCGAAGGAACGGAAAAGCCGTTAAAGGTAGTCGCATTATAGCGGTCGCCCAGTCCGCGGACGAAAACGTTCTTCACTCCATCCTGTTTGGATACTCCGGCAACTTTCGTCACAGCACCTTCTGCATCCGAAACACCTTTGCGGGAAAGCTCCCTGACACCCACAGATTGTACGGCAATGACGGCTTTTGCTGTTCGAGCAGCAGCATATTTTCATTCTCACGATTCTTCTTTGCTACGACTACCACATCGGCAAGTTCCTGTGCATCCGTTTCCAGTTCCAGATTCAGTATCACCAGTTTGCCGTTCTCCACACGTACTTTACGGCGTACTTCCGTTTTGTAACCTACATATTTAATCTCAATATCATACATACCTTCCAGAACGCCCATGCTGTTCAATTCGAAATTACCCTCCATATCGGTCACTGCTCCGGCTTGAGTTCCGAGCAAACGTATCGTAGCTCCTATCAAAGGTTCCTTGGATAGTTTGTCTTTCACAGCTCCTTTAATCTTGATATTGGCAGCCAATGCAGGAAGTACACACAACAGGCAAAAAAGGCTACCACAGAAAATCGGATAAAAAATAGTTTTTCATCTAACTTTGCTCTACGTTTTAATTACGCTGGCAAAGATAGAGGGTGGGCATTACAACCATAAGACGAAAAAAAATACAATCTATTGAAAGAGTCATTGCAAGATGATGACAAGATGTTACAAACGTATTATCAATCACTTACGCTATTAGTTTAACTTGTTTATAAGCAAATTTAAGACCGGAACTTCACTCTTTTTATCTCTCATTATGCATAAAATTAATCGGCTGACAGTTGTGAGAAGGTGAAAATTTTGGCTGATAGTGTATTTCCACCCGCTTGTCGTCAAAGATATGTTTCACCGCTTTTCAATGCATTACGAAAAAGAAACACCGATAGCTCCTTTCCCACTAAGTATATATCCAACGTTGGACTTTCTTAAAAAAGAACAGGCATAATTGACTTGAAACTAAATATCATTATCTTTGTGTATGTTTCACGCTAAAAAACAGATATGCGTCATGGAAGAGAATTTCAGAAGATATCCGATAGGAATACAGAACTTTGAAGATTTACGCAATAATGATTGTGTCTATGTTGATAAAACGGAATTGATTTATCGCTTGACTCATACAAATAAAGTCTATTTTCTAAGTCGTCCCCGACGCTTTGGAAAAAGTTTGCTGGTTTCTACACTAGAGGCTTATTTCCTAGGAAAAAAGAACTATTTCAGGGCTTGGCTATGGAGACTCTGGAAAAGGATTGGACGGTTTATCCGGTATTACACTTTGATTTTTAGTGTGAGTAAATATATAACCGCTGATATGCTGTCAGCCGTTATTAACCGCCAATTGCTTTTATGGGAGAAAATTTATCAACGGGAAGAAGGAGAAACGACTTTCAGTTTACGTTTTGAAGGAATTATTCGTCGTGCTTACAAACAGACGGGTAAACAGGTGGTGGTATTAATAGATGAGTATGACTCACCAATGCTGGACAGCAATCATAATGATGAAGTTCAAAAGGAAATACGTAATATCATGCGGGATTTCTTTAGTCCACTGAAAGCCCAGGGACAGTATCTTCGCTTCTTATTATTGACAGGCATCAGCAAATTCAGCCAAATGAGTATCTTCAGCGAGTTGAATAACTTGCAGAATATCAGCATGAGGGATGATTACAGTGCTATCTGTGGCATCACCGAACAAGAACTGCGCACGCAATTGCAAATTGATATTGAACAAATGGCGCAAGCCAACAAGGAAACATACGAGGAAGCCTGTGTACATTTGAAAACAACAATATGACGGTTATCATTTCAGTAAGAATTGTGTACATTTTATAACCCATTTAGTTTATTCAATGCATTTGCGCAAAAGAGTTATGAGAATTTTGGTTTTCGACCGGTACTCCCACTTTCCTGATAGATATTCTGCAAGAAAGCGATTTTGATATCCGGGAACTGGATAACACGACCGCCACCGCCGAACAGTTTGATGCGCCCAGCAATAGAATCACCGATCCTCTTCCGGTGCTCTACCAAAGCGGTTATCTCACAATTAAGGGATATGATCCGGATTTCCAACTGTATACACTGGCTTATCCCAACAAGGAAGTAAGAAAAGGATTTATCGAATCGCTAATGCCCGCTTATGTGCATCTGCCTGCTCGCGAGAATACATTTTATGTAGTATCGTTTATCAAAGACTTGCGTATCGGTCATTTAGAGGAGTGTCTGGAAAGACTGAAATCTTTCTTTGCATCTATCCCTAATAAACTGAACAACAAGGAAGAGAAACATTACCAAACTATCTTTTTATCTGTTTTTCCGGCTGATGGGACAGTATATAGATGTGGAAGTGGATACAGCCATCGGAAGAGCAGACGCGGTTGTGAAACTTCAAGATGCCATCTATGTTTTTGAATTTAAAATAGATGGTACACCCGAAGAAGCATTAGCGCAGATTAACAGCAAGGGGTATGCTATTCCGTATCAGGCGGATCACAGGAAAATAGTTAAAGTAGGTGTAAACTTTGACAGTGCCACACGAACGATTGGTGAGTGGAAGATAGAACTCGGGAGTTAATCACCGAGTTCATAAATGAGAATGCGCTAAATCAGTTTCTTTTTCTTCCGGTAGTTCTCACGAAACTCTTTGGGCGAACAACTCTTTTTTTCTTCTTGAAGATCCGGTTGAAATTGGAAAGGTTATTAAAACCGCACTCATAACAAATCTCGGCGATAGACATCGTAGAATCTACCAGCAACCGGGAAGCAAAGCCCAGCCGAATATCAATGATATAATCGGAAAGATTCTTGCCTGTACGCAGCTTGAAGAAGCGGCTGAATGACACATCCGTCATCCCCACCATATCGGCCAACTGCCCCAGACGTATTTCTTCCTGATAATGTGTATTGATATACTCCTGCACTTTCTGCACACGCCGGCTGTCCGAATGAATATCTATCTTGGCAAAAAGACGAACTGGACAAGGTACGTGCCTCTTCTTCAAAGAGAGAAAGTTCATACAGGATCGTCATAAACTTAATGACCGCATAAAATCCTTGCTTCTCGGAAGCAAGCGTATCCAGCAACGGATATATTTTGAGTATGGCAGACATCGGGAAACAAAGCCCTTTTTGTGCTTTATCCAGCATCCGGCGGATAGAGTCGAACTGATTCTTATTGATAAAGCTCTTGAAGAAAAGATCGGAAGAAAACTGAATCGTAATCTCCCGTATCTCTTTCGAACGGCACTCGTTCTGTTCCCAGACGTGCTCCAAGTCTTTTCCTGTTATCAACACCAAATCATAATCACCTATCACTTCGGAAGAGTCTCCTACAATCCGCCTTACTCCGGCAGCCTTTTCGGTGAAGTTCAATTCAAACTCGGAGTGGTTGTGTATAGGATAAGTGAATTCCGTTTTATAACGTTCCGCAATGTAAAAGCAATCCTTATCTGACAAAGGAGTGATTTCACGGATAATCTGGTTGGATAACGGTGTAGTCATAGTAATTACAATTTATAAGCGTTTTTATCGTTTGATTAGTTTTCTATCTTTACCCCTATCCGATGCAGGTCTGCCCCCCGACGGGTTTTGGAAGACACGCAAGTCGAATTCGGGAATAATGGCAAGCACATGATCGAAAACATCTGCCTGTATGCCTTCGTAGGCAACCCATACTTTATTGGCAGAAAAGAAATAAAGTTCCAATGGGATACCGGTTTCAGTAGGCTGAAGCTGACGTACCATACAGGTCAGGTCTTGGTTGACGGTAGGCAGATTCTTCAGATAGTTAGTCAGATAGGCACGGAAAACTCCCAAATTTGTTTGCCGGCGTCCATTCACTAACACAGAGTTGTCGATATGATGTTCCTTATTATATTCTTCCACTACCTTTTCCGTTTCATCCACATAGTCTTTCAACAGTTGTATCTTCCGGTATTTTGCCAACATCTCCGGCGTACAGAAATGCACACTAGTCATATCTATATTGATAGAGCGTTTCACACGACGTCCGCCGGATTCCTGCATTCCCTGCCAGTTTTGGAAAGAATCACTAATCAATAGATAAGGAGGAATGGTGGTGATAGTATTATCGAAGTTACGTATTTTTACGGTATTCAATGTTACTTCTATCACCGTACCGTCCGCACCATATTTCGGCATTGTGATCCAATCGCCCACCTTCAGCATATTATTGGCAGAAAGCTGGATGCCGGAGACAAATCCCATGATACTATCTTTGAAAACTAACATCAGAACCGCAGCGGAAGCTCCCAGTCCGGTCAGCAACACTACCGGACTTTGCTTTATCAGAATACTGATAATGATGATAGCTCCTATAAAGAAGAGAATGACTTGCGCTGTCTGCAAAAAGCCCCTTCAAAGGTTTGTCTTTATATTGTTCACGCGCGCTATATACCAGATACACAGCCGTGAACAAAGCACTGACGAAGCGAAGAAAGACTGCAAGGATATAAATCATGCAAAGTCTTCGAAGAAAATCAAGCAAAGCAGAGTCTGCATGTTCGGGGAAGGCAATAGGAATAGATATATAAATCAATATAGGCGCCACCATCCTGCTGATGTTCACCATTACTTTATCATTAAATACAATATCATCCCAAGTAGCTTTTGTCTGTCTCACCAATTTAGCCACGGTACGCAGAATAATCTTGCGGCAAATCAGATTAGCCAATAATGCTATTCCAATAATAAACAATAAAATGATAAAGTTATCAATCTTATCAGCCATAGCTTCATCCACTCCCATCGAGAGCAAAGCATGATTCACTTCTTGCATCACTACATTACCTGCTTCTTCCGGTTGCCCGTTTGCCAATGCCACACTCACTGTATCAACCACTTCTTTTACTTCTTTCATAAGCAATCGTCTCTCTCTTTTTTAGTTTTTCTTTTATTTATGATCTCTGTTTCTTTTCTTCTTTATTCTTTCCTTCTTCCAAATATTCACTGATATCCTGCCGTAGCCAATCATAATGGAAGAGTCTTTTTGTAGGCTACATTCTTTTTGAGCATGATTTCTACGTTCACCTGGCTATTCTGATAACAAGTCAGTTCGTTTCTGAATTGCTCATTGTGTTCGGCCAGCCGCTTGATTTCCTGTTCCCGTTCACGGCGCAATACGGTACAAACCGGAATCAGAAGTTTCATCACCACATTATCCATCACGTGGTGTCCCTGCATATACAAGTAAGTGTTTTCCGGCACCAAACCCAGTTCTTTAAATTCAGTCCGCAATCCATTCACCTGATTGATGTTATGGGGGAATTTCTTTTCAACTCTGCCAACTTCTGATTAACCCGTTGTTGAAGAGATTCCAAGCTCTTCTCCGGATGCCGGAGATTGATCTCACGCAAAAGAAGTATAGGTATGAAAATCATACATCGGAAAGGTGTAAGTATCCCGTTGGCGATAGAACCACACGTTCCATAAGAAAAGCGGATATACAATCTCGGAGTACTTCTTCAGGTAGAAGTTGAAATCTAAAATGGAACGGTCATTCAACGTAGCCTGCACACATACTTCGTGAAGGCTTTCGGCAAAACAATGATAGTTTTCAATAGCATAGGTATAAGTCTGAAAAATATACCTGCTCCGGTTGATTTTACGGAGGTATTGGTAGCTCCCTGCAACAGGAAATCATAGTCACTGTCGACACAGGCAATCAGACTTCTGCCCAGTTCGGCGGTATTCAGCGTGTTCATGAGTACCATCTTCTTTCCCTTTGCCAATGAGGTGGCTGAAGGAAGCATCACTTGGAAATAGTGTTCATCGTCTTCAAACTCTTCAAGCAATGTGCGCCAGAAAGCGATGTCGTCATAGCTTTCTACGTAAGCGATGATACGTCGGCGGGCTTTCTTCGAATAAAGCTTATGGGCGGCATTGAAATAAGAAGAAGTCAGATTATCTCGTAGTGAAGTGGCCATTTGTTCTATTACAGGTTACGAATTACAAATTACAGTTGGAAGAATCCTTGTCGAGCTTATGCCCTACGGTGGTAGATATATCGCTTACTTCTGTCACGGCATCCAGCCAGCCTTCCATAATGACGGCAGGCGAATGGGTAGTCAGGATAATCTGCACATTCGGATTCAGTTCACGTATCATAGCAATCAGTTTCTGCTGCCATTCTATATGCAGGGAGGCTTCCGGCTCATCCATAAACAATACACAATGGCTGTTGTCCTGCACGAGTACGGTCAACAGGATAACCAACATTTGCTTTTCACCGGACGACAGTTTATAAGGGAATAATAGTTCGCCATCCTGATAGAAAGCGATATCGTTCCGTTTCCGGTCTATCTTTTTGCGTGTATAGCTGAACAGTTCGTCAATCATATCCTGAAAGCGGCGCTTAGCTACAGACAATGTGGCTGCCTTACGACGCTCTTTCTTCATTGTTGCTGGAAAGCATTTCGATCATCTTATTGCCTATGTTAACCTGATAATCGAGGTAACGGCGTTGCAAGAGATAGAGTTGCCAGTCCAGTTCAGACTTTACATTCTTGTCGGCCATGCGGGCTGTGAAGTCACCCATAATCAGGGGACGGTCGTAGCTTCGGATGACGTCATAAGGAATATAGGTTGCCTGGGGATTGTCGAAAAAGAGACGCACTCCGTTCTTCTCGTCACTTTTCATTTCACCGGAAAGTTCTTCGAGGTATCCCACCGAACGGTTCAGAATGGTAGTCTTCCCCACTCCGTTGATGCCGGAGAGGATGTTCACATCGGGACGCAAATCCCATCCTATATTAAAGCGTTCCCATAGTCCGTGTATCTCGATACGACGGATATAATTGGCTTGTTGTTCCATAATATTCAAGTTTAATCAAGGCAAATATAAACAAATCATACGATAAAAGACTACCTTTGCAACCGTTTTCTCTATTTGATTGTTAATGATATCAGAGATATGGTAAAATAAATAGTATCAACATGGACAAAAGTAAGAACCTGTATGGTCATTTGTTTGCGCTTACAGCAAACGTTATGTGGGGATTAATGTCTCCCATCGGTAAGTCGGCTCTTCAAGAGTTTTCTCCAATTTCTGTCACTACATTCCGCATGGTGGGAGCAGCCGCCGCTTTCTGGCTACTGTCTATATTTTGCAAACAGGAACATGTGAACCATCAGGATATGCTGAAAATCTTCTTTGCTTCACTGTTTGCGCCAGTATTCAATCAAGGAGTGTTCATCTTCGGGCTTTCTATGACTTCTCCTATTGATGCTTCTATCGTAACTACCACTCTACCGATTGTAACAATGGTTGTAGCAGCTATCTATTTAAAAGAACCGGTGACAAATAAAAAAAGTACTGGGAATTTTTTTATAGGTGCTATGGGAGCGCTCATTCTCATTATGAGCAGCCAGGCAGGAAGCAACGGAAATGGAAGCCTGATTGGTGACTTGCTTTGTCTCGTTGCACAAATCAGTTTCTCCCATATACCTGACTGTATTCAAGGGATTGTCTCAACGATATTCGGCAGTAACGATTAATAAATGGATGTTCATATATGCTTCGATGTGTTACATTCCTGTTCTCCTATTATGATATTTCTACGATTCAATGGACTTCTATTTCCACTGTCGCCATTCTACTCATACATCCAGTACTTACTCTGTTCATTACGGCGATAGTCAAAATAACCGTTGGTCTTCACGAAATGTCGATATATTCATACACCATGTCCCAGATTTCCTTCACGCCGATATTATAAAAACCGGAGTAAGTCAGCACTTCGGAATCCATCCTGATTCGGGAGCAGGGAAAAGATGCAAAGCGTTACGAAATTGAGTAGCAGCCAGTTTTGCACGTTCCAGATTATCCCCGTCGGCCTTGTTGATCACAATGCCGTCGGCCATTTCCATAATACCGCGCTTAATGCCTTGCAATTCATCTCCCGTACCTGCCAACTGAATCAGCAGGAAGAAATCCACCATAGAATGAACAGCCGTTTCGCTCTGTCCCACTCCGACGGTTTCCACAAAGATTTTATCGAATCCGGCAGCCTCACAGAGCACAATCGTCTCACGCGTTTTGCGTGCCACTCCTCCCAACGAACCTGCCGAGGGCTGGGACGGATAAAGGATTTGGGATGAACGGAGAGTTTCTCCATGCGCGTTTTGTCGCCCAAGATACTGCCCTTACTGCGTTCGCTGCTGGGGTCGATGGCCAGCACAGCCAGCTTTCCTCCTTTTTCAAGCACGTGCAAACCGAATACATCTATCGAAGTACTCTTTCCCGCGCCGGGAACTCCGCTGATACCTATACGGACAGAATTTCCGGAATGAGGCAGGCACTTTTCTATCACCTCCTGCGCTATGGCCTGATGTTCCGGTTTCACACTTTCCCACTAATGTCACAGCCTGGCTCAAAATAGTAATGTCGCCTTTCACAATACCTTCTACAAATTCCGCTACCGAAAGCTGACGCTTTCTGGGCTTACGTTTCAAATAAGGATTCACGGATGAGGGCTGTTCGATGCCTTTGTTGACAGCAAGCCCTTTGTATTCTCCACTATTTTCAGGATGTTCCATAGCCATAGAATTTAGCGTTTGATATTTATTTCAACTTTGGGATTCAACGGGTCGTTTGTAATCATCAAGATACGTAAATGATGTTTCTTATTACCGACGTCACGTTTACGAATCGTTACTTTCAGCTTCGTCATTCCGTCCGGCGGCAGCACGGTCTTTTTCAGACTAACGCCCACAGAAGAATTAAACACCTGCAACTTACTGATTACTAACGGAGTCTTTCCGGCATTAGCAATCAAGATATTGTAGCTGGCTTTCTTTTTTCTTTATCAATGGTACACTGAGGTCTATATTTGTTTCCGAGATACGGATAGCCGGTGCGTCCAACGAATCTTTCGCCGTCATCCGCGAGAAATCGGGAAGTAGAATAGCCGAAACAGGAATTTCATTATCCTCACTGACCTTATCACCGGCAAAACGGGAGAGATAGACGGAAGTCTGTGTCAATCCGTAATCATTCAGTTGGCTAGCGTCCAGCGTCAGTTTGACAGTTCCTTTCTTTCCTTTGAGCAGCACTTTAGGTTCCGCCTCCATTTTCAGGTAAGGAGGAAGATGCATCAGTACCGGTTCATAAGGACGGTCGGAAAGGTTGGCAATGCTGAACGTCATAGTTGGTTGCTGTCCGCGATATACATCGGGGAAGGCAAATTCATCCCGGTCGATACGGATATTACCGATAGCGAAAGGATGAGTCTTCGTATAATCCTTTATTTCCTGCACCACTTCACCCGTAAACTTCAGATAAACCAGACTCGGAGTAGCATTGCTATAAATACCGACCGACTTCTCAAAACGTCCCAATGCTTTGGCATCAAATGAAGCCTTTACAATACCTTTCGCTCCGGGAGCAATCGGTTCTTTTGTCCAGTCGGCCACGGCACAGGCACAAGAAGTGGTGACGTTGGTCAGCACCAAAGGCTGATTTCCGGTATTGGTAATGGTATACTCCACTGTCACCGGATTTTTCCATTCTATTTGTCCAAAGTTGTGCGTCTCCTTGTTAGAGGAAATACGGGGTTGGGCAACAGCCGCCAAAGTGACAGTAAGCAGAGTAAATATCAATAGTAAAGTACGTTTCATGTGATATATTTTATTTTGGTGCACAAATGTAGGAGTTTTAGATGAGATATGAAACGTATTGAAAGGATTATTAACGGTGAACGTTTACCGTTCACCGTTAATAAGTTAATTATTTCACTTCTACCGTCATTGAAGCCGAATGAGAAGCATATTCCGGCGCATAGGCACATTGCATGGTTGCCAGCCCCGTTTCGTAAGTTCCCGCACGACTGACACGGTAACTATATTCCAGTACATAAACTCCTTTTCCCAAGTGATCGAAGAAGAAATTGGTAGAAGCATCTTTAATATCCACATAATAGCCGATTCCGTTATTCCAGCGATAACCGGAGACACTGCCGATCGGCTCGAAACAAGCGCCACGCTGATCTTTCAACTGTACAAAGTCCATCGCACGGTCTGCACGAATGCTCAAACGGGAAACTACTTTATCGCCTACCTGAAGCACCGTCTTTGCTGTTATGACCGGTTGCAGCCGAGGGGGTATCATTCACCGTACGTTCCACATATAATTGTTTCTGTACATTTAACTCACCTCCCTGTTGCTTCACATCCTTGATCGGCGATTCATATTCCGCATAAACGGCTCCCCACGCAATGCCCGGATTTCTCTTTTTCGACTTCTATCTTACGGGCGTCCACTACATTCTTCTGTGTAAACGAGCGTTTGATATAGCCCAGTCCCGGTACGGTAGTCTTGCTCGGACTCACCGTTTCCAGTACTTCATTGGCAATCACAATCCGTACATCGCCCCCTGATTGTCAAGCAAATTAGTACCTTTCATCAACAGTGCATACACCGCATCTGCCGTAGTTACAGGGGAATCCCATTGTTGCGTCTGCTTCTGTTTCAACAGCCAGAGTTTCATTTCTTCCACCGTTTCGCTGTTTCCGCCGATCAATTCCAAAAGCTTCCATTACGTCTACATGAGCCTGCATTTTCATTCCACCCCAGGAATAGGGATTTTCATTGAAGGCGAAGAACATTCCCTGTTCGTCCGTTTTCGTCAGATGTTCTTTCAGAGAAGCAACAAATTCCTGCGCTTCTTTCTTTTGTCCGGCTTTATCGAGCACGATAGCAGCAATCGCCTTCGTATTCATTGAAGCTGCCGGAAGCAACTCTTTCACTTTAGAAAGATAATAAGCATACGCAGCTTTATTGGCAGCAGGAACCTGTCCGCCGGAAATAGCGACAATATACAGATATTGCAGGATAGAGCCCGACACTCCCTGTGAACTTCACTCCTTCTTTCTGTGCTTTAAGAATATTTTTGTATTCTTCCAAAGCTGATTGGTGAAGATAAGTCAACGCCTTTTCCTGTAAAGCAAGTGCTGGTCCGTCCAACTTCTCACCGGTCAGCAGAGCAAGGCGGGCATTCAATTCGGCAATATAGGCCGTGACATAACCGCTGCCGTTCATTCCTTTATACCATGACCAGGCACCGTTGGAATTTTGCAATTCCTGCAATCTGGTCAGTGCAGCGATATTATTGTTACGGATATTATTCAAGTCGAACAGTGTAGCGATACGCTCTTTCTGCTGTTCTTCAGTCTGTGCTTCAGTACCCACGGAGATTCGGACAACAGAATATTCTTCACTTCCTGATTCTTTTGCAAGTTGCTCAAGAAGGTTTCTTTCGTACCGCCCTGAAGTCTTCCAGCTATCAAATACAGCCTTGATGCGTGGCTGACTGTTCATGATGTAGGAAGCCAGTGTATTTGCGTAGTAAGCGGTAGCCCACGAAATGGCATTATTATTTTCCGGAAGGCTCAATGAAGGCAATGCCTGAATAGCATACCAGGCAGGATTTCCGGTAAATTCAACGTCAGTTTACGGTCTGTTGCCGTTTTACTATGCCGGTTGAACAAACTGTCGAGCGAGAAAGTGCGAGTTTCTTCTCCACGTACAGGCATCGGCAGTGTCTCTACCAAATGTTCTTTGTTGCTGAGTACCGGAACCAATTGTTGTTCTCCATCGCTGAAAGGTACCGCTGTCGGCTATCATCCGGCATCCCAGTATCTCGTATTTATCACTCACGGTAAACATGAAGCTGACGCCGATTGTCTTTCCGGCCTCTACGGTAAACTTCTGTTTTTGTGTGCTGATTACCTTTTCCGTCATCGGATCAAAGAGAATCATGTTCACCGTACCGGCCTGCAGCTTTCCGGTCATGTTGGAAATGGAGGCGGCAACAGATGTCTTATCTCCGACACGTACGAAACGAGGCAGATTAGGAGTCAGCATAAATTCTTTTTGCTTGTAGTGGCTTCACCGTCCAATGTGCCCATCAGCATACCCTTTGGTATGAGAGTAACCGCGGAAGTTCCAGCGGGTCAGACTTTCGGGCATAGTGAAGGAGAAGGAAACTTCCTTGTTCATTGGTACGAAGTTGTGGGTAGAAGAAGGCTGTTTCCGCAAGGTTCGTACGCAAGTCGGCGGGAGCTTCGGGAAGAGTTTCTTCTTCGGATGCGCCGTCCAGCTTGCCTGCCTCATTGGCACCCAACTCCTGATTCAAATTCCATTGTATCCGCAGCATCTTCGGAGACTAAAGCCGGTACATATTTCACTTCCGCCGCATTGCTCCGGCTTGTAACACTTCCTGTCATCGACACCTTTTCTTTTGAACCGCCAGATCCTCTAACCACCACTCCATCAGCCAAAGACTCCGACAATGCATATACATTTCCTACACCGGAAGCATCACGAAATAATCATACGCCATTGCCGGTACTTTGAAGACTTTTCGTATTCCACCAGTAATTGAATGAATTATTTCCTGAATATCCGCTCATCCAATTAGAATACGGAACAATCTGACTATAGAAACTTGGAAATTCTGCTGACGGTTCCATATCTTATCCAGCGAAGCATCGTACATAGTTGCTAGCATCTCTGCCTCGGCGGCTTGTCCTTGTGGCGTTTTAATAGTCAGTTTCCATTCTTCCTTCTGTCCGGGACGCAGCTTATCGCGGAATACTTCCCATTTCATGGTCAATGTCTTGTCCGGCAGACGTTTTCAGCCTGAACCCGTTCCTGATAAACCTGTCCGTCCCTTACCATACAGAAGTTCACGAAGATACCGTTACCGTAACTTTCCTGATACGGATATTGAAAACGAACAATCGTATCGGACAGATTCAGTGCCTTGCTTTCCAGCAGTTTATCACCGCAAAATACATTCATCATTATATAGGTATCCTTTTCCGAAGTTCCGAAATAGAATACCGCCGGATGAGCAGTGTCAAATTCCGTATTCTCTGCATAGAACCACACGGCGGACTGAACAGGCGGACGTTTGTCGTCAGAAGAGAAAAAAGAATCGTATTTGCTTCCGCCGTCACTTCTTTTCCCTGGTTATCTTTCACCGTTGCCTTCAGCACATACGGCCCGGAAGAAAATTTCCCCCAATTGAAGGTCATTTCTTTATTAGAAGTAAACGTTCCGGTTGCAACCGGTTTCTCGTCCAGTTGCTTGAAGTCCGCATCTTTCGCCTGATAGAGGGAGAATGTACCTTTTACTTCAACAGGCTGCCCATTCAGATTCTGTGCTTCAAACACAATGTTGAACGGCCTATCCTTTGCAAATCTTTTCTTTCAACTCCGTCTGCAAAATCAATGAACGCTGTCCTGCCGAAATCATCTCCGTAGACGACTGTGTTTCACCTGCCGCATTGATAACAGTCGCTTCAACAGAATAACGATAATATATTTTATCATTATTCTTATAATCTGCACTTTCTTCCAGGCGAACCGGGATCGTAAATTCTCCGTTCCCGTTGGCAGTCACTTCACCCGAAGCAATCTGTACAGCCTCCGAAATCCTCCAGAAACTGCGAACAGAACGCTTCACTGTATATTTTACCGGAAGGTCTTGCAGCAACACACCGCTATAAGACTGTATCTTACCTTTTTACCTGCACTTCATCTCCCAAGTCGGTAACTTTCCGTTTGCTTTTCAAACGTAATATCGAATGTCGGACGTTTATAATCCTCCACACGGATATTCGTTCTACTTTCTCCCAGCCGTCAAAGAAAAACATTCCGATTCAGACAGGCCGAAGGCAATGCGAAATCGGTGGTAAACGAACCGAATTCATTGGTACGTACCGACTTACGCCCCACTTCCTGATTATTTGTGTCCAACAAAGTTACATATAATCTTTACCGGGAAGCACATTGGCTGTATCCGATTTCTGCATATAAGCAATAACTTTCACATACACTGTCTGACCGGGACGGTACAAGGAACGGTCGGTCAATAACGTCATACTTTCCGTCGCTTCATCCTCATCATCGTAATAACCGTAGCTTCCGCCGTAAATACTTCGTTTCGGCATGGCTGTATCCACGCCTTTCGAAGCTTTCAAATATCTGTATTCGGATTTCCAGGGGAAGACAACTTTGTCCATCTTTGCCCCGTTGTATATTCCTGCAATACTTTTTCATCATTCGTATACAAGAGTAACTTTCGCATTCGAATATAGGATGTCCCGTCTGTCCGTCCAACGTCACTACTTTATATTGTTTTTCCGGCAGACGACAAGTCAACACCTTGAAACGTGTTACGTCAAATTTGCTTTCACTGTCTCTCTTGGCACGAATATCAGGAACAATACGCATGACGTAAGCTCCCACTTCCGGGGACTTTGAAAGTGAACACCGTGTCCTGCGTCCGATAATCTTCCGGACGAAGAACCGAAAATGCTGTTCCTTCTACCAACTTCTTCGCTTTATAAAAAGGCGTACCGTAAAACCGTCCAGATTCTTATGCGAGGCTCTTAGTTTATATCTCTTCGCTCGGGAAAAGCCTGATCTGCTGCATAGACATTCAAGTAAGAAGCCAATATCTCCTGCCTCGAAGATTCTTCAAAGCATTGATCCTATGGTATAGACCGGATAAAGTCCGATTGCCTCGTCACACAGTTTCAAAGGCACTTACCGGCTGTTCTTTTTCAATCGCATAGCGAGCCTGTGCCAGGTACACTTCAGCACATATCGGTTCCGATTTGAATTTGCTTTTCAGTTCATTCAATGCAGCCAAATAAGGATCTTCCGTCAATCCTATCAACCCGTTTTTGCTTGAAGGAACGGATACGTTTCTATCCCCGTCTCCACTCTAAATAGCTAAGCGCTGTCAACACATAACCTTCTTTCAAACCGGATGCTTTATAAGCAGCAAATATTTCCGTAAATTGCTATTATATCCTGTTTCACCGGATCCAAGAAATTCGCCCGGTAATGTTCCCGCCACCTAAGTTTTCCATCCGCAACAGAGCATTCAATGCCACGGGAAGCCAACAAATGATACATATCATGGTGATAATATTCACTCGTCTTTTCCCCAGTTCTACAAAAGGGATATAGTCGCGTGAGGAAGTTTTGAGCAGCAGCACAGAGTCAGCCAAGAGCCTCTTTCACATTTGTCCGCACTTTCTCTACAAATATATTGGCGGTCCACTCGCGTAGATCTGCGGAAGGAGCTTGCCTACACGATTTCCGTCCTTCTCCGAAGTTCCCACTGGTTATTGGCAGCATAATCAGCATAGATTCCCGCTATCAGAGAGTGCAATATAGCACGGTCCATAGGCTGTTCGGTTTGTTTCGCCCACTGTTCCAGCCCTTTCAGACCGGCATAAAGACTATCCGGGGTCAACTATTTCCCGGTATTTCATCCGCCACATATATGCTTTCAGCATCTGCGCGGAATTTTTTTCTTTTTCCCCTTTCCGGTAAATCTCGTCAGTCAATTTTATCACTGTTTTAGGCAAACTCTTTTTTCTGCTTGCTTCTACTTCTTTCCATAATTTGTCGAAAGTCTGTGCCTGCACTGCCGGAATCACTCCCAACCATAACAGCACCATCATACAAATCTGCTTTATTTTCATAATCTTTCTAGTTTAAGTTCGCTATAAGTCTCACTCTATAAATAACAAAGTAAAGAAATAAAGTTGCTACTTACTATTCACGCATTTTTAAAAAAGGACTGCTACCGAAACTGTGAACCTACGCCTACCTTGTTAAGACAAAGTAGCTTCGTGTCAAGCAGAGTGGGAAACGAGCAGTCCTAAAATTCCACAAACGCCCCGGATAAACAACGCCTACAAATATGTCTCAAACAGCATAATTCTTAATCTGTTGCAAAGTACACGTTTTTTATTTGAATAACTGATAGCATTATATACGATAATATTCTCTCTTTATTCACAATGAGATTTTTATACCTTCCGGTCATTCAAAAGATAAAATTATACCCTCTTTTCAATCATTGAAGTTCTACGCTGTTTCATCACTGCACAAGTATGGCACGTACTTGCATAGTAGCATCATCAGCAACAGGACCCGACCTTGTCAAACGCACAAAACCCTGATCATCACTATCGCGTCCATTCAAGGCGTTGTCATTCATAATAAATACAATGTGCATTCTGGGGCTATTTCGATCTTTTGGAACAGTAACAGGTATACCGTTTATAGTAAAGTCGTCTCCAGCTGTTAAATGCCCTTGACCGGCTAGCGAAAAAAGAGGAACTTGGATGGTTATTATGAAGAGGTGCATCCCAGTCCATAGATGGCACGAAGTAGTACTTTCCGCTTAATGCTTCTTCATGTGTCACCGGCCTTACCTTTGGTATATAGGTAGTCGGATCTTTCTTGATTGTTGGGATTCCAGTATGCTCTTTTCAGTACCCACCATCCTCTCGTACTTACGCCGAAACCAACAAAGTTGTGTTGACAAAGATCCTTATCAAAAAGAACGGCATCGGGGAGTGAGTAATAACTTGCAAGCGTCTTCCATAGTCATAGTTCCTGCCGGTGTGGGGGTCTGAGTAGAACAACAGTTCCAAGGATGTAACTTGGTAATTCCGTATATGCATCGTAGCGAAATTTAGCGAGATACCTCCCCAGATCGTTACTGGGCGTAACAGTAATTTTATTTCCTTCCACATGCACCCTGCTGTCAGTATCGAGGGAGTTACCGGCGTCTGTGTACCAGCCTAAGAACGTGGCACCGGGATTCGGGAACGCTTCCGATATAACCGACTGGCCGACACCAAGCCAATTACTTTTATGATTCGTCACCTTTCCACCAGCCGTACTGTTGAAGACCACTTCATATAGCGTCGGATTTCCCTCTTGCGTAATATGCAGATCTTGAACATCATTACTAAGGTTCTGAGTTACGCGTACATATATATCGCGTGGGACAGCGGTAGGGTTTTGAGTCAAAGCTATATCCAGATTATTAGACTTCTTACTTGGATTAATTGTCATAGGACTAACGTCAGTCACTATACCCTCACTCATCGCATCGAATTTGTCGGAGGTATATTCCTCCGGAGGAACAGTCGACACCCTGGTAACCGTCCAACCTACAGGTATATCATTATGTTCGCTATCAATTATTCTGCGAAGGCCCCTACTGTCATAAGGCAAAGTGTCAGTACTCGTTCCCCCGCCCATACTGAAAGAGTAACCTGTCTCACGCTTTCTGAAATTGATTCTAACGTTCATTATCCGATTCTTGCGAAGAGTAGTGAGATTTAATGGAACATCCTTCCCCATAACCGAATATACATTACCGAAATTAAAATCAACATCACCACCAGAGAAATGCAGAATAATTATATCTGTGTAATCATAATCCCCAATATAATAGAATTCCTGATTACTGGACAGGTCAACAGCTCCATCATTCCCTCCCGCTTTATCAAAGTATTTATCACTTAGTACACCATGAGTATAACTTTTATTATCAGATGTCATCCAGGGAATATTTACAGGGTTACTGACGGGGAAAGTGGAGTACTCGGACACCAGGGACGCCGATATATTTTTTCATGAGACCATTTGCTGCATGAAGTTTAATTTTAATTTGTGCCGTATCATGTTTGACTAAAAAAAATCCAGAACACAGTCCTCATCTTCCGGCCTAATCACCTGCTCACGTATTACTG
>VOFC01004109.1_pt1 | contig 24027 bp, 50 predicted proteins | sample 5384161 | NCBI WGS metagenome assembly VOFC01 (sample SAMN12384722, study PRJNA508395) | human gut metagenome | isolation source: healthy gut B | host: Homo sapiens | reverse complement strand
CGTTTCAGTTACGTATTGCTGCTTTTCATGATGGACTTAAAAATCTCATTCAATCTGGCAAGCGTTACATCCGGAGACGAGCTCCTCCATGTTGACCGGCTCCTCATACTCTGCCACCTCCGGCGGAATGGTCGGCTCCTTAAAAAGGACACGCTCCGCATCCATCTGGCGGTCACGCAGCTCGTATGCCATACATTTGTACATCTTGTACTCCAAAAGCTGCTGTACCAGTTCCGCACGCGGATCCTCTTCTTCCTCGTCCTCCGTCTCCGGAGCCGGAAGAAGCATGCGGGATTTGATGTCAATGAGTGTCGCCGCCATGACAAGAAATTCGCTTACCACATTCAGATCCTGACGCTTCATCTCTGCGATGTATTCCATATACTGATTCGTGATCTCCACAATCGGAATATCATAGATATTTACTTTTATTCTTCTCGAGCAAGTGCAAAAGCAGATCTAAAGGTCCCTCAAATACCTGCAGTTTTACGGTCATTTCCATCTGATTCTTATCCTCTCCGGCGGCAGAACCTTCGCCACATCTTCAACGTATCAATTTTACATTGTTTCCCCGAAAATTCAAGGTTTTTCCTATATTTAGTATTTTCGCACAATCTTTTCTACTATAATTAGTGTTTCAAATGAGAGTTTCCCAAGCGGGATGCCAATTTCTTTTTGTGCACGCTGCATAATGTACAGGTTCTTCCTCTACAATAGTAACAAAAGAATCCTGGAGAATACCTTTGAAGCAGTTTCTTTCTTTTCTGTTATGCTGCACCTCACTCTCTCTTCTCCCGTTCTTGCGGCGGAAAACAGCGAAGCCGACCTTTCCGTCTCGGCGCCGAGCGTTCTTCTGATGGAGGCGTCCACCGGAACTGTGGTCTACGAAAAAACGCACATGAAATCCGGCATCCCGCAAGTATCACAAAAAATCATGACCCTGATTCTCATTTTCGATGCCATAGAGCGCGGACAGATCTCCCGACCGACACGGTGACCGTGTCGGAATACGCTGCAAGCATGGGCGGCTCACAGGTGTTCTTAGAGCCTGGGGAGACCCAGACCGTAGAGACCATGATCAAATGTATCAGCGTTGCGAGCGCCAACGATGCCTGCGTCGCCATGGCGGAATATCTCTGCGGTTCCGAATCCGAATTCGTCCGTCAGATGAACGAGCGTGCCAGAGGGCTCGGCATGAAAGACACCACCTTGTCAACTGCTGTGGTCTCGATACGGAAGGGCACATGACAAGCGCCTACGACGTCGCCCTTATGTCCCCAAGCGAACTCACCGTAAACCATCCCGAAATCCACAACTACTGCACCATCTGGATGGAAAACATCACCCATGTCACGGCAAAGGGAAGTTCGGAATTCGGTCTTACCAACACCAACAAACTCATCCGGCAGTATGGAGTATGCCACCGGATTAAAGACCGGTTCCACCAGCCTCGCCAAATACTGCGTGTCTGCCACCGCAGAAAAGACGGTCTGGAACTGATCGCCGTCGTCATGGCAGCGCCCGATTACAAAGTGCGCTTTGCAGATGCCACCACGCTTTTAAATTACGATTCGGAAAATGCCGCCTGTACACGGATGAAAACACGGACGCTCTGCCCGATCTTCCTGTGACAAAAGGGCACCGAAACCGCCGTCGGTCTCGCCTACGACTCTTCCTTCTCCTAACCCTGTCTGTAAAAGGCGAGGGACCTCTGATGTAAAAAAAGAGCAGATTCTCCCGAGACGGTCACAGCACCTGTCAGAAAGGGTGACGTGGCCGGCAGGGTTGTCTACTCCGCAGCGGCAGGGAACTCGGCTCCGTGAATATCCGTTACACTGCGGATGTTCACGCCGCCTCATACCGCGATTATTTCAAGATGGCGCTTTTCTATCTTCTGACCTGACTTTTTTCTATTATAATAGCGGTGCCAGCAGGCGCGTGTAACACTCTGCAGAAGCCGTACCGGTACTGGCCGGTTTCTGCAGAACTCTGCCGTCATCTGCTCTTGAGCACGCAAACGTATTCAGCAGTCTTCGCTTTACCTGTGCCACAACCGCGGAGCGGTAGAAGAAAAACGCCGCACTCGAAATGCAGATACAGGCTGCGGAAGTCAAGATTCACGCTGCCCACCGTTGCGATCTCATCGTCACAGACAAAACATTTGCGTGAATAAATCCCCGGCGTGTACTGATAAATTTTTACCCCGCTTTGTATGAGCGGTGCGATAGTAGACTGCGTGAGCAGGAAAATCATCTTCTTTGTCCGGAATCCCCCGGCGTCACAATCCGCACGTCCACACCGTCCTTCGCCGCGTTGCAGAGCGCCGTCAGCATCTCATGGTCAATGATCAGATACGGTGTGAAGATATAGACGTAATTCTTGCCCTGTTTATGATATTCAGGTAAATATTTTCGCCCACATTCTCATGATCCAGAGGGCTGTCACCGTACGGCTGCACGAACCCGTCATTCTCAAAGGGTGCTTTTCTGATGCTGTGCCGGCATAAACCGGCTGTAATCTTCCGTGGAATGGACGATGTAATTCCACATGGACAAAACATGCTGGTCAGACTCCAGACCGCCTCGCCCTCGATGCGCACGCCGGTGTCCTTCCAGTAGCCGAACCGTTTTACCTCATTGATATATTCATCTGCCAGATTGATCCCGCCCGTAAAACCGACCGCGCCGTCCACCACAAAATCTTCCGGTGATCCCGGTTGTTCATGATTACCGAGAGCAACGGCCGGAACGGATTAAAGGCAGCGCACTTGATGCCCTTTTTCTGAAGCTGCTTATAATACCGCGGCGGCAGTGTGCCGATGCAGCCGACATCATCGTAGATCAGGCGTACCTCCACGCCCTTTTGACCTTTTTCTCCAGGATATCCTCGATCTGGTGGAACATATGTCCCTCCTCGATGATGAAATACCCAGAAAAATAAAGTGTTCCGCGCTCTCCAACGCTGCTGCAAGCATATCCGGGAACATCGCCTCCCCCGCTCTTTAATATTTTTGTGGCGGTATTCCGGTAGACCGGAAAATGTCCCCAGTCCGCAATATATTTTGACTGTCGTAAGACCGATGGATCCGCCTCCTGCAGCAGCCTGACCGCCTCCTCGTCTACCGGCATGCAGGCATCCACTTCCCGGTTCACGGCATCCATCTGTTCTCTGGTGAGCTTCGTCAGACCGGAGCGTCCAAACAGGAAATACAACATGATTCCAAGGATCGGCGACAACAGAATCAGAAACGTCCAGGAAAGTTTATTCGCCGGATTCTCCCACTTGTTCGCAATCACAAGCACCAGAACAATCGCCGCAGCGCGGATTATCAGGTTCGCATAGGTGAACTGATAGCTGAATTTCCACAGCACCAGAAACAGCCAGCAGATCTGCAGCACTATCGAAACCCCGACAATGGTCAGTCTTCCCATCAGAAGGTGTGCAATCTTCTTCATAAGTCTCCCTCCCTTTCAAAACCGTATCCTTTATCTTACGTTTTTTCATATAAAATGTCAACCGCCGGTCACGTCCCCTCCCTTCCCTTCCTTTCCGTCTTGCAGCATTCTATTTTCTTCAGCCTCCCCTCCTCTTCAGCCTCTCACCAGATGGTCGACATGAATCATTCCCAGCATTTTCTGCCAAGCTGCTCTCCCCGCGGATACGCTCTCTCGTACAGGCGCAGCTTTCATCTCCGCCGGCGACAGATACGGATATTCTGAAATGCAAGCGCCAGTGCCCCCGTGACAACCGGCGCCGCCATGGAAGTCCCGCTCTTTACCTGGTATCCGTTTTTTTCCCCTGCCGCAGCTTTTAATCGTGCCCGGAGCCAGGATTTCCGGCTTTACAATACAGCATGCCGTCGGACCGTTGCTGCTGTACCCCCGTCTTAAGCCCCCGTTTCCCCGGCTCTCGCTCTTTCCGTCGTCACTGCTTCCGATCGTTACAATCTTTCTTGAGATTCCGGAATGGTCACCGAATTATCCTTAGGGGTCCGTTATTTCCGGCTGCCGCGACAACCATGATCCCCTGTCCCAGAGAGATCGTCCACCGCGCTAAGAAGTTCCTGCTGTTCCCGCTCTCCCGCGCTTGAAGCATTCCAACGGAAATATTCAACAGGCGGATCTGATATTCCTGCTGGTTCTTTGCAATCCACTCCATTCCCGCCAGAACATCTCCTGGTATTTCCGTTCCCCTTGGCGTCTTTAGCACCTTTAACATCACGATATCCGCCCTGCGGTGCAATGCCGTGGCAAACCGGCATCCCGTATTCTTTTCTCGACGCCTCGCCACTGCCCGCCACGATTCCGGACACATGTGTGCCGTGACCGTTGTCATCGTACAGTCCCGTCTTTCCTTCACAGAAATCCCAAAATAGCGGATCCTGTTCCCGAAATCCACATGCGGAACAATTCCGGTATCCATAATCGCCACGGTTACATTTTTTCCCGCTCAAACCTGTTTTATATGCATAATCCGTATGGATGATTTTTCTGACCCGATTCATAAAAAAATGCCTTTTCTTATAGCTTATGCAAAGCCATAGAAAAGGCACTTCATTTCTGTTATGCAATTACCGGTGCATGACTGCTTTATGCTTGCCGGAACATCTTTGATGGAGAAGCTGATTCTTCCCATCTTATCCTTGCCAAGGCATACTGTTCACCTTATCGCCAAGGGTCAGTACATCCTCCACATGGTTGATGCGCTCCTTTGCGATCTTGCTAATGTGAACCATGCCTTCTTTGCCCGGTGCAAACTCTAAGAATGCGCCGAACTCCTTGATGCTCACTACCGTTCCGGTAAGGATCTGTCCTTCCTTGAAATCGGTTGTGATAATCCGGATCATCTCAATGGCCTTATCCATCATCTCCGCTTCCGTACCGCATACGGATACGGAACCGTCATCTGTGATGTCGATCTTCACGCCGGTGCGGGCAATGATCTTATTGATCGTCTTGCCTCCGCGCTGTCCAACTACATCACCAATCTTCTGCGGATCAATCTGGATCTGGACAATCTTCCGGTGCATACTCCAACCTGCTTGTTCGCGGCTCTGCGATTGCCTTTGGACATTACCTCATCCATAATGTAGATTCTCGCCTCTCTTGTTCTTGCGATGGCTTCCTCTCAACGATCGGTCTGGTCAGACCATGAATCTTGATATCCATCTGGATCGCAGTGATACCGTCCGTGGTACCGGTTACCTTGAAGTCCATATCGCCGAAGAAGTCCTCCAGGCCCTGGATATCTGTCAGAACGATGTAATCGTCATCGGTATCTCCGGTCACCAGACCGCAGGAAATACCTGCCACCTAGCCTTGAGCGGTACCGGCAGCCATCAAGGACATACAGGATGCACAGGTCGACGCCATGAGAAGTGGATCCGTTAGACTCAAAAGGTCTTCGGATACGCTTCACGGATGGCGTAAGGGAATTCTTCCTCAGAAGGAAGTACCGGCATCAAGCGCAGAGATCTGTGTCTGTCCTCTTGTGAACATTGCTGAGCCATGTACTCTCAGGCATCGATATCTACCTCGGCTGCAAGCGGTCTGATCTGGTCGATGGCACGTCCGTCTGGTCGTTTGTGATCCTTTAAGATCATCTTTCTTACAGTCTTCTTCTGATACTGGTAGAGTGCCTCGCAGAACAAGTGCAAGCCACTCTTCATTATCTGCAAATGCTTCCTCAAACTTATCTGTGATCTGTCTGATATTCTCTTCACGAACCTGCTTCTCGTCTGTGAATACAGCAACTTCCATCTCAGCAGGTGTAACGATCTCTTTCATTGCCGCAAATACATCCTCTGGAACTGCACAGCTTACATATGAATGCTTTGGCTTTCCAACCTCAGCAACGATCTTGTTAATGAACTCAATGATGGTCTGATTTACATCATGAGCAAGGTAAATAGCCTCGATCATCTTAGCCTCAGGTACAATATTTGCACCGGCCTCGATCATGATAACCTTCTCGCTTGTTGAAGCAACTGTAAGCTTAAGGTCTCCCTCTGCCCACTGTTTCTGTGATGGGTTGATGATAAACTCACCGTCTACAAGACCTACCTGTGTCATTGCACATGGTCCGCAAAAGGAACATCTGAAATACATGTTGCAATAGCTGAACCAAGCATTGCTACGAGCTCAGGTCTGCACTCAGGATCAACTGACATTACCATATTGTTAAGTGTAACATCATTTCTGTAATCCTTAGGGAACAGAGGTCTCATAGGTCTGTCTATAACTCTTGATGTAAGGACAGCATTCTCTGAAGCCTTACCCTCTCTCTTATTAAATAACGCTGAGCGGGAAGAAATCAATACCGTCTCTTGGCTTCTCTGACGCTGTTATTGTTGAAAGTACTGTTGTGTCTCCGTAGTGCATAAATGCTGCACCATTTGCCTGTGCCGCTACCCTGCCGATATCAACTGTAAGTGTTCTTCCGGCAAGTTCCATAGAGTATCTCTTAAACTCTTTGCTCATATTATTTTTTCTCCTATCCGAATTATAATTGTATTGTGAAAGACGTCGAAACAACTACAAAAACTACCGTAAACCGATAATCTTTATAGAAGTCTCGATATGTCTTATCACAATCTTTTAAATTTTATCATAGAGCTGCCAAAAAGACAACAGTATATAAAATAATTTTGCCGCTTATGCCAAGCATGAAGGCTTATTGCACAAAAAACTCCACCGGTATCACTACCGATGGAGCGTATCTTTTTTTGCCGCTATAGAAATTACTTTCTTAAACCAAGGCTCTCAATTAATGTTCTGTAACGATTGATGTCCTTGCTCTTAAGGTATGCAAGAAGGTTTCTTCTCTGACCAACCATCGAGATCTCTACATAATCGGAAAAAGACGTATCCCTCATCACTGTCGACGTTGATCTTCACCCATCCGTCGAGCACCTCGAGCACCTCGAGTTCCTCACCCTGCGGCATCATTGTGACAACCGCGCAGTCGGTGTTCGGCTGCTCTCTGACGTAAAGGGTTGTCGTCGTCACGGTGGCAAGCGTCTGCTTTACCTCATCCGCTCTGGCAAGCGCCGCATCTCCGGTCAGAAGATACTCCGACTTTACATAACCTTCCACGGAACCGGACTTAATCTGTGTCCATTCGCCTTCCACGCCGAGGATCTCACATCCTGCGTTGTTCGGCATCTTGCCCACGACATCTGCATCAGTGCCTGCCGCTGCACGGACATTAAGATTGCCCTCAACATTCGCCACACCGAGATTGGTGTATCCGTAAGCGCTCGCCGCCTGCTGTGCGGCATCCTGCTCTGTACTCTCTGTCTGCTCCTCTGTGCTCTCCCGTCTCTGTAAGTTCGTCCTGCGCCTGTGAAGCCACAGTTGCTGCGTCTGCAAGCTCTGCCGATACTCCGGCAGCGGCAGGAAGACGTCGATGCATCCACACCGCCTCTGCTGATTCGGTGCCCTCTTCAACCGCTTCCTGTCCCTGTGCCGTTCTTGCAACGTCCATTCCGGAAACACCGGCCACACCCATCGTCGCATCACTGAGGCTTCCGGACAGTGCGCTGGTAACACCGGACGCCACGGGTTGCACTGAAATATCCGCATCTGTATTCTTTTGACTTCTGATCTATTGCCGCTGTGGAAACCACCAGAGTTCCCGCCAGGACCAAACCTGCGATTCTCGCTAATCGTGCTTTCATATGACTCTCCATTCTTGCGCCGTCTTCTGCAATTCTAGTTTGTGCTCATTTTTAAATCTAACGTCCAGTATAGCAACGATTTTTTTTTACGATGTCAACATATTTTTGTAACATTTATGTAATACTTAATTATTACGAGGTGTGTTTTTCAAAATAGGCTTTTACGGCCATAGGCAACATCGTTCTGCATCTGCTCTTTGAGCGCCTCAATCGATGCAAATTTCCGCTCGCTGCGGACTCTGCTTAAGAACTCCACCGTCACCATCTTATCGTAGACATCTTCCGCGAAATCCAGCAGATGTGTCCCACCCCGACAGGATACTCTCCCCTCAATCGTAGGCTTGCACCCCACGTTGCTGATGCCGCGGTACCACCGGTCTCCGATGTATGCCTCCGTCACGTAGACACCGTTCGGCGGCAGCAGCTTCTCCTGGCGGCAGCTGGTTGATGGTCGGAATCCCGATCGTTCTTCCGATCTGGTTTGCCGTGCAGGACTCTGCTGGTCACAAAGTAACGGTATCCCAGAAGATGATTTGCCTTCTCGATATTCCCGGCTGCGATCTCTTCCCTCACGAACGTGCTGCTGATGTCCCGGCTGTCTTCTTTTTATTTTCTCCACAACGATCACTTCGTATCCGTATTTTCCGGCATACTGCCGCAGCATATGGTAATCGCCCCTGCGATTATGTCCGAAATGAAAGTCTTCCCCCACAACCATGCACTTTACATGAAGCTGCCGCACAGATCTTTGCGATGAAATCCTCCGGCTCCATGCACATGATCTCCTGCGTAAACGGGCACTCCACCACATAATCAATCCCCAGACGCTCAAACATGTGCCTTTTTCCTCATTCGTGGTCAGCACCTTCGCCTCCACATTCTGCACATTTCTGCGAGGTGGAATGTCGAAGGTAAAAAATCGCTCCCGCGAGCTCCTTCGTCCTTTTTTCTTTGCAAAATACTGCAGCAAGCTGCTCATGCCCCCTGTGAATCCCGTCAAACTTGCCGAGAGAAAGCACCGTATTCTCTTCTATATAAAAAATCCGTTGTGTTCCTGTATATTTCATGATCTACTTAAACACCTTTAATGGTTTTATAGTCTTCCTTTTTCCGCCTGATATTCATAAATGCCGAAAAATGCGCCTTCATCGTCGTAGACGCGGACCGCGCCATTCTCATCGCTCTCATGTTCCTCCAAAAACATCTCCGGGCGCAGCCGGTTTCCGTTATAAAATATTTGCGGAATTGTCCGTCCACCGTCGCGCTCTCATATTTTAGAAAGACGGTATCCACCGCCTGAAGGAACGGAAGCTGCATCTCTTCTGTCTCCGCCGCATCCGACCTGTGTGCAATCACGTACGCCTCCACCTCAGACAGCTTTATGGCGTCCGCAAGCGCGAACTCTCCGACTCTCGTGCGGAGCAGCGATTCCATGCACGCACCGCAGCCGAGCACCTCCCCCACATCCTGGCAGAGCGTGCGGATATACGTTCCCTTGGAACAACAGACACGCATCCTGACACGCGGCAGTTCGATCGAAAGGATCTCGACGGAAAAAATATGAACCGGACGCGCCGCACGTTCCACGGTCACGCCGGCCCGTGCCAGATCACACAGCTTCCTGCCGTCAACCTTTAAGGCAGAATACATCGGCGGCACCTGCATATAATCGCCTGCAAACGAGAGAACCGCTTTTTCCACTTCCTTTGCACTGCAGCGCACCTCCTGCTGCGTCAGGGTCTCGCCCGTCATCCTGCGTGTCCGTCGTTCTTCCAAGCAGCATGACAGCCTCGTATTCCTTCGTCTTGTCCGTCAGCAGTTCGCAGATCTTCGTCGCCTTGCCGACACACACCGGGAGCACCCCCTCCGCATCCGGATCCAGTGTTCCCGTGTGTCCGATCTTTCTGGTCTTTAAGATCCCCCGAAGCTTAGCCACGACGTCAAACGAGGTAAATCCCTTTTCCTTATAGATATTGATAATTCCATTCATCATACTGCTTTTTTCTCACTTTATCTGTTCTGCCAGATCCGAAATAATCTGTTCGATGATGGCATCTGCATCGCCAGTCATGGAAAATCCGGCTGCCCGGATGTGTCCGCCGCCACCGTACTTTACCGCCACCTTCGAGACATCCGCCACTTCCCTGGATCTGGTGCTCACCTGTAAACGTGCCGTCTCCCGTCTCATACAAAAAGACTGCCACTTCCACATCCTTGGTCACGCGGAGCTGATTCACAATGCCGTCCAGATGCTTTGGCAGCACGTCATACTGCGTCATCTCCTCCTCCGTGATCACGCTGGAAATACATTTTCCGTTCAGGTGCAGCCTGCTCTTTAGCAGTGCAAGCCCCATAATGCGGTTCTGGTTGTATGTCTTTGTGTAGAAGGTATCATCCACAATCTTCGGATAATTAATCCCCACTCCATCAGCGCTCCGGCGATCTCCATCGTTTTTCTGGAAGTGCAGGAATACTGGAAAACACCGGTATCATGTACCATTCCGGTATAAATGCACTCGGCAATCTCCTTTGTGATGCGCTCCTTTGGAAGCAGTTCATAGACAAGCTCCGACGCGGAACTTGCCTGCGGGAAAATGTAGTTGTCCTGTGCAAAGCTCTGGTTGCTGATGTGGTGATCCACACAGACGGTATGCTTCGCCTGCTCAAAGAAATGCGCCGCACCGCCCAGACGTCCCGTATCCCCGCAGTCCTGCGCGATAAACAGATCGTATTTCCTGTCATCCGGCCACTCACTCAAATCTCTTCCGAACGCTTCATAAACTTGAAAATATTCGGGATCGGCTCCAGATAAACCGTCACATCAATGTCGGGATACTGTTTTAATGTAATTATAAGTAGCAAGGCAGGAGCCCACACAGTCACCATCGGGACGGATGTGTCCGCCGATGGCAACCGTATGAATCTGCCAGAAAATCATCAAAATTTCATTCTTCTGTTTCTCTTCCGCTCATCCGCCCGATCAGGAATATCCTTTGTCACGTCGTCAATCATCTTGGACATGCGCACACCGTACTCGATGGACTGATCCAGCACAAATGTAATCTCCGGCGTATTCCGAAGGTTGATGCTGTGGCAAGCATGCCTGCGGATATAACCTTCTGCACTTTTAAGACCTTTGATCGTATCCTGCTGGGATTTTTCATCTCCTAAGACACTGATATATGCCTTACACGTCTTAAGATCCGGAGCCACCTCCACGGTGACTACGCTTGTCAGTTGATTAATGCGTGGGTCCTTGATCTCACCACGGATAATATTCGACAACTCGCGGCACTTCCCCGTTGATCCGGGTATTTTTTTAATACTGTTTTTCTCATTTTTATTTCTATACCTTATCTGGCAACCTCCTCTACCATCTTGTATGCCTCAACGATATCAAGCTCTGCAATGTCATTAAATCCTTCAAAGACAAGACCGCACTCGTATCCGGCTTTTACTTCCTTCACATCGTCCTTGAAACGTTTAAGGATGCCAGATTGCCCTCGAAGATCTGTGTTCCTTCACGTGAAATACGGACTTTGCAGCCTCTCTGGAACACACCGTCAAGCACATAGGAACCTGCGATGTTACCAACACCGGATGCTTTGAAGATCTGTCTCACTTCTGCATGACCAAGTACTTTCTCCTCATATACAGGATCTAACATACCCTTCATAGCTGCTTCCACATCTTCAATTGCATTGTAAATGACTTTGTAGAGACGTACGTCGACGTTCATCTCTGTCCGCTGTCATCTTCGCCAGTCGGATCCGGACGAACGTTGAATCCAATGATAATTGCATTGGAAGCGGATGCTAAGCTGATATCGGACTCATTGATTGCACCTACACCGCCATGGATGACTTTTACAACTACTTCTTCGTTGGACAGTTTTACAAGACTCTGTTTTACTGCTTCTACAGAACCCTGGACGTCTGCTTTAACGATGATATCCAGCTCTTTTACATCTCCGGACTGAATCTGTGAGAACAGGTCATCTAAAGACATTCTGGAACGGCGTCTCCTCTCAACAGTTTTGCCTTTCCTTCGGAAATATATGTCTCTGCAAAGTTTCTTGCATCTTTTTCACTGTCACATGCTACGAATGTTTCTCCTGCATCCGGTACACTGGAAAGTCCTAAAATCTCTACCGGCATGGATGGTCCGGCTTCTTTTACTCTTCTTCCCTTATCGTCAATCATGGCACGTACTTTACCATATGCACTACCACAGGCAATCGGCTCACCAACTGTAAGGGTTCCCTTCTGTACTAAAACAGTTGCTACAGCTCCTCTTCCTTTATCCAGCTGTGCCTCAATGATAACACCACGGGCTTTACGTTTTGGATTTGCCTTTAACTCGCTGACTTCTGCTGTTAATAATAACATTTCCAATAACTGGTCAATACCTTCGTGGGTATGAGCAGATACCGGTACAAAAATGGTGCTTCCACCCCAGTCTTCCGGAATCAGTTCGTATTCGGATAACTCCTGTTTTACTCGGTCGATATTGGCATTTGGCTTATCAATCTTATTGATTGCTACTACGATTTCAATTCCGGCTGCTTTAGCATGGTTAATTGCTTCTACAGTCTGCGGCATGACACCATCATCTGCTGCAACTACAAGAATTGCGATGTCGGTAGATTTTGCTCCACGCAGACGCATTGCGGTAAATGCTTCATGTCCCGGTGTATCTAAGAAGGTAATCTTCTGTCCATTGATACTTACCACATAGGCTCCGATATGCTGTGTGATACCACCAGCCTCACGGTCTGTTACATGTGTATTACGGATTGCATCCAGAAGGGATGTTTTACCATGGGCTGTGGCTGCTGACGTTTCTTCTTACCGCCGTTTTTCTCAAGATTTACAATCTTTCCTGTTTCTTGCTTCCTAAAACATCATAATCGTTTCTCTGTTTGTTACGTTCTTGTTGCGGTCACTTTCTCGCGCTTTCTCTTTTAAATCCGCGCAGTTCCTCTGTGGATGCTGCGGTCTTTGTTCATACGGTCGATCTCACGATCCAGTCTTTCCGGACGGGTTCCACCGCCTCTTCCATTGAATCCGCCACGACGCTTCCGTTTCTGAACGGTCTCTGGTTTCCACCGTTTGGTCTCTGGTCTTCCTCCGCCGTACGGTCTTCCTCCGCCATTATTGCGCCACGGTTGCCGTATCCATTCTGTCCCCTGGTCTTCTGTCGTCGGTCTCCCTGCGGGCGACGATCCCCGGTCTGTCGGACCGCGGTGCGGGCGTTTGTTGTATCCGGTCTTCTGTCGCGGTCTCCCTGCGGACGACGGTCCCCCGTTCATCGGACGGCGTCACGGTCTCCTGCGGGCGTCCTGCGGATTCTCCTGCATATACGTCTCTCTCCCTCGTTGACATTTTTAAAGCGTTCCGGCTCCGTGCTGCTGTCTCTTCTGTTTTTTCTCCGGTTTCGCTGCCAGTTTTTTGTTTCCTTTGCGCGCTTTGCCTGACGCTTTTCTTTTCTGCTGCTTTTTTACTTCTGCAGCCTCCGGGTTGATTGCGCGTCAAATGCTCTCTTGACATCAAAGCTGTTTGCCGGTCTTGCCTGACGCTGCTCCGGTCTGCCTCCCTGTGGACGGCGGTCTCCATTCATCGGACGACGGTCCCCGTTCATCGGACGGTCGGTCACGGTCTCCTGCGGGCGGCGTCCGCCTCCCTTGCTTGCTGTACTGCGGATTGAATACCGCGGTAATGCTGGACTTCTTCTTTTGGACGCTCCGGTCTGCCCTCCGCGTTCTCAGCAGCCTTCGGTTCCCTGCTGCCTTTCTCCTGCTGCTTCCTTTTTGCTTGCCTGCCGCCTTCGGCTCTGCTGCCGGCTTTTTCTCTGTCTGCTGTCTTTGGTGCTGCCTTTTTCTGGAACTTGTCGCGCACCATTTTCTGCACATCATCCTCAATGCTGCTGCTGTGCGACTTTTACCGCATGCTCCGTCGTACTTAAAAATTCAATAATCTGTTTGTTTTTATTCCTAACTCTTTTGCAAGTTCATGAACTCTCATTTTTGCCATATATCCTGTTTCCTCCATTATTCAGTTGTTAACGTCAGTTTCAATTTATCTTCGATCGAATGGGCCAGCCCTTCGTTTGTCACTGCAAGCGATGCGCGGAATTCCTTTCCAATGAAATGTCCCAATGTCTCTTTTTCTCCGTACACATACATCGGAACTTCATAAAAAGTCGTCATATCCCGGAAATGCTTCTGTGTATTCTCAGACGCATCCGACGCGACAATGACAAGCCATGCCCTGCCATCCTTCACCGCTTTTTCTGTGGAAAACTCTCCGCTTGCCACACCGCCCGCCTTGGCTGCAATGCCAAGCATCGACAACACTTTATCTGGTTTCAAACTTCTCCATCTCCTTTGTCAGTGTATCATAGACTTCCTTTGGAATTGGCATTTTTAATGATCGTTCCAGACCCTTGTTTTTATTGCCGCGCGCAGGCACTCACTGTTCGGACACACATAAGCGCCTCTGCCGTTTTCCGCCCCGTGGCATCAAGTACAATCTGTGAGGAGGTCTCATCTTCCGCCGCCGTCTTGATTACCCGGATCATATCTTTTTTTCGGCTTAAGCTCTCTGCACCCCACGCACTGGCGCATTGGAATCTTTTTCCATTCTCTGATCAACCCCTTCCTACTCTTCTTCATTCTCTGTGTCTGTCTCATCCGCAAGTTCGATTCCTCAGCGTATTCTCCCTCGGCATCCGCATCCTCAGCATATCCGTCCCCGGCATACTCGCCGTCCTCGGTATATTCGCCGTCCTCTGCGTACTCGTCATCCTCGTAATACTCGTCGTCCTCGTACTCGCTCTCATAATCCATGAAGTCGCCGGACTTCTGGCCTGTGTCTCGCTCTTGATGTCGATCTTAAAGCCGGTAAGTCTTGCCGCAAGTCTCTGCATTCTGTCCTTCCTTGCCGATCGCCAGGGAAAGCTGATAATCCGGAACGATGACTTTCTGCCGACTTCCTCCGCATCCGCGATAACAGAAATAACCTTTGCCGGGCTCAATGCGTTTCGATCATCATTGCCGGATTCTCATTCCAGGTAATGATGTCGATCTTCTCACCGCGCAGCTCGTTGACGATGGCGTTGACACTGGCACCGTTCATGCCGACGCAGGCTCCCACCGGATCCACGTCCGGGTCGTTGGACCAGACTGCAATCTTGGTTCTGCTTCCTGCCTCACGTGCGATTGCCTTAATCTCAACTGTTCCGTCTTTTACTTCGGCAACTTCAGATTCGAACAGACGTTTTACCAGCTCCGGATGTGTTCTTGACACGAGAATCTTCGGTCCCTTGGACGTATCCTTCACCTCCAGGATATAAACTTGATTCGCTCTGTTGGCTGGAATACCTCGCCTTTTACCTGCTCATTCTCGGTCAGGATCGCATCCACCTTGCCAAGGTTGACGCTCACGTTTCTTCCGATGTAACGCTGTACTACGCCGGTCACAACATCCTTTTCCATGCTGTAATACTGGTTGTATAAAACTTTGCGCTCCTCCTCACGGATCTTCTGTAAGATCACGTTCTTGGCATTCTGTGTTGCGATACGTCCGAACTCTTTGGACTGGATCTCGACATTCACGATATCTCCGATCTCGTATTTGGAGTCGATCATCTTCGCATTGACAAGGCTGATCTCCTCAACCGGATCTTCCACCTGCTCTACTACGGTCTTCTCCTGGAACACATGATACTCACAGGTCTGCGGGTCCATCGTCACCTTTACATTCTCGGATGTACCGAAATGGTTCTTGCAGGCGGTCACCAGTGAATTCTCGATTGCCTCAAGCAGTGTCTCCTTGCTGATATTCTTCTCACGTTCCAGTATATTCAATGCTTCTAATAACTCATTATTACTACTCATTTTATTATCCTCCTGTTTCCTTAGTGGTTATTAGCATATATTTTATCAAAAATCGAATGCCAGACGGATCAGCGCGATATCCGGCTTCTCAAACGTCATTTTCTCTCCGTTTTCTGTCTCTATTGTCACAGTACTTTTTCATCATATGCAGATAAAATACCATAAAATTCCTTTTCCGGTTGATTGCACGGTAAGTGCGGATCTCAATCTCCTTTCCCATGCTCCGGACATAATCTTTTTCTTTCTTGAGCGGTCTGCCAAGTCCCGGGGAACTTACCTCGAACACGTAGGAATCTTCCACGAAGTCCTCGCGGTCAAGAATCTCATTCATCTCTCTCGCCACTGCCTCGCAATCGTTGACGGTGATCCGCCCTCCTTGTCGATGTAGGCTCTCAGATACCAGGTTCCGCCTTCTTTTACATACTCCACATCCACGAGTTCAAAATACATGCGCTCTAAGATCGGAGTGATCAGTTCTTCGGTGCGCGCTTCGTATGTTTCACGCTTTGACATGTGTACACCTTCTTTCTTCCATATTCAATTTTAATTGTGTTGCCCACCGGCTGTTGCACAAATTTACATGGGCATAAACGTGAATTGAGAGAGGGCTTTCGTCCTCTCTCAATCAAGTCATCGTGTTATCATATATTAAAGTAGCACTTTTTATGGGAAATGCAAGCTTTTTTCTCGAAAATACAGGCTTTTATGCCGGCAGTTTGCGACATCTACCCAGCACACCGGTTTTTGCAAGCTGCTCCAACTGCGGTATCGTCAGTTCAATCGCGCTGTTGCAGCTCCCACACGCCGGAAAAACCGTCTCATATTTTTTCAAAGTCTCGTCCAGATACACCCGCACGCCTCTCCACCTCATCCGGCGCAAGCATCTTCGCCTTCGCATGGAAAAATGCCTTGTATTTTGCATTGTCAATCCGGGCATCTCCCGCACACTAACGATCAGCACCGCCTCTCCGTCCACCAGAAAAGACAGGGTCTTTGCAATCCGCCCTGCTTCCGTGTGCAGCGCTTCCCGCCGCCAGTTCCACCGTTGCCGAGGAGACGGGGAACTCCCGTGATCTGATCTTCCATCTTATATTCTTTTTAAATATGCCTTTGCTCTCTCCTGCGACATCGCACAAACCTCTCTTTCTGCGGCAGGAAGTATCGTTTCTGCTTTTACTCCCCTGCACTTTACTGCGTTACTCTATCACAATTTACCATACTCCTTTTTCCACGAATTGTACAGAATTTTCAGCTTTTTAAAAAATTTCAAAAAAGGGGTTGCTTTTTTTTGAAAGCCTGTTATAATAGCATTTGTTCGGTTCCTTGGTCAAGCGGTTAAGACGTCGCCCTCTCACGGCGAAAACAGGGGTTCGATTCCCCTAGGAACTGCTCAATTTCATAATATATTTGGTATACCGTATGGTTCCTTGGTCAAGCGCAGTTAAGACGTCGCCCTCACGGCGAAAACAGGGTTCGATTCCCCTAGGAACTGCTACTGTTAGTAATAACAGCCCAACCCGAAAGAAGAAAGCGTTTACGCTTTCTTTTTTTTATTCTCTGGAAACGGAACTGTCACGCTTTGCACCTTAATGTGATACGTTTTATGACAAGAAAAAGAGACTATCGCGTTCCAGATGCAACCGGAGGCGGCAATTTTAATCGCAAAATCCGGTATTTCTAACCATTCCGCGTCGGACATCCCGGATGATCTGTGTTTTTCCAAGTTTGGGACATTCCACAAGGTGTGTTCGTAATCCGCAGACAATTTTAGGACTTTTGTGTGTGCCCCTTCGTGGCACCACTGAACAAAACATAACCGCGCGAAGCCGATGTCTGAGTTGCCATCTGCCTTATTTTCAATAGCAGATAGCAGCGAGTTTCGGTTCGCGCGGTTTTATATTGTTGTGAAGCGGTGCCACTAGGGGCACCAGAAAGTCCGCTCATTGTCTGCGGATTTACCGGACACACCTTGTGACTGTCCAAACGTGGAAAAGACACAGAATTCGATGTCCGACGCGGCATGGAAGAAATATTCGGATTTTCCTCCAAAAAACTTGCCGCCCCGGTTGCATTCTGGAACTACATATTCTCGAGTATTCTCATCGCAAAACGTATCCCATTTAAAAATACAATATCGTGTGTCAGCCCCGTCCGCTGCTTCACATCTTAATCTTCATATCCGTTCGGATTGTTTTTCTGCCATCTCCAGGAATCCGCACACATATCCTCGATACCGTACTTTGCTTCCCAGCCAAGCTCCTCTTTTGCTTTGGTCGGATCACAGTAGCAGGTTGCGATATCGCCCGGTCTTCTCGCCTTGATTACATAAGGAATCTTCACACCTGTTGCAGCCTCAAAGTTCTTTACGATGTCAAGAACGCTGTAGCCATGTCCGGTTCCAAGGTTATAAATGCAAAGTCCTGCATTCTCCTGAATTTTCTTTAATGCTTTTACATGTCCGATGGCAAGATCGACCACATGGATGTAATCTCTCACGCCGGTACCGTCCGGTGTGTCATAATCGTTGCCGAATACACCGAGTTCTTTTAACTTTCCGACAGCCACCTGTGTTACATACGGCATAAGGTTGTTCGGGATACCGTTCGGATTCTCTCCCATCGTGCCGCTCTTGTGTGCACCGATCGGGTTAAAGTAGCGAAGCAGAATCACATTCCACTCCGGATCTGCCTTCTGGATGTCGGTCGATCTGCTCTAACATGGACTTTGTCCATCCGTACGGATTGGTGCACTGACCCTTCGGGCAGTTCTCCGTGATCGGGATCTCTGCCGGATCGCCGTATACTGTCGCTGAGGAGGAGAAAATGATATTCTTGCAGCCGTTCTGACGCATCACATCCACCAGTGTCAGCGTACCTGCAATGTTATTGTTGTAATACTCCCAAGGCTTTGCCACGGACTCGCCCACTGCCTTTAATCCCGCAAAATGGATACAGCAGTCGATCTTGTGCTCCGCAAAGATTTTGTTCCAAGGATATCACGGTCTAAGATATCCCCTTTATAAAAGGTTACCGGCTTTTCCTGTCAGCGCCTCCACACGCTGTAAGGACTTCTCGGAGGCATTGCTTAAATTATCCAGCACTACCACGTCATATCCGGCATTCTGTAATTCTACGCATGTATGGCTGCCGATATATCCGGCTCCACCTGTTACTAAAATCGTCATAATGATTCCACCTTTCCCCGTTATGATTCATTGTTCCATCTGCCTTACGAAAATTATATTACTCTATCCTCCGTAAAATGTATAGCCAAAAATGTGCGAAATATATGTAATAATGTTGCTTTTCGGCTTTTCTGTTTTTATAATAAACTTATATGAACCGGATTTTACCGTCCGAAAGACAAGGAGTGTGCTCTATGCCGCATCATTACAAAAATTCTTACAAAGTGACCGAAAAGGAATTAGTTTCCCTCTCCGTCTACAACGTCGGCTTCCAGAAATGTGACGCCCTCTACCAGTGGGGTCCCGGTATCCGCGATCACTATCTGATCCACTATATCATTTCCGGAAAAGGCACCTACCGCGTCGCCGGTCAGACTTACCATATGTCCGGAGGAGACACTCTTTTTGGTCTACCCGAACACCGAGGTTGTCTACTGTGCGGATGAGCAGGATCCCTGGGAATACGCCTGGGTCGGTTTTACCGGAAGCGACGCCTCCATGATCCTGAAGGCCACGGATTTCTCCCCGGAGAATCCTTTTTATACGGGGCACCCCACGCGGCAATGATATTCACCGGCAGATTTTACATCTACGATGCGCGCGGCAACGAATTCGAGCACGCGGTGGAGATGACGGGACGTCTCTATACCATGCTCGCCCTGTTCATGCACGGCGCCACGCACGCCGGAAGCCAGAATTCCGCGAACAGCTATGTACAAAAAGGCATTGAGTACATCTCCTCGAATTATTCCTACGCCATCACCGTGGAGGATATCGCCGGCTATGTCGGCGTGAGCCTGCAGTCATCTGTTCCGCTCGTTTGAGGCTGTTCTGGGACTCCCCCCAAGGAATATCTCACGGATTTTCGTATGAAACAGGCGTGCTATCTGCTGGAGCACTCCAGCCTGTCAATCACCGCAATCGCAAACTCACTGGGGTTTGACAACAGTCTCTATTTTTCCAAAACCTTTCACCGGCAGAAAGGCATGTCGCCCAAAGAATACCGGGAAAAGAACCGCTCGTAATCACTCGCTTTGGCGGCCGTCCAACAGTTCCACCGCCTCTTTATCAAGCACCGCACGTGTAAAGTCATGGATATCTTTCAGTTTTCTTGGAAAGACCATACCGCCGCCGATCATATGCGTGGTGTGCTGGTCTGATCCCGCCGTAAACGGCAGATTGTGCTCTTTTTCCATGGGCCAGCGCCCGCTCGTTAAACAGCGGGTTCTTGTGGCAGTCGCTCGCCCTGCTGGAATGCATGGCGTTTACGCCCTCCACCGCATCCACATATTCCGGAAACAGCCGGATCTCGGGAATATAGTCCTCCTCCCGGAACGGGTGCGCATGGCTTATGATGCCGCCGCCCTCATGCACCAGTGCGTACTGTTCCCTGATCGATGCATCCTTAATCTGCGGATGCGCAAGCAGCCATGCCTGATCCAGTCCGTATACCAAAAACTCCGTCCCCTCATAACATGCTTCCCATCCAAAAAACACCGAGAGCCCGATGCGTTCCCCCTCTGCCTTTGCATGCTCATATCCGAGACAGAAGCGCCGTACCCACTCCTCCCACGGCAGGGAACGGTCCACTGAAGTATTTCCGTAAAAAAAAGTGATCCGTTACAATAATGCCGGTGTACCCTGCCTCTTTGTTAGGCGCGCGCCATCTGGGCGCCCGTGCTGCCGGCGCATGCGCTTGCCTCCGATGTATGCATATGTGTCTCATACAGGTATCTTTTGTGTCTCCATCTTCATGCTGCTCCTTCTATTCTTCCTCATATCGGTCCATCCCCGGTATCTCAACCGCAGACAGTTCCTCAATTGCTATGACGGTTTCCATCTTCCATCAAAGCGTCTTTTTCGTATTCGTCTATCTTTTTTACCGCTCCGGTGACTGTCACATAGGCACCGCCCGCTTTTTTCCGTCCGGACAAAAATAGGTCATCGTCACCCGCTCTCTCGCATCCGGGTGCTCCCGCAGCCAGACGAGCGCTGCTCATTTAGCTCCTCCTTGCGGCTCTCAGAAAGTTCTATGCGCTCCGTCGTAAGCGTGCCGTCTCGCGGATCGCGTCCTCGTGTCCGCTCAACGCGGCAAACGGAGAGAACTGCCGCCCGGTCCCACAGGGACATCGGCGGATGCACGCGCGATCTGTGATGCACAAGCATCCGGATATCGTCATATTTGTGTTCCTCTGCCGCATGATCCCAGTCCATTATGCCTTATGCCCTCCAATCTGGCTGTTCCGCTCCATCGCAGTCGCGCCCTCCTGCAGATTCATGCCCTTAAGCATCGCGTTTTTCCCGTACTTTTTCTTCACGGAAAGCATCACCTCCCTGCAGGCTGCGCTCTTTTTTTCAGCCGCAGTTCTTCCTGTTTTTCTCTTCTTCCTGTCCGCCTGTATCTGTAAAAAAGCTCCAGTTGTTCGTATTGTTCTTCCGCCTCGGCGCGGGCTTCTTCCACCAGCCGGTTGCCCACAAGCGTGATTCTCCGCACGAGAAGCTTTGGATTCACAATGTCGTCATACAGCCCCATCACCGCCTCCATAATCTTACGGGAAGAGGAGGTTCTGGTTTTCAGGTTGACCGTACCGTGCGCATGCTTGGGAATCTTTCTCCCGTAGCGGTCCGCCACAATCTCTCCTCGATAATCTGCATAAAGTGCCGGGTTTGTAATATTTTCAATGTCATAGCCGACGGTAAGCACAAGCTGATCCGTCACAAGACGCCGTTCCACCAGATCCAGCGCCAGCGCATCCGCCATCTCCTGCACCACCAGCCGCGCGCCCTTCGCGTCGTAGGGGCAATGCAGTACCTGCCCCGAACTTATGCTGTTCACCTGCGGTCTGTACGCCTTAATCTGTTCCATCGTCACCGGCTCCCAGCCCCATGCATGATCGATGAGCAGCTCCGCGCATGCCGAACAGCCGGTATAACAATTCCTCGTTGTGGAACTCTCTGGCTCCTCCCAGCGAGCAGCGCGCAATGTCTCCCATCGTATACAGACCGTTTCTCCTCCAGCTTCTTCTGGTAGCCCCGTCCTACCCGCCAGAAATCCGTCAGCGGACGGTAATTCCAGAGCAGTCTGCGGTAACTCATCTCGTCCAGTTTTGCAATGCGCACACCATTCCGATCCGGCTTTTACATGTTTTGCCACAATATCGAGCGCCACTTTGCACAGATAGAGATTGGTTCCGATCCCGGCGGTTGCCGTGATTCCCGTCTCAGCAAAGACATCCTGTATCATTTTCGCCGCAAGTTCTCTCGCTGTCATGTGGTATGTCCCCAGATAATGCGTGACATCCATAAACACCTCGTCGATAGAATAGACATGAATATCCTCCGGCGCCACATAACGCAGATAGAGATTGTAAATTCTGGTGCTGTAATCCATGTAGAGCGCCATGCGCGGCGGTGCGATCTGATAGGTCAGCCGCTCTTTCGGATGCCCAGCATTCACTTCTTTACTTTCTGTACGACCTCAAAGAGCCTCGCTCTTCCCGGAATGCCATAGGCTTTCAGGAAGGTGACACTGCCAGACAGATTGTCTTTTCGGTGCGATCGGGGTCTGCCACCACAGGGTTGGTCGTAAGCGGATCCAGCCCACGTTCCACGCACTCTACCGATGCATAGAAAGACTTTAAATCAATTGCAATATACACGTGTGCTTCGTCCATCTGCGCCCTCCTTTTTTCTCTATTATAGCAGAAAAAAGGACAGAGTATCCAACAACTTACTCTGTCCTTTGTGCAAAACCATCAAAAATTCTTCTGTTTTGCAAAATACTGCTTCGTCTCGGCTGCCACCACACCGCTTAGCGCCACCAGTGCAATCAGATTCGGCAGCGCCATCAGTCCGTTAAAAATATCCGCAATCGTCCAGACTGCCGACACGGTCATAAACGGTCCGATCAATACCGCCAGAATATACAGCCAGCGATAGCATTTAACACCCCGGGACGGTTGCCCACCAGATATTCCAGACATTTCTCGCTGTAATAATTCCAGCCAAGGATCGTTGTAAATGCAAAAAACACCAGACACAGCATCAGCAAAAACGAGGAGACGTGTTCCGGGAACGGAAGCCCGATCTGAAACGCTCTTGTCGTGACATCCACCCCGTCCAGACCGATGTTCCACGTATCCGTGATGATGATGGACAATCCGGTCATCGTACAGATAATCAGCGTATCGATCACGGTTCCCATCATGGATACCAGTCCCCTGCGCCACCGGCTCATCGGTCTTCGCGGTAGCTGCAGCGATCGGTGCACTTCAAGCCCCGCTTCGTTGGAGAAAATCCTCGCGCGATTCCCTTCTGCATCGCAACAAGGATTGCGCCAAGTGTTCCTCCTGCCGCTGCACGGAGTCCAAACGCGCTTTGTACGATGGTGGCAAGTGCTGCCGGAATCTCTCCCAAATGCGTCAGCAGAATGATCAGCACAGTCATCACATACACAAGCGCCATAAACGGCACAACCACCTGTGCCACGGAGGAAATCCGCTTAATCCCTCCGATAATAACGAGTGCCACGCACACGGTCAGTATCAGCCCGGATATCACAACGCTCCACGAATAGGTGTTGCTAAACAGATGCACCGAACATGCCGTCTCCGGATCAAAAAAGCCCTTTACCGCACCGGTAATTCCGTTGATCTGCGTAAAGGTTCCGATGCCGAGCAGACCGACTCCCACGCCGAAGAATGCGAAGATCTGTCCCAGCCAGCGGAATTTTCTGCCCATACCGTTCTCAATATAGTAAAACGGTCCGCCGACCACATGTCCATCCGCTTCCACCACGCGGTACTTGATCGCCAAAAGACATTCCGCATACTTGGTCGCCGTGCCAAACAGCGCCGCAATCCACATCCAGAACAAGGCGCCCGGCCCGCCTGCCACGACCGCCGTCGCCACTCCCACGATATTACCGGTACCGATCGTTGCCGACAGCGCCGTGCAGAGTGCGCCGAAACTCGACACCTCTCCGTCCTTGCCGTCTTTTTCGTTTGCAATAATGTGTCTGACCGCAAGCGGCAGCTTCGTGATCTGAAGTCCCCGCAGACGGATCGTCAGAAATATGCCAACCGCAAGGATCAGCACGATCAGGGGAACTCCCAGACAAAATCATCAATGATCTTTAGCATAACCGTTCCATTCCTCTCCATGTAATACTGCACTGTTGCAAAGTAGCATAGCACGAATGTGCGCGGTTTGGCAAGGGATTTTTTCAAAGCTTTTGAGAAAGATCTTCACTGGAAAATCAAGAAATTT
>VOFC01004720.1_pt1 | contig 24030 bp, 21 predicted proteins | sample 5384161 | NCBI WGS metagenome assembly VOFC01 (sample SAMN12384722, study PRJNA508395) | human gut metagenome | isolation source: healthy gut B | host: Homo sapiens | reverse complement strand
ACGTATTGCTGCTAAATGATGTGATTTCTATACTCTTCCCTGCCTGCTTGGCACGAATAAGAGCATCAAACCACCCGTGTCGGTCCATGCATCGGCATACGGAATAATATTCCAGTCTGTTACATTCAGTTTCATGCCGACAAAGTTAAGACTTTAGATAAAAATCGTATATTTGCCGACAGCAAATGAAAAAGATGAAACATAACTTCCGCACAAGTAGATTTGCCGAGTTGAAATGCTGGCATGGAGAGATGTTACAGAAGATATTCTGAATCTCTATCGCCAGTCATGCCGTCTGAAGGCATGTATTTTTGCATTATGCACCGAAGGGACCATTACAGCATCCATCAATCTGATGGAACATGAAATAAAAAAGAATGATCTGATCATTCTGATGCCGGAACTATCTTTTACAGCTCAATGAGCAAGTAGAAAAAGTACGGCTTTGCTTCGTAGGTTTCTCCAGTCACTGCGTCAACGGTGTATTAATCTATTGCAGGCTACGATGGGATCTTTCTCCAAAATATGGGATAATCCGATTGTAAATGTCAGCGACTTAATAGCATCCTATTTCGTGGATTACTTTGCACTACTGACACGTATATCAATCTCCCATCCTACCGCCACCAGTACCGCAATGGCACAAAGTGTGCTCCACAGCATTTTGCTTGGAATTAATGCCCTTTATGCCAATCGTCCACAAAAGCATTCTTTTTGCCAAAAGCCGCAAAGAAGAAATTTGCCAAAATTCGTACAACTGGTTATTGAAAATTATATGACTGAGAGACGTGCTCAATTCTATGCCGACAAGCTGGGAATTTCATTGCAGCATCTCAGTACTACCGTAAAACAAGTAACAGGAAGGAATGTACTGAAATTATTTCGCATGTGGTGATTACAACGTCAAAGCACGGCTGAAATCCACAGATATGACTATTCAGGAAATAGCCTATTCACTTAATTTCCCAGTGCTTCTTTCTTCGAAAGTACTTTAAGAGGCACATGGGGATGAGTCCGTTGGAATATAGAAATAGTTAGTATCTTAAACGAAGGCTGTTCAAGACTACCGATACAGAAAATGCCATAGCGGCACTTGCCAACATGGGGTTCAGCAATAATCCATTGATTGGATAAAGTAATCCGCAGCAATAGGGAATACCTATCAGATTGTAAATGAATGCCCAGAACAGATTCTGATGAATCAATCCGCACCGTCTGCCGGGAGAGATTGAATGCTTTTCGGCAACAGCAACAGATCCGAAGTCATAAGAGTGACCATTGCCACATCCATGGCAATGTCCGTTCCTTTACCCATGGCAATGCTTACATCTGCACAAGCCAAAGCCTGTGAATCATTGATACCATCACCCACCATAGCTACCGTCTTTCTCTGAAGTTGAAGCTGGCGTACAAACTCTTCCTTATCATCCGGCGCAAAAAGCATCGGCAATATACGGATATTGCCTAATCGTGCCGGCAACAGCAGAAGCAGTACGTTCACCGTCTCCCGTCAGCATATAAACTTCAATACCCTGGGTACGGAGTTCGCGAACAGCCCAGCGGAAGTCGCTTTATCTGATCTTTGATAGCAACAATCGGCAAGCAATTCATCCTTTGCGGCCAAAGTAAACGATGCTACAACCGTCCGACTCGTATTGAGCCGCCAGCATATCGGCCAGGATATCCGACAAATTGGCTTGATAATCTTTCAGCAGTTTATGGCTTCCTACCCAATATTCCGCACCCTGATGAGGCCACTCTGACTACCTTTTCGGTAATGTTTTCAAAACCGTCCAGGTGGGCAGGGATAACCTGCTCCTCCCCTTCCAGGGCCGTAACGATTGCTTCTGCCAGAGGATGGTCCGAAGTAGACTCGGCAGCAAGCAGTACATCTTTATAATGCTCCTCCTGCCCTTGCGCCCACAGCCAGCCTATTACCGTAGGATGTCCTTCTGTCAATCCCGATGTATCCAATACCACAACATTTACCTGCGCATCTGTTCCAGTGCGGAAGCATCCCTTATCAGAATATGATGGTTTGGCAGCTTTATTGATACCGCCGCCAAAGCCGTAGGAGTAGCCAGTCCCAATGCACAAGGGGCAAGCACCACCAATACGGAAAAGCGGACAGCATGGCCGTGTGAAAGCATATCTATGCCTCCAAAGAACATCCAGATAAAGAATGTCAGCAGACAAATCCCAGTACGCCGGGACAAAAAGCTCGGCCGCGGTCGTCAATGCGTTGCTTCTCCGGCAGTACGGGGCTGCGTTATGCTGCCTTGCCTCCCTGCACCAGACTAGCCGCCGACACGCGCCAGCACGTTCCTCCATAAACTCGCCGGTCAGGGAAAAGGCGATGATGACGGCGGCAACCCCATAATGATGGTTCCGCCAACACATGCGAGCCAATCTTCTTTTCTGAACAGAATAGGCTCACCGCTTATCATGCTTTCATCTACATAAGAGTCCCGACCTTCGGTCAGAAAACCGGCATCCAAGGATTTGCTCACCCGGGTGATAATTCCACCAGTACCATCGATGTTCAATTGATCCAAAGGTACATCCAGTTCTTTACCGTCGCGTACTACAGTACGGGCTTTCTTTAGCCATGCAAACCGACATCAGTTTGCGAATAGCAGTGGGAAGTATTTCCTTCGCACGTTCCTCCATAAGTTTACCTGTCAAAAGAAGGCGATGATAACACAGCAGCTTCGTAATAGACATGAGGCTCCAATCACTTCTTATACCAGAAATCGGGGAAGAAAACTAAAGACGCTGAACAGGAAAGCAATGGATGTACTTTTTGCCACCAGTGTATCCATCATTACGCGTCCCAGACCGTCTTTATCTTCAGGTCTGGTGAATGGCGTACCGAACAATACTCAATACAGGATATAGCAAGTACCATCTGTATCTCGTTAGAATAAAGGTACATGACTGCTCGAAGCCGCCATAACGCCTTTCCCACGACCAGTTGCCGTCTGTCAGTTCGTATGGAGCCGGCATGCGCCCGCCACCGTTCAGTTGCAAAGTCACATCAAACTGCCACAATCCCAAAGGTGTCTGATAAGAAGCCGTCAGCAAACCTTTATACTTGCTGGTAAGGGGTTTCTCCATCAGCTCTCCGTTGTAATTCGTTTTGGCATCCGTCCAACGGTAAGCCGCGGTAAAGGTGAAACCCGGGAAGAACGGATAGCTTGCCTCCACCTGCACTACCTGCGAATAGGAACGGCCGTGAAGGTTGTAGAACAGAACGGCATGCGGGTCCGTATCCATATCCACCACCACCTGCTTGCGGAAATCCGTGTAATAGTATTCCGCATTCAGGTTCAAGGTTTTGCCGAACAAGGGAATATAGGCGGAAGTGCTTGCGCCATAGTTCCAGGCATCATCCTGGTCAAGACGTTTGGCGATGTCTATCCGGCGGCTGCTTGCCAGCAGGTAGTTATTCTCGGCCAGCACATGGTTCGTGCGGTATCCCTTTCCTGCCGAAAGACGGAAATGTACATACTCGTTGGGATTGTACTTCACATGGAAACGCGGAGTGACGAAATAGCCGTACTCACTGCTATGGTCGCCGCGGATACCGCCCATCAGCACCAGTTTATCGTCCCAGTTGTAGGTGTACTGCACGTAGGCGCCGGGGACGGCTTCTTTGGTGAATTTCTTCGTCAAAGGCTGTGCGGCGTCATTGTCCAGGCGGTAGTGCTGGTCGTAGGAGTCATAGTTGAAGCTCAGTCCGGCAGAAAGGCTTTGACGCTTGGTCAGTTCCGTCTCGAACAGCAAGGAGGCATAAGCGTTGTGCTGGTCCACATCGTAGATTTTCCGTCCGTACAAGGCATCCTGCTTGTGCAGGGAGCCGGAGAGAATCAATGCCAGGTTGGTGTTCTTCTCCTTGTTGAATATATAGGCGTTCTTGGTGAAAGCTTCGTAGCGGTCGGTGCCTATACTTATCTTATAAGGGTCTGTCAGAGGCATTTTGCCATGACCGACTTGTCCGCTGTTGCGGTCTTCCGTAAGCACTTTGATGCCTGCTTGGAACACGTAGCGGTCGCCCATGTATGCCCAGCGGTTCCAGAGGTTGTACTGCTCCACGCGGGGGATGTCGGCAAAGCCGTCGTCGTTGCTGTCGTGAGCTTTGGTCTCATTCTCGTAATGCGCCAGCAAAGAGGTGCTCCAACGTTTGGAGAGTTTCACCGTGGCATCGGCATTGGCTTCGTAGCGGTTGGTGCTGCTGGCAAAGAGGTTGGCGGAGAACCAGTCGGCTTCGGGCAACTGGGGTTTCTTGAATTCCACATTGATTTGTCCCGTGATGGCCTCATAGCCGTTCTTCACGGACGAACTGCCCTTGCTCACCTGAATGCTCTGCATCCACGGCCCAGGGACATAGCCCAAGCCGTAGGGGGCGGCAGAGCCGCGGTAGTTGGGGATATTTTCCGTCATCATCTGCACATACGTACCGGACAAGCCGAGAAGCTTGATTTGCTTGGCACCGGTGGCGGCGTCAGAGTAAGTGACGTCCACCGAAGGATTGGTCACAAAACTTTCTCCCAGGTTACAGCAGGCGGCACGGCTCAACTCGGCGCTGCTTATCATATCTTCGTTCATCACACTGTTACGCAGCTTCATGGTGCCCAACTTACGGCTGACCACATTCACCTCGCTCAGTTCCACCCCTTCGCGCAAGACAATGTCGAGCGTCTCATTGCGGTTACTGACGTGTATCGTATCGTTCTCAAAACCGATAAAGCTGACTACAAGCATATGCTTGTCATTGGGTTTGGACAAGGAGAAAGTACCGTCCGCCGAAGTGGTGGTTCCTTGAGTGGTTCCCTGCCAGAAGAGGTTGGCACCTGCAATCGGGTCGCCCAAATTATCCCTTACCGTTCCCTTTACCTGCGCCTGCAAGGCGGTGAAAGAGAACAGAAGGATGGCTATCAAACTATATTTCATTTCTGTTTTATACTTAAAGAAGTGATTAAAAAACAAACAGTTCCCTCCGGACAATTCATGTCATTGCCCCGTATAAAACAACACTAAATGAGAAGCGTGGAATAGAGCGCCAGATAATGACGCGAACCGACGACATATGGCGGTGCCCCGAAATGCACTTCCGGAGTACAGGCCACTTGCGGCAAGGAGTAATCAAACAACGGCAGTTGCTCACAAAACAATGTAAGGGATGGCACGAACGAAGCAGACTCGTGTGCATGCTTCACGAAATCCACCTTGTAGTAGACGGCTGTACAACCGGTATCCTTGCACGTTTTTTGTGAACCACGATGTGCATGATGGCATTTGGAACAGCCGGAGGTGCAGCAACTTTGTGTCGTCTCGCATCCGGCACAGCAATACTGAACTACAGAAATCCCCACTCCGCTTATAATGATAAGGGAGGAAAAGAGTACAGCCAGTATGTAACGGAGTTCCTTCATAAGCGCTGCAAAGATAGAAAGTTTTAACCGTTTGCCGGAATTAATTTTTCCTTTTTTATGTGTGGAGTTCACTAATAAGTTCTATATTTGTCGATAAAGTTTCCTGAATGATATGTTGATTTATAAACGAAACTCAATATGAAAAAGCAAACTGTCAGCCTACTTGTCCTTCTGCTTGCGGCAAGCGGCTTTTTCTTTTCTTGCGGTAACACCGTGAACAAAAACGCATACGCGTTGGAGTTCGACAGTATACAAGTAAACGAAACCGTACATCTCTTCGGAGACACAGCCAAGCCGGCCTGCAACCTCATCCTCAACTTTGCCTACACCAGCCAGTCATCCGACGTAAGGCTGAAAGACAGTCTGAACACCTTCTTCCTCTCTGCCTGCTTCGGCGACAAGTACATGGCGATGACACCCGAAGAAGCTGTCAAGAAATATACGGAGAAATATGTCGGCGACTACCGCAATGACCTGGAGCCGATGTACAAGAAAGACGAGGAGGACAAGCAGGACGAGCAGAGCATAGGAGCCTGGTATTCCTATTATAAAGGAATCGAAAGCCACGTGCAGTTGTGCAATACCTTGATGCTGACCTACCGTATAGATTACAATGAATATACCGGCGGCGCACACGGCATCTATATGTCCACTTTCCTCAACCTCGACCTAAAGACCCTAAGCCCCATCCGCCTGGACGACCTCTTTGAAGGCGACTATAAGGAAGCGCTGACCGACTTGCTTTGGAAACAGCTGATGGCAGACAACAACGTCAGCACCCGCCAAGAGCTGGAGGACATGGGTTACGCCACCACCGGCGATCTGGAGCCCATCGAGAATTTCTATCTGGACCCAACGGGAATCACCTTCTATTATAATGTATATGAAATTGCCCCATACGTAATGGGAGCAACCAAAATCACGTTGTCTTATGAGGACATAGCCCCTCTGATGAACGGTGAATTCATCACCTTGAGCAGTGCTATAAAGGCAGACGGTGAATAGGAACTGTAATCAATTGTCTATCAACATAAAATTCACAATGGATTTAATACTCAAATATTTCCCGGACCTGACGGAAGAACAGAAACGGCAGTTTGCCGCACTCTACGACCTCTATCTGGACTGGAACTCTAAGATTAATGTCATTTCACGCAAAGATATAGAGAACTTGTACGAACACCATGTGCTGCATTCTCTGGGCATAGCCAAGGTAATCCGCTTTAGGCCGGGGACACAGATTATGGACCTCGGCACGGGAGGAGGCTTTCCGGGAATCCCGCTTGCCATCCTTTTCCCCGAAGTACAATTCCATCTGGTGGACAGCATCGGAAAGAAAGTACGCGTAGCCTCCGAAATAGCCAACAGCATCGGGCTGAAAAACGTCACCTTCCGCCATGCCCGCGCAGAAGAGGAAAAAGGGAAGTTCGACTTTGTGGTGAGCCGTGCCGTGATGCCACTGACAGACCTACTGAAGATTATCCGCAAGAACATCTCCTCCAAACAGCAGAATGCATTGCCCAACGGACTGATTTGCCTCAAGGGGGGCGAATTGGGAAATGAAACCATGCCCGTCAAGAACAAGACCACGCTGTGGGACTTGAAGGAGTTCTTTGAAGAGGAGTTCTTCGAGACAAAGAAAGTAGTATATGTAGGGGGATAAATCTAAATACATAATATGAAAATAAAGAGATTCGAATTTAATATGTTCCCGGAGAACTGTTATGTGCTTTGGGACGAAACCAATGAAGCGGTCGTCATTGACCCGGGCTGTTTTTATGAGGAAGAAAAGCAGGCCTTGAAAAACTTCATCATCAAGAATGGGCTGAATGTGAAACATCTGCTGAATACCCATCTGCATCTGGACCATATCTTCGGCAATCCTTTCATGCTGAAAGAGTTCGGTCTGAAGGCCGAAGCCAACCAGGCCGATGAGTTCTGGATTGACGAAGCGCCGAAACAAAGCCGCATGTTCGGCTTCCAGCTGCAGGAAGCCCCCGTGCCCCTGGGCACTTATCTGCACGATGGAGACATCATCACCTTCGGCAATACGGAACTGGAAGCCATCCATGTGCCGGGACACTCGCCGGGCAGCCTGGTGTACTATTGCGCGGCAGACCACTGCATGTTTTCGGGGGATGTGCTGTTTCAAGGCAGCATCGGCCGTGCCGACCTTGCCGGCGGCAACTTCGACGAACTGATAGAGCATATTTGCAGCCGTCTGTTCATCCTGCCCAACGACACGATTGTCTATCCCGGACACGGAGCACCGACTACCATAGGAATAGAAAAAGCGGAGAATCCGTTCTTCCGGTAAATATACAGCAAACTTTTAAATCATTACCGTTATGAAAAACGACCTATTGGCTAACCGCCACATCGGCATCAGCGAAAAAGACGAGGAGAAGATGCTCCAAAAAATAGGAGTGAAAAGCCTGGACGAGCTGATTGATAAAACCATTCCTGCCAACATCCGCCTGAAAGAACCGCTGGCTCTGCCCAAGACAATGACGGAGTACGAATTCGGACAGCACATTGCAGGACTGGCTGCCAAAAACAAACTTTACACAACCTATATCGGTATGGGATGGTACAATACCATCACTCCTGCCGTTATCCAACGGAATGTATTCGAGAACCCCGTTTGGTACACTTCCTATACCCCCTATCAGACCGAAGTGTCGCAAGGACGCCTGGAAGCCCTGATGAACTTCCAGACTGCCGTATGTGACCTCACCGGCATGCCCCTTGCCAACTGCTCCCTGCTGGACGAAGCAACTGCCGCAGCCGAAGCCGTGACGATGATGTACGCCCTGCGTCCGCGCGACATGCAGAAATCGGGTGCCAACGTGGTATTTGTAGACGAAGCCGTCTTCCCGCAGACACTGGCGGTAATGACTACTCGCGCCATTCCGCAAGGTATCGAGCTGCGTATAGGAAAATACCATGAAATGGAATTCACGCCGGACATCTTCGCCTGCGTACTGCAATATCCCAACGCCGCCGGCAACGTGGAAGATTATCGCGCCTTCGTGGAAAAAGCCCATGCGGCCAACTGCAAAGTGGCCGTTGCAGCCGACATACTGAGCCTCACCCTGCTCACCCCTCCGGGAGAATGGGGAGCCGACATCGTCTTCGGAACCACACAACGGCTCGGTACCCCGATGTTCTATGGAGGGCCGTCGGCAGCCTACTTTGCCACCCGTGACGAGTACAAGCGCAACATGCCGGGACGCATCATCGGCTGGTCCAAAGACAAATACGGAAAGCTGTGCTACCGCATGGCGCTGCAAACCCGCGAGCAGCACATCAAGCGTGAAAAGGCGACTTCCAACATCTGTACCGCGCAGGCACTGCTGGCTACAATGGCAGGCTTTTATGCCGTATATCATGGTCCGGAAGGTATCCGCACCATTGCGGAACGCATCCACAGCATTGCCGTATTCCTGGAAAAGAGCATCAACAGACTGGGGTACAAGCAGGTCAATGCACAATATTTCGACACGCTCCGCTTTGCACTACCCGACACCATTTCGGCACAGCAGATACGTACCATCGCTCTAAGCAAGGAAGTGAACCTGCGTTATTTCAAGAATGGAGATGTAGGCATGAGCATTGACGAAACTACGGATATAGCTGCCGTCAATGTACTGCTCTCCATCTTTGCCATTGCCGCCGGAAGGGATTGGGAAAAGACAAGCGACGTACCCATGGCAAGTAGCATCAGCGCGGAGATGAAGCGCCAAAGTGCCTATCTGACACACGAAGTATTCAACAAATACCATACGGAAACGGAGATGATGCGCTACATCAAGCGCCTCGATCGCAAGGACATCTCACTGGCGCACTCCATGATTTCCCTCGGCTCGTGCACCATGAAACTGAATGCCGCCGCAGAGATGCTGCCGCTCAGCCGTCCGGAATTCATGAACATGCATCCCCTGGTGCCCGAAGACCAGGCCGAAGGTTACCGCGAACTGATAAGCAACCTCAGTGAAGAGCTGAAAATAATTACCGGCTTTGCCGGCGTCAGCCTGCAACCAAACTCCGGTGCGGCAGGCGAATATGCCGGACTCCGCGTCATCCGCGCCTATCTGGAAAGCATCGGGCAAGGACACCGCAACAAGGTGCTGATACCGGCATCCGCACACGGCACCAACCCGGCATCCGCCATCCAAGCTGGCTTCACCACCGTGACCTGCGCCTGCGACGCACAAGGCAATGTGGATATGGCCGACTTGCGTGCCAAAGCGGAAGAAAACAAGGATGACCTCGCCGCCTTGATGATTACCTACCCTTCCACACACGGTATCTTTGAAACGGAAATAGTGGAAATCTGCCACATTATACACGCCTGCGGTGCGCAGGTATATATGGACGGCGCCAATATGAATGCCCAAGTGGGCTTGACGAATCCCGGCTTTATCGGTGCGGATGTCTGCCACTTGAATCTGCACAAGACATTCGCGTCTCCTCACGGCGGCGGCGGACCGGGCGTAGGCCCTATCTGCGTGGCAGAGCATCTGGTTCCGTTCCTTCCGGGACACAAATTGTTCGGCAATGCAGCAAACCAGGTGTCCGGAGCTCCCTTCGGCAGCGCGGGCATCCTGCCCATCACCTACGGCTACATCCGCATGATGGGAACGGAAGGGCTGACACGGGCCACGAAGATAGCTATCCTCAGCGCCAACTACCTGGCAGCCTGCTTCAAGGATACCTACGGCATCGTTTATCGCGGGGCAAACGGCTTTGTCGGCCACGAAATGATACTGGAGTGCCGCAAGGTGCACGAGGAAACGGGCATCAGCGAAAACGACATCGCCAAGCGACTGATGGACTACGGCTATCATGCCCCTACCCTCTCCTTCCCCGTTCACGGCACACTGATGATTGAACCGACGGAGAGCGAAAGCCTTGCCGAACTGGATAACTTCGTGCAGGTGATGCTGACCATCTGGGACGAGATTCAAGAAGTGAAGAACGGCGAAGCCGACAAGACGGACAACGTGCTGGTGAATGCCCCGCATCCCGAATACGAAGTGGTATCAATACAGACAAACAAATATCTCGCTCATGAAATTAATCTTCTTTCTATTGCTATATGCAGTTGCTTCAGCAGTTGCACTTCCCGCCTTTCTCCAAAGGACACCGAAATAAAAGCCCCTCAGCGATTCACTGAAAGTACGCTGTAACGATCGGATCATGCAAACCGACTCACTGCGCATCGAAGCTGAAAATTTCATGGCTCACACCCCACCGAACTCCAGAATATTTCCTTGCCCGCCAGTTCTACATCAACTCATACTTCAATGAGAAAAACTTCCCGCGTGTACTGGAAATGCTAGACGAAGCAGAGCAGATGCCCGGCTACAAAGACTTGCCCGCCACCCAAGCCAATTATCTCTATACACGATCCCGCTGCTACCAATTCATGCAGCAATATGATAAAGCGATTGCCATTTCACGGCAAATAATGGATTTGGTGCCCACGCCCGGTGATCCCCTTGCGCATGAAGGCATCCGTACCCGTGCCGTGGGTGCCATGAACAACGTGAACAACATCTTCTACTTCACGAACCGTACCGACCAAGGCGCCGAATGGTTCCACCGACTCCGCACCAACCCGCCTGCATTACCGACGAATGCTGTCGTCGCGACATGATGATATTCGAGGGGCTATCTGCGAGGACTTGCCGGACAAAAGAGCGGGCAGAAGCTGTAATGGACAGTGCCCACGCTTTACCCGTCTATCGGAAGACAGCAGAAAACACCTTCCGCGATTGCTCCTTTGCCGCCAGCGTATATTATGCGCTTCCCCACCGCAAAGATGATATGGAACGCCTGTTGAAACATGCCATCTCTGAAGGACGCAAAGACCGCTACATACCGGGTATCAATTGGGCCATGAGTCTGCTCGGAAATATATACTCCCGCAAAACCGGTTTCAAGAAGCCGTGCAATTACAATATCAGGGACTGGAAATCGGTCTGAGGTTGCAGGACAGTGTATTTTGCGCACGTTGCTATCATGAACTGAGCAATCTATATTACAAATGGGGGATGTATCCACAGGCTCAATATTACATTGACAAAGTTTTTCGCCTGGCAGGAAAACACCAATACCAACCTGAAAGACAAAGGAGCATATCATCTGACCAAATGGAGCATTGTACAAAAACTTCCGGCTACCGGCGGGAAGAGCGATTGAAACTGTTGGCGACGGCGGTTCTTGTTTTCTTCTTTCCGAAATCAAGCAAACGGCCCAAACACATTTTACAAAGCAATCGACCGGATAATGATCTTGCCATACGAATCGGCAAAAGGATTGGAAGATATAAAAAGGTATTACGGATCCAATGCCCCGACTACATCCGATTACAATGTTGAAGCACTGCGTGCTATAGCTTTATTCCGCTTGGGACGCGATGCCGAAGCCCGAAAAACAATACTTGCCATCAAAAAAGTATAACTCTACAGACAGCTACCACTTCCTTGATACACTGATGAGCCATTACATACATTGGAAAGACAACACTGTCATCGCCCACCTCACCCGCTTGCGCGAACCGCTTTTTACAAGTCTATCTGGAACAGAAGACCCGCGAAGCGGTAGTAGAAGCCGATATCCGTTATCAGACAGAACAGAAAGAGAAAGAGAACCGTTTGCTCTCCGCCGAAGTAGAGCTGAAGAGCAGTCGCTTACAAACATTTATCTTCACCGACTCTTCCTGCTCGCTATAGGAGTCGGCATAGGGCGGCTGGTTATGGATGCGTCTTCGCCTGAAAGAACGGGAGAAACTTTTTCACAGCAGCAATTGCACGAACAGAGCCAACGCCTGCAACAACTCATCACTTCCCGCAAGAGCTGAACAACCGCAACGAAGAACTCCTCCCGTCAATTGGTCGACATACAAGCCACGCACGACAAAACCTGCGACTTAGAGCACGTAATGGAGAGCCTGCAACCTTGCCTGCTCACCAACAGAGAAGAAGAACAGTTCCGCACCGCCTTCGCTTCGCTCTATCCCACCGTACTGCATATAGCTTGCGTTCCATCTGTCCGCGCATCACCCGTACCGAAGAATTGTTCTGTATGCTTATCGTATTGAAGCAAAACAACGAAGAAATATCCCACATTGGGCATCACCCGTAGCAGTGTATTGAAAATCGATACCGTCTGCGCACCAAGTTAGCCTGCCCGAAGGGTGTGATCTTGACTCTGAAGTACGTGCCTTACTACTGCCGAAATAAAGCATTTTCCTCCCCTTTCCTTTTTATGCGAACGTATTCCCTTGTATACCTCTCATATACAAGGGATTTTATATTTGTCCTTAGTTTTGTCCATACCGTTTTTTAGGTTTATTCGGTCCTGATTTCCTTACATTTGAGTGGCTTTAACGAAATACATCGTTTACGCCGGACTATAGACAAAACAAACCAATGAATCTAACAAACGAAATTATCGGAGGACTCCTCCTCATTTTATTATTCGGTGTAACATTCCTCATTCGTTACGCTTTCATTGAGCGTAACATCATACGACATACCCAAATGCGGCTTTCCAAAATAGAAGAGGAAGTCCAAAAACATCCGTTGACCTGTCCGCTGAAACAGCAAATAGAACAGCAAACGGAACAGCAGTCACTCTCAATCCTGCCGCTCCCCATTTTCACAGACAGTCTGCTTTCAATCGCGACTCACCACCGCTGAAGTGGAAGTCAATTTCCGCAACTACTTTTACGTCGCTGTATCCCAACGCACTACACCGTCTTCGCACCATATCCCCACGAATTACCCGCGTCGATGAGTTGCTCTGTATGCTCATCCTCTTGAAGCAGAATAACGAAGAGATAGCCCATCTGCTGGGAGTCAGCCGTTCCACCGTATTGAAAAACCGGTACCGGCTGCGGTGTAAAACTGCAATTGCCGGGAGGCGTAGACCTGGATACCGAAGTACGCAGCCTGCTCGCCCGGAAGAGGAAAGACACCGCCGAATATGAATGTGAAGCTATAGTAACCGCCGATATAGTAGAGAATATATTATCAACTTAAGAAACAAGTATAATTATGAAAAATCAAGTAAAAAAGAAAAGTATCTGGCTCCCCAAATAGAGGTGATACAGATGGAAACAGAAGGAACATCGTGTGTAATTGCAGGGAGCGGCAACTTAGGAGGATTCGGCAACGGAGGTTCAATAGGCACGTCTTCCCGCAACTACGGACGTTCGCGCGGTAGCCGCAACGCATCTTCAAGCGAGCTGGAAGACCTGATTAACGACATCCTCACCATCGAAAAATAACTAAAAAACGAGCAGCATGAAAACAAGAAGCATGTATCGGGGCATCGTTCTGATAGCCGCGGCACTGGCAACGGTAGCCTGCCAGAATGAACTGAAGGAAGAGTACAAACGAACCCAAACCGGGTGAGAAGATAACCATGACCATCCGAGCAACACAAAGGCGCGGCCTCACAGACGCGCACCGACTATGAAGACAATCTGGGAATAACCGGTATAGACAACATAGCAGTGAAGTGGGAAGGCGAGAAGTACAGACGGTGCACGGTGGAGAAGATTAAAGTATTCGGAGTCGATGCAAATGAGCTGGATTACTCGGTAGATTTCAATAGCCTGCCAAGCAGCCTCAGCCAGGACGGGACAGTATCAGCTTCGAAGGAACCATTAATGCAAAGAGCCTCTACTTTGCCATGTATCCTGCCGATAACTGCAACTACAAACACTACGGTTCAAGCCATCTACACCTCCTTCTCAGACCAGACACAAGACTGCGCCAAGCCCATGGCGCACCTCAAAGCTTGACCTTATGGTGGGACGAGCAGCGACAACGGGCTCGTATGATAAACTCACATTCAGCCACGAGGCCGCGATGATACGCTTCACCCTCAATGGCGTTCCTTCTTCAGAGAAAATCACCCGTGTAAGCCTCGCTGCCGCCAATAACAAACTGAGGCTCGGATGTGCGCATCACTCGCCGGCTCGGAAATAGGAGGGTTAACCGTCGAAGCGGATACGGAATACGCCCGGTGTCAAAGTCTCGGCCTCGACATCACTAACCATACCCCCCTCCACAGAGCCGCTGAAAGCCTACATGATGATACCTCCATGCGATCTGAGCAACGACCAGCTCACCGTCACCGTAAACACGGAAAGCGGCAATACCTACACCGGCGATCTGACAACGACCAGCACCTTGCTGAAGGCGGTCTGTGCTATACCTTAGAACCCACACTGGCGCTCGGCAAAACCATCCAGCCTGCCACCCGCTACGGCGGGGAGTTTGGGAAACGCCTTGAACAATATAACCCCGCCCAAGGACAAACCGAACTGGCCGTGACGGGCGCGGTAAACACCGACGACATCACCGCCCTGGCCGCTTTCTTGAAAGAAACCAAGGCTGAGAATATCACCGCCATCGACCTGTCCGGCATCAGCGGCATAACCGACGTGACAGGCTTTGCAGGCTGCGCAAAGATAGAGAAAGTCATACTGCCCGACGCCGCGGAAGCCATTGGCGACAATGCCTTTGAAGGCTGCACGGCACTGACCACAGTCATCCAGAACGACCCGATACCCGCCGATGTAGCACCCGCCACCCGCAGTATCTCAAAAGAATAAAAAGAATAGGCCAGCGCCTTTAAAATTGCACCTCGATGACCGAAATGTTTCTGCACGCCGATATACAAAAGCGTAGGGAAACAGCGCCTTTGAAGGGTGCACGGCAATGACAGCCCTCATATTCGAAGGCACAAAAGCGGTCAACGAAACCGACGGTATAAGCTTAGGAACCGCATCATAACCGAACGCACGCGGACATCAAAATATTCCTGCCCGCCATCACCGATCTCGCAGTGGGCACCGCATATAAGACAATCCTGGAAGAAAAGCCCACCTACTACAACTTCGCGGGCTACGGCAGCGCCACTACCACTGAAGAAAAACGAATCCCGGCATCGTATGCACACTCATCCCCACGGTTCCAGTTGATACAATGCGGTTCACCGTGAAGGTGGAAAGTGGCAATCTGGGATTCTGCATTCCCTTCCCTCGACTCCGGCAATACTCCCGCGACTATCACGGTAAGTTGGGGTGACGAGTACACCCGCTGTCGTAGTGCCCAAAGCGGCACTGACGCTTGCAACCGGTGACAAATTCGAGTACACGTATGCCGAAGCGGGCACATACACCATCACCATCGGCTCGGGTGCGACGGCGGATAAACAGCAAATACCGGGTACTGAATTTTTAACCAAAGAGGCAGCTCTACAACCCGAATAAACTGGTGAGCCTTGAAACGCCATTGCTCAATATGAATTGCTCATCTTTGAGCAAAGCGTTTAGAATTTTGCGAAAACTTAACCACAATCCGGGAAATCTTTTCGAAAAGAACACAGCGGTTACAAACTTCAGCAATTGCTTCGATTATTGTAAAGCATTAACCGCAATCCCGGAAATCTTTTCGAAAAGAACACAGCGGCTACAAACTTCAGCTTTTGCTTCTTTAATTGCGAACTATTAAAAGAGATTCCTAACGAGCTTTTCGCAAGCAACAACAGCGGCTACAAACTTCAGCGGTTGCTTCGCTAATTGTAAAGGATTAACCACAATCCCGGAAATCTTTTCGAAAAAGAACACAGCGGCTACAGACTTCAGCAATTGCTTCTATTATTGTAAAGAATTACAGTCAATTCCAGGAGGGCTTTTCGCAAGCAACACAGCGGCCATAAACTTTAGCACTTGCTTCAATCACTGTGACGCATTAACCACAATACCGAATCACTTTTCGCGAACAACACAGAGGCTACAAAATTTAGTCAATGCTTCGCCGATTGTACCGCTTTAACCACAATCGAGGCAAGACTTTTCGCGAACAACGCAAATATAAACATTAGTTATTGCTTCTCTGGCTGTACCGCATTAACCACAATTTCGGCAGATCTTTTTGCGAATAACACAGCTATTAAAAGCTTCAACTATTGCTTCTATGAGTGTACCGCATTAAAGGCAATCCCGGAAGGGCTTTTCGCGAAGAACGCAGAGGCTACAAGCTTCAGCTATTGCTTCGCTAATTGTAAAGGATTAACCGCAATCCCGAAAATCTTTTTCGAAAAGAACACAGCGGCTACAGACTTCAAAAATTGCTTCCAATCGTGTAGCGCATTAAAGGCAATCCCGGGAAATCTTTTTCGAAAAAGAACACAGCGGCTACAGACTTCAGCTATTGCTTCTATGACTGTAGTAGTACCCAATTAACCACAATCCCGAAGGGCTTTTTCGCGAAGAACGCAGAAGCTACAAACTTCAACAGTTGCTTCTATGGGTGTACCTATATGATGTTCAATCCAAATATATTCGTCGATCCCACCGCGGCCGAACAGGATAAATTAAACCGCTTCATAGATAAAGACATGGACTTTAGGAATTGCTTCTTACCAAGTCAATCTGCATAACAATTCAGGTACCGCCCCCGCGCTGTGGAAGTATGAGAAAGGTTCGGGCCAGTGGAAAACGACAAATTGCTTCAAAGGCTGCATAATGTCAAATTCGAAGATATCACGGATTATTCAGCTTAAGGGCACTCCTAAATTCTAACTAAGCATAACCCCGAAAACCTCCGCAAGACAGTCCTAACCGCTGGATTGCGGAGGCTTTCACTAAATAATTATTCATCAACTTTAAAAAAACATTTAAATTATGGCAACAAACGACATCAAGTATACCTTGAATGCCCAGTTGGCAGACAACTCCGTCACCACGCAATATAGCACCAACGGGAAGACTCTGCTCAAGACCCCACGGAGCGTATCGCAAACCATCTACTTGGGCGAAGCACCCGCAGGAGGTGGCGACGATGGCGGAAGCACCGAAGGCGGCGGCGGTCTGGACGAGAATCCGCTGGGATGACCGAGACTTTTTGTATCGACTGCCGATACACGGGTGTATAAGCATTTGATACAGGGGTGTATGGTTAGGCATACATCCCTGTATGCATTTAAGGCATACGGATTTCTTTTGTCACTTGCCTAGGGGAATTTACGCAGCGCAGCAACAAAATATAAGAAAAAGTTGTTACCTTTGCATCTGTACCAACTCTTTAAGCAATATTCATCATGGCTACAAAAGAAATTCCATACGGTCTGAGCGACTACGCCCGCCCCTCGCCCTCGAAAACTATTATTACGTAGATAAAACCCACTTTATCCCACTGATAGAGAAAGGCCGCTTCGTTTTTCTTCCTCATCCGCCCCTCGGCGTTTCGGCAAGAGCCTCACGCTGAGTATGCTTGAAAGCTATTATGACATCAACAACGCCAATCGCTTCGAAGAACTCTTCGGAGAACGGTGGATATACCAACATCCTACAGCACTGCGGGCAAAGTTCCTGATTCTGAGATTCAACTTCTCGGCAGTAAGTTCCAACATCGACCGGATGCTTGACTCCTTTGAGGAGCACTGCAAAGATCGCTTCATTGATTTTGCTGACCGCTACGAGCACCTCTTTCGCGCCCCCGGCTTCCGCCAGGAACTGATGGAACGCGAAACGGCAGCATCCGGCCTGAGCTACATCAACACCAAAGCCAGCTTCCTAAAGCTCAACCTCTACCTCATTATCGATGAGTACGACAACTTTACCAACACCATACTCTCCACCTACGGCACCGAGACCCATCAGAAGGCCACCCACGGCGAGGGATTCTTCCGCTTCTTCTTCAACGTGATAAAGCCGCCACCACCGCAGCGAACAAGCACTGAAGCGGATGTTCATCACCGAGTGTCGCCCATCACGCTGGACGACGACGAGCGGATTCAACATCGGCTCCAACTTCACCACCGATCCCCAATTCAACAGCATCGTCGGTTTCAGCGAAACGGAGCTACGCACCATGCTCACTTATTACAAAGAAGAGGGCACGCTGAAAGCCGAAGTGGAAGATCCATCACGATGATGAAACCTTTTGGTATGACAACTATTGCTTCGCGGAAGAAACACTGTCCGAGTCGATGTTCAACTCGGACATGGTGCTCTATTTCCTCTCCACTTTCCTGCGCCTGGGCACTCCACCAAAGGAGATGATCGACAGGAACATCCGCACGGACTACAACAAAATACGTCACCTCATTCGCATAGACCGAGAGTTGGGAGCCAACTTCTCCATCATCCGCGAGATTGTGGAAAACGGACGCACTACGGCCAACATCAACAGTAGCTTCCCCTGCCGACCGAATGGTAGACACCAACAACTTCAAGTCGCTGCTCTACTACTTCGGATTGCTGACCATCAGCGGCACAGAGCGGGGGAAACGTTGTACTCACCATCCCCAACCAGACGGTACGCGAACAACTCTACACCTATCTCGTCGACACCTACCACCAGGCCGAACTCTTCGCAGTAGATCTCAACAAACTGAACAACCTGATGGCAGGTATGGCCTACGACGGCGACTGGCAACCCGTCTTCACCTACATCGGTGAAGAATTGAAACGCCAGAGTCGCATCCGTGAGTTCATTGACGGCGAGGCGCACGTGAAAGGGTTCCTGCTCGCCTATCTGGGATTGACTAATTATTACTATCTGCAACCGAATACGAATCGGGCAAGGGCTATGCCGACTTTTTACTTCCGCCCCAACCCCTCGGTAACGGGTATTCCCTATCTCTATCTACTGGAAGTGAAGTACGCCAAGGCCTCCGATCCCGCCGACAAAGAGCAAGAGCTCATGACGGAAGCCCGCACGCAATTATTGCAATATGCCGCCGACCCCATCGTGACACAGAGCATCGGAACGGCAAACTAAGACTCATTACCGTTGTCTTCCGTACATGGGAAGTGGTAGCAATGGAGGAGGTAGAAGAAATAGAATAAATTTATCAGCGAAGAACGAAAGTGTAAACATCGCATTTCTATAAATGAGCATCACCCGAAAAAAAGAAACAAAACGGACTTTTCTACACAAAAGCCGAAGAAAGAATAAATACCCTCCTCGCACGCCGCAGGCATCCTGATGGGGATTATTGTCGGCACGATATTTCTCGTGAAAGGCTATCAGAGTGGAAACTTCTGGGCTGTATTTGGCATCTGGCTCTATCTCTTCGGTATGCTTGGCTCTTACGTCTCCTCTACCCTCTACCATGCGCTGAAATACCATAATCCTTGGAAGAAACGGTTGCGGCATTGGGACCATGCAGCCATCTATTGGCACATTGCAGGCAGTTACTCCCCCATCACGCTCATTGCACTGCGGAATGAAGGTGCCTGGGGATGGGGATTGTTCGGATTCGTCTGGCATGCGCCATCATCGGCACTGTTGTCAGCTTCCGCAAGATGGAGGAGCATAGCAATGTGGAAACCATTTGCTTCATTGTCATGGGATTGTCCGTACTGGTTGCCTTCAAACCTCTATATGCCATTGCCGCAGGAACTTGCTACTGGATGATTGCCGAAGGAGTCTGCTTACATCACCGAGCCGTATTCTACTCTTTTCCGACAGCGATATATGCATTCTGTCTTCCACTTCTTCGTACTGGCAGGATAACGATAGAGAACACAAGCTACGGATACAAGTCCAATCCACTTATTTTCAACAACATATCTTTGGAAATAGGAAACGGTATATATGGACTTCTGGGAGAAAACGGCGTAGGCAAAACGACGCTGATGCATCTCATCTGCGGACTACTCTTTCCCAAAAACGGAAAGTGCAGCATAGACGGAAGAAACACGGCAGAGAGACAGTCCGAAGGGTTGGCCCGTTACTTCTTCCTGCCCGAAGAGTTGCAGATGCCTACCGAAAGCATCGCCAGCTTCGCTGCACGCCATTCCGTATTCTATCCACATTTCAATCAGGAAGAATTCAAGCTGAACCTGAAAGAGCTGAAAATCAACCGGAAACAAAAACTCTCTTCCATCTCCTACGGACAACAGAAGAAGGCAATGCTGGCATACGCCTTTGCCCTGCATACTCCATACATCCTGCTCGACGAACCGACAAACGGGCTGGACATCACCTCCCGCCAAGCCTTGAAACGTATCATCAGCCGCAGCATGGACGATGAAAGCACGCTGCTCATCTCCACCCATCAGGCGCACGACTTCGAGAATCTGCTGGACCATCTCGTCATCCTTGGCAAAGGCGAAATATTACTGAACCGTTCGCTGGACGAAATCAGTAACCGGCTTCTCTTTGCCCGTACGGACATTCTGCCGGCAGAAAGCATCTACAGCGAACAAGACTTGGCAGGCCATTTCTCCATTCTCCCCAACGAGGACGGAGAAGAGAACACACCGGACATCGAACTGCTGTATAAAGCGGTGCTGCAACAACCGGAAAAGATAAAGAGCATGTTTCAATGAAAATCCATCATACAAACAGAACTATGAACGCAACTTTTAATCTGAAACGCTTCCTGCTACTGGAACAATATAAAAGGAATGAGACCGGCAGGCACCTGCTTTGGTCGGCAGCCGTCGTATCGTTCATCTGCATCCTGTGCATCCTCTACGACATAAACCGCGGTGGAAGTTACTACGGCAAACATACCTCTGCCACCGAATTCTCCCGCTACGTACTATGGTTTATCCTCATGGCCCCCTGCCTGCTGGAAACAAATTTCAGCAAACGCAGCTCCACTCTCGATATACTGCTGCCGGCATCGGCATTCGAGAAGTTCCTGCATGTCTGGATAAAATACCTGCTGCTGCTTCCCCTATTCTGCGGTCTACTGATAGCCTGCCTCAAAGGTCTGCTGTCCTTAAGCGGCAGCGAGTTCCTGCAGTATTTTGCAACGCACATCACGATGTTCCGGATACACAACACCCAGATACTGACCAATGTAATCCTGCATGCTTCCGCCTTCATCGGCTACTTCGCCTTCAGTCGGCAAGTCCTGCTGAAAAGCTTTACCATCTTTGTAGGCTCCATTGCCGTCTGCATAGGAATTGTAACTTTTGTGGCCTCCCTCATGCCCGAAGCCAGAGCGGACGGATACTGGATAGACAACATTGCCACATGGCCCAACACCAACTATCCGTTGTCGGCCGGTGCACAAGCCATCGTGACTTTCTGCAATTATGCGGCTCCCATCAGTGTGCTGCTCGGTTCATGGGTATCGAGCTACTTCCTGCTCAAAGAAAAACAACTGTAGCCTATGGACTTCAAGACCAACAAACCGATATACCAGCAGATTGTAGACTTCTGTTTCAGCAAGATTCTCACCCGCGAATGGCGGGCAGAAGAGCGGGTGGTATCCGTGAGGGAGCTCTCCACACAACTGGCAGTGAACTCGCGCACCGTGCTGAAGGCCTATGAATACCTCCAGACGGAGGACATCATCTACCCGGAACGGGGAATGGGGTTCTACCTCTCCAAAGATGCGGTGAAGAAAGTGATGCGAATACAGAAGAAAGAGTTTTTTGACAACCAGCTTGCCGACATGTTCCGCAGCATGGAGCTACTCGGCATCAGTATAGAAGAAATAACAGAACGATATAACAAACTTAAAAAAGACGGTTCATGAAGAGATACGCAAAGACTGCATTATGGATTACCTTCGGACTCCTCTTCGGACTTACGATTGTCAAAGTTTCGACACTGATGTACGAGATTTATTCCTTCATGCATTCCTAACTTTCATCGGACAGACGAGGAAAGTATAAACAACTGACATACAAGCTTCAGCATCTTCCCTTAGCGGGAAGAGTGACTTTTACATCCCTATCCAACAGTAACAGACTAATACAAACGATTATGAAAACCCAACTTTTTTTACTATTGCTTGCCCTCTCCGTACTCCGTACGCAGGCACAGAGCCTCTCCATCAAAGGACGCGTCACGGACGCCTCGCAAGAAGCAGTTATAGCCGCCAATGTGTCATTATGGACCATAGACTCTACTTTGGTGACCGGAGTAACCTCGGATGCACAAGGCAAGTTCGCCCTCCATAAAATCAAGGCAGGCGACTACCGCCTTTCCATCTCCTTCATCGGCCTCCAAAGTGAAAACATACTGCTGAAACTGAATAAAAGCCTCGACCTGGGCGATGTACAGTTGCAGGAAGATGCCGTAAGCCTCGGTGAAGTGACGGTATCCGCCAGCAATGTGCTGCAGCGGGTAGACCGGCAAATCATCCTGCCTTCCGAAAGCCAGCTCAAACGCTCGTTCGGTGCCTACGACCTGCTGAACAATCTCGGCATTGCCCGTCTGCAAGTGGACAATCTGAGCAACAGCATGAGCGTCAGCGGTGGCGGGGCCGTACAAACCCGTATCAACGGCATTAAAGTGACAGACAAGGAGATAGCGGCCGTCAGAGCCAAAGACGTACTGCGTGTGGAGTTCATCGAAGACCCCGGCAAGCAGTACGGAGACGATGAGCTGGGCGCCGTAGTCAACATTATCCTGCGCCGCCGCGAAACGGGCGGTGTTGTGAACTTCCAACTCTCCGATTCGCCCCACACCCTATGGGGAGAGAATTTCCTGAGCGCGAAGTTCAATTACAAGAACTCCGAATGGGGCATCGACTACTTCAACAAGAACGGCAAGTATCACAGCCGCCTCGAATCCCACGAAACCTTCTATCTGGGCGACCGCACCATCGACCGCATCAAGGAAGGCATCGAAGACGAGTCGCCCTCTCTGAGCTTCATCAACAACCTGAATCTGACGTACAATCTGACGAAAGCGGACAAATATGTATTCAATGCCATCTTCCGTAACAACCTCAGCAATGCCCCCTACCAGAATGAACTGAACAAGATGTGGGCAGTGGGCAGCACGGAGTCCATCTATTCGTACGTCAACAACCACACATCCAGCTACTCTCCGGCGCTCGACCTTTACTTCCAGCATACCCTGCCCCATCAGCAGAGCATCCAGATGAATGTGACGGGAACGCTCATCCATACCAAGAACAACCGGAAATACAAGGAGTACAAGGACGAGAACGCACCGCTGGCAGACATCCAGACATTAGTGGACGGCGACAAGCGCTCCGTCATCGGCGAAGCCATTTATGAAAAGAGCTTCAAGGAGGTGAAGCTGAGCGGCGGTGCCCGCCACTATCAGATGCGGACAGAGAATGAGTATAAAGGTTCCAACCCTACCACTTCGAAGATGGACCAGTCGCAGACATCCGCTTTCTTCGAGGTGCAAGGCAAGGTAAAGGACTTCAGCTATGCGGGCAGCGTAGGCATGACGCGCGCCTGGTTCAAGGAGAGTGAGGAAGACCATGCTTACTATACCTTCACGCCCACCGTGCGGTTGAGCTATAATCTGAAGAAGGCGGGATTCCTGCGCTACCGGTTCAACATCAGTCCTGCCATACCGTCGCTCGGCTCGCTGACGGATGTGGAGCAGGCGATGGATACGATACAGATAGTCCGCGGAAACCCGTTGCTGAAAACGTATCAACAGTTCACGAACTCCTTGTCTTACAGCTATTCGAAGAAGCAGTTCAATGCCAATCTGAGCGTACGCCACCAGTATTATGACAATCCCATCATGGAAAGCATCTTCGTGGAGGACGGCAAACTGATACTGAAGGATGAAAACCAGCGGTCGTTCCAAAGCCTGAATACGGAACTGAT
>VOFC01006954.1_pt1 | contig 24033 bp, 24 predicted proteins | sample 5384161 | NCBI WGS metagenome assembly VOFC01 (sample SAMN12384722, study PRJNA508395) | human gut metagenome | isolation source: healthy gut B | host: Homo sapiens | reverse complement strand
TCAAGTATGCTTCGTTCAGTTACGCCTGCGTTCTCTGGCTGGCGTCATGAGACTGGATGGACATACCCACCTGCACGATGCCCCAGCCGAGGATGATAACGCCCAGTGCCTTGATGATGGAAAACACAAAGTCGGACAGGTTTCCGACGATGGTAAGAGGATCGTCAGCAGCCAGCGCAGGGGACAAGTCAGGGCGGCACAAGCCAGCACCGTCAAAACAAGCGCCCCATAACGGCGCCTCCCTGATCGTCCGGCGGTCAGGCTCCAACGGAATGCGTTTCTTTTTCATGGTTGTTCCTTCTCCTATTCATTCAATAATTTCAATGGACTCCCAGCGTGTCCGTGGACAACGGCAAGTCCTCCAGCGTAATCAGACCAGGACAATGGACATACGGCGCGGCTCCGCCATCCTCTGTCAGCTTCCAGATCGGGGGTGCTTCAGGATGTCATACTTTCTGTCCATCACCGGCAACTCACCGCGGATAAACAGGATGCAGTGGTCATTGTCCAGCACCCGCACCTCGTCCGGGGTCATCAGTTCCCGCCCGGTCTGCTGGTAGTTCACGCTGGCTGGAGCCGCTGCGCCCCTTGGATACACTGCGCGTCCGGGTATCCAGCGTTTCCTTTCCCAACAGCTCCGGATGTACTTGAAGGTGCTGACTTCATTTCCGCCCAAATACAGCAGCGTATCCGCGTTGCCGATCAACCCTTCCCAGTCATCCTTGAACAGCGCTTTGAAAGCGGAAATGTTCTGCAGGACGATGGTGGACATGATGTTGCGGCTGCGCATGGTAGCTTGCAGCTTGCCGAAATCATCTGGGAGAGAGACATTACAAAACTCGTCCATCATCATTCGCACGGGAACGGGCAGCGCCCCCTGGTGTACCTTGTCGGCCTGATAGTAAAGGCTCTGAAAGGCGCAGGTGTAGAGCATACCACGATGTAGTTGAAGGTGCTGTCGTTGTCCGGGATGATGGCCAAAACACGGCCTGCTGTGCTCGCCCATCTTGTCCAATTCCATATCGTCTTTTGCTGTGATGTTCTGTATCTCCGGCAGGATGAACGCGGACAGCCCACCGCCGCGGAGATCAGGGATGCTCTTCGCGGTCTTGCCCGCAGCCTGCTTGTAAATCTTATATTCCCGCACGGCGATATGGCTGGGGTCATCCTCCTCCACGCCTCAAACAGCAGGTCTAAAGGGGGACTGATAATCGTCATCGTCCTCCTTTGCACCGCCGTTTTTCAATCATGTAGATGAGCATTTCAAAAATTCTGCTCCTCCGGCGGTGCTTCGTGGATCAAGTACAAAATGAGAGCCGTATCCAACGCGATCTCGGAACGCTCCCAAAACGGATCGTTCTGCTGTGCCCAGCCTTTGGGCGTGGTGTTTTTTATGAAGTTGTTGACCAGTTTCATCACATCCTTAAGCACGGATGTTGCGGACTTTTGGTGGTGTTTCGGTGCAGGCTCTCAAAGACGTAGACCATCATGGAGTAGTCCAGCCGATAGAAACGGGCCTGCACCTGCGTCAGCGGGATGTCATTGCCGCCGATCCGAATCGTTTGCTGGGTGGAACACATCACATCTGCCATCAGCCCGACCACTTCGTCCTCCACATCGTCTCGGTTGAACTGTTGACAAAGAAAGGGGTACTCGATATTTTCTTTGATCTCTCTCAGATACTCGCTTCTATCCATCCATCCCGGCTGCTCGGCAGAAGGCGATGGATGGATAGATTGATTTTTATAGATAAAATCAGTTTGATTAGATTCAATATAATTACCGTCTGATTTTCCGAAGTCTGCACTTCGGAAAAACGGAAGTCTTGACTTCGGATTATCGGAACTCTTGACTTCTGATTTTCCGACTTCTTGACTTCCGATTTTCGGAAGTCTTGGAACCTCTTTGCGGCACAATGGTTTCAGCGGTCACTTGGCGGGTGGTAAAGCGCTTGACATAGATTTTGGTCGGCTTGCCCTGCCCCTGCTTCATGCGTTCGATCAGCCCGCAGCCCTTTATCTGTGTCCAACTCGGATAGAAGCTTGACGGCTTTTTTCATGTCCGCAGTTCAAGTCCTCCTGAATTTCGTCCAGCGTGTAAAATATGTAGACACGCCCGGCGTCATCATACCAGCTATTCCGTGCAGACAAGCCCATCCGGTCAAGCAGGAGGCCGTACAGCAGCTTTGCGTCCGTGGAGATTTTTTCTTGAATTGCTGTCCTGTGACAAGCTGGCGGGGAATGCGGTAAAAAGAAAATTGGCTGCTTTCATCGCCGTAATAATAGTCGAATGCAGTTGAAATACTCACACACGATTACCTCCTATGATAATAAAAAAGCACACTCTGCCGAGCGTGCTTTTTGGATGCGAACATATCGTCCGAAATCTTCAATTTTCAACATTCCTTTGCCCCGATGCGAACTGTATCTCCTCCATTGTGTTGACATCTCACAGATAGGCGGGGGCATAATAGGGAAAAAATAGCTTGGTTATCGCAGGATGCTTGCTTCTGGCTTGTACCGTGAAGAATTGAACAAGGCCATATACTTTTTTCGTTTTTTCCGACAATATCTGATTATTGTCGGCAGTTTCCTATGGTCGCACATCGACCTGCGAGTTTCAGTCCATGATTTCGGAGAGGTTTTTCTCTGAATTCTTCTAAAATCGGAAAACTTGAAAATCAGCTTTTTGTTGCAAAAACCCGCAAAAAGCGGCAATATGGGCCTATAGCTCAGCTGGGAGAGCGTACGGTTCGCATCCGTAAGGTCGTCGGTTCGATCCCGATTAGGTCCACCATTTCGAGAAAAATCACCGCCATTTTGGCGGTGATTTTTCGTTTGACCACAATAATACCACAGACGGCAGAAAATTCTGACCGCTTTTGAAATCCGCAGGCGGTGAGTAGCAGCCCCTCACCACCTGCGGATTTTCGTTTTATGTGTTTGCCGGTGCGGCAAGTTCTGCTCTGACCTCATCGTAGTATTTCTGCACCGTGGTGCGGTCCATGCCTGTTTCCCGTGCGATATAGCTTTTATTGCTCACGCCGGGGTGCTGGCGCAGGTACTCCGCCAGCTGCTTTTTCTTGGGGCTGACGCCGTCTGGATACTCCGCAGCCGTCCCATTCCGCAGGACAGCGATCTCCGCTTTCATTTGCAGGATCAGCTTCGCCAGCTTTTCCTCACATTCCTCCCGCGTGCGGCCATATACATTGCGGGAGTGCTTCTTGCCGTCTGGCCAGACGGGCGAGTACCGTCCCTCCCACAGATCCTCCTTGAGCTGCTTGATGTAGCCCGTGCCGGGTCTGCGGCGCGGCGGTGTGTACGGTTCAAACCTCTGCGCCCCTGATGCAGCTTCTGCTTTCTGTCGGGATATTTCTGCCTTTGCGATGCCGCGGTCGATGCTGGCTGCGGCATTTTCCTGCATTTCGTTGGTAATGTGGGTGTAGATATTCAGCGTGGTCTTGGCGGAGACATGGCCAATGATGGCGGACAGTGTCTTCACATCCATGCCGTGTTCCAGTGACATGGTGGCGAAGGTATGGCGCAGATCGTGAAAGCGCACCTTTTTGCAGTCTGCCCGTTCCAATATCTGCTGGAGCCGCTTGCGGACATAGCTGGGGTCGATGGGCTGGTTCGGCTTGATGCGGGACGGGAACATCAGCGGGGAGAATACTTCTTTCCGATATTCCCGCAGAAGTCCTACCATGACTGGCGGCAGGATGATCGTGCGGAACGCTGCTTTTGTTTTCGGCTCGCTGATGATATTCTTACCGCCAACCGGTGTGACCTGCTTGCTGATATGGAGTTCCCCTGTCTCAAAGTTCAGGTCATCCCATGTGAGTGCCAGTATCTCACCCCGGCGAAGTCCTGTGGTCAGCTCCAGTAGGAAGAGTTCGTACATCCCCTCCGCTTTGGCCTGTATCAGAAATCGCTGAATTTCTTCTTTGGACAGCACCTTCATTTCTTTCGGCTCCGGCGGCGGGAGCTTGACGCCGAGGATGGGATTTTTCTTGATCAAGCCATCCTTGACCGCCCTGTCCAGCGCCATCCGTATTACATGATAGCAGCTCCGCACCGACCGCTCCGCCATCTCCGGCCCCTTGGTGTCCCGATGTGTCTTCCTGCCGTTGGCCTTCATTTCGTTCAGAAACTTCTGGCAGTCCGCCTGCGTCAGCTTATTCAGCGGGATATGCCCGAGACCGGGAATAGCGTGGACATAGATCCACTCCTCATAGCCCTTCTGCGTAGTGGGGCGGATGGATGGCTTGCAGTGATTTTCATACCAGTAATTCATCCAATCCCCAAACCGCATATCCGGTTTTACCTTGAAGGGGGCGACCTCGGTGTACTCCTCCCGAAGCCTTTTCAGCTTTTCCACGCATTCCGCCTTTGTTTTTGCCAGGACGCTTTTTTGCTTTGCCTTTCCGTTTTCATCGTAGCCCACGATGTGACGGCCTTCCCACCGTCCGTCGCTTCTCAAGCGGACAGTACCCTGACCGTTTTTGCGTTTCCTTGCCATGTGATCACCCCTTCACTACAAAGTCACTCATGAACTCGCCCACAATTCCCGATGCTTTGCGGTGCATATCCCCTGTGACATGGGTGTAGGTGTCCAGCGTGAACGAGGTTTTCGTGTGGCCCAGAATGCCGGAGAGCGTTTTGGCATCCACGCCGCTGGTCAGCGCGTGAGTGGCGAAGGTGTGCCGGAGATCGTGAAAGCGCATATCCGGAAGTCCTGCTTCCGCCAGCAGCTTTTTCATGCGGGTGTAACCGCTGTTCGGCATGATGGGGTCTTCCGGGTGGATCGGGTTCGGGAATATCCACTGGGAGATGGATGTCCTTTTTTCGCTCGGACAGCAGCTGCACCGTGCTGGGCGGTAGTTTGATGATCCTGCGTCCCGCACCGGTTTTCGTTTCGCCCACATAGTAACCGCCGCCCTCCTTGCTGTGGAGTGTTCTGCGGACGGTCAGCGTTCCTTTTTCCGCATCAAAGTCTGTCCACATAAGGCCGCACAGCTCACCCCGCCGCAGGCCGGTGGTGATCTCCAGATAGAAGAAGTCGTGCCAGTGCTCATCTGCCTTAATAGCTTCCATGAATCGTTCCAGCTGTTTGTCATTGAGGATAGTTTTTGCGGCAGTCACTTTCTTCGGCAGTGTCACATCGTCGGTGGGGTTCTTTACGATCAGGTGGCGGTCAACAGCTGCATTCAGCGCCTGATGCAGGACGCCGTGTATCCTGCGGACCGTGGCGGGAGACAGCGCCCCGCCGTCCACGCCGCCCTCCCGCTGCAGCTTTCGATACAAGGTCTGAACATCGGCAGCAGTCACCTTGCTGATTTGTTTGCTGCCAAGGAAGGGTTTGATATTTCGCTCTGCATACCCACGGTAGCCCTTGTATGTGGATGGGCGAAGCGACGGCTCCGCGCACTCCCTCAGCCAGATGTCCAGCCACTCCCCCAGTGTCATGCGGCTGTCCTCCGTAAGTTCGGCACCGTCATACTCGACAATGCACCGATGCATCTTTTCCATCAGAGCCTTTTGCGTCTTCGCGGATACATAGTGAAAGATCGAGTCGCCGTTTTCCTTGTGTCCGACCACAATACGCCCTTCCCAGCGACCATCGTCACGCTTGCGTACCATGCCGTCACCGGATGGCCTTCGTTTCGCCATTTGCAGTTATCCCTCCCGTCTGCTTTTCTTTGTATAGGCATTGCAGCCTCTGCGCTGCCTGCAGCCTGTTTTACAAACACACTATACCGATAACCCTTTGCGAAAGCGAGAAGAATTATCGATGTCGATGCACTTTCTACGAAAGCAACAACAGTCGCGCCCATAGCTTTCACCACATGGTCTGCTGCCAGCTCTGCCCACGGCTCAGCTTTTGTCCCAAGGCCAGTTTCTTCAGCGCCTCTCGATGCCGCTGCTTGCTCTCCGTCCATGCCGGCGGCGCAGGCAGCGGCGGCAAATCGTCTGCCTCCTCTATGGACCGACCCAGCCGAACCAGCTCGCTTGCCAGTTCTCCCATCCAGCCCTCCTCCGGCTCCGGCGTGTTGGGCCGGAAGCCCACCGCCTGTCGGTAGGCAAACAGCGTTTCCAAATTCTCCTTCAGAAATGTTTCATCGTGGAGGCTGCTGTCCCGGCACCGCCGACCGTCAGGACAGACAAAGGTGATATGTTTCCGTGTGTCCGTCCAGATAACTTCATAGCCCTCGTACTCCATGTTTTCGACGAAGCTCTCCCGGTCATCGGCATATTCCAGTGCGTCGTTGATGGCTTGGATGAGATCCAGCTTCCAGCTATCGCCCCGCAGCCCCGCCTGGTACTCGCCGGGACGCATTTGCTTTTTCCGAGTGTGCTTTTTGGCGGCTCCAGCACCTGCAGCCCGTGCGCCATGCAGATCTCATCATTGACCTGCCGATGCCGCTGGAGATCTGCGGCGTTCTGGTGCAGCTTTTTGCCGTCCTTGCAGCTCACGCTGTTGACCACCAGATGGTTATGAAGATGGTTTGTGTCCAAGTGTGTTGCCACGACTACCTCAAAATCTGGGAACTGCTTCTGCGCGAACTCCACGCCGATGGCGTTGACCTGCTGTGGCGTCAGCCCGTCCTCCGCCGGGAAGGATTGGACGAAGTGATAGAATTGTCTGCCATCCGTTTTTCGGAATTGCTGTTTGGTTGTCATCATTTCCAGGTACGATGCCCTTGCCACGCAGTTGTGTCCCGTCACCATCCATTGGTCGTCCAGCATGGTTTTGCAGGCCTGCGTCACATATTTCAGCACGCCTATCATCGTACCAGCCGTCTGTTTCTTGGTGCGTACTGCGGTGAAGATGGCCATTACTGCACCTCCCGGCTGATGCGCAGCAGCTTTTGGCAGAGATCTGCATAACCGTCTATGAGCTCGTCGCTTCTGAGGATCTGGATGCGCCCCATGTTTGCCAGTGTCGTGAGCTGGTTGAGGTTCCTGCCTTGGGCTTTCACTTCGGCGAGGATCTCATCCAGTCCGTCCACCCGGACGATCTCCTTGCCCAGCGCGCAGGTGATGATGTAATCGGTGACAGTCATTCCGGCTTGCTTGGCCTGATGCTGGATCAGGTCTTTGATGCCCGGTGTCATTCTTGCGGTGATGATCGCTGTTTTCTTTCTCTGCATTGAACTCCTTTCTCCCCCTTGGGGGCCGGGGGTGCCGGGGCCTTGCCCCGGCGAGTGCGTCCGGCGTATAGCCGGACGCTATGCTTGCCCCACCGAAGGGTGGGAACTTTGCCCCTACGGGGCATTTCTGCCCTGAACGCCCCCACATAACTGCCCTCGCTGTTGTTGCTGCCTTCGACCGTAAAATCTCACACGGCGGCTTGCAGCGGTGTACATGGCGGTACTTTACGCGCTCCGCTCCCCTGCTGCCGGAGTGAACGTAGCGCCCAGCTTTTCGGCTCTTGCCTGTGCCCGCTGCCGTTCCATGGCTTGCCCCGCCTTCTCCATCTGGCGCTCGTAACAGAGGGCGAGGGCATTCTTAATCGGCAGGATGGTGTACCTGAGACAGCCGTTGCGCTTGAGACCGTCCCTGGTGATGATCTCCGTGCGCTCTGTTCGGATGAGCCCATGCTCCTCCAGCGCGGCAACATACTTTGCCACGGTGTTGACCGAGATACCCAGCTTCCTTGCGATGGTGGGATAGCTGACAAGGCACTGGTAGGTTCGTCGATCCTCAATGCGGAGCAGATAGGCGTAGATGTTGATCTCCATGTGGTGCAGTCCCAGATCAAAGACTGCGTTGGGAACGGGGAAAAAGTTTTTGATGGTGTCCTTCTTCACATAGGGCGTGTTCAGCATCCCGACGCCCCTTTCGTGTGTGCGGCAATCCATTTCCGCAGTTCCTCCTTCGGAACGACGATGCGCTTGCCGATCCGCAGAGAGGGAAAATCATCCTCCTGAATGAGTTCGTAAATGCTGGAGTCCGAGACTCCCATGAGATCCACCAGCTGCTTCACATTCAGCAGCAGGGGCAGTTCGTCATAGCTGGTATAAATGCTTTTCTTCAAATCGTGTCCTCCTTGTAGCTTTGTTGGTAGAGCGTATTCATTTTTTAGTGATGGTGTAGGTCTGATCTCACCTCCCATGATTTTTCTCTGCTGTACGCCGCGCTCTTGCTCCGTTGGTGCGCTCTCCCTTTGCGGGCTCGTGGCGTCACTTCGCCCGGAGCGCCCGGGCTGCGGCGGCAGGTATTCACTTTTCAAGGTTCCGAAAATAACGGTTGACATATCCGCCTTAATGGATTAGACTTATTTTATAAAAGATGTTTTCTATGTCTACTTCTGAGCATACTATATCATGTCAACACCCTATTGTCAAGTCTTAGCGAAAGCAGTATATTTCATTAGTCTAATTTAAGGAGTACACATTATGCCAGACTATATTTTTAAAACCTACATTGACAGCGGCAGGGAGTACTACGAGTACACCGATGCGACGGATAGAGAGCAGACCATAAAAAAAGACTTTCCGTTTCCGGAAAGTCTGATGAGTCTGCTGTATATGGATACGCAGGAGCTGGAAGCCATCACCAAGAAAATGGACAAAGCCTTGCTGGCTTTTTACCAGTCCGGCGCCAAGGATGACCTGCAGGTCGTAGCAGCAGGACTGAACGAGATTGCATCCCGACACGTCTATTTTGAGCTGCTGCGGCTGGACTGGACAGAGCGGTTGAAAGCGGCGGAGCGCGTCACGCCCAAGGAGTACCTTCGGCTGCTGCCGCATAAAAAATCAGCCACATTTACAGCAACATCGATACCATGCAGCGGCAGATCATCAGTTTAATCGCACATGCGCTGGACATGGATGGCGAGAAGAAATCCGTATCTGAAAAGATGGTAGCCTACTACAACGCCGAGGGCAACGACACGTTGTACACTTTCCGGTTCCAGCCACAGCCTGTCAACTTCGAGGTCATCGACAGGCGGATCTTTGCCGAGGTGCTATATCCCAAGGACATCTATGACCTCATCGACCACCATATACGGGAGTGCGTGAAGCGTGAGGTGAGGATGCGGGTATGCAAGAACTGCCTGCGCTACTTCGCTGTGACGGGCAAGGCCAGCACGGAGTACTGCGACCGGATCTGCGACAGCAAGGGCCGCACCTGCCGGGAGATCAGGGGCCATCAACACATGGACGCAGCGCAAGCAGGGCGACGAGGTGTTCAAGGAATATCGCAGAGAGTACAAAAAGCGTTTCGCCCGCATCAACGCCGGCAGGCTGACCAAGAGCGCGTTCTACGCCTGGAGCGAGGAAGCCAGAAAGAAAAAAGAGGATTGCGACAACGGCACGATCACACCGGAGGATTTCTCCCGCTGGCTGAAGGAGTCTTAGGAAAAATCAAAACCTCCGGCTAAGCCGGAAGTTTGATCAGGCCCTATAAGTGCCTATTACTGGCAAGTCCCTCAAGGGACACTGAATTTTATTTCGCTTGCATTCTTTGCCCTACCGCCCGTGAACGGGCTATCACCATCACCGGAAGCCTTTTGTCTGTCGGTGGCTTTATTACTTGTCATGAATTAGTCTCCTTGTTTTTTTGTAAGTTTTGGTCGGCAAACCTCTTCCTTACTCTAACTCGGAGACTTTTTCTTGCCTACTTTGCCCCTCGCCATAGGCTATTTTCTCCCCGGCAAAGTCGGGGGTTCTCTTTTGTAGGCAACAGCAGGGGGCGAACCTATATAGGTTCGCCCCCTCTGATAAACATATACTTCACGCGCGCTCCGGAATCACGGAGATTTTTCGCAGCAGCAAAGCAGCATCGCTTATTTGCGTAAGATCATTTTTTCATATATTGCTTTATCATTTCACCGAGAATGGGGATGCAGCGGGCAATATCCTCTTCTCCTGTGGTGGAAAAGTTCAGCCGCATGGCATTCTTGCCGCTTCCATCGCAGCAGAAAAACTGGCCGGGCACATAAGCGATATTTTTTTGAAAGACAAAGTCAAACATCTCCAACGCATCTGTGCCTTCGGGCAGATCCACCCACATGAACAGACCGCCGCCGGGCAGAATCACCCGTGTGCCCTCCGGGAAGCTGGCGCGGACAGCCTCTGCCATCACATCCCGCCGACGGCGATACACATCGATCACCGTTTTCAGATGGCCGTCAAAATCGCAATCCTTCATGTAGTGGTACACCTGACGCTGGGCAATGTTGTTCACCTGCAGATCATCCCGCATTTTCAGATATACCAGCTTGGTAATGCTCTCATGATCGGCAATCAGCCAACCTATGCGGAGTCCCGGAGCAATGGTCTTGAGGTTGACCCGGAATAGATGACCCGTCCATATGTATCAAAGCTCTTGATAGCCGGCATGACCTGCCCATCAAAGGAGATCAGGCTGTACGGACCATCCTCCACAACGAAGGTGTCGTACTTTTCTGCCAGTTCTACCAGCTTTTTGCGCCGTTCAATGGACATGCAGCGCCCGGTGGGATTCTGAAAATCCGCAATGGTGTAGATGAACGCCACCTTTTTGTGCTGCTGCAGCACCTGCTCCAGCTCATCCATCTTCATACCATCATCATCCATGCTGACGCCCACGATCTCCGCACCGTAGGAACGGAAGGTGTCCAGCGCACCCGGGTAGGACGGATTTTCCACGATGACCACGGACCCCGGCTCGATCATGCCTTTAGAGAGGTAAGCTAAACCCTGCTGGGCACCGCTGGTGATGAGGATATTTTTGTAGTCGATATTGTTGACCTGATAGCGCTTCATAAATTCCACCAGATACATCCGCAGGGGATCGTATCCGTCGGAGGCGGCATATTGAATAGCCTCGCCGCCCTCCTCGTCAAAAACCCGGTCGGTGATGCGGCGCAGATCCTCCAGCGGGAAAAACTCCTTGCTGGGCAGACCACCGGCAAAGGACACTACCTGAATGCCGTCTTTTGCCTTGTCGCGGATCTTGGCCGTAATGCTTCGAATGGATGAGGGGGTCAGTGCATCCAGAAACTTACTACTGATAACCATAACGGATACTCCTTACATATAAAGTGAAAAGGTTTCGCGGGATCATTCGCCCACATTGACATCCGCTTCCTTCCGACCGTTGAACACATCCGCGTCAAATTCGCCCTCGGACTTGGCAACGATCACGGTATCCACAGAGTCGCCCAGCACATTCAGTACAGTCTTGAACATATCGGGGAATTTGTCAATGGCCACGATGATGGCGATCGCCTCCAGCGGGAAGCCCACGGACTGGAGGACCACGGTCAGCGTGACCATGACCACGCCGGGCATACCGGGGGAGCCGATGGTGCCAAGGGTAGCGGCGATCACGATGGTAACGATCATGGGCAAGGTCAGGTCAATGTTGTACAGCTGCGCCACGAACACAGCGGTCATGCCCTGCATGATGGCGCTGCCGTCCATGTTCAGCGTGGCACCCAGAGGCAGGGTGAAGGACGCCACCTTCTCGGAAACGCCGATGCTGCGGCAGAACTCAATGGAATAAGGCAGGGTTGCGTTGGACGAAGAGGTGGAGAAAGGCACCAGCGCAATACGGCTGTACTTCTTGAGGAAGCGGCCATAGCTCAAGCCGGTAAAGATCTTCAGCATCAGACCATAGACGAGCAGACCGAACAGGAAGAGCAGGAAGATCTCGGAGGCGCAGTACTTGGCCAGCGTCACAATGATCGTGAAGCCCAGATTGGCAACAGTCTTAGCCATCAGGGCGCACACGCCGTAGGGGGTCAACTGCATAACAATGTTCACAATTTTCAGCATGGTGTTGGCCAGAGACTCGTTGAACTCCTTCACGGCCTGAGCCTTCTCGCCGATAAGGCTCAGGGCAATGCCAAAGAACACGGCAAAGACCACAATGTGGATCATTTTACCCTCCGCAAAGGAATTCACAATATTCGTGGGGATAAAATCAAGGACAACGCTGGCAAACGAGGTGCTAACGTTCTCGTAGGTGTTGGACAGGTCAAAAGAGCCGAGATCCACGCCTACGCCGGGCTTGAGGATCATGCCGCCCAAAATGCCAAAGGCGGAGGCGATCACTGTGGTAGCTACATAGATGATCAAGATCTTGCCGCCGATACGTCCCACCTGCTTGATATCGGTAGCACTGGAGATGCCCATGACCAGGGATGCAAAAACAAAGGGGATGATGGTCATCTTGATCAGATTCAGATATCCGTTACCGACAATGTTCAGTATGGTATTGATGACGATATCATCACGGATATAGCCGTTCGGGACAAAGCACAGGATCGCGCCCAGCGCCAGGCCAAGGATCATGCCGATAATGGATCTCTTTCCCAGAGTAGCGGCTTTTTTGCTTTCGAGGGTTGCCATAGTGATTCCTTCTTTCTTTTTTTGATTTTTAGGACATGTGCACTGTTATTCTTGTGTGATCTCCTCCTTATTCGCCTTCTCTCCTGATATATTTCCACGCGTGCAGCAGGGTATCTTCATCCCCGAATGCACCAGATTTTGTGACGACCGGTATCCCCCGGAGCGGACCGTCAGCCAACAGTCCGGCAGGAGTTCCGCTCTGCACCTCCTCCAAAAGCAGGAGCTGCGTGGTATGCAAGCTGCGGCACACCGCCACGGCGGTGTCACCGCCAACTAAGATCAGTCCATCATACAGCGTGCGGTCGATACAGTTCAGTACCTCACCCAGTCTGGAGGCCAGACTCTTACCCGCCTGCCGTACGGCAACATCGTCATCCGCGAATCCGGTCTGGCTGCAAAACAAGCTGTCAAAGGCCAGTATCGCACCGCACTCCTGCCGCAGCAGCTCTGATAGTCTCTGTGCAGCTCGTGAAATCTCCGCAGGAGCAGGTCCGTGCAGTAGGCACTCGGAATTCAATAAAACCTTGTGTAGTCCGCAGACAGCCTCCAAGCGCCGAACTTGTGCCGCTGTCTCCTTCTTCCGGGAGCCGGTAACAACTAAAACGCGCTTGGCAGTCGGGCGGCACGGTACATTGGACAGCCCGCCTCTAACCGGCAGCGCCTCTGCCAGCGCCGCGCTGCCGCAGTACACAGGAGGCGCATCCAGCGCCTGCCCGATCTCCGCCACCAGCGACAGATCTGCCTCTGTCACAGCATCGATCAAGCACAGAAGCGGTGCCTCCCTCCGGACGAGGGTGGAAGCCAGACCCGCCCCCTCTGTCCGCAGGCGTGCCAGTGGGATGTGGCAAACCGTCATGTGTGCATGGTTCTTGAACAAGGTCAGCAGGTCTTTAGCAGAGCCATCCGGCAGATGGAGTACGCCTCCGTCTACGGTACGGCCCATCCTCGGGAAGCTGGGCGCCGCCAACGCGATCCGGCGGCCGGCAGCCTCCAGCGATGCCTCCAACTCCTCCACGGGGTTTCCCCGCATAAGCGAGTCGACCTTCTTAAAGAGTGTATCTTGATCGCACAGGACCATATGTTGAAGAACTTCCCGTGTGCGGACCGCCGCCTCCTGTGGGCACAGCTCCCGGGAGCTTGCATTGATGGACAACGCAGTGTTCTCGCCAAGACAGGGCCATGTTTCCTTCGGCGGCTCCACCAGAACCGTGGTGGCAATACCACGCTTTTGGAATTGAATTCCTGTATCGGTTGCGCCGGTCAGATCATCGGCGATGATGAAATACATATAGGCCCCTCACTTTACGGCGGATACATTTTTTTTGGCATTTGCCATACGGATGGCGTAATCCATAGCATTTACAAGACTCAGTTCATTTGCAACGCCGGTTCCGGCGTGTCCAAAAGCGGTTCCGTGGTCCACACTGGCCCTGATAATGGGCAAGCCCAATGTTACATTCACACCTGCCACCGCATCCCAGCGGCCCAGATCTTTGTTATATACAAAGCCCACGACCTTCAAAGGAATATGCCCCTGATCGTGGTACATACAGACCACGATATCATACCAGCCGCCCAACGCCTTGGAAAAGGCGGTGTCCGGCGGGAGGGGCCCCAGGGCTTGAATACCCTCGGCCTTGGCCAGTTCAATAGCAGGAGCAATCTCCTCGATCTCCTCCCGCCCGAACATGCCGTCCTCCCCTGCATGGGGATTCAGACCGCATACGCCCACCTTGGGCGCTGCGATACCCAACTCCAGGCATGCCTTGTGGGCAATGCGGATGACATCCAGCACCCGCTCCTTTTTTACCAGGTCACAGGCCTGCCGCAGAGATACATGGGTGGACACATGTACCACCCGCAGGTCATCGTGTGCCAGCATCATGGTGTACTTGTCCGTCCCGGTGTAATGGGCATAGATCTCAGTATGCCCGTTGAAATGATGTCCGGCAAGATTCATGGCCTCCTTGTTCAGTGCGTTCGTAACGGTAGCGTCTACCTCTCCCGCCATAGCCAGCTCGATGACCTTTTTCACACACTGAAAAGCAGCATTTCCACACATGGGATCTACCTTACCATAGGAAAACCTGTCCCAGTCCACCAGCTCCAGATGCAGCACATCTATGGTACCGAATTCATATAGCCCCTGGCTGGGTCTATCCACCTGATGAAGCTTCAGCTCCGACAGGTTCGTCACCCGCAGCGCGTCGCGGATGCACTTGATGTCGCCTATCACCAACGGCCGGCACCGTTGGTACACCGTGGCGTCGGACAAAGCCCGGACGGTGATCTCAGGACCGCAGCCGGCGGGATCTCCCATGGTGATCCCCAAAATCGGACGGTTCATATGCTTAACGCCTCCTTGTGATTCTTTTGCAGCCCTTACAGGACGCTTTGATAAATAGCCCGGATCTCCTCCAGCGTCAGTTCCTTGCGGTTGTTGTCCAGCAGGCGCCGCTGCTGGCTGCCGGAGGTGACCAGGAAATCAATGTCCGACGGCTGCACACCGTAGGGCTTGAGATCCGTGGGGATATCCGTGCGGCGGATAACCTCCTCGATGGCAGTAATGATACGCAGAGATCTTTCCTCAGCACTTTGCTCATGGCATTCGGGATACACCGCGTCACACAACTGCGCCAACTCCTTTTCGCAGGCGGGACGGTTGCAGCGCATCACCGGCGCAAACAGAATGGCATTGGATACGCCGTGGGCAATATGGAATTTGCCGCCCAGCGGATAGCTCAGTGCATGCACGGCGGTGGTGCCGCTGGCGGTAATAGCCACGCCTCCGTAAAATGCACCCAGCATCATGGCAGTCTTGGCCTCCATATCGTCCGGGTCCTCATAGGCGCGTACCAGGTTTTTGAAAATCAGCTTGGCGCCGGTCATGGCAAACATATTGCTGAAATCTGTAGCCTTCAGCGAGGTGTAGCACTCCACTACATGTGCCAGCGCGTCTACACCAGTAGCTGCCACAATGGATTTCGGCAGATGGCGGATCGTCAGCGGATCCAAAACCGCATAGTCCGGGATCATGGCATCGTTGACGATGCCCTTTTTCACACTCTCCTCCGGGATGGCCACAATGGCGTTGCAGGTGGCCTCAGACCCGGTGCCGCAGGTGGTGGGCAGGAACACCGTCTTTACTTGCTTGCGCCCCTGTGCAGGGTCTTGCAGCAGATCTCGGATGGTATAGGGGGCGCCCTTGAGAATGGAACATAGCTTAGCTGTGTCCATCACACTGCCGCCGCCGATCGCTACGATCAAATCGCACGCCATTGCCTCCAGCTGCCCGGCGATTTTCTCTACATCCAGGTAGCTCGGCTCCCGCGGTATATCGTCCAGCACCGCATAGGAAATATCTGCCAGCTCACGAAGCAGCACATCGCATACGCCGGACTGCCGCACACCCTATCGGTGAACACGACAACCTTTTTCGCGTTCTCCCGGCGAATAATCTCCGGGACAACTTTCACACTGCCCTCCCCTAAGTGGGTACACACAGGCAACTTCAGACTAATCATATCTCCGCACCTCCTTGTCAGCGCTTGTAGACCGAATAGTATCGGTCAATGGTATCCAGAATGACTCTATCCGTCTCCTCGCTCACCATTCCAAACGGCTTGCGGCATGGACCCAGAGGCTGTCCGATCAGGTTGGCTGCCCGCTTAACAATAGAGTTGGGGTTGCCGTACTTGAAGCAGTCACGGATGGGCTGAATACCCTGCTGGGCAGCTTCAGCGGCAACCATGTCGCCCTTCTTCCAATTCTGATAGATACTCACCATCATTTCCGGCAGAATATTGGCAACTGCGGTAATTCCGCCCTTACCTCCATTTTGCAGCGTTTTCAGAATCAGCGCATCGTTGCCGGAAAGGACGGAGAAATGCTCCGGATCTGTGCCGTGTATGTATGCCAGAATATTTTCAAACTTTCCGCTGGAGTCTTTTACGCCCCGGATATTAGAAAAGTCCTTCGCCAGTCGGGATACCGTTTCCGGCTCAATGGCACAGCCGGTGCGCATGGGGATGTTGTACATCACGATAGGCAGGGTCACCGCGGCGGCAATATCTGCATAGTGACGGTACAGCTCCTCTTGATTCAGCGCTGCGAAATACGGCGTGATAACGGACAGCACATCTACGCCGATCTCCTGCGCCGCCAGCGACAGATCAATGGTATCCTGCGTGCCCACACAGCCGGTCCCTGCATAGACAGGTACCCGTCCTCGTGCCTCATCCACACAGATGCGCATGACCCGCTTTTTCTCCTCCGTACTGAGGATATAGAACTCTCCGTTGGTACCCAGGCAGAAGATGCCGTCTACCCCGGCTCGAATATGCCGGTTCACCTGATTGCGGATCTCGGACTCATTGATGCTTCCATCCTCGTACATGGCGGTAGCCATGGCGGCAATGATACCTTTGATCTCCATATATACCTCCCTTTGGGGTCTGCGCCCCGTATTTTTACTTTCTGTCCTTTTTTTATCACAGCGGTTCGACCAAATCAATGGTGAAATCAAAAAAGTAAGTTTCATATTGCAACGCTTTGATAATTGGTGTAAAATAAATTCGGCAACAAGAAAAATATGTTTCAAAATAAGACAGGTGGTGAATCGCATGATCCCATGCAGGATCCTGGTCATAGCGCCCTACGAGAGCATGAAGAACATTCTGCTGTTTATCTGCAAGGACAGGCCGGAGGTCCGCCTGACGGTGATGGTCGGCGACCTCGGCGAGGGTGCGCGTCTGGTGCAGGAAATCGATGAGGAAGAGTTTGATATCGTCATCTCCCGCGGCGGCACGGCGGAAGTGCTGCGGTCCGTTGTTTCCATTCCCGTGGTGGAGATCCAGCTATCCAGCTATGATGTGCTGTCCGCCTTAAAGCTGGCGGAAAATTACACCGGCCGCTATGCCCTGGTCGCCTATCCCAACATTGCCCGTATGGCAACGCTCCTGTGCAGCGTGCTGCAATATGAAGTGCCGATTTACTCGATCTCGCAGGGAGATACGCTGGAAAAACGGTAGATGAGCTGATTCAGCAAGGCGTCACCCTGATCATAGGTGATATGGTGACGACGCAGTATGCCAAGCAGCATTCACTGGACGCTATTCTGATTACCTCCGGCGTGGAAAGTCTGGAAAACTCGATCCGTCAAGCGCTGCAGCTGCATCATCTGATGACCGCAGTTCGTGTCCGGGACGCACTGCTGGAGCGTCAGGCCCGTCAGCATCAATGGGAGCTGGCTGTTCTGCAGGAGGACCTAACGGCATTTTGGGAGAGTCCCTCTCTTGCCCGAAAGCCCCGACTGCGGAAGATGATGCAAAAAATCGCCGCACAAGCGGACGGCGCGGAGGGCGGCGTGCAAATACGGCGAATTCAGGAACAGCCGTGGAAGATTTCCTGTCAGCGAGTATTTCTGGAGGGTTCCTCCTATTTCTTTCTGCAGGCCGAGCCCCTGCCGGAGGACATGACCCGCAGTGAGGTCGTAAGCTTTTTCAGCTGCGAAGATATTTCGCAGCAGTATTTCAAGAAGTACATCAACTCCGCCCTTCACCAAAATCTGCAGCGCTATGCAGTATCCCATTCTCCTGTGCTGATCCTTGGCGAGATCAGCACACACAAGGATCGGGCCGCAAATGTTCTGTATGCCAACGGTCTGCATCGTGACCACCCCCTTTGCGTGGTGGATTGCGACCGGGCGGACAGCAAATTCTGGAAGAGTTTTCTAACGCGAACGGACTCTCCGCTATACGATGCCGGATGCACCTTCTATTTTAAAAACTGCAACTGTCTTACGAAGGAACAGGCGGACTCTCTGGCGCGGCATATCCTGTCGGGAGGAAACAATCGATTTCTGTTTTCGGTCGTTACAGATACTCCTCAAGCTGAGGACTGTCCCATCTGTCGGGTTCTGCGCCAGCAATGCTCCTGTCTGACGCTGCGAATGCCTCCTCTGCGGGAACGCGTCTTTGAAATCCCGGCTCTGTGCAGCCTGTATCTCAACGAGTTTAATGCCGAAAGCGCCCATCAAGTCATCGGTTTTGTTCCGGAGGCGATGGAGCTTCTGCAAAGCTATCCGTGGCCCGGAAATATGGACCAGTTAAAACGCGTCATACGACAGCTGACGCTGACGGCGGAGCGATCCTATATTTCCGCCGAAAGCGTCCGACAGCAATTGTTGTTAGAGTCCCCTCAGCCTACGGCCAAGGCTCCGACATTTGACACAAATCGTACGCTGGAGGAGATGACCCGCGAACTGGTAGAGATCGCCCTGCGCCGAGTCCACGGCAATCAAAGTCAGGCGGCGATCCAACTCGGCGTGAGCCGCTCTACTCTGTGGCGGATGCAGCACAAAGAAAAGTAAATGTCAATTTTGCTATAAACTGCGGCGGTTTCTAAGTGAGCGGCTGCTGGGCAAAAGCAATTGAAGCCATCTTTCAAAAGTCCGACTGCCATCCGTAGCCGGACTTTTTCATGCCCGCATCAACCTGTAGATTCCGATGCGTTTTTAACAAAGAAAATAATATTTGCGATTAAAGAATTGAGAAATGCAGTCGCTCACAACGGCGTTATATTTGATACCCGGTTCGCAAGGTCCAAGATAGACGGTTCACCATCCAACTGCTTAGAGGTTCAAACTGGTACAAAATATAAATGGCAGCACGCTTGCATCCGCCGTATGTTGTCCTTCAATGCGCCACCCTCCGAGAACTGCCCATATTGGTTGGCAAGAGCATCATCCGGTACACCTACGGCATTGCCGAGTGTACGGTGCTTGTCCTTGCTGTGATTCCGGTGAAATATAACAAAAGAAACATCATCATGTTTGAAAATCCGCAATATTAAACGGGAAGAAGTTATCCACACAGGGACACAGCGCAAATGGGGCGATGAGGTGTTCAAGGAATATCGCGAAGAACACAAAAAGCGTTGCGCACCTCGTTATACGCCGTGTGCTTGCAAGCGGTGATGATATAATTTACCATGTGCCGCTCGTCCAAAGTCTTTAGCTTTTCAATCTTGTTTATCAGCCTTATTAATGTGTTCTGTACAACATCCTCCGCAGACCAGTGGTCGCCTATCACCTGCTTTATGGTGTCGTACATCAGCCACTGATACCGGGTATAGACCCTGGTCATAAACTCCCGGTCACTTTCGTCTTCAATGCTTAAGATACATATTGGAAGCATACCCTTTATTCCTTCTCTTTTTTAAGCGTTTCTATAATCGAGGCTGTTCGCGTATCGTCAAGGATGCGCAGCAGTGCCTTTGCCATCAGCTTTAATATGCCCTGTGTCAGCGCCTTGGCCGCTACCGCGAGAGAAACGCACTCGGTCAGATGGACTGCAAAGATTGGCGTGTTCTATACCCTTGGGGCTCTGCTGGTCGCCTGTTGTCTATCACATCGGGCTGCTGATCTTTTGATGCCTGACCATCAGAGCAAATACGGACACCTTTTACCTGAGAACTTTCAAAAAACATTTGAAATCTTCCGTCAAATCCGATATAATACACATACAATGTGTGGCGTTTCTGCGTAAATCCGGTTGCAGAAACGCCGCACGTCTTTTTGCGGAAATGGGGAAAAGTTCATCAGCAAATCGTGTAGCAGAAATGCGTAAGTCCGGGTTTTCATGGGCTTGCGCATTTCTTTTTTTGAAAAGAAAGGTGAATGGAATGGATACAGGAAATCAGTTTTTGGGGACGGAGCATATCGGAAAGCTCATGGGGCAGTATGCCGTTCCCTGCATCATCTCCCTGCTGGTGGGGGCGCTCTACAACATCGTGGACCAGATCTTTATTGCCAACGCCAATTACCTCGGCTCTTACGGCAACGCAGCCAACACTGTGGTTTTCCCGCTGACCGTCGTAGCGTTGGCCATCGCCGTTATGGTAGGCGACGGCTGCTGTGCCTTTGTCAGCATGGCGCTGGGCAGAAATGAGACGGAGAAAGCAAAGCGCAGCGTTGGCAACGCTGTTGTGTTATCGGTTGCCAGCAGTCTTGTTTTAACGGCAGTCTATCTCATTTTTGCGGACAGCATTATTGCTATGTTCGGCGGCACCGTCAACGAAGAAACCTTTCACCACTCTCAGGAGTATTTCTTCTATATCACGCTGGGCATTCCGTTCTATATGTTCGGTCAGGCCATGAACCCCATCATTCGTGCAGACGGAAACCCCAAATTTGCCATGCTCTCCACGCTGGCGGGTGCTGTGATCAACATTATTCTTGACCTCATCTTCATCTTTATCTTCAAATGGGGCATGATGGGCGCAGCTGTTGCCACGGTCATCGGTCAGGTGGCAACGGCGTTACTTGCTGTGTGGTATCTGCTGAACATGAAAATCATCCAGCCTGCGTCCGGCGATTATGCCCTGCGGGGAAGTGTCTGTGGACGGATGCTGACGCTGGGTATCACCAGTTTTTTTCGCAGATCAGTCTGGTGGCGGCCATGGCGGCTATCAACAATATGCTCCGCAAATATGGCGCGATGGACGCTGTGTTCGGACAGGAGCAATACGCGCAGATCCCCATGGCTGTGGTCGGTATTGTGATGAAGTTCTTCCAGATCGTCATTTCCATCGTGGTCGGTATGGCGGCAGGCTGCATCCCCATCGTGGGCTATAATATGGGTGCGGAGAAGAAGCTGCGTGTTCGGGAGTTGTTCACTAAGCTGCTGATTGCCGAAGCACTGGTGGGCGCGGTGGCACTGGTGCTGGCGGAGGGCTTTCCCCGGCAACTCATCGCCATTTTCGGTGCAGCCAATGAGAGCAGCTATTATACGGACTTTGCTATTAAGGCGTTCCGCACCTATCTTTGCATGATGGTGCTGGCCTGCATCAACAAGGCGTGCTTTATCTTCCTGCAGGCAGTCGGCAAGGCGCTGGCATCCACGCTGCTGTCCATGTTCCGTGAGGTGGTGTTCGGTGTGGGCTTTGCCCTGTTGCTGCCGGTGTTCTTCGGCCTGGACGGCGTGCTGTATTCCATGCCGGTGTCGGATATTCTGACCTTTATCATCTCAGCAGTCATCATCGTGAAAACCTATCGGGAATTGCATACAGAAGGAGTGCAGAAAGTATGAAAAGCAGAGTCATTACCATCAGCCGTGAGTTTGGCAGCGGCGGACGCACCATCGGCAAAAAGGCTGCGGAAAAGCTGGGTATTCCGTGCTATGACGCAGAGATCATTCAGGAAATGGCAAAGGAAACCGGTTTTGCACCGGACTATGTAAAAGAAGCGGGAGAGTACGCACCGGGGAGCTTCCTATCGGCAGCTTTCTCCAACCGAATGTTTGGCCCCACCAACGAGGACATCCTGTGGGAGCACCAGAGCAAGGTTATTATCGAACTGGCGGAAAAAAGCCCATGCGTCATTGTTGGCCGCTGTGCCAACTATATTTTGCAGGACAAGGCGGACTGCCTGAAGGTCTTTATCCACGCAGATATGAAGTTCCGGGCTAAGCGCATCGTCAAAGTGTACGGTGAACGGGAGCAGTCCCCGGAGGAACGCCTGCGGGATAAGGATAAACGCCGGGCCGCCTATCACCGCTTCTACACCAACATGAAGTGGGGACACGCTCAGAATTACCACCTGACGCTGGACAGCGGTGCGCTGCGAATTGATAAATGCGCAGATATTATCGTGGAATTGTTCTGACATAGAAGGTGGTCGGCCGCTCATGACAGCCGACCACTTTTCCTGTATTTACAGCGATGTTATACACCTAAAAAGCATGGTAAGTTGAATCTGCTGTTCACTTTAATTGATTGCTGCTCGATATATAAGCATTGTGGTTGATACAAAAAAGGCATTGCTGCCCCGCAGACTTATATCCTGTGCCCCAAGATATTTGAGAGCGCAAATACTATTTTGATAGTACTTGCGCTCTCAAATTATTCGTCTGCCCTTACTCTTTGATTATGGCATCCCACCGTCTGCTCTGCTAACAGTCAAGAAAATCGTTGACGCTTTCTCTCTTTTGGGCTATGATAAACGCACGGCTGCCGGATGTTCTTCCTCCTGCTTTCTCATGACCACAACACATACCACAGACGCTTCCGGGACACATGGAGAAAGTGGGCAAAAGAGGTCACAAGACCATTTGCATTCCAGCCGAAAGCGCTGGAAATGTTTGAAAATCAATACAAATCAGAGCTTTTAATTCGTTCGCATCCGAGAGGTCGTGGGTTCGAATCCCATCGGGTCCACCAAATAGGTATTGGACGAACACCTATTTCTTCAGCGGCGGTTTCGCCGTAAAGTGTTCGCTCTGATCCACAACAGAAAAGCGCCGTCTTGGAAGTGATTCCGAGACGGCGCTTTTCCTAATTATAATATTGAATGTACATATTTGTAAACTTGCGTCTGGAACACGAAAATGGTATAATATAGTCGTAATATTGTTACATCTTATTTTGTGATAACAACATGACTAAGCTCCTCATCAAGTAATCTGTGGAATGTTCATTTGCTGTATCGCCATGGCTTTATTCAATGGAGAACTATGAGCTATTGGCTTGCTAAGAAAATTTACCATAATAAGTGGGTTTAATTTAATCCTAAAATAATGAAAGAAGTCTCTCTGTTATGCAAGATTTAAATGCTACAATTTTCTTCAAGGCCAAATTTCATATTTACGCTACGAGCGGTGAGAACGATGACCTTCTGTGGAAACTTATATTAGACATTCGTTCTTGGATCACCAAAAAGCTGAATCGGCCCGGGTGCCATCCTGTTATTGAATCCTCCCTGCATAAGTGGACTTTCTTCAAGAAAGGCGGCAAGTTTTATGATTTGGAGCCACTAAATAGAGTATACGCCGAATCCGTTTTTCATCAGACCGAGGACGAACCATCTAAAATTTCCTGGGCGTGCAAAATTGTGGAAAAGCCAGAGGTTGAAAGTGGTTATGCGCCTCGTGAATGGATTACTGAAATTGGTTATCAGGCCGACACAAACACTTCTGCGGAAATATCATATGTTGTGACTTTCAGCGATCAGGCGGGATTTATTGGGTTCTGCCAACCCGTACCGCAAGCGTCTATTCCAAATGTAATCAAAGCCCTACTTAGAGATACAAAGATTAAATGCAGTATTGGTCCAAATCAATTGTCCTACGATCCAATAAAACTTAAACCTGGCGATTTCCCCACTTTCGAGAAAGTATTGTTCAATCCTGATAGAGAAGTGCCGGTAATCTATTTGAGTCCACAGAGTTCTGATGAAGAACATAAGTGTTCACGGCTTCTTGTTGACCCGCAAAAATTAGCAGAAAATGTCACCGCAAACGCACTGGTATATTATTCCGATTCCCTCGATTTTACTCGAGAAATGAATTATCTTGGGAATAGCAATTATCTCTGCTCCGGAGGCGCAATACGGGTGTATCGTCCCCATATTGATGTGAGTGATGATAGTGACCCCCCGACATCATAGGTTTATTGCTGCACATTTTATTGAAGAACACGGTGAAGAAAAAATCATCGATATTCTTCGTAGAGCATTGGCACAAGATGTCCATTTTTATGAAAGTCTTTTCCGAGTAGATGATTGTCGTTTCTTAATCGAAAACGATCATCGTAAAGCCAAAATCACACAAATTAAGAGCCAGAGTCAAGGGCGAAATCCGTGCAGCCGAAGAACTAATTGATGAGGCCACCCGCGGGCGTGAGGAGTCAGAGCG
>VOFC01004854.1_pt1 | contig 24037 bp, 29 predicted proteins | sample 5384161 | NCBI WGS metagenome assembly VOFC01 (sample SAMN12384722, study PRJNA508395) | human gut metagenome | isolation source: healthy gut B | host: Homo sapiens | reverse complement strand
TGCCATGCATTGCTGAGGCTTCACCATCATAACATTTATATAAATTCCACTAGGTCTTCCACCACGAATTTTAGGACCACAATTATTCATTAGTTCTAGGTATGATCACATACATATACTCTGAGTCACATCATCTACATATGAGATCAAATGGTTAGCTACAACCCATTCCATCCAATTGTTAGTTTAATCACTTACCCTTAATTTGCTGCCAGTACATCATGCTTTATTTTTTATTATTCTGCAGTTTTAGTTATCAAGCAATACTTCACCATAATCAATACAATCTCTTTATCAATCCTGCACCCATCAGTATACTTTCTTTGCTCTCACCATTTTACCGCTTTATAACTAATCATATTATCTGCACTTTATTACATTTGCTTAAATTTATATTCATTACCTAAATATTGCATCCTCTTACTTTAACTCTAATAATACAATTGAGCCTCATCCAGGGCTAACTTTATCTTGATCAATATTACACCATATTTCAAATGCTGGTAATAGCCTCATAATCTTCATTATAGTTATAAACAACCTCCTCCTTTGAAGAAATTTAAGCTAGTTAACATACTAAGCTTTAGCAATTACCTCAACATATTTCATCACCAGGCACACACATTCCTATAATCAAACATTTTTATCTGCTGTGACAACACCAGTTTCTCTCAGAAAGAAGACCAATACGCATCCTTGGCTTCATTGCCACCATCTTCAACCATACCTTAGCTTTGTATTTACATATACCAGGCTTACTGCACCAAGAAGAAGGCTCTATCCACCTCTACCTTGACTCAGAGTCATTACAATTAGCTCTTTAGTTACTAAGTACCTAAATCGTTTCATTAAATATCAATATTCCAAAATTGCTTACCTTAGTTTCAATGCTATCATACCTTTATTACATCAGCTGCAGAATGTCAGTGACTTGAATTTAACCCATTCAACTTAACCTGCTTGCCGTAGGGCATACCCCTGTAGTTTTAGCCATCAGTTGAGTTTTTTATTTTCCCTACTTCTTCACCCATAATATTTATTGCATATCCTTTATTGTTCTTTACCTTGGGTAAGCTCTAGTTACTTACTTTTGTTATGAAGACCAACATCATAACATTTAGTTAAAGACTTGGTTACCTTCCCTCACTAATCTTCCTCAAGGGCTCATTACACTGTATAACTTGCTGCCTAAATGAGCCATCATACTCAGGCTCTTACTTTGGCTTCTTTGTCATAATAATATTGGCTTCTTGGTCTTCCGCAACACAATACTCCCTCATATCCAAATCTTCTATCGAAGAATTCTTTCCTTCCTTCTTGCTAAGGCCTGATTATCTCATCATTTCTTTGCTCCAACTCATATCTTCATTAGCACCCCACCTCCAACAAACTCTATAATTTACCATTGTTAATATCTCATTAACCTTAGTTTACATATTGTTATTTCCGTTAGCTCTGACACCAATACATATCTTCAGAGAGCCAATTAGTTTCACCTCCTCAACAGCTTCCTCAACCATTTATCATATATAGTTAATTAAGGGCATTGCTTGCAATATCATCCCCTTAAGTCAATGTTTCATGAAGGTTTTATTCTCCAATCTGCATGAAGAGTCTTCATGGCCTGTTCATCCCCTGCCTTAAGACCTCTGCTAGTCATTACCTTGGGGAGAAATTGAATAAATCTCAGACCACTTGCCTTGATTCCAAATCAGGAATCACAGTTAATTCTACCTCACATGCAATTTTTGAGCCTTCAATGCCACTTATAACAGTAAGTATTCCACATGTTAATATAACAACTATCCATAGTATTGTTTTTCTTTTAGATATTCCACCTTTCCGAAATGACCATATAACAAATGATGCCGCAGATACGGCAATTATTGCAAATAGGGTTGTACTTTTAGAAAAATAGGAAAAGGACAATCAATGCCACAAGTTTAAGGAAACACGCTATCTTCTCTCTGTCTGAATTCGTACTTTGTAAAACTGCCAACAGATACGGTAAAGACAGCATTCCTACCGATGCACCCATTGTTGCAGGCTCGGACCCTGTCATTGTTATTCTTGACATTTCTTTTTTTATAAATGAGGCAGTAGGCATCATTCCTAGAATATTAATTCTATCATACACACTGCCTATTCCCGGAACACCAAAAATAATTAACAGTTGAATAACGCCTACAATTATTTGGATCCAAATAATTGTGTTGAATCCTTTATGTAGAGTATTTTCCACATCTGTTCTATCCTTTACTAACCCAATATACCCTACAAACAAAGCTACATAAAATAAATGGAAATAAATACTCCCAAGGGGTGCCGTAAAAGTTGTTTCACCAGAAAGCGTCCCATATTCTGAATAAAAGCGAAAAGAATCGAACATGGAAATAATTATCCAGAAACAAACAACTCCAAATAAATATGCATTACTCCGAGGAATTTCAAGACGCCTTTCATTTAAGCCTTTGATTATTAGATAACCAATAACTATATAGCCAAATAACTGCCCGCAAGTTGTTGCAAATGAATTTCTCCATGCAGCAGGCATCCAAAATATCAAGGATAGTACGACCCAGAAAAGCATCTTATTCTTATTTGATATATCATTTCTTTCTAACATTTCATATTCCACCTTGGATTCATATAAATTACAGCTTAATTTCCTTTCTAAAAACATCAATATGAACATAAGAAGACTTGTCAATTGAATATTCGACCGTCTTTCTTAACGCATAATCCTGCCAGATTTCTTCCTCTATACTGAAAGATTCCAATATTGCTTCAGCTAGTTTTCCAATGTCAGATATCATACAAGCATTTTTTCTGGAAGCATCTCATTTGCTGCAACGCACCTCGTAGTTGATATGATAGGAAGCCCATAATTCAAGGCTTCATTAATTACTAGCCCCCATATATCCTCTCGTGTCGGTAAAATAAAAACATCTGCTGCCTGATAATAGAGTTTCAATTGCTCTTTTTTGGCATGAAAGTAAAGAACTTAACATTATTTAGACCATATGATCTAGCCATATCTATATAAGTACTATCAGACTCCATACCAATCAAATACACTTCAATACTTTTTTGGTAATAAGGCCACCGCATTTAGGAGTACATCTATGCCTTTTCTATATATCATTTGACCAACATACAAAACAAACTTTGTATCTGCACTAATGTTAAGTAAATTTCTAGCACATTCTCTATGAATAATCTTTACCCCCCAGTGCCTCTAATATAGATTTTTATGAGCTTCAGAAGACGATTCTAACGTATATGAGGCAATTTTTTTTAATACTATTTTCACCATAAACAAATAGCCTGTCATCGTCATGTATGAGTTCGTTAATTGAGTAAAAAATATCGTTCTCATCTTCTACATTAATAACTTTTCCATTTACTCCATTTTGAATCAATTCAAGACCTGCAAGACATTTTGTAGTAGTAATAACGGGTAATCCGAACATCATCGCTTCATTAATCGATAGACCCCATACATCCCCCCCGTGAAAGCAATACAAATATATCTGCGCAAGCATAATATTGATACAACTCATTTTTATCTCTAAAGCCGATGAAATGAACATTTGAAAGATTTTTGATTCTTTCCATCCTAAAAACTCCTGTGTGGGATTATCTCCTACAAAATAGATTCCTATATTATCATTTATTCGCTCAGCCACCTTCATTAAAAGGTCATAACCTTTTCCATACCCATTATTATATGAAAATCTTCCTACCGTGAGAATAATCTTGTCTTCCTCTATCCCCAATTTCGACCTTATCATTATTTTTTCTTGTTGCGAAAACCTTTTTGCTTGAGCAATATCTTTACTACTTATTGACGAAAATGGGTAAATATAACACTTTTCTCTCTTCGCACCATAGTGTACGAAAAAATCAGACGTTGCCTTCCCTGATGATAGGCAGAATTTAGCATTTTCAATGCAGTATCTCTTTGTAAAAGTTTTAATTGCATTTTCGGAATCTGGAATTATTGCACCATCAGCCTCTATTCCATATTCTACTCCATGGCGTTTCATCCATGCAACAGCTAATATTGAAGCCACAAAAGAATATCCATGCACAATAATAATATCATACTCAACTGCGTGCCTTTTCAAAGAACTTAACCATGCTAAGGTCAAACTTTTTCCCATTTAGGGGACCTCTATTGAGGATAATAGCCTCAAAATTTTCGGCTTTACTAGATTGCCAAGCCTTATTTCTTTCACTCTGATACTCAGAAAGAAATACGACTGTGAGGTGGATTGTCTTACCCATCTCGTTAAATAAGTCCACTCTATATGGGGCAGGAATACCGCTTAAATATAGTACCTTCATTTATTTACCTCTTTCAAATCAGTAAGATTTGCAATAGATCCTTCTTTTTATTGCATCTCTATTCTTCCAGCAAAGTATCAACGCATTTTTTATTTCTATTGCGTATTTCTTTCTCGGCAATTGCGTAAGCAAGTATAAAATGTCGAACATCCACATTGCTACTCTATATCCCGCCTTAGATGGAAACAGTTTCCATGAAAGATAACGTCGATTTGCAAATATATAGTTAACTTCTTCTTGCTTCGGTATTCTCCATTCACGTGATGCCAAATGATTTATATATAGCTTAGAGCGACAATGGTTTTCAACCCTGATTCTCGAGCTTCTATGCAATATCTATATGTAAAATCCAAATCTTCTGCATAAGCATATCGTATTAGATGTTCATCAAAGAAATGGTTCATCTTTTTTATTACTTGCTTCTTTACGCAAAAAGAAATACCCCATAGCCCATTCAGTGTCTGTTATCGTATTGATACCATCCGCATATCTCCCACGCATATTACTTTTATAACATAGCCGTCTTTTTCGCCAGAATTTCTTCATTCCAATAAGTGTTCCCCAATTTCATTTAAAAGATTACATTTTTTCGTCCCCACATAAATAGCATTGCTTCGATAGTGAATAGCTGAAACTAAGGCCACTTCGTTATCAGAAATGAGCGAATAGAGATCTCGTAAAGTATCATTATTAATTAAAACATCATCATCACAAAATAATAGAATTTCTTCTCGCGCTTTTTCAATCCCAACATTGCGCGCGTGAGTTGAAGATGCTATTGGTGAATGTTCAATAACAAGAGATGTTTCGTCAATACTCAAACTGATCCTTTGTGATAGCACTTGCAGTTTGATCTATAACAATAATCTCCTTTGGGTACACATTCACCACTACACAAACTTTTCACGGTCTGTATTAATGTTTCGTGCCTATTTAAAGTTGGAATAATTACAGAGATTGGAATACAAGATTTCTTCATTATTATAATTGTCCCTTTCCATTGCGCTTCAAATCACAAATAAGAAATTATATACACTTGTGCCATACGCAACATAGTTATAATTCGATATAATTTATGCAAAAACTTAAATACAACTGCGCACATAAAAAGTGTATCGACAAGCATGATCACATAAAGCCACTCCGCATTATCATGTCTGCCAGATATCTCTTCAAGCACAAACAAGTAAAACCCATAATACAAATCTTTACCGTAAGATATGTGTTCTGCTACCCTCAGCGTTCTTTATCAATGGAAAAAAACATCTTTCCTTCATCAATCGCACTATCTTATTATACCTTACGCCTTGCACAACTTATAACCGCACTACACAATTCTAAACGTCACAAAGCGAGAAATGTGTGGTCGGGATTAACTCAATATAGTTTACTTTCTCACATATACAAGTTCTTCTACACCATTTTGTGGGCTTATGACAATTTTTTCTTTCCTTTTATTTTTCAATAAGCAACATACATTTTTCCATAATTTGATGCGAAATTTCAGTCTACCAATATTGGTCATTTTTTTTGACTGATTTTCACCGTGATATCTATGAAGAATTAATTTCTTATCAAAGAACATCGCTGTTTTCTTTTTTTTTCTGCAATCAAACCAAAACATTGATCATAGGAACATTATTATTGGGTAACGGAACATATGCTGATAGAAAACTATTTCTGGCTGCCATACAGCAACCATAATATGTACTGTGTATAAGATTATGACAGAACCCATGTTTAGGATGTCTTCTGCTAAAAATATCTCCCTCCAAAGCATATCCACTAGCATCACAATACCCTGCGTTGTGCATAAGCAATTCGACCTTTTTGATTTTCTTTAAATATTTTTCTTATTGTCTCCAGTTTTTCTGGCATCCACCAATCATCCTGATCACAAAAGAGAACTATTTCCCTTTACATTTGGGGATAGCAGACGCAAAATTTGTTGAACTTCCTGTATGTTCACCCTCAGTAACACGAATCATCTGGTAAGTCTTTTTGGTATTCTCTTGCAATATTCAAAGTACTGTCAGACGAACCATCATCGCTTACAATCAATTCGTCACCTTCTATAAGATAAGGAAGAATCGAATCAGCTGTTCTTTTATATACTTTTCTCCATTATAGGTAGCCATAATTATAGAAATAGTCACTTTTTCACCACAATGCATATTACACCCATTCTTTCTATTTATACTTTGGCACACTTGTGGCAATACATAACAATACTGCAAAACCCATATTGCTAATATAGTACACTAATTCCACAAGTTATGTCTATATCAACTTTACGCTTGTACACTTTTTTTTCCATTTAAAGACTTCTCAGTAATCACATTTGAATAGCATTGTGAATTCAGTGAGCGTCCCATGAATCTGCGGAAGAATGTTGAATCTATTTTTTATTATTAACATAGTAAAGTTGATTAATAGCCTCTACAAGTTCCTCAGCCTTATCGCTTTCGACAAATACGCAACCTGCTTCCTTTTCCACTTTTTCACCAAACTTACTATCTTTACCAATTGTAAAAATTATAGGTTGCCCACAAGCAAAACATGTCGCTGTCTTGCTTGGAAGTGCGGTTCTATATACATCTTTTTTCAGTGGAATAACATTTACATCAGCTGCAATATAAATAGATGGCGCATCTTTAGGTTGCTGCATTGGCCAAAAAATGAGATATTTGTAATTCCCAATCTATTAGCTTTATTCTGTAACCTTTCTTTGTACTGACCGTTGCCAATTATGTGGAACCAAACATGATTCTTATCTTTCATCAATGCAGCCGCCTCTATCAGAACATCCACATTCTGCATCACACCAATATTTCCAGCGTACACCACATTAAAATAATTTTTGCTGAACAATCGATCGGGTACACTCATATCAAGTTTGTTTCTATCATACGGTTCATCCTGATAGCTCCAATTATAAATAACTTCAATTTTCTCTGCAGGAGTTCCGTCCTTAACGAGTGTTTCCTTCATATCTTCGGAAATCGTAATAATATGATCCGAGTGCTTGTATCCATACCTTTGTAACTGCGCCATCACTTGGAACACCAGACCATTTTTCTTTATACTCCCACTATAAACGGCATTGTAAGGAAAAATATCTTGGACATTGAATGTCACAATTGCATCTTTTAGCTTGTCTCTCACAGTTTTTATAGCATATCCAGCAACTGTATTAGACTGGAGAAACACAGCATCATAATCCCTTTGTTATATATTTATTACAGGCTCTGACATAATTCAATTCAACAAGGTAGCGCGCCACAAAATTATTCTTCGTTGCCGCAACAAACGGAATAGTATCTGTAAAAACCTTGTAGCAATTTAGCTTTTCTGGAATAGAGGGTAGATTACCACCAGTATTCTTTTTTGTAGAATATGTACCTCATGACCAGCTTTACAAAGTTGCTCAATAACTGATATCAAAAGATGTTCTGATGTCTCATGCTTATCAAATCCGATGAATATCCAAAACAGAATTTTCATAGCAAAAACTCTTTCTCCTTTCCTTTTAACTTCCAAACATAACCTTCACACATGTCTCAGTTGCACCCACACCATATTGTATGAATTCATCGCGGAACCGCCTAGTATTATCACACTCCGTAGCATAATCTACATTCTTGATTCGCTGCAACAATTCGCTTTCGGTCCGGCAACTCTTATTGGGGTACTTTTCGTCTACTGCAAAATAAGTGCCACGCTCTGCAAGATAACTGTCATAATCGTAGGCATAGCAAAAATCGGGCGGCACAGAATCGAATAGTCAAATGCAATAGCTGAGTAGTCCGTAATTAGAATGTCTGCTGCAATCATCAAGTCATTGACCGCTGGATAATCAGATGCATTGCGCACGAAGTTGTTATACTCAACGCCAAGCACCTTGGTTGTCTGATGATGAGCGCGGAAAAGGACAACATAATCGCTACCCAATTCCTTCTGCCACTCATCAAAATGAATCGGAGGCTTGATTGCATAGGACTTGCCGCCATCCGTAGACTCGCGCCAAGTCGGTGCATAAAGGATGACCTTTTTTGTCTTCTGGGATACAGAGCTTCTTACGCATTTCTGTCTTTTATTCTCATCAGCAATCCATAGTTCTTCATTGCGCGGCATACCGCAACGAAGATAACTAGACTCCTTCGCATTGAACGCACTCTTAAAAACGCGTTCATCATAATCACCAGAAACTGTGAGATAGTCCAGCGTATCAAAATTGTAATCTTTACGGCCAGGACAATCATTACCGATATATTTGAGCGCAATGCCGTGCCATGTGTTCAAATATATCTGATCATTTTTCTTAAATTTCAAGCCGCGCTCAATATTTGTATTTGTAATCCAAAACTTTGCCTTCAATGCCAGCTTAAAATAGGCAGGAGTATCAATCTTAACGGTTTCCAACTCTGGGAAGTTTTCTGGATGCTCAAAGGCCCAAACACAATGATAGTCCTTGTATTCGGGATGAGTCTGTATGTAATCATATAGAACCTTAGGGCTGTCATTGAAATTTTTTCCATAAAAGAGACAAAAGAGAACCAGTTTTTCATCCATTTTCAAGAATGAGCCCCATACTCTGAATGCAAAGCTCATAATCACAACATACAACCTCTGAATAAGCTTGTTGTGTTTCAAAATGTAAATAAGTCTATTCCTCATGACTCCACCCTCTCTCTTCTCTCTTTCTGTCTATTACTAAAAATTTGTTTTCACTGTGGATCAGTATTAATCTCCGCATGTGACGTTTTACTTTCACCATCAACTGCATTCGCATCATATAGATCATGTTTTATCTGACTGGTACTAATTTCCGGTGTTCTTGGTAGATACACAACCTCAACGCCCTCTTCTTTTAGAAAGTCAAACTTGTCTTTCCAGTCATCACCCATAACAAAGGTATCCACATGATACTCATGCATATCAGTACGTTTCTGCTGCCAGCTCTCCTCAGGTATAACAAGGTCAACATAGCGGAATTGCTTCGAGAAGTTGCTTGCGCTGTTCATAGGTGAAATATGTCTTCTTGTGTTTTTCGTTCCAGTTGAACTCATCCGAAGAAACCACAACGATAAGATAATCACCCAAAGCCTTCGCTCTTCTCAGCAAATTGATGTGACCATAGTGAAGTAGGTCAAAAGTACCGTATGTAATAACTCGTTTCATTTCTGTTCTCCTCGTATTCTTTAAAAGATTTGATTCAAAATTGATATCCAATGCAGACTTTGTCAGCTCTGTTTTTTCTCTCGCTGCATAAGTGACGCAACAGTTTTTCGGGATTAGCGTTATGATTAATAACCGCATTCACCGCAGAAATGATTGGTAGTTCTACGCTGTATTGTTTGGACAACTTCATTGCAGCAGGCAAAGCATTAATACCCTCAACAACCATGCCAATTTCTTTAACTGCTTCATCTGGTTTTTCCCCTGCCCAATCAGATAACCGGTTCTGTTATTACGACTGTGAACACTGGTAGCTGTGATGATAAGATCCCCCATACCACAAAGCCCTGAGAATGTTTGATCCACGCACCCCATTGCTGTACCCAATCTAGTAATTTCCGCCATACCACGAGTAATCAATGCCGCTTTTGCGTTATCACCATAACCCAGACCAGCAGAAATACCACTCGCCAGCGCGATGATATTCTTCAATGCACCGCACAACTCCACGCCTCTCACATCAATGTTCGTGTATACGCGCATACAAGTGTTGGTGAAAATATCTTGAATCTTCTCTGCAACTTCGAGATCTGTGCATGCTGAAACTATCAACGTGGGCATGTCCAGTGCGACTTCTTCTGCGTGAGTAGGACCTGAAAGAGCCACCAGTTTATATGTTTTGATGTCTTCCGTCTTTTCTGAAGTTCGTCCTTAATAACCTCGCTCAGCGTCAGCAGGTATCTGTTTCGATACCCTTACCCACATCTACAATAATCTGGTCATCTGAGATATATGAACAAGCCTTACTTGCTGTTGAGCGTACAAAAACGGACGGCACTGCAAAAAATAAGGGCTTCCTTATCATCACATACTTCCTCAAGGCTTTTTTGTAAATTGAATCTGCTGGGGAATCGTCATACCCGGCAGGTTCGGATGAATGCGTGTGGATGATAAACTATCAATCTCTTTTTTCAATTGCGGACCACATCACCACATCGTGGCCCGTATTTGCCAGCATTCTTCCAAGGGCTGTGCCCCATGTGCCGGTTCCCAAAATGCCAATTTTACTCAACCCATTGATTCCCCCTTAAATCCGTATTCATATCAAGGATTACAGCCCAGACTCATCTCAAAGAGTCTGAGCCGTTTTTTTCTCTTAAGCTCTTAATAATCCTGTAACTGCGTGAGCTACATCGACGCAGTTATGTGAACTACACAGCTACTACAGCTTTATTACTCATAGTCCTCTGCGCCACTCACTCATACCGCCATGAAAGCTCTTGTCTTTATTCCTGATGACACCATCATCTCGCCATAGGAATCCATGTATTTATGCCAGAAATCACTCATATCGCTACGGGAGTCCTTGCGTTTATTCCAGACAGCACCCTGCCTTTTCACTAGGAGACCTCGTATTTATGCCTGATAGCATCTCCATGACCGAGTTGAAAGTTTCGATGATATTGTCATCGAAGCCCCTTATTTATTCCTGACAGCACATTCCGGGAAAATGTCGATTTTTAGCTCCAGAAAGAAGTCAAAAAGCTCGACAATTAGTCATTTTTACCACTCATTGCGGTGGTTTGACCCTCAGAAACTCCTCGGTACTTTCAGGCATAAACAGGATTTTCACTGTTGCAAACATGATTTTCAAATCTTCGACAATGCTCCGGATGCGCTATGTACATCAAATCCATAGTCAGTTTGTCGTGAGTAGTATTGTACTTTCCATAAACCTGGCATACCCAGTTAAACCGGCTTTGGCCTGCAACCGCAGAGAGAACTCCGGCATTTCCTCGCAGTATTGAGCAGCAATCTCTGGACGTTCCGGACGGGGGCCGACGATGCTCAAGTCACCCTTCAAGATATTTATAAGCTGCGGCAATTCATCAACGCGGCAAGCACGAATGATTTTGCCAACGGGCGTGATGCGATCGTCGTTTTCGCCGCTGGAAAGACGGGCGACGCCGTCCTTTTCAGCATCGACCCGCATGCTTGAATTTGAGAAATACCAGAATTCTTTTGCCATCCTTCGTTAAACGAATTTGCTTGTGGGCAAAATATTGGACCGTGATCCGTTGCTTTGATGGCAATAGCCGTCACAAGGAAAGATCGGACTCAGAATCACAAGCGCAATAGCAGAAATGACAATATCCAGCAGTCGTTTTACAAACAGATACTCCGGCTGAGGATTATACCGGCCAACACGAAGCATCGGCAAGTGGAACATATGCATGTGATGTGCACCGGACATAATGGTGTCACCGATGCGTGGTACTACAAATACAGTAATGTTGTTTTCTACACAGTATTTCAGAATAATATTCCGGTCGCGGCTGTGGATGCCGCTCAAAAACCTGTGTTGCTGTCCAGCATGGAAAGATTCTCGATGCACTCCCCGCCATGGCTGTGGGAAACCGCTTTGTGCTTGGCATCAAGACCGTACTTACCAATCAGCTGCTCCATACCACGTCTGGTATCATAAATAACAGCTGTGGCCTGCGGCGGAAGGTTTTAAAATAGGCGTGGTGAGCGTTATAAGCCCCAAATTGAGGCCATAATAACCTGCCCCACAAGAGCTGCCACGCCAGGAAGAATGTTGGGCAGCTGCTTGGACAGTAGCCAAATCACAATGTACATGATAAAATCGCTGACCGCCCAGCCGCCAAAATTGCTCGTAGATAATTTCTGATATACGCTGCATTGACATTAGAAAGGCGTCATATACGCGTCAAAGATGATGAACAGCACAAAGAACAGTGCCACGACCAGGTAATCGCCCATTGCATAGTACGGCGATGCAACGCGCTTAGCATAGTATAGATACCAGCACATTGCAAATGGTATCGTCACAAGCACAGCATCTAACAGCTTTATCATCCGCAAAATCAAGTCATGCCTAAACCTTGTCATGTTCTTACTCCTCGTTCTTCTTTGCACATATATTATTTTCAATACTGCAATTGAAATCAGGGAAAGCAGTTTTGAGCAGCAAAAGGCATTCCCTAATAAATTGCTCATGGAAAATCCTTAGCACAATTCAGCAGTCTACCAACGCAATATTTTCCCAATATATGTATTGATATGATAGCACACAATTCGACATTTTATCAACAAATCGGATTCACTTTAATTATACAAGTACACAAATTCTGCACATTTTTACAAATACACCCTTGTTCATAAGGTGAATGAGGCTAAAATTCGATAGATTGTTATATGTAGCCGTCAATTGATACACGATTCATATTTTGCTTAAAAACGCAACTGATTCAAATAAAACAGATTGCTACGCTTGCAGCAATCTGTTTTCATTTGAATCAATAATAACTACTAACGCTCAGATCATCACCTGCGTCGAACTTCTTCCGCTTCTTTGACGGGTGTTTTCCTTGTTCAATTCACGCTGATACGCATCTTCAGAACTGAATCAAAAGATTCCTTCTGAGACCCGTTCAACCAGTGCCGTAAACATCTCGTAATCGCGCAAGTAGTTATTCCTTGCCTTGTCATCCATTACCTTAAAAAACCTCGCCATCAAACTCATGTATGCGTTATAGTCGCCATTCTGCGCAGCCTTGAGCAGTGGCATTCAAACCGCCTTGCAGATGGAGTCCACAGTTCTTCCCTTTTTCATCTCAAACCAGCTTCTTTCTCAATTCTCTTGCAATTTTTTCTTCGTGCCTTAGAAATCGTGTTGGGTCTAACCTTAAGCTTCCTCGCCACAACCTCATAGGATAATCCAAATAAGTACGAATAATCATTAGCTCCTGGGTGAGAGCGCTTTCCAATTCTGCTTCAATGATACCAGAAGCTCTACTCGAGGCAATTCATCTTTCCGCACGAACATCAATGACATCAGCCACATCATCAATATTGATAATAATCGGCTGATTTGCATTACCAGCAAGTCGCCTTTTCCCTTGTTCCTATATCAAGGAGACGTTTCTCTGACCTGTATTTAATTTCCTCTTTTGTCCAACAAATCAAGGATATGGCTGTTGAACGAATTACTAAGCCAGTTCTTTTCTATCGTCTGGTTAAGCTGATTATAATTGGCCCATAAACGAAGTGTGCAAAGTTCATACATTTCCAATTCAGTCATTTTGACCTCCTATAGCGATTTGAATTTTTCGGTCAAATCACACCTAGGAGGGTCCCCTGCTTCGAACGTAACTAAGCAGTTTCACCACAAAATCACCTATCCCCTCAGTTACAATGGATTGCGTCGCTTAGGTGATTTGGGGAATCATAAATATAAATTTCACAATTCCCGCATGTGGTTTATAAAGAAGGCCCACCAGAGAAGCCAATACAGACTTCTTAGGTGGCCATCATATTGACTGTATTTAATTTACTATCCGCATCCAGTTGAATGATTCGTATCATACTACATTTGTCCGTATTAGTTATAATACAACCTTCAAAATAAACCATTTCAACGTGTTCTCACTCTTTTCTGTCGAATTTTGTTGAAATTCAAATAGAATTATATTCAGTATTTATTTCAGGATTTTTATTCCCGCACTCATTTTATCGACGCAATCAATTATACTTGATGGATAATGAACAAGCCCAAATGGGAAAGCCGAACATGCTGATAGCTCTTTGCGAAAAACGAAGAAATGGCATTCCCTGCCTCTTTCGGTACAAGAAGTTCGTGCTTTTTGTAAGCTATAATAAGGTTCTTCTATTCGCAATATTATTTTTTAACTACTTGGGCCTCTTTTGCTTACTTCGGTAAGCAAAGAGGCCACATCTGATATTGTCAAGTATTTAGAAGAAAAATTCCTCTATACCAATTTCTGTGTTGGTGTAGAGGATTGACATTAATGCAAAACGCGTGCTGTTTGTAACTCCAGCTTTCGATTATCCTTACATCTTGATAATAGAAATGAGCCCCATTTCTCCGAGGGCTCTTGCTTTCACAGATGTGTTTGCTTTGTTTGTGAACTGCCTTGCGTTTGATTTATGATCGGTCAGGCAAATCATAGCCTTTAACACCAAGGTTAAAACCCAAAGTGGAACCCACAGCGTTCATATAGGTCATTCGAATCCGCGTTTTGTCGCAGACGATTTTCCCGATATAGTCTGAATACTTTGTTTCATATCCTGTAAGTTCTTTTTTACTATAAGCACTCACCGAGGCCGTTTGTGACAGTAGACACCGTAATATCCTTTTCCGTCTTTATAAACCACCCACTGAACAAGTTGGCACGCCGGTTTGTAACCGCAAAAAATGAGCCCCGTTCTTTGCGAGGCTAAAGGGGACCTCCTGAAAGATTAACAATAGCATTATATCGGTCTGCAAAGATTCGGCAGTTTTTTTGTTCGTGTTCATATACTGGTTTCCATCTTTCGCTGCAGCTGTGAAAGCTTTCGTAATTGCATTTAATTGAGTCGCGTACTCGTTTGATGCATACAGCGTAGACATCTCCGTCTGCACAGCCTGCGTCAAAAGCATCCGGGTCTCTGCCAACCTGACTAACTGGCTTTGTCAATGTACCTGGTCAGTTCACCGGAATCAGCAGTGCCGCAAGGAACTTGCCAATCCCAGTACAACAATAAGTTCGACAGTGTGAACCCGCGTTTCGTATTCTTCTTAGCCATATAATCGATATCCTTTCGGGGGTATTTTGATGTTATTATAGCATATCGACAAGTAAGTCCATTCTATACGCAAACCTTATATATGCAAACTTTACTCGAGATATTTTACTCAAATCTTCTTAATCAATCTTCCAGATGTTGCATATTGACACTTTCCATAGAAAGGAGTACGCTATTCTGAATCGAAGGAAGGGATTGTCATGGAAGTCAGTGTATTGGCCCATGCAGCAGATAGCTCAGCTGTTTATCGTTCTTCTGATGGGCTATGTAGTCGTTAAAGCGGGACTTCTGAAAGCCTCCGACAGCAGGGTTCTGTCCGTAGTCTTTCGTGTATCTTGTCATGCCATGCGTTGTTCTCAATGCATTCCAAATCGACGATACGCCGCAGATTCGCGCAGGACTCTTGTACTCGATGGGCATAGCTGTCGGAATGCATGTCGTGTTTCTGGTCCTCAATGCCATCTTTAAAAACCACTCAGATTGGATGTCGTGGAGCAGGTCAACATCATATACAGCAATGCGGCTGCGCTCGTCATCCCCTGGTTCAGGCTTTGCTCGGCGAGGAATATGTCGTGTATTCCTGCGCTTTCGTCATCGTTCAGCTGATTCTTCTCTGGACGCACGCAAGCGCCTGCCTGCAAGAGGGCGCAAAACTCGAATGGAAGAAGCTTCTGACCAATGTCAATCTGCTTGCGATTGTCGCCGGTGCGCTCTTGTACCTTCTGCATATCTCGCTGCCCCTCGCCTATTGTGAGTACGCTCAGCAGCGTAGGTGCTATGATAGGACTATGGGCATGCTGCTGGCCGGTATGGCCATTGCAGAAGTACCGTTAAAGAAAGTCTTCTGCACACCGCGCAACTATCTTCCCGTTGCACTTCGTCTGATTGTAGTTCCTATCATTGTTCTGCTGCTACTTCGTGTGTTCCACGCATCTGACTGGATTGCAGATGGTAAAGCAATTTTAATGACAGTCTATCTATCGGCTATTACGCCGTCTTGTGCGACAGTCACCTCAATGGCGCAACTCTACAATCGTGATGCTGCGCACTCAAGTGCATTGTATGTTCTGAGTACGCTGCTTTCCATCATGACGATGCCTCTGATGATTGGACTGTTCGATATGCTGGTGTGATATACCTTTTATAAATACAGATTAAGAAAGAAAAAAGCGCCCACCTTTTGTGGAGTATCACGGTGAGCGCCTTTCAAATTTTTGTGGAGTATTATACTGGCCGGTGTATCTCTTTTACATTGCCCAGTTTCAATGACTTTCAAATTGTCAAAAAGCGCATCATAGCACACTCCTTTGTTTTTCTTTTCACATACCCTTCCGATGAGTTGATTATTAACACATCTTTCTACAATTTATCACATCTCCTTTTTCCGCATCGAATATTCGCTTTTGCAAAAGTCTTTGGTTTTGTTTTGGATTTCACTTTTTTCGGCCACGGTATACTATCGGCTTCAGGAAGCCAACAATTCTGTAAAATTCTTTTTTACATTTCAGGCTCCAATGCCAAAAATGAGGTCCATCGCCCTCCGCACTCACTTCAAAAGTAAAATTTTTTATTTTCTGTCCTTCCCATTCCCACACTCCGACGCTATCCATTGTAATTGAGGGGAGATATACTTCCTCTCACGACAACTGAATAGCGTCCTCTGCCGTACCGCTTTTGGGGAAGCAGCGCCAGAATCCGGGATATCCGGGGAGCGTGCCAAGAAAGCGTGACAACATGCTGCAAGGCCGGCCCAAAGGCTGCCTTGCAGGGCACTTTAGCGCCGGGAAGGGTTGCCTGTCTGGAATTTGCAGGGGGAGAAAAACGCAAAACCAATATAGCAGCAGATTATGCCGTGAAAGTGTCTGCTTTCACGGCATTGCTGTGCCGCCATATTGGTTCCATTCGTACATTTTTTTGAAATCGTAACGATTGTAGTATACTGGTTTTGCGGACGAGGAAAACGCCCCATCCCGACAGTCGAATCTTGGAGGTGCAGTCTTATGCCACAATGCTTTGGGAGGCCCTTCTCATGACCGCCAGCTTGCGCGTAAAAAACGACAAATACTATGTTGTGCTCACACATACGACAGATGGCAAAAAAAAATCAGACCTGGGTTTCCACAGGTCTGACAGTAACAGAAACGAGGGGCAAAGCCAGGCAGATTATGCTGACATGCTCGGCGAAAAGCCTGAGCAGGCTGCCCCGCCCGATATGCTTTTCAGTGACGCCGTGCGCCACTGGCTGGAGGACGTCCGGCATCGCGTGGACGAGGTCACCTACCAAGGCTACGAGGTACAGGCCCGGGGCATATTCTCCCCCTACTTCGATGATCTGCAAATTCGGCTGTGCGATGTTGACGGCGAGACGCTGCAGACCTACATCAACGTAAAGGCTAAATTCGGGCGCTCTGACGGCCACGGCGGCCTATCAGCGGTTAGCTTGCGTCAGCACAAAGAACGTGCTCAATCAGACGCTCAAATTGGCGCAGAGAGATGGTCTGATCCAGACAAACCCTGCCGATTTGGTCGTCATGCCCCACGCAGCGCAGTTTACCGGCACGTTCTACACCGAAGCGCAGATGCGAGACCTGTTGACCGCCGTCAAAAACGAGCGCCTCTACCCTATCATCTATGTCACTGCGCTGTACGGTCTACGCCGCAGCGAGGGGTGCTGAGCCTGAAATGGGACAGCATCAACTTTGCGATGCAGACGCTGACCATACGGCACACCGTGGCACGGGTCACGAAAGTCGTGGAGAAGAACAAGACGAAGAACGCATCCAGCTTCCGCAGCTTTCCCCTGACAGACGATGCGGTAAGGCTGTTCAAGATCCTGCTTCAGCAGGAGCAATACTACCGCAACCATTTTTCGGCAAAGGACTACATAGACAACGACTACGTGTTCACCTGGGAGGACGGGCATCCCTACTCCCCTCGACTACGTAAGTCACACCTTCCACAAGCTTCTGAAGAAGTACGACCTGCCCCACATCCGCTTTCACGACCTGCGCCACACCTGCGCCAGCATGTTGCTGTCGGAGGGCTACGGCCTGAAAGGACGTGCAGGGAGTGGCTCGGCCACTCGGACATCAAGATGACCGCAAATATCTACGGCCATCTGGACATACGCCGCAAGCGCTCCATCGCCAACGGCTTGGAGCAGGCGCTGCCGCGTTTGAAGCCGTAAAAAAAAAAGCGCCAAATCGCTTTCGGATTTGACGCTCCTGACTGACCTGACAGCCATCTTTGGTCCGAGTGGCGAGAGTCGAACTCACGGCCTCTTGAACCCCATTCAAGCGCGCTACCAAACTGCGCTACACCCGGTCAACCGGGCTGTCTCGAATCAGCTTTATTATTATAGCGGATATGAAGGAGAATGTCAACAGGGTTTTGCAAAAATATAATTTTTGTATTTTTCCGCGCAAAGCGCTGCACAAATCCGGCGGCGGATGCTTGACTTTCCCGCGCAGGTGCGCTATACTTAATATCCTACCACAATAGCAAAGGAGGTGTGCTCCATGGCAGAGGACAAAGAGTGCAAAAAAATGATTGCCGTCAACCGTGAGGCGCGCCACGAATACTTTGTCATCGAGGCACTGGAAACAGGCATCGAGCTGGTAGGCACCGAGGTCAAGAGCCTGCGCGCCGAGGGGTCAACCTGAAGGATTCCTGGGCAGACATCGATGACGGCGAGCTGATCGCCAAGGGCATCCACATCAGCCCCTATGAGCAGGGCAACATCTTCAACAAAGACCCGCGCCGCCCGCGGCGGCTGCTGGCGCACAAAGCGGAAATTCGCCGCCTGGGCCAGCAGATCAAGCTGCAGGGCTACACGCTGGTGCCGCTCTCTCTTTACTTTAAAAAAAGGGCGCGTCAAGCTGGAATTGGGTCTTTGTAAAAGGGGCAAAAAAGCTCTATGACAAGCGTGCAACTGCTGCGGCACGCGATGCCAAGCGCGACATTGACCGCGCACTGAAAACGCAGCGATAAGTTGTTTCTACTTCACTTTCCCGGTAAGCTTGCCTGCCGAATATACGGGGCTGTAATGGTTTCGACGGGAGAGAGAGGCGTGAGCAGCGGGCCGTGGCGGTGACCCACGATAAAAGCGCCAACTTAAATTAACTGACAACAATTATCCTGTTGCCGTAGCTGCCTAATTAGGCTCTACCGTTCTGCCCGCGTTAGTACCGCGCGGGGTCAGGGCGTCGATTAGGTACTGAACGTGAACGGGCTTAAGCTTTGCGGCCCGGCATGAACTTATGAAGCTACCAAGGTGTAGTGCGTGTGTGCTCGCCCGCACCAAGGGAAATTTAATAAACACACTGCGCCCGGCGATACTCTAACTGATTTCTTTTCGACACGGGTTCGACTCCCGTCAGCTCCACCATATTGTGCAAATCCGAACTCAATCTTCTTTGTGAAGCATTGTTTCGATTTGTTTTTGTTTTAGAGGATGTGGATCAGTCCACATCCTCTTTTTTTCGGCGCATCGCAAGTAAACGCCTGTTTAGCATTCCAGATGTCAGCCGTGGTCGGGGCTCTCCCGCCAACCCGGGGCCGGGCGTGCCCGGCCCCTACGACGCAAAAACAAAAAGCCGCTTACCTCAAACGAGATAAGCGGCTTTTGGCAGGGGGTAGAAGGATTCGAACCCTCGGCACGCGGTTTTGGAGACCGCTGCTCTACCAACTGAGCTATGCCCCTATACTAATGATGCCCACAATGCGTATCTTGCACTGTGGGCATCAGCGCTGGAGCTGCTAAGCAGATTTGAACTGCTGACCTCATCCTTACCAAGGATGCGCTCTACCAGCTGAGCTATAGCAGCGTATGGCGACCCGAATCAGGCTCGAACTGACGACCTCTAGCGTGACAGGCTAGCGTTCTAACCAACTGAACTACCGGGCCATGTGGCGTCCACGCGCTCGCCGTCGGCGTTCTCGATCCACGCAGGCGTCAGCTTGACGACGCTGCCGTCGGGCTGCAAAATCTCGATGCTGTCCCCCACGCGAACTTGCCGCGCTGGGTACAGTGAGCAATGCCGTTCTCCCAGCTGTCCACCGTGCCGATAAAATCCCAGTCGCGCACATAGGTGTGGCTGGGGTTTGCTGGGCCTGCTCCTTGCCGAAGTAAAATCCCGGCGAGTAATGGCGGTGGCTCGTGCGGTTCAGCTCCTCAATGACGTCGTCGGGCAGTTCAAAATTATCGTTGTAGGGATCAGCGAGGAAGGTATCCAGTGCGCGGCGGTAGGCGCTGACCACCGACGCCACATAGTAGAACGTCTTGGCGCGGCCCTCGATCTTCAGCGAGTCAACGCCCGCTTTACAAATCAAATCTATAAACGGCGCGGTGCACAGGTCATTGGCGTTCAGGATGTAGCTACCGTTGTCCTCGCTCTCGCCGATCTCCATGTACTGACCGGGGCGGTGCTCCTCCACCAGGCTGTACTTCCAGCGGCAGGGCTGGGCACACTCGCCGCGGTTGCCGCTGCGTCCTGCCATGTAGCTGGACAGCAGGCACCGCCCGGACACGCTCATGCACATGGCGCCGTGGACGAACGCCTCCAGCTCCAGATCCTGCGGGCAGTTGTCGCGGATCTGGGCAATTTCGGTCAGGGGGCAGCTCACGGGCCAGCACAACGCGCTTGGCCCCCAGCTCATAGCAGACCTTGGCTGCCTCGTAGTTTGTGATGCCCGCCTGGGTCGAGACATGACGCTCGACCTGCGGGGCGTACTTTTTGGCCAGCGCCAGCACACCCAGGTCGGCAATGATGAACGCATCCACGCCCGCCTCAGCGGCATCCTGAATGTACCGGGAAGCTTGGAAGTTCCTCGTTCGTGGGCAGGGTGTTCAGTGTCAGATAGACCTTTTTGCCGCGGGCATGGGCAAAGATGCAGCCCTCGTGCAGTTCGCCCACGGTCAGGTTGACGGGTGCGGCGCGCATGCCAAATTCCGGCAGGGCGCAGTAGACGGCATCCGCGCCGTACATGACGGCGTATTTCAGCGTTTCAGGCTGCCCGCGGGGGCCAGCAGTTCCGGCTGTTGCAGCATAGTGATTTCCTCCGTTTTGCGTAAAAAAGCGCCCGGTAGGAAGCGGGCGCTTAGGGATTTGATGTGGGGGTGCTGTAGGGGCCGGGCATCCGGCCCGCGTGTTTGCCAAAGCACAGCATTCCACGGAGAGTTGCGGCCGCAGTGCCCAACCGCGCGCTTACGACGCCCAACCGGCCTTAACGCAGTTCTGGTAGTGCTCGTCGGCCGTCTTGGCGTAGAAGTACTGGCCGGCAACATCAGTGCCGGGGTGGCCGGTGACGAAGAAGTAGTACCCTCGTTGATATACTCCTCATCGGGGTTCAGCGCGGCCTCGATGGCGGACCCGGGCAGGAGATGGGGCCCGCTGGCAGGCCGCTGATGGCGTAGGTGTCGTACAGAGCCAGCACATCGTCGGGAATTGCGCCCCGATCCGGCCAGCCGAAGTACTCAGCCGTCGGGGAGTTCCAGAGATAGTTGTTCTCGCTATCCTGCATGATATAGCTGCAGGCGTTGGATTCCAGCTTATGCTCCGCCCACAGCGGGTCGCTGGATTCCAAGCGGTTGTGGGGGAAGCAGGCGCTGACCCTGGCATCCTCGCTCTCCAAACCAGCCTCCTCCTGGATGAAGCTGGCCAGCTTGACCACATCGTCCAGACTCGTACCCTTGGCGGCAATCGTGTCGGCCAGAGCGGCGGTCTTGGACGCAAACTCGCCGTAGAGGGCATCCACATAGTAGGCGACGTCTCGTCCTTATAGATTGTAGGTGTCCGGGAAAAGGTAGCCCCGCACTTCATCAGGCGGTCATTGTCGGGGATGGCGTTCCAGAAATCGTACTTTTGCTCAAATCCGTGCCGTCGTTGCCGTTGGCGCAGGACAGGAAGGTGTCCACGTCGTCCACAAGGCCCGCATCCACAAAAATCTGTGCCACACCGACGGTAGTCGTGCCCTCGGGAATCGTGACGTTGACGGTGGCGCGGCGGGTCACGACGGACAACGCCTTGATGATATCATTGTAGGCCATACCGGACTGAACCTCAAAGTCGCCGTACTGAATTTCACCGGCCTTGCCGCTGTACTTGACGTACTGCTTGAACAGCCAGTCATACTCGATGACACCGGCGTCCCTTGAGCTGGGTCGCAATGCCGGCGACGGACGAGCCCTCGGGCACGGTGATGGTCTGGGTCGGGCCCCAGCGGTTTCTGGCCGTCCAGCTCGGCGTAGAACTGGCTGACCTTGTAGCCGCCAAAGCCGACCAGCGCCAGAATGATGAGCACGTCAGGCAGCCAAACGGGAAGCGGCGGCAGGGGCTGCTCGTTCTCCTCGTCGTCCTCGACCTCCTCCACCACGGCTGGCGGCGGGCTTTTGGCGGGCTTTTCCTTTTTGGGCTTCGGCGGCTTTGCAGCCTTCGGGGGTTCCTTCTGGTTTCCTTCGGGGATTTCCTGCTCGGGCAGTTCAAAGCCGTTTACCTCCGGTCTGCGCCTTGAGCGGTGCGTAGCTCTGCACCGGCTGCGGCGCAAGCTGCTCCAGACTGTGCGATTGATCACTATGGAGACTCCTAACTTTTTATAGATTCGCCTTTTTGCAGCCAATAAGGCGGCAGTCTCAGTAGGGGCCGCACATGTGCGGCCAGCCTTTCCCGAAATGCCCAGCCCCTACGGTACAGGCCTTCCGTGGCTTGCCGGTAGAGGCCGCCTCTTACAGCAGCATCCTGAAATACGCATCGGTCACGGAGAAGGTGCGGCCTAAAAAGGCGATCATTCCGTAGCCGCAGCGGCGGCGGCGCTGGCCGAGTAAAGCGTCTGGTTCTCGGCCAGCAGGATGCGGGCGTTAAGGCCGCACCGGTCTTTTTCCCGCGCGGCCTGCAAAAGGCTGGTCGGCACAGTGGTCGTTGTCGGCCTGTAATTCCAGAGAATTGCAGCGTGTCGCCCGCTTGGTAAAGTACAGCCCATAGCCGCGCCGGGTGGACACCACGGTCAGCCCGCGGCGGTAGAGCTGGGTCATGGTTTTGCGTTCATGGCCTCCTCCGGGCAGGCTGATGCAGCCGGGCTGGTAGATGTGCCGCCGTTCCAGCAGCTTGTGGACGGTCAGACTGTCAAACGCCGCCTGGGCGAACAGGTCGCGGCGGATGGGCGTCTGTATGACCCGCAGCGGCAGCTGGCTTTTTGAAGCCCAGCGTTTTCAGGTCCTCGGCGCGCCGGGCGTCGTCGGGCGTCGTGACGGCAAAGTCAAACCCGCTGGCCCCGTAGGCACGCAGGCAGCCCTCCATGATTTTTGGGCAGCAGGCGATCCATCGGCACTGCCCTGCACCCCGGCTGCGCCGCACAGCCAACGCCGCGGTGCTGGCCGTACTGACCGGCACCGCCGCCAGCATGGCCGCAGGCTGGCCGTTTTCCACACCAGAATATTTTTCCAGCCCGGCGACGTTTGCAGCCAGCCCGCCGCATCGACGGGGTTCGCTTTGGCAGCCCCGCAGCGCAGCGCCGTCAGCGCAGACGAATCATCAGCGGTAGCCTTACGCAGCATGGGGCATCACCTCTTTTGTAAAGTAAACTAAAACTATTTTTTATTGAGGGGTCAACGTCCCCAAGCATGCCCGGGCCGGGAACAGACGGGTTCCCGCTCCCTGGCGGGTTCCGTTTTTCGCGTAGGTGCAGGGCCGGACGTCCGACAGGAACATATTTGCTGCCACGTAGGGACGGATTTTATCCCCCGGGCCGTGAACCCCGCGGGAGGATAAATTCCTCCCCTGCGACACTCCCAAACATACCTATTTATTTTACAGTGTCCCGCCAATTCTGCAAAGATTTCTGCGTTAATATCCTCCACGGGCGCATGGATTTTGCGCCGTTTGCGTCGGCGACGGTGCGTTCG
>VOFC01005660.1_pt1 | contig 24046 bp, 41 predicted proteins | sample 5384161 | NCBI WGS metagenome assembly VOFC01 (sample SAMN12384722, study PRJNA508395) | human gut metagenome | isolation source: healthy gut B | host: Homo sapiens | reverse complement strand
GATGGGTTGGTAACTTTCTGGAGTTCCTCCTGTTCTGGTTCCCGGCGGATCTTTCGGAGCCAGTAATAGTAAGATTTTCAGAAATATCGTTTTCAGCAAGCCACTGCTTTTGCCGTAGTGCCTGCCGGTCTGTCTGGCACTGTCGAGAATGATGTTTATCCAGTTCGACCTGCCGGACAGTGTGAGTTAAAAAAAAAACTAATAGTTTTCGTGTCATTTAGAGTGTGGCATAAAAAAAACTAATTAGCCAAGGCGCAGATTTGACGTTTACGATGTATAAGAGATCGGATAATGCAAAACACGGATGATCGCCCAGTGGCAAAGTCATCCGTGTTTTTGTCATCAGATCATTTGAAAATGTTTCAGTGCGTCCATAATCGCCGCTTCCTTTTCTGGCGGACACTTTGGCACTTTCGGGTTTTCGGTTTGGACAGGTTATAATTCTGACCAACCTCTAATCCACATTTGCGCTTAATCTGAGAGACATACAGGTTAGACACCTTCAAATGGCACTTCTCCCAAACATAAGCTTTGATTTCCTCGTAGGTTGCCTTGGTCTCAGCGGCAGTAGCGTCCAGCTCATCAAATCCAGGTCGATCTCTATGGTGTCGTCTGGCTTTTGTTGGGACAAAAAGAACAACTGTCTCCACATGTGTTGAGGCTGTGATTTAGATTCCCGGAAGACAGAATTCACCCGCAAAATAAACTACTTTATCCTTTCTCTATCGAACCTATCCTAAATTTTATTCATGTAATACATCACGGTACCTTCATTTTATATATTTTTTCACCGTTTTAACATCCCTCCACTTACATCACTTCATCTTCCACTAACTATACCTTCATCTTTAAAAACTAAAATTTAGAATTATAGTATTGGGATTTAATTTAATCCTTTCATAATTTCATAAAAATTTTCTTCATGAGTTGAAATAATTATCTGCCAGTCTGTTTCACTTATTATAGTTCTAATGACATCGATAAATGATAAAACATTTAAATCGTCAAAATGTCCAATAGGATCATCAATAAAAATAGTTTTAACTTTAGAATTATATGAAGAAAGTGCACCGCCCAAAAAATACACTTAATGCAACTGCATTAAGTTGAGCTGAGCTAAAAACAATTCAGGTACTACTCCATCTTCTTCATCATTTAAAAACCTTAACATATAATTCTGGTTTCCCCTCATCACTAAACTCAATTTGATATTGCAAAATCCTAAATCGTTTATGTGGTTCTATCTTTTCATATATATGACTAATCGTAATTCCACCAAATATCTTTTTATATGCTCTTCCAATTGTTTTTGTGCAGACAGAAAAATTTGTTTTGCAATTTGCAATTTGCATTCGATAAATTCCTTTTCCTTCTGTAATTCTATTCTTTCTTCTTCTAAGCGATTGTATTTCTTAACATATTCTTTTATTGCTAGATTACTCAAGCATTTATTTAAAACTTCTATTTTTTCTGTGCTAAATTCTCCTTACATTCAAGAACTTTCTTGTACTTAGTGATAGTTTTGAGTGATATGATCTTCCCTTTGAACACATTATTTTTATACTTTTCATAAGTCTCTACCCAGTTAGCTGGATTTTTTTTTCAAATCATTCAAGAGCATTGAATATTTCTCTATATTTTATCGCTGTATATTCTATACGATTGAAGCAACTTTTTCGGTTTCTTTCATTTCAAATAAAATCTTCTTAATTTCACAATCATATTCATTTACCAATGATAGATAATCATCATAGGAAAACAGGTGTCTTTGTTCTAAAATTTCCAATCTCTCTTGATTATTTTTTTGTCCTCATAGAAATTATTCTTATTTTTTTCTAATTCTTCTAATATCGTCTTACCTGATTCAAACTTTATATTAAGTCTATCTATATCTCTTTGTTTTTTTCATCAATCTTTCTACTACATTCTTCTATTTTCATTTTTAAATCAGTTGTCTTTTTTTCATAAGCTTCTTTAACACATAACTCAGTCAGTTCAATGATTTCTACTCCTATACTCTCATTAACTTTCAATTTTATTTTTTCTTTCTTATCTTTTATTTCCTGAAGATGTTTTTCATTATCTTCCACCTCTCTTTTTATATTCTGCGATCTTATTATTACAATCTATAATATATTGTTGATTTTTATATATCATATTTGCTAACTTTTTCTCTTATATTACTGCACTCGTTCTCGTAATCCTCCTCCGCCTTCTTTTAGCATTTTTTTTATTGATATCCCACTGTTCTTTTGCTGATGATAATATTTCCCTGTTGAACGGATAAATCTAATTTATCAATCAATTCCTGCATATTTGAAAATGGACTCTTACATACCGGGCAAATATGTGTTTTTTCTTTGTAAATTTCCTTTTTTTGCTAATGTTAATAACTCGTCTAAATTATCAATATCTTCTTTTATTTTTCATAATAAATTTTTATTTCCTTTTCTTTTTTTTTCTGCAATCTGCTAATATATCCTTAAATTTCCTAATTCTCTCATAAAACTGTATTATCCAATCAAACTGCAATAATTTATCTTTCTCTAAAGACTGTACAAATTTTTCATAATCTCCCTCTGATGCCTTTAACAAATACTGTAGTTCCTTTTCGTAAACATATATTTTTTTCTCAACTTCGTCTTTTTTTTTCAATAATCTTATTCTGTTTATTTTCACTTAAAAATAGACTTTTCCTGTAATTCTAACTCCTGTATTTGTGCTGTCCACTCAATATAACTATCTGATAAAATTTCTAATTTTAAAGAATATGATTTTCGACTTTCCTCAAAAAGCTTCAATATTTTTGCGGATATTCTGTCGTTTCAAAATCACTATTTTGTATATCTATATTAGTTTGTGTATATTTTGTTTGTGTTTCTAAATATTTTTTGATATTCTACAAACCACTGTTCATCAAATATATTTGCTATGCTATCCCGATTTTTTTTAATCTTATTCATTTTTGAAAGTAGGATTTTCTTTTTTTCCAAAAATTCTTTTTTTTCTTTACACTTTATTATTATTGCTTCCCATCTTTTCTCTTATAAAAAGTTCCTCTTGATATTGTTCAATCTCCTTATACTCTTTAAAATAATTTTCCAAGAACTCACACTGAGCCCTTAAATAACTACAATCTGATACAAGTTTTTTAAAGGCTCTACTAATTTTTCTCCTGATAAAAGATTCTGAATATCTATTTTCCCATTTTTACAATATTGTAACGATTTCAACTTTCCAATTCAGGTATAACCATTTTGTTATATTCTGACACTGCCTTATTAAATTCTGCTACTTTTGATTCTATTTCCAGGCTGTTAATTCTGCCAATAATTTACGTAATCTATCATCGAAATCTTCGTTTGCATTACCAATCGTTTTATAAACACTATAAATAGTCTTAAAAGTTTCCGTTGACTATTATCTGATCCCAAAAATTACCCCATTCTCATACATTTGTGTTTGGCTTACTGGCATAGACAAAACTATCTATTTTGCTATGAGGTAAAATTTGTTTCTTATTCACCATATCCTTATACTCGCCGCTTGGCATACCTTTACCATAATCATTTGTAGAGTCACTTCTCTTTACTACCGTTCGCCGTCCTTGCTTTCCATCTGAAAATTCTACATTAATTCCTGCGCTTTCATCATTAGAAGCATATCTATTTTTCAAAACATTTCCAGCATATCTTGAAACATTACTTTGCAACTCCTTTTCCAGTAGATGGATTTCACCAGTAAAGAACCACTCAAATCCATCAAATAAAGAAGTTTTTCCAAATCCATTTTTTCCCATATATGCAAACAAAGTCTACTGGCTTATCATCAGGATTATTAAAATTTATTTCTCTTTTTCCTGAGAAAGCCCGGAAGTTTTCCAAAGTGATTTTACTAATTTTTTTCATTCATTGCCTCCCAAGCACATTCTTCGATATATTTTTCCAGTTCTTTTTCACAATTTTCATCATTAAAAGATGTTATAAAATCCATCCCATCAATAAAACAACACTGCTCACTATTCTCTTTTCAATTTTAAATCAAATAATTTTGAACTTATAATTTGCACTAAGTTCGTTTTATCATCCGGCATTTCTTTTTCGCAAAACAATCTTTCTAGAAGAATATTTATTTTTGTTCAATAGTATATACTAAGGACTCCCTCCACTTGCGGTTGGAAGAAAACAATATATACATTATAAATCTCTATTAATTCTTTTAACTCTTTTTGAACTACTTCTGATACATTACTTACCAGCTCTTTCCAGTCCATTTTTTAATGACTCTGCGTTAGTAAATTGACAACACACAATATGGATAAAATAATCTTCTGCTTTTTGTTTCAAATATATAATTTTACAATCCTCGTCTAAAATATTGTCTTGTAATCCATCTACATCCTCAATATAAATATAATCTCTCATTTTTCTAATTCTCCAATATATTCTGCAAACTTTTCCTGTAATTGCTGAATCTTCCCGTCTTGGAGCATACTAATTATTTCATCAATATGTATAATCGCTTTGGGACGAGGATCTTTAAAAATACTTGTTATATCCAAAGTACTACCTGGCATACGGGTAATATCCCCTAGAACATTTTTATATTCAGAATATGTACACTTTTTTGATTATCTCTTGGCTGTTGCTCTGATCCCCCATATAATAATGCAATCATCTTCTAATCTATGTGCTAATTCTTTTTGCGATTTTAACGCATAAACAAAATGATTTAATTTCAACTGTGCATGTGTACTTCTTCCCTAATCCTTCGCTACACACAAAATAAATTGGTATTTCTTTTGGTACTCTAACTCAGGGGCATTGCCAAATCTACATTTTCGTTCACTGCTTTCAAAAAAAACAGCTAATACTAATAAAAAACCTCTAAAATGATCACATTGATGATAATTTGTTCTATAATGACATTTTTCACAGAAATTGTAAAAAAATTCCATTAAGAGCCTCCGTCATATCTTGTCCTGTCACTTCATAAAGCAGCGAAGACACTTTCTCCATATCTTCTATCTCTAAATCTACTAATATCTCTTCTTGAAAATATTCAAGTTGATCCGAGAGATTTCCATTTATTTCATTTATTACGTTTGGAATATCATACTGATTTTTCGCAGCACATATTTCTAATAAAAAATCCGATGTTGTTCCTAACAAATTCCCCTCGTTCTGCATTACTCCCTGCAGCTCCTTTATGTATTCCAACCAAAACAAGTTCTGAATCCAAATCGCAAAAAATACCTGCACCCGAAAATCCTTCCATTTCTGAATTTCTATCCGATGTATTAACGTTACTAGAACAGATTTTATATTTCAATGTTGATATTTTATTATCAAAACCAGCATATTCAAAACTCATTGTATCTTTCGATAATTCATAGGATTGTTCCATGTGCCCTTCTTTTGGAAATCCTCTCATTAGCAACTTCTTATCTTGACAAATAGAACCTAATCCACTTTGAAATGTAGCAAATCTATAACTCGGAAAATCCTCATAAGTATAATCTAATACAATAATTCCAACATCTCCAAAGTCTCCTTCTTGATGATATGTTTTTGATATCGCAATCATGTTCTTTTCAACTGATAACTTCACTACATTTTCATGATGCCAAAACTCAACTTCTACATTTTCGTGATTTTTTATAACATGCGCTGCTGTGAATACATATATGTGATTCTGTTCACATGATTTCGGCTTCCATAATACTCCACTTCCTAAAACCCTCTGTCCTTCTTTTATCCTGACAGCATATTTATTTAAATCTTCAACATGATTTCCCATTACACTTTATTTTCTCTTCTCCTATGTATCTCATTACTATTTTATTAGTATCAATATATTTTTTCCTATCATCATTTGTAAAATACCCATTAGACCACCAGTCATAGTTAAGCAAAAATTCCGTATTTTCTTTTCTTCCAAAAAACGTCGAAGCGTAACCTTATCAACCCTCTTATTAGTTGAAATGATAAATCTCTCTGATTTTATTTGCTTTATTAATTCTCTCGATATATTCCTTGGGCTTCCATGATGAGGCAATTTCACTATTTCAAACTCATCGCAAGCATAATATTTATTTATGGCTCGTAGTATATTTTCAGATGTACTATCTCCTGAAAATAACAATTTTTTTATTTTCAAATTCCACACAAATTATAATTGATGCTCTATTTGTTTCTGACGTATCAGACTTATATTCATCTACAGCTTCATCAATATTACCTAAAAACGAATCTGATGCATGTTCTTGTATTTTATTCCTTTTTTCTATTTTTTCTGCTACATTTAAAACCTCTTTCTCTGTTGGAGCAATTACTTTAATCACTCCCTCACAAAAGTTATATTCCTTCCCCTCAAAAATCGGATACTCTATCGAGAGATTCCTTTTTCTTCAATTAAAGAAACTAAACCAGACACATTATTTGGAGAATGTTCTTGCATATTGGAATATACGCTTGTACCACTCCCATTTATCCAAACTTTATCAATAATTTTTTTTCATCTTGCAGATATCGAATACATCCTCTTATATGGTCATCATCTATATGTGAAAAAATCAACAAATCTATTCTTTCTTTATTTCCTGCTATTTTATCTATTAAATTTTTGAAACCTGCTGCAAAATGTCGAAGGTCCCGCATCTATCACAATATTTTACACTTTTCTCTGCAACACAACGAAGCCAAATACAATCTCCTTGGCAAGCTTTTTGTACTTCTATTTCAACCATTTCAGCAACTCCTTTATCTCACATTTTTGCATATTTAACAGATCTTCTTCTAAACAGGTTCATACTGTAATCTTTTTCACAAAATGCTTCTATAATTATTCATATTACAGGAAAGGGTCGCCGTTGTAATACTGGCAACCCTTTCCACTATTTATGCTCTATTAGTTATATCATACTCCTTTTTGAGCAGCGAGTTTCTGAATCTCTTCAACTGTAAATCCTGTATGTTTTGCAATCTTTTCATAAGATAACTCACCATCTGCAAGCAAACTGCAAGCAATTTCTTTTCTTTCTTCTAATTTAGCCTCATCCCGCATATCTTCCATCGCCTTACACATAGCTGCCACTCCTTTCTCATCTTCCTTTGAAATATCTTACACGTTCAGCCAATGTTCTATACTTTATATCCTTCGCATTTGTACAGGAAAAATCATGCATCAGGGGTCCCTATGGGCGATTCATCCCGGTATTCGCCATTCACATATAAAATATGTGCCTCATCGCCAAAGTTCTCACCAGTTTCTTTGATTACCCGGTCAATATGATAAATCGGTTTTCCCTTTCCCAGCACATCATGCTCTGTAATAAAGATTACATAAGTTTCCACCAGATTTTCCAGCTTTTCTCCCGGCTCAGTCACATTAGCATCGATCAAACTGCTGTGATATCTGGCTCTCTTTGCTCCCGCACCGCGATCTGCTCTCTGGATTTCTACATTATATCTTTTTCCGGCATGATCCGTCGCATAAATATCAAAAATAATTGATCTGCCCTGCAGATTTTTAAGCTGATGCTGGATTGCTACCTTTTCCACCTTCAAATCATCTCTGCCAAGCACAATCTGCAGTACCAGCTCCGTACACTCTATATTTTCCTCAAAACATTTTGACATAAAGTCATCATCCATCAGACGAAATCCACGGATTCTCTGCAGATCTTCCGGTCTGAACTTTTCTTCCCAATCCTTACTCATCTCTCTGCTTCCTTTCTCTGCCTGTTTTTATCAGAAGCATATACTTTCCCTATCATACTTAAATTTTATCACAGGCACACTTCTGTTGCAAGGTTCGCTCTGCCTCATTTTATGTTTAGATTTTATATTTTTAACCCGACGGTTCCCATATTTCTTTCCTGATATCAATTTCTAATTTTCCCACTTATCCAGCCTCTGCACCATCACGATCCCCGACCGGAACTGAAGCTCGATCTTATTCTGATTAATAACCTTAACCGTCTGGATCAGCCTCCACACCAGATCATTATCAAATTCCCTGCTCAGTACCCCTGCTTTCCTTATATAATCGTCCACCTCTCCAGCTCTCTGATCATAGGCTTCTGCCAGACGTTGTTCCTTCCTGGACTGTTCTTTTCTCTTTCTCAACTCCTTCAGATGCGCCGTAACTCTCCGGTATTCCCGATCAAAATCTTCCTCTCCGCAGTTTCCTTTGGCACTTTCCTCAATCAGCGACATCAGATGCTTCTCCAGTTCCTGAATCTCTGTATTGTATTCTATCGGTTTTGCTTTGTTTCCATAGCTTCCGATAATCCGGATCACGTTTTCACGGAATGCCTGCACAAATTCGCCCTGATCCTCTACCACCTTGCCAATTGCCATCATGATGGCTTCATGAAGGATTTCCTCTTTTAATGTCGGGGAATTTTTACACCGCTCGGAACCATGTTTCAACCGGTTATCACATCTCCACACAGCGCTTTTCTTTCCATATTTAGACCACACCTGCCTCCGGTAGGGCTGTCCGCATTCTGCGCAGATCATCAGACCCGACAGCGCATACTTGCCGCTGTACTTACTCTTCTCCTCTCCCCTCTTTTTCTTGATGGCTGCCCGGTAAATATTTCCTCGTCTGGCTTTCTCCTCCTGTACCCGGTAAAATAATTCTTTTGGTATGATGGCTTCATGGTCATCCTCTATATAATACTGTGGAACAATCCCCTTATTGACTACCTTCTTCTTCGTCAGAAAATCTACGGTATAGGTCTTCTGCAGGAGGGCATCCCCCATGTATTTCTCATTGGTCAGCATCTTATCAATCACGGTTGCCTGCCATACGGTATTGCCGGTCACTGTCCTGATCCCTCTGATTCCAGGATTCTTTTAATCCTATAGCTGCTGTTCCCCTCCAGAAAAAAGCCTGTATATTCTCCGCACCAGTTCCGCCTCTTCCGGTACTACCACCAGATTTCCGTCCTTATCCTTCGTATATCCAAGGAACTTATTGTGGTTGACAATAACCTGTCCTGCTTCAAACCGTCTCACAATTCCCCAGTGACAGTTTTCGCTGATATTCCGGCTTTCCTCCCGTGCCTGGCTGCTCAGGATCGTAATCAGCAGTTCCCCGCTTCCCTCCAGAGTGTTAATCCCCTCTTTTTCAAAAAATACAGCAATGTTCTTTTCTTTTAGCTTCCGGATATTTGTCAGGGAGTCTACGGTATTTCTGGCAAAACGGCTGATGGATTTTGTAATGACCATGTCAATCTTTCCTGCCATGCAGTCATCGATCATGGACTGGAAATCCGCTCTTTTTCTGGTACTTGTCGCGCTCTTTCCGTCATCTGCATAAATCCCTGCCAGTTTCCAGTTCGGATTGCTTTTGATTTTCTCTGTATAATATTGTACCTGAGCTTCATAACTGGATTCCTGCTGTTCCATCAGGGTGCTGACACGGCAGTAGGCTGCCACCCGAAGGGTTCGCATTTGCGGCCGGATGCTCCGGTCATACGCCGGTTTTGCCGGTATGATCGATATGTTCTTTTTTATACTTGCCTCCATCACTGCTTCCCGCCTCCATCTTCTTTTATCTGGATTACGACTCCATTCTTCATATGTACATCCATGGTTCCATTCTTAAAAACCATGATTTTCTCCACTGTCTTTTGAAAGCATTTTTCATTAAAACATTCTTGTTTTCCACCTCTGCACAGGATTTCTTCCATCTTCCTTCCATAATAAGCGCGGCTTTCTCTATCTCTGCAGATTGATACTGTTCCATTGCCCTCTCGTAAAGCAATGTTTTGATCTCTTCTGCCGAAAACTCTTCCATCTGCAGAAGTTCTTCAATCTGTCTTGTCAGTTTCCTGTATTTGGGTGTTTCCACTGCTGCGCTCTCTTTCTGAACCTCCTGTGCCAGTTCCGGATGCTCCACCACCAGATTCATGGCTGTTAGTGCTGCATTTTTTATCTGCTCCTCTGACAGAATCCGGTTTCCGCAGGATACCTTCCTCCCATTCTGATACTTGGAGCATTTCCAACACCATTTATCTTCTCCGGGCTTTTGCCGCTTCTTCGCATATTTTCGATATTCTAATCCACACGTTCCGCAAAAGATCTTTCCATTCAAAATACCTTTGCCTGCATGACTGTTTGGATGATACCTGCGTCCCAGCTGGCTGGTTCTATTTTCCCGTCTCTCCTGTACCTGCAGAAACAACTCCTTTGAAATAATTGGCGGATAATATTCATCCCCGCAATATCTCGGGTTCTTCAGCAAATTTCCGATAGAAGCATGACTCCATGAAGGGTGTCCGTTTGCATTCAGCACTCCCAGCTCTGTCATCCACTTTGCAATTCCATAAGTGGTAGATCCTTCCAAATAATCCCGAAAAATACGTTGTACCAACTCTGCCTCTTCCGGGACAACCTCTGCCCTGCCATTTTGAATTCGATATCCGATTGGAAAACGCTTTTGCCGTTTAATTCCTGCCATCTTCCAATCCCCCTTCCTCCAATGACTCTTCCAGCTCCAATCCATTTTTCAGGCAGAACCGGATTTTCTGCCCCGGATATACCGTTGCATGGTCAATGATCATCAAAAATGCTTCTTCTTCATAATTTTCCATTCTGGTTGGGCGGCTCCGAAATACAGTCAGCAGATATTCTGTTTGCATGATCTCCTGTTCAAAGAACTGATCCGCCTCTAAAAGCTGCCGCCTATGGATTAGCGTTTCCAATTCTGAATCCAGCTGGTTCCGCCTTTCTATAAAAACAGCAGAGCCAATATTGCCGTCCACCAGGACCTGCCGCAACATGTAGCTCTGCTTTCTCAATTCCTCTATTTGATAATTTAACTTCCGAATCTCCCTTTCCTGCTTTGGATCTCTTGGGACTGCTTTAAGCCCAGCCAGTAAAGGCATCAATATTTCCTCATAATTTCCTGCCATCCGGTTCCACATCTTGGTAAACAAACGTTCAATATTTTCTTCTCGGATTGCCTTTTGACCACAGGTTTTCCTATCCTGAATATGTTTATGGCAGCACCACTGGACTTTTTCATAAGATTTTCCTATGTATAGTTTTTGCCTGCGGAATATGCTGCCGCACACCCCACACCGAATCCGGCTGCTAAATGCATAACGGTTCTGATATACCTCTGAGTCCTTGACACACTGCTGTTCCTTTCGATATGTACAGAGCTTACGAACTGCTTCCGCTTCTTCTCTGCTGATAATAGGTTCATGGTTATCCCTGATCAGATATTGAGGAAGTTCTCCATGGTTCCGTTTCGTTCTAAATGGTATACCTTCTGTAGTACAAGTCTTCTGTAAAAGCAGATCCCCTTCGTAAACCGGATTTTTAAGAATTTCTTTGACGGTTCCCTCCTGCCATCCATTTGACTTCCGGCTAGTAGGGATTCCCTCCTTCTGTAAGCTCTGAGCAATTGTATAGGAACCCATTCCCCCAGATATGCTTCAAAAATCCTCCGTACTACTGCCGCTTCCTTCGGTTCAATGATCAGATTTCCATCTGGATCTTTACAATATCCATACGCAGGATCACTGATAATAAAGGTACCATTTTGAAATCTCCGTACCACAGACCATCTGACATTTGCAGAAATATTCTCTGATTCCCCTTGCGCAATGGAACTTAAGATAGTAAGAAGCTGTTCACTTTTTTCAGAAAGGGTATCAACCCGTTCCTTCTCAAAATATATTCCTATTCCAAGAGCCTTTAATTCACGAATCGCCTGAATACTGTCTACCGTATTTCTTGCAAATCGTGTGACTGATTTTGTGATAATATAATCATGCTGTCCCCGCCGGCAGTCCTGCATCATCTTCTGAAATTCATCCCGACCATTCAACTTTGTTCCGCTCCTGTCCTCATCCGCATAGATACCTGAAAAAATCCAGTTGTTTCGCTCTCCAATGAGCCGACTGTAGTATGCCACTTGAGCTTCCAGCGAATGCTTCTGATCTTCAGAATCTGTGCTGATCCTGCAATATGCACAAACTCGTTTTTCCTGTGTTTGTTCAAGGGGCTGTGTGGTACGGACCGGATCAATCCGTGTGACTTTCTTTTCCTTTTTTACCATCGCTTTCCTTTTCCTCCATCTTCAGATATACCCTCTTTAAAATTACCTCTCCTATTAGCACCACACAATACCACAATTTCTGCTGGATATCTAGTGCTTTCAGCATATACTTTGGAAAGTTCCGGTTTAAATGTTAGACGGTTTAAAGCATCAATTTTTTCATATTCCTCCGGCAATAAAAAACCATTTTTCAACATCAGGTCCAATAGCTTCACAGCCAGCTTATAACTTAATTCCCTGCTCTCTTTTTTCTCCAAACTAAACCCCTCCTAATTTTTTCTCAATGCTGGGTGGAGGAATCATCTGCTTTTGCTGCTTCCATATACCGTCAAAATATTATCTTAACCAGATCTCCATCCCGTATTCCGCCCATGTCACTGCCTGATCCTCTTCCCCAAAGTATTGGTCTGCCGCTTTTTTATCTACCTCCAGCACCTTTGTCGCTTTCTCTCCTGCCGATAACAATGCTGTCAGATGCTGCTCTATCTCCCGACGCAGTTCCTCATCCTTACAAGAACTGATTTTTCCACTTGCTGCACGCAGCACCATTCTATCCCTCATATCCGTCACAGACATCCACTCCATCTCTGTCCCATACTTTCTGAACAATGCCGCCAGATTTTCCGGCTCCAGAGACACTACTTTTTCCAGGGTTTTTCTTGCTTTCGCATCAAAAAGATAGGCGTACCCAATACTGCCTGATTCTAAAATTTCATGGATTTTCTTTTCTTCCCCTTTGTTCATCCCTTTTGTGCCTCCCGTCACTTTCTATTACATATGCAGAAACTGCTCATATTCCACCTGTTCCCTGCCAAACTCCTCTTCAATCCCACTATCATCAAACAGCCCTAAGCTGACCGCCATTGCATATTCCACATCTTTCATCCTACCAGCTTCCAAATGCCCTATGTATTCGCCCAACCTGCTTTTATCCAGCACCCGGATCTGTTCCAGCAGCACCATTGACGTTCTTCCAATTCCAGCTTCCCCTGCATACACCGTCACATGGATCGGAAGATTATGTTTCCCCGTCTTGGCCGTCATCGGTGCAATAATGACCGTACTACTAAAATAATTTCCTTTATCATTTTGTAAGATCATCACAGGCCGTACCCCCCGCCCTGTTCGCTTCCAACTGTCAGCTGCAGATCTGCCCAGTAAACATCACCCCTCTTGATCATCCTTTCTCCTTCCTGCACAGCCTTTGAAACGGCGGCGGCTAAAACCGCCGCCATTATCTATATCAACTGCCGTGCCTGTTCTTCATCAACAGTTTCCTCAATATCCCTATTTGACACTACATCCCGGATCGGACGCTCTGCGCCCTTGGGCGGCAGTCATAAACCAGCCATGGCTTCTGGCTGTCATGGGTTTTATGCCCCTCCGAGGTTCTCCCCGAGCCGCCCTCATTGCGTGTTCCCGCACCCGCGTGCAGGGCTGTGACTGGACGGAAGTATCATAATAGGCTGTTCAGGGTCATTGCAAACAGCCCGCCACAGGCTGACCGGGGATGGATTGTTTCCGCTCTGCATCTTTGATGTCATCTTGTTTAACAGGCATCTTTCCTGCCTGCAGATGGTCGCCGCGCCTCCTCCGCCATGCTTTCCCTTCCGGGCTGAACAGCTAACGTATTTATGCTGCCGGTTATGGACTTGTCAATGTTCGCTCTCCCGCCGCATGTCCTGCTTACACGCCGGAAAATATCTGGAGTTTTTTCCTCCTACTTATATCCACGTTGGGAAAGCCTTCTGACAACCCTAAAATGACAAATTCTGTAAAATTTTTCTCAGTTTCTGCAAAATCCTCCCCCTCTGCTTATTTATGGCATTCTGTGAAACACAAAGCTCCCCTGCCAGCTCCCTCTCACTGCGTCCGAAAAAACAGCTGGATAATCAGGTATTGTTCCCGTTTTTCCAGCTGTCTGATCGCTCTGTGCAATTTTTTCATATTGAAGTCTGCTACATATTTCCGCCTCAATATCCTGTTCCCCTCTGTCCGGGAACAGCCCCGCTTCCATCATCCTGTCAAGGGAATCCTCCCTTCCGGGCAGAATGCTTACTCTTCCTGTTTTTCGGTCAAAGTACCGCCTGTTCTGCTTTCAGATCGTATTCCTGATACTGCATCTTCCTTTCTGTTTCCTTCAAAACTGAAATGATTTCTTCACTGGCCTCCGGATACATCTTCCGAAAATCGGCAGCCTGCCTGCTTTCGCCATAGAGTTCCTCCATGTCTTTAAAACAGAACAGGCACGCCAAATGATTTTCATTCGTATATTTCCTCCATTATTTTATGGATTCTAAATTGATACACGGTCCTCCTCATTCCGTCTCTTCTTCCAATAAAAACCCTTCACTTATTAGCCGTTAAAGAAAGGAAAGTGCCAAAAATACAAATAATTTTGTTTACATTATTTCTAATATTCTCTTTTTTGATCTCACCACTGCCGGATAATAATAGCTTTTTACACAACGAGAACCACTTATGTCAAAATTACAACTTCTATTTATCAGAACTGTACACTGCTGAACGTACCATAAAAAAACCAGGCAAAGAAACCTTTAAAACAAGATTTCTTACCTGGTTTACATTTTTGTCAGAATAAAGCTATCTTTAAATCATCCTAAATAGTAGCTTTTATAATACCAGACGCACCTAGGAATATAATCTCTGAGGTATACATAATAATCGCCTAAGTGCTTACCGCCTTTCGTTACACTTACCTGAACCAAACTATCTCCTGCATAAATTTTAAAAGATTTTTGACCATCATCTCCGGAACCTGAATCTCCAGGGCGATAGTTTGTAAGGTGTTATATAATATGGTGTCGAATCGGTAACGATATCATGATACAGCGTATCATTACTGAGCACTGTATATAATGTTGAGAAAAGAATATCTTCTTTTTCTGAAAGAGTCGGAAAATATAAATTTTTCAACAAAACATCCGTTCCCGGAACAAATATATCCACCGCATTATAGATAAGCTGCTTTAACGTAACATCTTCGCCATTGCGCTCCATATCTGCGTATTTCATTAAATATGAAAGTACGGAACCTACCGTGCCAAAAAAACTTGACGCAAACTCTGCAAGTTTACCTCCCTCCATTCAGTGCCTTAATCCTCTCAGCAGTATATTTTTTCATAATGTTCTACTTTTTTAAAGTATATTTTTCCTCTGGACTCTGAGTTGGAAAAGGGAAAATAAAGCGACCTTTATCATCTCCAAAATTCTCATAGCAGTACTGATATTCATCCTTACGCCTAATTTCCTGAAGATCAAATTTGATGGAATTAACCGTATCCTTCGCCTTTTCTTCTTCTTTAAGCCGATAATTGATACATTCTAGTGCGATCTCAATATTACGATCTTTTTCGCTAAGAACAGCATTATCCATTTTAAAGAGAGAAGTCGATTCAGGTTCTGAACTTCTTCCGGATCAAATGGCGCCATTTTTCATAATTTTTGGATACGATCAAATTATCTATTTCAATAGTACTTCCATTGACCGTGTACTTTACTGTAGAAATTTGATCAAACATCCAATTAGACGGAAGTAAATATCCTAAATTTCCGCTATAACCAGTTGACATATCCGACACAAAGCTGCTTATAGCATAGCCTTTATCGCTTACCTGTATACATTATACATTTCTTTAATCCCATAAACACCAACTTTGTAATTTTTAGGATTACGTCCCGTATCAGAAAACAATTTAAAAACAGCTTCAAAATAAGGAAGAATGCTATTTTTAATATCTGTTTCCAGCGCATCAAAATCGACGCAAAAATAAATGGTAGTCCTTGAAGGAAATCCTAATTTGGGCATTTGAAATTGCAGTAGCAGCATCTGTGCGTCCTTTAGCAGATGTAAAATAGCCACTAGGTTACCTTCTGTCTGGTAAATCGGAAAAAATATCCATTCCGGTTTCTGTAATAATTTCAATTTCTTCGCGCTTTAAACGTTTCCAAAGACCGCCACCGATATATCTGCCAATAACTTTACGTCCATCTGCTGCTAATGCGCTGGCAATTTCTTTTGTTAATGGATGTGCACGATCACATCCTGTTCCCTTTCTATTAGGATTTCCTGAACTGGTCAAAAGGGAAGCCCACGTGTCTTTCCCGGCAATTCCATCAGCAATAAGTCCTACAAATTCCTGAAATTCTTTAACAGCTCTTTCAGCACCAGCTCCAAAAAACACCGTCAAGTTGATTTGGATTAAATTTATTACAACAAAGGGCATATTGTAAAATGAGAACAACTGATTTAGATGCAGCCCCACCACGCTTAATAGTAGGACATTTTGACATCGTCCCGCTGCCAAAAACACCATCTACTGTTTCTCCAATTTCATGCTGCAGCGCTCGTATAAGTCCCTTATTTGTAAATTTTCCATAAATCCCATTACATGGAATAAGGTCCATGTAATTACTGTAAGAACGATTTAATGCCTGCTGAATCGTTCGGATTTGATGATCACCTTTTTCTTCATCAAGTCGAAAATTCTCGGTATTAAGAATCGCTTTTAAAAGTTTAGGTGTGATATTTCCTGTAGTAGATATAAACCTGCATCTGTTTCAAATTCCTTACTTTTTCAATCATACCACTACCATAAATCCCGTCGAATCCTTTGGGATTATAGCCCTTGCAATATAAACCGCCCTGTGCGATATACACTTTATTACGATTCGTCTGCACACTGGTGTCCAACGATGGCGAAATCGTTCCAATGGCAGCTAAAGACCCCGATCCAAGAACACCATCAACCTTTACACCAGCTTCAATCTGAAGCCCTCTGATCAACGCTTTAATCGTTGAATTTCCAGTGAGACCATCCTCTGTGACAGCCGGGAAATCCGGGTGATTCCCATAGGTCAAATTTAACCATTTTTGCACTTCTAAAACTTTCAAATCCATTTTTATTTCTCCTTCTTATTTATTTTAGCTGCGCAGCTATAAATAAATAAGAACTTATGTAAAAAATTGTAAACATAAAAAAATTAAAAAAACAGAGAAATGATTTTGAATCATTTCTCTGTTAAAAAATTTTCCCATTAGGTTAATCAACCAATATATGTTATTTCTCCAGATTGAATATCCTGACATTTAAGCTGACTATCCGAATCCAAATAATAAATATGATCATTTAATATATCAAAATGTTCATAATCTTCAGATTTAGAGAAAAGAATTTCAAAATCTTCTGTTTGAAAAAGAAATCCTACCAACATAAGCCTTTTCATCCTTTTTCATAAAATCCATATAAGTAATCATCATCAAATGTGATAAAATCAAAATGTTCTTCATTCCGATTCCACAGAATCTTTTCTCTCGTTTACCATCAAGTGACATAAGATGAATCCTATCATGTTGATGCTCATCAAAAAATACAAGTCCCCAATTAGTCGCTATGCATTTATCATAACATTTTCCATATTCAATAATTTCTCCTCTTCTTTCGGAAAAATTAAACCGATAGGCTCTCATAAATCGTATATCTGTATTGCCAGACATTGAAGCATGGACAGAAAAGAAATTTGTACCATTCCAATATTTCCGACTAAAACAGGTATCAATGAGGTCTACACTAAAAGATAAATCCCAATAAGGGTCGTTTTTTACACTTTCTGGATAGGAAATCTTATATCGGTATCTGCTGTTATATTCTGATAATTCGTAGTTTCATCAAACGGTACCAATTCCAGTATTTCTCCATTTTCGTCCAAAAGAGCCTCCTGCACACCCTGATTCCGCAAAAAATAGATATGATTTTCGCCATTCCATTGTTCAAATGTAATTTTATATATTGCCTCCTCACTGTCACAGAGCGTCGAAATTTCATGTGTATTCAAATTAAGTCGCTTTTACTAGATTATCACAGCTGTAATACAAATCTCCATTAAATTCATCTCCCATTCCGATACATCCAACATCAATCAATTCCCACCCTTTCGTATCATCTTTTGAGCATAGAGTCCATCCGGGGTAGCAGCATATGTTGTTTCATTAAAATGTTTTACATAAGAATTAAAGGGATTATTGATAATATATTCATATTCAGGCGCCTCAAAATATCATCTGGCAAAAATGATATCTTCTTCTGCATTATCTACAGATACTGTAGATTCAACTGCATTTGGCATCGAACAACTAGTTAATAATCCTGCGATCAGTATAAAAAAAAATGTCAACCATTCATTTTTCATATTTTTTATCATCCCTTTCACTTCACTCATGGCACAAATAAGTTCTGAAAATGTCGTGCCCACCTCTTCTTTATTTTATAATTCTTGTATATAATAGTAATATATCACCAAACGCAAAATCCTGAAATACTCTTTTCTTTTTTTCCCATCATATCTGATCTCATAACTTTTATAAATCTCAAGAAATATTCCTTTAAACTTCCATATCACATGTTTCAATATTTACCTTTTTCTACTTCCTCACGAATTTTTTTATATATTTTTCCCTTTCTATAATTCAAAGTTGATCTTGAAATATTTAATTCCTCTGCTATTCTTTTTTCACTCAATCCTTCCCAGAATATCTTTTGCAACACAATCTTTTCCCCATATATCTAAACGATGTATTGCCACATATAATTTTTCTAAATCAATCTCCTTTTCAATAATACTCCATACTGTATCATCTGTCGAAAATCTCTATTCCTTTTTCCCAAAGAGACTCTAGCGAAATTTCTCTAACTAATTTATTTTTTCCTCCTTTTTGCTTTATTCCTCCCCATTTTAAATCAAACATGAAATATTTCTCTTTTTTTTTCCATAATAATATTCTCTATACACTTTATAATCCACTTCCATTAATTCACCATTAATTCTAATATAAAACTTCTTCATTATATCCCCCCTATATGTCTACAAATATTTAAAGTTATAGTAAGGATTTTTCTTATCATCTGTCGTTATATTTTCTGACGATTTTGTATCTTTCTCTCTAAAATAATAAAAATCATTTCTGTCCAGTTCTTAGTCTTTCAAAAATGATTTTCTATTTTGTAGTACTGACGAAATCACTATCAACAAAAGTGTCTCCATATAAACATTTAACACTTGTTGTTCGCAAAATTCAAATAGCACTACCCCAATTCCAATATTAAGCATTAAATATAATCTCAATCTCTTTTTTACAGTATATTTCCAAATCACTATTCTCATTTTCCTTAATATTTCCAATAAAAATCAAACCAAGCAAAAAAAAAGAATTACATAATTGTAGCCCTCTCGGCATAATAATAATCCTTGCTAATATATAATTATCAGAAAAAGTCGTACAGGAAAATGGTAAACATACACTAAATTTTCTGAAATGGAATCCTCCAGCATAGGAACGTATGGGGAAAAAATATTATAAAAAAATACACAGTTCTATCAACGAACATGTCAATGCTGCTATAATAGTACAGCATAATACCCATAAAAATATTTCAATAAGAATCTGAAATCCATATTCATATATGGGCCTGTCCTCTTCTTGAACAAGCCCTTTTTGATTAGATAGTCTGTTAAAAAAGCAAATACTCTTTTCATATTTTAGAATTTTCTAAATTTTTTTTTGCTTTTTCTGGAGCATCAATTTCGTGATAAACAGCAACGCACTTCCTATTTATCCCAATCTTCACACCCTTTTCTGCAACCGTCTTTAAAGTTTTTGCAAAAAGATTCTTTTTCATTTTTGTACCTCCTAATAAATTCAAGATACCTATAAAATAGCATTTTTATCCAAATATTTCTCCATCTGTCAAAAAAACAACCCATTTACTGTCAAAAATGCCTACACATAGTCTATACAAGTCATAAATGCAACTGCCCTAAATATATTTCCTCTAATTTCCACCACCAATTCTCCATCATATTTTTCAACTGTTTTTCGTATAGATTTCAAACCATATCCATGATGTTCTTTATTTTCCTTTATTGAAATAATATTTCCATGTATATTTTTTTCTTGATAATACCATCAAAAGAATTTTCCACAACTATAACCAAGCCATTTTTTTCTTAATCCAATAGAAACATTTATCCATCTATCCGTAACTTTTTCACTAGCTTCTATTGCATTATCTAACATATTTCCTAATACAACACACAAATCTTCATCTAAAATAGGTAGTTTCTGCATTGCAAATCCATCTATTTTAACCACTATATTTTTCTGAATTGCTTTCGCATACTTAAACCGAAGGATTGTATCGATAATATCATTACCTATCTTTTCTAGTTCTGCTTTATCTACCATATTCCCATGTTCTAATATCCCATCAATCATACGAATTGCATCTTGTACATTTTGCTTTTCCATACTACTTCTAATACCTAATAACTTATTTTTTTAAATCATGCTGTTCTCTTTGAAATAAAGCCGTTGAATTCATTTGATCTTGTGTACAGTTTCTCAATAATTTTAATTGCTGCTCATATATCATATTTTCCTTTTCTAATTTCAAGCTATAAATTGATTTCTTATATATTTCAAAAATTGACACATTCATCAACAATAATAATGTATAAAAACTAATAATCCAGATTTGATTCTTGCCATTATATAATTCATAAAATATAAAAAGCCATACAAATACTTTCTATTGATATTAGAAATAAAATTACCCATAATTTTCTATCTATCCCTTCCGCCTCTTTATGTAATTTTTTAAAATCACATAAAATAGTAAAACCAACAATAATACCTTTGATAATATCGTACCAATCAGCATTTCTCTATCTTCTTCAAAATTATATATATTTAAAATAAAATATACAAAAAACTCCGACAATATCCAGATTGATATAAACAAGGAAGTAAATAATAATTTCCTTTGAAACGTCCCCTTATATCCTATAATAATAATTCCCAAAATAACAAAAAAAACTTATTATTCCTTTTTGAATAGAAACATTTCCCTTTTCTGTCTCCATAACTATTTGTATTAAAAATAAAGAGTCCCCAGATTATTCTCGTAAAAAATCTTTTTTGACTCTTTCTTTTCAAATGAATTATTTACAAATTTATTTACTATCCAAACGGAACAAAGTGGCATAAGTAAATTAGAAATACTATCAATTATCCCGTTCACTTATATCCTCCCTAAACATTTAACATATTGCTTTCTAACATTATCTTTTCTATCATCACTAATTGGTAATACTAATTCATTAATCAATCTAGCCTTTTTCCCACTAATTACTCTAATGTATGATAAATTTACCAAATATGACTTATGTATCCTCAAAAACAAAGAGGGACTATTGCTTAGTTTAATTTCCACATTATCCAATTTTCCATTAAATATTTCCATTTTGTTATCTTTCAAATGTATATTGATTTTTCTTCCACTGCTTTCAAAATATACAATATCCTTAATCGGAATTCTTATCCAATAATTTTTTATATTTACAATCAAAAAAATACTGTTTTCGATCAAGTCTATTTAATGCTCGTTTTAAAGTCAACATAAATTTCTCATTACTAATTGGCTTTCTAATAAATTCAAATGCCTCAACTTCAAAAAACAGATTCAATATATTCAATATACTCTGATATATACACAATAATCGAATCCAACTCCATTTTACGTATATATTTTCCTACAGCTAAACCATCTAATCCTCCCATTTGAATATCTAGATAGATAATATCATATTCCGGGCGATTTCTTGAACTGCCATTCCCTGGTGATGGTGTTCGTTGTTCCGTTTTTGAGATACCACCGTTCCATTCGGATTGTGATTCCGGTCAGATATGTCGGATTCCTTATAATGAATTCATACTATTTGCAGCGTAAATTCATTACGAAGAGATCACCATTTATGACCAAGTATTACGGAACTGCGATCATACCTGCTCGTGTCAGAAGTCCGTTCTCCAAAGATAAACCGAATGCAGAGAGGAACCGTTGGAAATATTTCTATCTACGTGGATCACAGCAGCCCTGCGCAATGAGCAGTTCTTTTTTTCACTTGCGGAATTAAATCAGGCTATCAGAAAAAAACTTTTGACTTTTAACCAAAAACTCTTTCCAAAAAAAAGGAAGGTAGCCGGTTGGAGCTATTCCTTGAAAATGAAAAGCCTTTGCTATCCCCATTACCTGCTACCCGTTTTGAACTAAGCGACTGGAGAACCGCCACAGTTCAGTTCAATTATCACATATCTGTTTGACGGAATGCTATATTCAGTTCCTTATGAATATCATCAAACGCAAAAAGTTGATGTGCGGGTAACCGACAAAGTTATTGAGATTTTTTACAACCACAACCGGATTGCATCCCACCGCCGTCTTTATGGCCGCAAAGGGACAATACAGTACAGTTACAGAGCATATGCCGGAGGATCACCAGCAGTATCTGGAATGGAATGGTGACCGTTTCCGCAAATGGGCAGAGCAGATTGGAACCAATACTTGCAAGGTTGTTAATGCGATTCTTACCTCCCAAAGGGTTGAGCAACAATCCTACCGTAGTTGCATGGGGCTGTTAAAACTGGCCGACAAGTATTCTGTCGATCGGCTGGAAGCTGCCTGCCGTAAAAACACTTTCCTTACAGCCACCCAAGCTATAAGAGCATTAAAAACATCTTGGCATCCGGGCAGGAACAGCATCGATGACAAAGCTCAGGCTCCCAATGCTCTGCATCAACTCAGAACAAACACGCCATTACTCACGGGGTGCGGATTACTACAGGAGGTAAGGAACCATGACTAACAGAAAGCACTATAGATAAACTCATCGAAATGCGACTGACATCCATGTCGGATGCATTCCTGAGCCAGCTGGGATGCCCGAAGATGAAGGACATTCCTTTGAGGATCGTTTTGGAATGCTGGTAGATATCGAATACAGCAACCGTAAGAGTAACAGCCTGAAACGGCTGATCCGTAATGCCGGATTCGACCAGCCAGATGCATACATCGGGGATATCAACTATACCTCTGGGCGGAAACTCAACTTACAAAAGGTCCAGAGCAAATATGCCAACCGATTCTACTGATCATCGATGAATGGCTTGCTGTTGAAGCCAACCGCATCAGAACAGCACGATATACTGGAACTCCTCCACATAGGAGACGCAAGAAGTCGTCAACCATCTTTTGTTCTCAGTATGATTGCAATGGCTGGTACGATCAACTGGGAGGCGATGACAGTCCGCTCGCGGAAGCGATCCTGGATCGTATCAAGCATGATGCGTACAAGATTAACATCATCCCAACGGACCCGACGAATTACAGATCCATGCGTGAAGCATATGGGTTGGAATCCGGCATTAAGTGAAAGTAAACTTGCATGTAACAAAAATGTGGTATCCCTGTTCCGGACTCACGTATCATAACACCGATTGTGCCGGTATCCGTTCCTTCGGAACAGGGGTACATTTGAACCGTAATATTCAAATAATATCATATTTTTCCTTGAGAAATTGCTTCCGCAAGCTTTTCTCCACTTATAATATACATCTATCTCCATTTCTACGCCATGTTTTTCATACGTACTTTCTATCAATTCTTCTATTTGAAATGTTGCGCCTTCATCATTATCACAAATTGCCACTAAAATCAATGTTCTATCCCCTTTTTCATATGTCAAAATTCATTACATACTAATCTGCGTCTTTCTGATCCGGGGATATATTCTAACAAATCATTAATTTCGCAGTTTAAAGCATAACATAACCTTTGCCAGCACATCAATGTCTAATCGACTAATTGTGTTATTGCAGTATCCATTTATTTGTGTCCTCTGCATTTCAGCTCTGTGACATAACTTATTTTTGCTTAACCCTGACTTTTCTAATAAATCAGCTAAATGAATCTCAATTCTTCCATATTGCCATATTCATTACCATGCCCCTTTATATAGTATTAGGTTTTCATGGTTAGTTTATAATCTCTTTCTCATTTATATCAGATGTGATATATCTACTCAGACTTCTTGCAGCAATATGTAACCT
>VOFC01006982.1_pt1 | contig 24071 bp, 38 predicted proteins | sample 5384161 | NCBI WGS metagenome assembly VOFC01 (sample SAMN12384722, study PRJNA508395) | human gut metagenome | isolation source: healthy gut B | host: Homo sapiens | reverse complement strand
AGCAAGAGCTACTTCTTTTGCAACTCTTCGCGTGAAAGATCTTTAGCGACCATCAATTTGGCACGGACTTTACCTTTGATTTGAACGACGATTTCGATTTCGTCTTCAACCAATTTGCTTTCGTCCCATGTTGGCCAAGCTACATAAGAGATAGACTCACCTGTTTCTGCGACTGTTTGCCAAAGTTCTTCTGCCAAGTGAGGCGCAAATGGTGCAATCAATTGGATAAAGCCTTTGGCGTAATCCACATAGAGTTTGTCTTCCTTGTTAGCTGCATTGACAAAGACCATGAGTTGGGCAATGGCTGTATTGAATTTCATAGACTCGACTTGCTCAGTAACAGATTTAACCGTTTCGTTATAAACCTTGTCTAGAGCACCATTGTTGTCCGCAACGATCTCTTTACTTGTAATCAAACGGTAAACACGGTCGAGGAATTTACGGCTTCCTTCCAGACCTTCTTCAGACCAAGCGATAGAAGCGTCAAGTGGGCCCATGAACATTTCATAGACACGAAGGGGTATCAGCACCGTATTGTTCCACCACATCGTCTGGGTTGACAACGTTCTTGAGGGATTTGGACATCTTAGCTGGTGCTTGCTCCAACTCTTCCCCTGTTTCCACATGGAAGAAGGAACCGTCACGTTTTTCAACCTTGTCAGTCGCTACAAGAGCACCACGGTGGTCACGGTAGCTTGTTCCCAAAATCATACCTTGGTTAAAGAGTTTTTGGAATGGCTCCTTAGTAGGTACAACACCAAGGTCATAGAGGAATTTGTGCCAGAAACGAGCGTAAAGCAAGTGAAGCAACGGCGTGTTCTGCACCACCCACATAGATATCTACTGGCAACCATTGTTTGAGGAGATCCTCGTCAGCTAATTTTTCTGTGTTGTGTGGATCGATATAGCGGAGGTAGTACCAGCTTGAACCTGCCCATTGTGGCATAGTATTAGTCTCACGACGACCTTTGACACCATCCTCACGAGTCACTTCCAGCCAGTCTGTCAAGTTAGCCAATGGGCTTTCACCAGTACCTGAAGGGCGAATGTCCTTGGTTACTGGCAAGACAAGTGGCAATTCACTTTCTGGAACGGCTGTTGAAGTACCATCTTCCCAATGAATAATTGGGATTGGTTCACCCCCAGTAACGTTGACGGCTAAAGAGCCAGTCGCGGAGACGGTAGGTCACCTTCTCTTGACCACAGCCTTTTTCTTCCAACCAAGCTACAATCTTGGCAATAGCATCTTCTTTGTTGAGACCGTTCAAGAAGTCAGAGTTGATATGAAGGCCATCTTCTGTGTAAGGCAGCTTCTTCTACGTTTCCACCTTCCAGTACTTCTACGATTGGAAGGTCAAACTGTTTTGCAAATTCCCAGTCACGCTCATCGTGGGCAGGTACGGCCATAACAGCACCTGTTCCGTAGCTAGCAAGAACATAGTCCGCAATCCAGATTGGGATTTCTTTACCATTGACAGGGTTGATGGCATAAGCACCAGTCCAAACCCCTGTTTTTTCCTTGGCAAGGTCTGTACGAGCCAAGTCTGATTTAAGGCTGGCTTGGTGTTTGTAGTCAGCTACAGCCTCAGCTTGTTCAGGTGTTGTGATGGCATCTACTAGTTCATGTTCAGGCGCCAAAACAGTGAAGGTCGCACCAAAAAGAGTATCTGGACGAGTCGTAAAGACGGTGAATTCCTTGTCTGTCCTTTTACTTTGAAAGTGACATTGGCACCAGTTGATTTACCAATCCAGTTGCGTTGCATGTCCTTGATAGACTCTGGCCAGTCAAGGTCATCCAAGTCATTGAGCAAGCGCTCAGCATAGGCAGTGATTTTGAGCATCCATTGACGCATTGGTTTACGAACAACTGGGTAGCCTCCACGCTCAGAAGTTCCGTCAGGAAGGACTTCTTCGTTGGCGATGGCTGTTCCCAATTCTTCCACCCAGTTTACTGGCACTTCAGCTTCATAAGCCAAACCTTTTTCGTAAAGCTTAGTGAAGATCCATTGCGTCCACTTGTAGTAGTTCGGATCTGTAGTATTGACTTCACGGTCCCAGTCGTAAGAGAAGCCAAGCGCATTGATTTGGCGTTTGAAGTTAGCAATGTTTTCCGCTGTGAATTCCGCCGGGTCATTTCCTGTATCCATAGCGTATTGCTCTGCAGGCAAGCCAAAGGCATCCCATCCCATTGGGTGAAGAACGTTGTAGCCTTGGGCACGTTTGAAACGGCTAAGGATATCAGTCGCTGTGTAGCCTTCTGGGTGTCCTACGTGAAGACCCGCTCCAGATGGGTAAGGAACATGTCAAAGCATAAAACTTAGGTTTTGAAGCATCTGTTCCTGTCTTAAAAGTGTGATGGTCAGCCCAGTATTTTTTGCCACTTAGGCTCGATTTCTTTATGATTGTAAAAACTCATAGCGTCTCTCCAATTTTCGTGATGCTCCTATTATACCATTTTTTTGAAGGATTTTTAAAGATGATAAGGGAACTTTAAGAGGCAAATTCACCTGAGTCTATTTTGCATCTTTTTCATTCTTTTTAAGTTTTTTTTTGCGTTTTTGTGTTGCAAAAAGCAAAAAGATGCTATACTAGTATCAGAAAGAAGGTGACACATGTATCAGGAACAACGATTAGAGAAAATATTAACACTCTTGGAAGAGCGAGGAAACCTTTCTGTCAAGGAAATGGTTGACGCATTGGGTGTTTCCAAAGATACCGTCAGAAGAAGATTTCGACTGCCTCAGCCAGAGGAATTTGGCTCAGCGTACCCATGGTGGCATTCTTCCAGTTAAAAATACCACTGTTCTTGGCTTCCAGGAACGTCAGGAAGAACTCACTGAAGACAAGAAAAAATGGCAGACCTAGCGCTTAGCTTTGTCAAAGACCAATCTCTCCTCTTCTTCGATGTCTCTACCTTGATGCTTGAGGTTTCACAAAAATTGACTAAGAGCGTAACTGTCTACTCCCACTCTTTGGACAATGCCTTGGTCCTAAGTGGCAAAGAAGGAATCGACTTTCATCTCTTTGGGAGGAAGATTTTACAGCAAAAACCGCTTCTACTATTCGCTTCACGAAACCCAGCTCTTGCAACATCTACAATTTGACTTAGCCTTCTTCAGAGCGGCTAGTCTCAGTCAAGGAGTGGTCAGCTATGAAGATGAAGAGGACGTTGCTGTCAAACAACTGGCCATGCAAGCTGCTAGAACCAAGATACTTATTGCTGAATCTGATAAATATGAAAAGCACTCCAAATATATCTTGAGCAAAATTGAAAGACTTTGACTACTGGATTACAGATAAAGAACCTGATCCTGATTTGGTCGAGTTTCTTAAAGATAAAGTAACGATTTTATACGATGGAAAGGATAGCGACTATGAGTAATATTCGTTTGATTATCAGTGACATTGATGGCACTATTCTCACTAGTAACCACCAGGTGGATGAGCAACTGATTGAGGTAATGCCAGAGCTTGAAAAAAGCAAATATTCCCTTTGTTTTAGCTTCTGCCCGTTCTCCACTAGGGATGCAACCAATTGCTCATAAACTGGGACTTCATGACAATCCCATCGCTTGCCACAACGGCGCCTTAGTACTTGAGGGTGATCGTACTATCATACAACACCCTGTGGATAAAGCTGAAATCCAAGAACTTCTTAACTACTTATCCACAGATTATCCAAGTGTCTCTGTGAATATCTACTCTGGCAAGGACTGATCACCAACGAACTAGACAAATGGTCTCAGTTGGAAGGAAGTATCACGGGTGAATCTCCTATTATTAAGGAACTGCAAGACACGGTCTCAGACTCAGAACCACCTATCCACAAGCTATTGTTGATTGATGAGCCTGAAGTTATCCAGGACCTCCACCAAAAACTCCTAAGCATGGATTTTCCACAGACAGCCTTCTACTTATCTAAAGATAACTACCTTGAAGTCACTGCCAAACATGTTTCTAAAGAACATGCTCTCCTTTGAGGTTGCCAAATATTATGACCTTCCTTCTTGAAGAAGTCATGACCATCGGAGATAACTTCAACGATAGTCCTATGCTAGCTCTAGCCGGTCTAGGGAATTGCTTATGGGCAATGCACCTGAAGGGGTTAAGGAAACAGCAAACTTAGTAACGGCTTCAAATGATGAGCATGGAGTCGCTCAAGCTATTAGAGAACATGTCCTAAACTAAGCTAATATCTAATGGTAGGGAACAGCCTTTAATTGCCAACTCGAATTTTTAGAACAAAAGGAAAGGTACCCTAGAGGTGCCTTTCCTTTTTCAACGAAAAAGCCTTCCTCTCTCGAAGAAGACCCAAATTTTCTAAAGATAAAGAAGGAGACCTACAAAAATCCCAATGGCATAGCCTGCCAAAACATCACTAGGATAGTGAACACCACCTAGCACGCGCAAAGAGCTAGAGCCCCCGCCAGGAAAAAGCATAGCCCCACCTAGCCAGGGGTTAAGCATCAGTGCCAGCATAGCAATGACAGTCGCTGAGAAAACATGCCGACTGGGAAAGGACTTGCCCAGACTGTCCGTCTTAATAAGGGTTGAATAGCCCAGGTCTGGTATGGACGTGGTCGATTATAGAGGCTACGACCAAGAGAAAGAAGGAAAAAGCCTCCCCCATAATAAGCACCGTCGTAGAGAGAACAAACCAACCATTCCTTAGCCAAACCCAAATAAGAAATATAGGAAAAAGCAGGTAAAAAGTCCTAGTTATAAGCTTGTTCAACCCTTCTAAAACCTTAGCGTAAGAGCGCAAAGGAGCGCTAATCCTATCGTAAAATCGTTTGTAATTCATCATCGTCCGTTAGAAAAAAAAGGGAGTGACACAGAACTAAATTTCAAAAAATCTAGCTTCTAGCCTCTCCCTCAAGTTTAATGAGATAGTCTTCCAAGGTTGAAGTCTCTTATCCCAACCTCTTTTTGTCTATCTTAAAGTTCAGCGATTTGGTAAAGTTCAAGTTCAGCAGCTGTTTCTGAACCAAACATATTAATCATGATTTTAACCTTGTTGTTTTCAATTTCTACAACACGGCCTTCTTGACCCATAAAGGCACCATCGATGATTTGAACCACATCTCCAACCTTGATATTAGTATCAAAGACATCAACGGTTTGACCCATTGAAATCAAGATTTGACGGATTTCTTCTTCCAAAAGTGGTGTTGGTTTAGAACGGTTACCGTGAGAACCAACGAAACCAGTAACGTTTGAGTGTTACGAACAACGAACCATGCTTCGTCTGTCATTACCATCTCAACAAGAACGTAACCAGGGAAGCGGTTTTCTTCTACTTCTTTAACTTTACCGTTTTTCTCAACATTAACCGTTTGAGTTGGAATTTCAACACGCAAGATATTTTCAAGCATATTATAAGTTTGGGCACGTTGCAAAAGGTTTTCTTTTAACTTTGTTTTCGTATCCTGAATAGGTTTGAAGGACGAACCAGCCCTTGTCGAATGAATCTAGCATTTTAGATTCCTTTTTTTTTTTCTAAATGACATTTAAACACCTTTGGCTAGCTATCTTCTAGATGCGAGTGTTAAATGTCAGTGAATGTCTAAGGTTTAATTCAAAGCGTAATAAAAAGCCTGGTGGCCCTTGTTCTCGCTTTTATCTGCATTTTATTATAACAAAAAAGAGCAGGCATTCCCACTCTTTTTTGTGTTTTTCTTTAGAAAAAAGTTAATCAGTGCTGACATAGCGCGACTCAACAATTCATCAAATGCATAGATGATGACAGTGAAGAACGCAGTATACTCAAGAACTGAAATAAAATCGTGCCAGCGTTGTTTACGGTCTGGCCAAGTCGTGTCTTTCAAGACTTTGAAAATACTTCCAGTTTGTCTCACGGTGTCTCCTATCTTGTTTCCTTATGCAAGGTGTATTTTTTACAATGTTTACAAAATTTGTTAACTTCTAGTCGTGTTGGTTTGGGAGTGCTACTCACATTAATTGAGTAGTTTCGGCTCCCACATTCAGCACACGCTAGGCTTGCTTTTTCTGTGCCATAACGCCTCCGTTCTTTTATCTTTACCACTTTTAAATGCAATTGACAAGCTATCTGAATAGACCTGAGAAGGAGTCTGTAATCTTATCCCAAAGGCTGCTTTGCTTGATCTTTAACGTCATTCACAACGTCTGATGCCTTGTCTGTCCATGACTTGTTACTGCTATTGCGCGAGTCATTTGGATCTGCCGTATAGTCTAGTGTTTGACCATCAGCTGCATAGGCATTTTCAACGGTAAACTCAGTACCTGGTGTATTTGGCAAAACATCCGCAGCGATGTAGCTGAAAATCGTCGAAGCTGTTCCCGAGCTAGCTCCTGTTAGGTAGTGACTCTCGTCAGTCTTATCAAAACCAATCCAGGTCGTCATAACCACATCAGGAGTATAACCAATCACCCACTGGTCACTAGTCAAATCCTTGTTGAATTCAGCCTGAACAGTACCTGTCTTACCTGCCATTGTGTAACCCGTGTAGTTGGCATTCACAGCAGAACCATTTGAGAAGGTACCAAGCATCATGCTGGTCATCTGGTTAGCTACTGACTGGCTGACAACACGCTTTGACTTCTTACTATGGGTAGCAATAATGTCTCCACTAGCATTTTCAATTTTAGTGATGAAATAAGCCGTGTTCATCTCACCACCATTAGCAAAGGTCGCATATGCCTGAGCCATTTGAAGAGGACTGGCTGTCACACCACCACCAAGTGAAATCCCCAGTTCTTCTGGAACATTGTCAAAGTTGAGACCGAATTTTGACCGTAACTGATCCCTTTTTGAATACCGATTTGATTAAATAGGTAAACTGCTGGGACATTGTAGGAGTTGGCCAAAGCTTGATACATGGGGATATCCTCTGTCTCAATATCACCATAGTTAGTTGGGGTATAGCCGTTGTAGTCGATTGGTTTATTAGGGAGATCCTTGTTGATACTCCACCCTGAAGCCAAGGCCGGGGCATAAACTACCAAAGGTTTGATGGTCGAACCAGGACTACGCTTACCTTGGGTTGCATAGTTGAAATTACGGAAGGTTGTATCACTGGTACCACCTACACGACCTACTAGACCACGGACCGCTCCAGTTGTTGGATCAAGTGCCACACTAGCGGACTGGGCTGTACTACCATCACTTTCTGATGTAGGGGAAGAGATAAGTATTTTCGTAGGTTTGCTGCATGTTAGCTTGTGAATTGGCATCCATCTCTGTGTAGATCTTGTAGCCATTTTTAACAATTTCATCCTCACTCAAGCCATAAGTTTTCGTAGCTTCTTCAATGACTGCATCGAAGTAAGACGGATACTTGTAGTCATCGCCAGTCCCTTGATAGGTATCATCCAGACGACTAGCCATATCAACTCCAGCCGCACTGTCGGCATCTGCCTGACTCAACTTCTTGTCATCAACCATGTTGGCGAGGACAGTGTTTCGACGGTTGGTCGCATTTTGGATATTATCGATTGGGTTGTAAATTTCAGGTCCCTTAAGCATACCCGCGAGGGTCGCTGCTTCATCAACGGTTAGATTGGCAGCACTTGTCCCGAAGTATTTTTGGCTGGCATCTTCAACACCCCAAACCCCATTTCCAAAGTAGGCATTATTGAGGTACATGGTAAGGATTTCTTGCTTGCTGTATTTCTTGGTTAATTCCAAAGAGAGGAAGAATTCCTTGGCCTTACGAGTGACTGTCTGTTCTTGTGTCAAGAAGGCATTTTTAGCCAACTGTTGGGTAATGGTCGAACCACCACCAAAGCGTCCCATGGACACAATGGCCAAGAGGAATCGCTTGACGTTAACCCCGCTATTTTCATAGAAGGTACGGTCCTCAGTTGCTATGACAGCGTTCTCCAAGCTATCACTAATGGCATCCAGCTCCACATAAGTCCCTTTTTGCCCTGACAAAAGAACCAGCTTGATTACCTTCTTTGTCATAGATAAAATGTCGTAGCTTTCAAGGCATCTTGAAGATCTGAAACATTGGTCGTCTTGGCAATATAGAAAAAGGTAGGAACCAACTGTCAGAACCAACATAGCTACCAAGATAAAGAGAATTTTACCAATATGATAGCGACGCCAGAAACGGCGAATAGGATTTTTCTTGGCGAAAGTGTAAACTTGCTCAAGAACGCCTGAACCTTACCTAAAGGTTTGGTCGTATCAATAGGTTTCTTTTGCTTAGAACGTTGATAACGTGACGTCTCTTGACTTTCCTGAGACATATCTAGGTCTTCAACAGCTTGTTCAACCTCATCAGGTTTCTTAGCAAAGAGTCCCTTTATCTTATTTTGTAAATTCTTCGATTTTTCAGCAGGTTGGGAATCCTTGCCCTTTCCGCTATTTTCTTCTTTAAAAAGTTTGTTTTTTAGATTATCAAAAAATGTCATAACCCTATTATACCAAGTTTTTACAGATTCTGTCCTCTTTTTAAACGTTCATGATATAATGAAACCATGACTTTACACGTAGAAATTATCAATCCCTATCCTGCAACGACTGTCAAAGACTTGCTAGAAACTAAGCTCCTCATTCCTCGTAAAATCCGTCATTTCCTACGCACGAAAAAAAGCACGTCCTCATCAATGGAGAGACTATTAATTGGCAGAGTCCTGTTGAAAAAGGCGATAAGATTAGCCTGACATTTGACTGGGAGGATTACCCTGAAAAAATTATTCCTATGGGAAATGCTAATTTGATAGAGCCTCTCTGAGGATCAACATCTCATCGTGGTCAATAAGCCTGAAGGAATGAAGACGCATGGTAATGAACCCACAGAAATTGCTCTACTTAACCATGTTTCGGCCTATTGTGGGCAAACCTGTTACGTCGTTCATCGACTAGACATGGAAACTAGTGGAGCTGTGCTTTTCGCAAAAAAATCCCTTTATCCTGCCAATTCTCAATCGACTCTTGGAAGATAAGAAGATTCAGCGCCAATACTGTGCTTTGGCTGAAGGTAAATTTCAGACCAAGGAGACTGTGTACTAAGACAAGATTGACGCGACCGCCATGACCGTAGAAAACGAGTGGTTGATCCTAGAAAAGGGCAGGCTGCCTATACAACCATCACGCGCCTCAAAGCCTTCAAAGGAGCTAGTCTGGTCAACTGCCAACTAAAAACCGGTCGGACCCACCAAATTCGTGTGCATTTGGCCCACCATGGGCATGCCATTCTGGGGGACCCTCTTTATAGCCACCGACCCGCATCTCGACTTATGCTCCACGCCCACACCCTTAGTTTCACCCATCCCTTAACACTCGACAAAATCACTGTTAAGGCGAGCTCAGACAGTTTTGAACAAGGGTTGAGAAATCACAAATAATAGAAGTAGGCTCATTCTCAAGCATAGTGCGAAAGGATTATCCTAATGATCCTCTAGTTATGACACAGTGGAAGCTTGCAAATAAGTTGCTTTTTTATTGACTTCAAAAGCCTTGACCGCCTTGAATCTCCCTTTACAATATGTTATCCTTTACATATCATTTAAAATTTGAGGGGTATTTAATTTATGAATCCAGTCGATCAATGGATAACCATTAACGCCAAGTATTTCCCAACAGAACAAGTTCAGTACATCCGTCAACGTCTTGAAGCACTTCCTGAGCAACAACTTTCAATGCTTTACTCAATCAGCTTCCCAAGATCCAACAATGTTGTTGATTATTTCACTTCTAGGTGGGACTCTTGGAATTGACCGCTTTTTTTTAGGACAAATTGGTCTCGGTGTTGGTAAACTTTTGACGTGTGGTGGATGTGGTATCTGGTCAATTGTTGACTTATTCCTCATCATGGATGCTACTCGCCAATCAAACGCTCAAAAACTCTTTGCAGTTATTGGCTAATGAAAAACTATTTTACACGCTTGTGGGCCTACCACCAGCGTTTTTTTTTAGATTATATCTCTTAGTTTTAGTGGCAGTTTATGGAGTCTACCTTTTGCATCTTCCAACACCACTCAGTTTAATCCTAAGACCATTTGGCCTTAAAGCTTGGAGCACAGGCCTAACACGCGCTAGTGTTAGACTCTTACACCTAGATTGGCAAGGAGCCTGGGACTATAATCCACTGATATATCCTCTAGTGGTCTATATCCTAACCTATTTCTTTCTCTTTCCCATCTTTAGTGATAAGAAGATTATAAGGAAATAAAGTAAAGACTCCCATTGCGGTCCCCTTACACTATTGCTATAATTGTAAATTATAAACATTTTTTAATCAAGATATCTGGAGGTTATACAAATGAAGAAACAAGATTGGATCGATTTTTTTCAAAGAAGTTAATGGTAGTAATAAAAGTATTCAAGAAATGGCTGAAGCAGCTCAGAAAGGCGAGTTTGTCCGAGAAACTCCCAAACAAACTGTCGAAGTAACAGAAACTGTCTCACAAAAAAGAGACTGTAGAAACTAAGCAAGATTCAGAATTTGTTGAACCAGCAGAATCTGCACCATCAACAGAAGTGGTAGAAACTGCCGAAAAAAATGTTGACAGCTATGATGTTGCTGAAGAACCACTCACTAACTCTACAGCAGATGAAGAAGAGACTTTCCAAGCAACTAACCTAGCTCAAGAAAAGCAAGCAAAGACCTTCCAGGAACAAGTTAAACCTGTTGTAGAAACTGCCAGTCAGACTGTTAACCAATTTGCGAATCAAACTGGTGAAACTTTCCAACAAGCAAGCAAAAATCTAAACGAAACTTGGAAGAAACAAGACAAGAAAACCCAAACAAACCTCATCATGTTAGCCATCGCTGATATTCCATTTATCATCTGGGCCCTCGGAATATATTTAATTGGAATTGCTAGCGATGAAGTTAGTGCAACGTTATCACGGCACTTCTCTCCTCCTAATTTTTTCTTTACCTTTTGTAGCACTTATTATCTTACCAGCCCTCCTAAACAAAACAGACGAGAAATGGCTAGTCTTTTGTTTTATCCATCCTCCTAAACTGGACCTTCATCGGTTGGGTCATCCTTCTTGTTGTTTCTATCAATATGAATAAGGAAGCAGAGCGTATCAAACAGCAACAAATGATGATGCAAATGGCCGGGCAACAAGGAAGTTCTGATACATTTAACCCTTTTTCAGTAATTAACAACAAATAATTGAAAAAAAAACCCAGAAAAAGTTTCTCTACTTTTCCTAGGTTTTTTCTTTTGCTTTTTAAACTCTTAGTAACCCATCATTCCTGGATCCATAGCTGGTGCTGCTGGAGCCTCTGGTTCAGGTTTGTTGGCAACGACTGCCTCGGTTGTCAAGATAAGACTTGCTACAGAAGCAGCATTTTGGAGGGCAGAACGTGTGACCTTAACAGGGTCGATAATTCCTGCTGCGACCAGATCTACCCATTCACCGTTAGCAGCGTTAAAGCCTGTACCAACTGGGCTGTTCTTCAATTTATCGATGATAACTGAACCTTCATAACCAGCGTTATAAGCAATTTGGCGAACTGGCTCTTCCAAGGCACGGAGGACAATATTACGCCCTGTAGCGTCGTCACCTTCAAGATCAAGTTCAGCAACCTTAGCAATGACGTTAACAAGAGCTGTACCACCACCTGCTACGATACCTTCTTCAACAGCGGCACGAGTAGCGTTAAGGGCATCTTCGATACGAAGTTTCATTTCTTTAAGGGCTGTTTCAGTGGCCGCACCAACCTTAACAACTGCAACCCCACCTGACAATTTAGCCAAACGTTCTTGAAGTTTTTCACGGTCAAACTCAGATGTTGTTGTTTCCAATTGAGACTTGATGAGGTTAACACGGTTAGCAATCGCTTCTGCGCTCCCCGCACCTTCAACAATAACTGTGCTATCTTTATCCACAGTTACTTTCGAAGCTTGACCAAGTGCTGCCATAGTTGCGACCTTAAGCTCAAGACCAAGATCCTCAGTAATGACAGTTGCTCCTGTCAATACGGCAATGTCTTCCAACATCGCTTTACGACGGTCACCAAAGCCAGGTGCCTTAACAGCAACAACATTGAAAGTTCCACGAATCTTGTTAAGAACAAGTGTCGGAAGAGCTTCACCATCCACGTCATCAGCAATGATCAAAGAGTGGACGGCTTGTCTTAAGCACTTCTTCCAAGAGTGGAAGGGACATCCTGAATATTTGAAATTTTCTTGTCAGTCACAAGGATAAATGGATTTTCAAGGTCTGCCACCATTTTTTCATTATCAGTGACCATGTATTGTGAAAGGTAACCACGGTCAAACTGCATGCCTTCAACGACTTCCAGTTCTGTTTCCATTCCACGAGACTCTTCAATAGTGATAACACCGTCATTACCCACACGTTCCATAGCTTCTGAAATGTATTCACCAACTTTTTCAGAACGTGATGAAACCGCTGCGACTTGGGCAATAGCTTCCTTATTAGCAACTGGTTGTGCAATGGCTTTAAGCTCTTCCACAGCTGTAGCTACAGCTGCTTCAATCCCACGACGGATACCGATTGGATTAGCACCAGCCGTTACATTTTTGAGACCTTCACGGACGATAGCCTGTGTCAAAACAGTGGCTGTAGTTGTTCCGTCACCGGCAATATCGTTCGTTTTTGAAGCCACTTCGCTGACAAGCTTAGCACCCATATTTTCAAAATGGTCTTCCAATTCAATTTCTTTTGCGATAGTCACACCATCATTTGTGATAAGAGGTGAGCCAAAAGCTTTTTCCAAAACCACGTTACGACCTTTTAGGACCAAGCGTTACCTTAACCGTATCAGCCAAAGTATCAACACCACGGACCATTGCTGCGCGTGCATCTGATGAAAATTTAATATCTTTTGCCATAGTTACTCCTTCTTTATCTTACTTTATATCTGATTAGCATAGACCTAAGCTAGGACTGCTAAAATATCTGCTTCATGGATAATTGAAACGGAATCATCTCCGTCTTTAACATTGATACCTGCACCATTTTCAACAAGAACTTTATCGCCTGCTGCAACACTAGGTGCAATCAATTCACCAGTAAGAGTACGGATTCCTTCGCCTACTGCCAAAACCTCAGCAGTTTTTGTAGCTTCATGACTGGCTCCTGCCAATACAAAGCCACTAGCTGTTTTTTTCTTCTGTTTCTTCAAAACGGACAACGATACGATCACCCAATGGTTTCAATGCCATACCAATTACCTCAAATGTTATTTGTTATTAGTAACGTGTAAAACGTTATTTTTAGCACTCATAAACCACGAGTGCTAATCCATATATTTATTTTAGCACTTGGTCAAAAATAGTCAAGAAAAAACTACCCAAAATCTGAACTTTGGATAGTTTCTTTTTTGTTTGTTAACCGAGCACCAAGGCATCGTCATTGAGGACTTGTCCACTATTTTTTTGTGGAAGAGGTCCATAAGTTCTGCAACTGTGAGGTTTTTCTTTTCCTTACCTCGCACATCGACGACGATTTTACCATGATAGAGCATGACCAGACGGTTCCCCATATTCAATAGCATGTTCCATATTATGGGTAATCATAAGGGTTGTCAATTCTTGTTCTTCAACAATCTTACGTGTCAAATTCATGACCATATCACTTGTCTTAGGATCTAGTGCTGCTGTGTGTCATCCAAAAGCAAGATTTTTGGACGAACCAAGTTGCCATAGCAAGAAATTGTCAAAGCTTGACGTTGTCCACCTGACAAGAAATTAGCATCAGTCTTCATACGATTCTCAAGACCAAGACCAAGATCTACCAAGGCTTCCTTGAATATTTGACGTTCACTTTCAGTGATAGACTTTTTAAAGAAGCTACGTTTCTTGCCACGACGATAGGCGATTGCCATATTTTCTTCACGATAGAAAGGTTTGTCGCTGTCCCCATTCGAGGATCTTGGAAAACACGACTAATGTCTTTAGAGCGCTCATCTACAGATGCTTTCTTAATAGATTGCCCCTCTAACAAGATATCCCCCCTCATCAATGCTAAGAACACCAGCAATTGAATTCATCAAGGTTGATTTACCAGCACCATTTCCCCAATAACAGAGAGATAAAATCTCCCTGTTCAATGTCGAGATCCAAACCACGAAGGACGTGATTTTCATTGACCGTGCCTTTTTCAAAGGTTTTATGAATCTGTTGTAAACTAAGTAAAGCCATTACTTGTCACCTCCTGGAGTCAAGGATTTGTTAGGGTCTGATTTTTTCAGTTTTTGTCGTACTTCTGGCACATAAAGGATGATAGCAAGCAAGATGGCTGAAGCCAATTTCAACATTTGAGCATCAACGTTCATGGCAAGGATAATAACCAAGACCAAACGGTAGAGAACAGCTCCCTACGACAATTGACCAGAGGCGTTTGCCAAGTGGTAGATACTTGACGATAACCTCAGCCAAGATGATTGCAGCCAAGCCATTTACGATTGTACCAGTACCCATATTCATATCCGCATAGCCATTGTTTTGAGCTAGGAGGGCACCTGATAGGGCAATCAAACCATTGGAAATCATGTAGCCAAGAATCTTCATGCGGTCAACCTTGATACCATTAGCTTCACCCATGGCAAGGTTATCACCTGTTGCACGAAGAGCAAGTCCAACCTGTGTATTAAGGAGAACAACCAACATAAGTACTACCAGACTAACAAAAAATCAGTCCTAATAGAATCACACCATTCAGCTTAGATAGACCAAGATCCATCACCATAGTCACAAGCGTGTTATGTCCTGAAAGAGAGACATTGGCACTGCCAAGAACCAAAAGGTTAACTGAATAGAGCCCTGTTAAGGTAATAATCCCTCGTTAAGAGTGCTGGTATCTTCATTTTCGGTATGCATAAAGCCAGACACAGCTCCAGCAAGCATACCAGCTACAAAACCACCTAGAGTCGCAAAGATTGGGTTGATCCCACGGATAATCATGATAGTTGTCGTAGCAGCACCAAGTGGGAAGGCCCCTCAGCTGTCAAATCAGCAAGGTCCAAAATACGGAAGGTAATGAAGACCCCAATAGCCATAATAGCCCAGAGGAGTCCCCTGAGAAATGGCTGTTAGCACCACATTTGAAAATCCTTTTTAGAAGACTTATTGACCTTAAGCTTAATGACACCCTTATCTTTTTTAGCTAATTGGTTTGTCATCTTGTGTTGATGCTTTAGATTCCTCGTCACTAATGCTAGAAACATCAATACCAAGTTCTTTAGCCATGTCATGGTTAACCACAACATTTAGGGTTTAGGATACTCGGCATCGACATCCTTGACCTTCTCACCTCGGAGAACACGGCCTGCCAACTTACCTGTTTGACGTACAAGCGCTTCATAGTTGGTTCCATAAGTGAATAGGACACCTTTTTCTACACTACCAGCGTCACTACCAACAACTGGAACCTTAGTCTCTTTAGAAAGATCTACCAAGGTATTAATAGCACTAACAATGGTATTATCAGTTGGGATGAAAATCACTTCGGTTTGACTCATCAAGCTCTTGGCTGTGTCTTGGATATCATTGGTTGATGAAATTCCTTTGATAACCGTTTCAATACCAGCTTCCTTGAAGTATTTCTTGGCTTCTTCAACCTGAACTTCTGAGTTACGCTCACTGGTCGTGTACATAATCCCAACTTTTTAGTGTTTGGAAGGACCTTTTTAACAACTCGACTTGTTTGTTGATTGGTGACATGTCGCTTGTCCCTGTCACATTTCCTCCAACATTGTCCATAGACTTAACCAATTTAGCTGAAACTGGATCTGTAACAGCTGTAAAGAGAATTGGCTTGTCCTTTGTCAAACTACTCAAAGACTGGGCTGCTGGGGTTGCGATAGCCAACATGACATCATTATCTTCAATAAGCGACTGAGAAATCGTCTGCAAGTTAGACTGATCTCCTTGTGCATTCTGATAATCGATTTTGATGTTCTTACCGTCGACGTAACCTTCCTCTTTGAGTTCTTCAATGAACCCTTTACGTGTCGCTGACAAGGAAGGATGTTCCACATATTGGAGCACACCGACGTGAACCAAATCTTTATTAAAGCATTGGAACATGCTACCAAGAGGACAGCTGTAATGACAGCCATCATACTGACCAAGAATTTCTTCATCTTGTATACCTCTATTTTTTTATTCTATCTATTTCCAATTTCTGTCATCTTTTTCCGAGACGATAGAGTCAAATGAAAATTAAAAATAGACCACGGTATGAAAAAAAAAACCAGTTAGGACAGGCCCAACTGGTTTTATGCATCTTGACTAGCACAGGCTAGCTTATGTCACCGGTTAGACCTATTCATCTAATCGGCTAATCCATCACAAAAATGCTTTAGCTTCATAGATACAAACTGACTGACGCTTGTATCCTGAAACACAAACGTCCTATCTAAAGAAACTAAAGTAATAAAAAGCTTTAAGATTTCCCAAATGGGTCGCTTTGTTAAGCATGTGATGCCTCCGTAGTTATGATAGTTTTAAGTTTACATTATTTAGACAATTCTGTCAAATTGAATTTACTCTCTTTTCTCTCAATTTATCATTGTCACTGCAAAAGGAAAAAAATCTCTTCCTGCTGCTGCAAGAAAAGATTTTTTAGATTAAGCATCTTGTTCGGTTGTTAAGATAGCGAGTGTTTCAATCAAGTTATCGGCATTAACTTCAATAGTATCACCAGTTGCCTTGATTTTAACTTCGACAATACCCTCGCTGGCTTTTTACCAACTGTCACACAGATTGGAAGTCCGATAAGGTCACTGTCTGAGAATTTAGAACCAACACGCTCATTACGATCATCTGTCAAGACATCATAACCTTCAGCCATAAGAGCAGCTTCCAAACGTTCTGTCAAAGCATTGGCTTCCTCATCCTTAGTGTTAACTGTAATCAAGTGAACATCAAATGGCGCCAATTCTTTAGGGAAGTTAATCCCCCAAGCGTAACGGTATTCCCCTTTTGGTGTCTTGTTAACAAAGAGACGTGCATGTTGTTCGATCACAGCTGACAAGATACGGCTAACACCGATACCGTAACATCCCATAATGATTGGAACAGCACGGCCATTTTCATCAAGAACATTAGCCCCCATACTTTCAGAGTAACGTGTCCCAAGTTTTAAAGATATGACCAATCTCGATACCACGCGCAAACTGAAGGACACCTTGACCATCTGGTGAAATTTCACCCTCTTTAACTTCACGAATATCCACGTATTCTGCCTTGAAGTCACGCTCTGGGTTAACACCTGTCAAGTGGTAACCATCTTCGTTAGCTCCAACAACCGCATTAGCCACATCTTGAACCGTACGGTCCGCAACGATACGAACATTTTCAGGAAGGTTAACTGGACCAAGAGAACCGAAGTTAGCACCAAAGACTTGACGTGCCTCATCTTCTGTAGCTGGTTCAAGGAAATCAGCAGCAAGGTAGTTTTTCAACTTCACATCGTTAACCTGATCATTACCGACGAGAAGAGCCACTACTGGTTCATCATCAGCGATGAAAAGTAAAGTCTTGATGGTTTGTTCTTCTGGAACATTCAAGAAAGCAGCAACTTCATCAATTGACTTGCAATCTGGTGTTTCAACTCGAGTCACTTCTTCTTGAGTCACAACCTTGGTCGCTGGTGTGTAGGCGTTTGTTGCCATCTCAAGGTTAGCTGCATAGCTTGACTCTGTAGAGTAAGCAATTGTGTCTTCACCAGATACCAACCATGATGTCAATTCTTTCTTGATTTCTTCCATGACATCTTCTGGAATCTCATCCAATGAAGCAATTGACTTGTCAAGAACTACCCAACGGTTGAGGTCTGTACGCTCAGGAGTGACCGCCATGAATTCTTGAGAATCCTTACCACCCATGGCACCACCATCACCGATGATACCCTTAAATTCAAGGCCAGCACGTAAAGATAGCCTCATAAGTTTTACGGTAGTCTTCATAAGTGACATCCAAATCTTCATAGTTTTTTGGTGGAAACTATAAGCATCCTTCATGATAAATTCGCGTGTACGAAGAAGACCGTTACGAGGACGTTTTTCATCACGGTATTTTGATTGGATTTGGTAGAGATTAAGTGGCAATTGTTTGTATGATTTAACCGCATCACGAACCAAGGCTGTAAACGTTTCTTCGTGAGTTGGACCGAGGATAAAGTCAGATTTATCGCGGTTTTTAAGTTTATAAAGGTCTTCACCGTAAGTTTCATAACGGCCTGACTCACGCCACAAATCTGCTGTCAAAAGCGCTGGTGCCAACATTTCAACCGCACCGATTTTTTCAAACTCCTCACGCATGATGGTTTTGAATTTCGATAGCACGATTTGCCAATGGCATATAAGCGTAAATACCAGCAGAAACCTGACGCACGTAACCCGCACGTACCATAAGGGCATGACTGATAACTTGAGCATCACTTGGCATTTCACGAAGTGTTGGAATCAACATTTTACTTTGTTTCATCATTTACATACTAAGGAGGCTGGCCCTTGGCTCAAGTCCCTTAGACTTCCTTTCGTTTCTTTGTTTCTAATTAAAAGAAAGCACGCATAATATCATTCCAAGTGACTGCAATCATAAGAACAACCATGATAGCAACACCTGCAAGTGTAATATAGCTTTCAATTTCTTGATTAAGTGGTTTACGACGAATGGCTTCAATAATATTCATAACAATTTTTCCACCGTCAAGGGCTGGAATTGGGATAAGATTGAAAATTCCCAGGTTAATTGAGAGCATCCCCATAAGGTTAAGAATGGAAATTAAGCCATTTTCTGAAGCCTGGGCAGACATCTGAACATAGCAACCGGTCCACCAAGTTTATTCAAACTAAAGTTGGTGATAAGCCCCCTTAAGTGCTAATGAGAATTTTGAAGGCCCCTTCCCAAGCCATTTGGAAACCACCAAAAATCTTATCTTTAAGACCTGTTTTTAAAGCAGGAGAAACACCCAAAAGTAGCTACCTTGGTTCTCCTGAGGTTTAACAGAGATTGTTTCTTCCTGACCGTTACTTCTCTTAACTGTCACAGAAAGGCTGTCACCTTTGGAGAATTTTTGGGTATTCTCTGTCAATGATTCCTTCAAGCTGTCCCAATCAGTAACCTTGTCCTTATTGATAGCCTCGATGGCATCACCATTTTTCAAGCCTGCCACCTGAGCAGCACCTCCATTGGCTACCTGGATACGGTTGGTCGATATATCTTGAACACCACCCTGAACAAAGGCTAAGATAATAAAGACAAGCACCCCAAGAATGAAGTTATTCATAGGACCAGCAAAGTTGGTAATTAAACGTCCCCAAATGCTCGCATTTTGATATTGGACATCCTTAGGAGCGATACGAAGTTCTGTACCATCCTCCTCAACGATAGTGGCATCATGGTCAACCTCATAGGTCTTGGTCTCATCTAGGACTAGACCTGTGATGGTTAACTTATCTTCCAAATCATAGGCAGTGACGTTCATAGGTAAAGCCGTCTGATCAATCTGGACGATCCGAAAGGTTGATATTCTTACCTTACCATCTGATCCAATCGTTAGACTAGGCAGGACTACCTGTTTTAATCTCAGTTGTATCTTCACCCCAACCAGCCATACGGACATAACCACCCAAACACCTCCACTCTTAAAAAGTCCCAGGGAAGTGCATGATTGGGAAAAAACGAAGATCCAGCTATCGCAACGGTCCAAAACTACCACCGTGTCCAGGAATGAGATTGCCTGAGTCTTTAACACCAAAGTGACGTTTAATAGCTGATTCAACCAAATCACCAAATTGACCAAAGAATACTAAAGAGAATCGTACAGATAAGCAACCAGAAAAGTTATTGAGGGGGCATAAACGCCCGGTGGTTAATCAAACCAAAGATAAGAGCCACAATGATTGCGGATAAGATACCACCGACACTACCTTCAATAGTCTTATTTGGTGATACTTTTGGTAATAACTTATTCTGACCAAATTGACGACCAAAGAGGTAAGCTCAATATCTGTTGACCAAACAATAAAAAGGGCAAAGAGAACTTTTTTCCCAACTATCCAAGCGTGCTGCAATGAGATTTTGGAAACCAAAACCAACATAAAAGGCTGATGCGATTGGATAAGCTGCATCATCAAAAGAATAGTGGTCGCTATTAGGACAGTCCCATGCTAGAATCAAAATGAGATAACAGCGAAACCTGTCACACTAGCATTTGTTGGAAGACTGATAAAATACTGATCAATCGGCACAGCCAAGATAAAAAGCTGCCACCATTGATAAAATACCCTCGATAGAGAAAAATCTCCAAGTGCTTCATGCGAAGCATCTCAGACACTGCAACCATGGCCATGGCTCCAACAAAAGTTGGAAAGGAAGACCACCGATAAAGAGCAATGGGAGGAAAATGGCTGCTGCCACCCCCCACCAATTAAACGTTCTTGCATGAGAGGTCCTTTCTAGACACCACCGAAGCGACGGTGACGTTTATTGTAGTCAGAGATGGCTTGACGTAGCCCTTGTTGGTCAAAATCTGGCCAGAAAACATCTGTAAAGCAAAACTCACTATAGGCAGATTGCCAAGGCAAGAAATTACTTAAGACGAAGCTCGCCACTCGTACGGATAATCAAATCTGGATCACGGTATAGAGGTAAGGCAATTTATCTGTCATCAAATGCTTAGCAATGAGATCTTCATCAATAGCTTCAGGACTGAGTTTTCCTGCTTCAACCTCTTTAGCAATCGCTTGAACAGCAGATACAATCTCCGCACGACCACCATAGTTCAGTGCAAAATTAAGAACCAAACCGGAATTATGTTTTGTCTGCTCAACTGCCTTTTCAAGAGCATCTAAGGTTTCCTTAGGCAAAACGACTGTTATCTCCGATTGTCAAAATACGAACATTGTTTTTGTCTAATTCTGGTACATACTTGTTAAAAAATTCAACTGGCAAATTCATGATGAATTTCACTTCATCTTAATGGCGTGACCAGTTTTCAGTTGAGAAGGCATAAACTGTCAATACCTTAACTCCAAGTTGTGACGCTTCGATAGTTACCTTTGCAAGGCATCCATCCCAGCCTTATGCCCCATCACACGTGGTTGTAGACGTTTTTAGCCCAACGGCCATTTCCATCCATAATAATACCAATATGGTTGGGAATATTATCTAGAAACCTCTTGATGAGATTTTTTTCTAAATTTTAAACATGGAATATCCTCTAAATATAGTTTACTTATTTTACCACATTTTTCAGGGGTTCTGAACGGCTTTTAATACCGATAAGATTAGAAAACGCAAAAAAAGACCAGGATTTAACCTAGTCTCAATAATATCTTGGTTTTTCATCAGAAGACCAATTTGCTGAATCTTCTTCTTGCTGATAATTGTCTTTTAGTTGCTTCTGCTGTTTCTGTAGTTGGTGCTGCTGTGATCACTTTCATGATTGAACGACTCAAATCAAAAAGTCAAGAAAAACACCTTCTGCATCCGAAACATACATGTTATTCTCTTTGTCAATCTCTATCAACAATAGCAATCAAACCACCGATTGTTTCAACTTCAGCACCCTTTAGCAAGGCCTGCAAACGGTCTTCCTGTGCCTTTGTTTGGCGACGACGGCTGAAAGCCACATACAACAATAGCGACCACATAAATGTACAAACTAGCATCATATTCATTTCGTATTCCTCCAATAATTCACTTGGCTACTACTATATCAGATTAAGTCAGACAAGCAAGACAAACTTGTATTAAAAACACTTTCCATCGTGAGGAAAGTGTTGAATGAGATTATACATCTGCTACGTTGTGATATACCTTTTGAACATCATCGTCTGCTTCTAAGCGCATCAATAAGTCCTTCGAAAACTTCAAGGTCTTCACCTTCAAGAGTAACCTCAGTTTGTGAATCATTTCAAGTTCAGTCACTTGGAACTCTCTTTGTCCGTTATTAGCACGGAGAGCTCTAAAGCTTTGGTGGAAGATCTGTTGGCTCAGTATAAACAGTGATAGTACCATTTTCTGCTTCACATCTTCAACTTCTACATCTGCTTCAAGCAAAAGTTCAAAGATCGCATCCATCATTCACCAGCAAAACGATAACACCTTTTGTTGTCAAAGCAGGTAAGATACAGAACCTGAAGCTCCCATGTTCCCACCGTTTTTACCAAAAAGCAGCACGGACATTAGCAGCTGTACGGTTAACGTTTGATGTCAAAGTATCAACGATCAACATCGAACCATTTGGTCCAAATCCTTCGTAACGTCCTTCTGTAAAGGTTTCGTCTGTATTTCCTTTTGCCTTATCGATCGCTTTATCAATCCGTGTTTTGGCACTTGCGCTTGTTTCGATTCGGATCTGGCACGTTTAGTCAATAACGAATCTCAATCTTTTAGCAGTATTTAGTTCTGGATCTGGTTCACCCTTTTAGCAGCCACATAGATTTCCACACCAAACTTAGCGTAAACCTTTGAGTTTGCACCATCTTTTGCAGTTTTCTTTGGCAACAATATTGGCCCATTTACGTCCCATGGGATTCACCTCTAAGAGATTTGTATCTGATTTGTTTTTCTTTTTGAAAATAGCAAAGCTTGCTAAATTCACAATCCCTTTAATTATAGCACTCCTTTGACTGCTAGTAAAATTAGCCAAATCCTAAGCATTTATCATATGAAACATTTTACCAGTCCTCTCCCAAACGAATAATCTTATCAAATATGGTCTATTTCCTTTATAAGATGGTGGGTGGACCGTGATATAAGTGATATTAGGATCACTTAATAAAAGGTGCTCAATACGAGTAGCATTATTATATCAAGATTTGCAGTGGCTTCATCAAAAATCACAACAGAACTTCCTTTTTAAAAACGCTCTTATCAGGCCTATTCTTTTGTTTTTGACCCTCCGAAAAGCTACCGTCGCTTACTTGCTCATCTATACGGTTTAAGAAAGATAAAAGATTAACTCTTTCAAGAACTTTCTTGATTTGTGTATCAGTAATAACTTCATTCCAAAGAGTTAAATTGTTCCTGGTATCACATAGATATGAGTTTGACTCCCAACATAGGCACACATTCAGACACGATTGAGTTCTCATCAATCTTTTGACTCCAATTTTCCAAACAAGATTTTTTCCTCGTAATCTTTAGTGATTGCCTAGAATATATTAAGCAGGGTTGACTTCCCACTACCTGGCATCCAGTACAGCATACTTGCCTCCTCTTTTAAAGGTTTGGGTGAATCCTCAAAAATAGCCTTATCTCCAAAATGATAACTTACATTCTCAAAATGAACATCCTGAATAGTCGCTATACAAGTCTTTGACCCTCTGGAAAATCAGTGAAATTTTTTTAAGATAGGATTGACAGACTTAATGGTCACTTGCAGCTGATTAATAGTGGATAGAGAGTTAAAAATATTACCTGATATCTGTCCTATTGAGGTAATGGTTCCAACAGTAATATTTCCAAAAAATAATTAACAAACCAGTTAGAAGAAGTATCAACATCTGGCGATAACTGAAAAATAAAGTTTCATCAGTGTCTCAGTGCTAGTCTTTTTTTTTGTAAAATAATTTTTTGTACAATATATTTCTCAACAATGGACTCACTGTCTAAGAAATATCTGTTTACGACCAGCGTAATAAACATCCGCATATCCATATAACTGATCGCTTATATTCCAGAAACAAGCTCCTATCTGCTTTGGAAAATATCTCCATTGATTTCTGCATTTTATTGGTAAATGGTTTAAGATAAGTTGTGACACAAAGTTAAAAATGGCTAACAGAACAACTTTACATCATAACTTAATAAGGCGATAATTGAAAACAAAAGTGGTGAATACTGTTGAACAAAGAGTATAAATATTTTGTAGTGCCATTTGATTCAATCAATTGGATATCATTATTTAATACTGAGAGATGCTGCTCTCCAATATCACTTTCTAAATTCACTAAAAGAATGGTGAATAATTTTACTAAGATAAGACTGACGAACAGACAAAGTCATTTTTGGGATTACTTTGTTTTGATGTACAGCAATAATGTAATTCAAAAACTAAATAAATAACGTAAAGCCCCACCTCTAGACCTAATAGAGCTAAAAAGATTGGATTCGCTTCGATACCAGCTGATTCGTCA
>VOFC01004322.1_pt1 | contig 24084 bp, 37 predicted proteins | sample 5384161 | NCBI WGS metagenome assembly VOFC01 (sample SAMN12384722, study PRJNA508395) | human gut metagenome | isolation source: healthy gut B | host: Homo sapiens | reverse complement strand
TGGACGTCGGTCTCGGTTTCACAGGGCGTGAACGAGTAGGACAGACCGCGCTCGGCGGCGATGGAAAACGAGTCGCGGATACGGGTGTCATCGGTCGAGAAACCCATGATGCCGCCGAGCAGGGCACGGTCGGTGCCGTGGCCGTGGTAGGTCTTGGCGAACGAGGCCGTACAGGGTGAAATCCGCCTTGACTTGAGCGGCGGCGCGATCATTTTGTGCGCGAGGTAGGCGATAACGGCCGCGCCGGCGGTATGTGAGCTGGAGGGCCCGATCATGTTAGGCCCAAGTACATCAAAAACACTGATAAAGGACATGGGGACTGCTCCTTACTGCTGAGAGGTCTTGCAGATAAATCTGCGGTAGATGGTCTCCACGATGACGCCGATGGCGTTGTCGCCGGAAACGTTGCAGGCGGTGCCGAAGGAGTCCTGCGTGATGTAGAGCGCAACCATGATGGCGCAGATCGGGCCGCTCGGGTCGCCGGCCTCGGTGCCGAAGATCATGTACAGGAAGGGCAGCGCGGTCATGATGGAGCCGCCGGGCGCGCCGGGGAGGCGACCATGGCGATGCCGAGGGTCATGATGAACGGGATGACCGTGCCGATGGAGATCGGCAGCTGGTTCATCAGGCAGACCGCCGTCGCGCAGGCGGTGATGGTGATCATCGAGCCTGCCATGTGGATATTGCGCACAGCGGAACGGTGAAGTTGCGGATTTCCGAGGAAAACGCCGTCTGCCTCAGCGCACTGCAGGTTGACCGGAATGGTAGCCGCAGAGGACTGCGTGCCCAGTGCGGTCGCGTAGCCCGGGATTTGGTTGCGGATGAGGGTGAGCGGGTTCTTGCGGCTGATGAGACCGGCGATCACGAACTGGATGCAGATGCAGATCAGGTGCATGATGATAACGACGATGAATACCTTCCACAGAATGCCGAGGATGGCGAAGGTCTTGCCGGACTTGGTCATATCGGTGAACGTGCCGCAGATGTAAAGCGGCAGCAGCGGAATGATGACCTTGTGCAGTACGCAGTCGATGATGCCGGAGAAATCGGAAACGCCGTTGTAGAGCGTGTCGCCGATGGTCTTGCCGCGCAGGCTGGACAGGCACAGACCGAGTACGAACGCGAGCACGACAGCGGACAGCGTGTTCATGAGGGTCGGGATTTCCAGGCTGAAGTACGGCTCAAGCGAGCGAGTTGCCGGCAGTCGCGGCGATCCTGTCGAGCGCGTCAGCGCTCATGAAATGCGGGAACAGGGTGTCGGACACGAAGAACGAAGCCGAGCCGGCGATGAGGGTCGAGCAGTAAGCGATGAGCGACCGTGATGAGCAGCAGCTTGCCCGCGCCGCTCTTGAGGTTCGCAATACCCATGGTGACGTAGGCGAGGATCATCAGCGGGATGATGAACGACAGGAACTGGCTGAAGAACGACGAGAGCGTCACCACAAAGCGGCAGAAGCCCTCCGGCAGGAACTGGCCGAACAGGATGCCGATGATGATGGCGATGATGAGTTTGGGCAGTAAGCCCGAGCTTGAACTTTTTCTTTTCTTCCATTTCTTTTCTCCTCCTTGATTTTGCGGCGCAGACCCCTCGTTATGCTTCTCTGTCTGCTCCCGTGAAAGACTGCCGCGATCTCTGCTGCATTTTGGGCACAAAAAAAACCACTTATTTTCGGCAAAATGCTGTAAAATAGATGGCTGGGTTTGTGAACAAAGTGCAAAAGAGAAATTCTGTGGCAAACTTCCAAATTCCTTCTTGACCCGTTTACGAATTTAGTATATTCTGTTTATGCAATTAAGTCAAATTCATATATTCTATCATTTGGATTAAAATTCTTTATAACAGACGAAGGGGAAAAACACATGGAGATCCGTCAGCTTGCAACGTTCATCCGCGTGGCGCAGTTCAACAGCTTTTCGCGCGCAGCGGAGAGCCTCGGCTATTCGCAGTCGGCTGTAACCGTACAGATCCGCCAGCTCGAGGAGGAACTGGACACGCGTCTGTTCGACCGCATGGGCAAGCGTATCGCGCTGACCGACACGGGCGAGCGTTTTTTCAGCATGCGTGCGACGTGATGAATCAGGTCAATCAGGCGCGCCTGTCGGTCACCTCCACGGCGGAGCTGCACGGCACGCTGCATATCGGCACGATCGAGTCGCTCGCGTGCCTGAAGCTGCCGACAGTGCTGCATCTGTACCGCAAATTCAACCCGAAAGTGTCTATCCGCATCACGGTCGGTGAGCCGGAAGATTTGATCGAGCACATGGAACGCGGCGAGCTGGACATGATCTATGTGCTTGACGAGCCGCTGTACAGCAACAACTGGCACAAGCTGATGGAGCAGCGCGAGGAGATCGTGTTCGTGGCCTCTGCGTCGCTGAGCGGGGGAGCTGAGCGGCCGCGAGCTGACGATCGAGGAGCTGCTCGAGCAGCCGTTCTTCCTCACCGAGCAGGATAACTACCGCCGCGTGCTCAACCGCCGTCTTGCCGCGCGGAGCACGATACTCACCCCGTCGCTCGAGTGCGGCGATACCTCGCTGCTCATCCGTATGCTCGAGGTTGACCGGGGCGTGTCCTTTCTGCCGTGGTACGCGGTCGAGAGCGGCGTACAGCAGGGCAGGCTGATCCGGCTGTCGGTCGAGGACTGCTATATTTCGCTCTACCGCCAGATTTTCAGCCACAAGGAGAAATGGCGCACACGCGAAATGGATGAATTTGTGCGTGTCGCGAAGCTCGCAGACGAGTGAAAGCAGCGGGGCGGAGAGACCATTTTCCGCCCTTTAAAAATTTTTTGAAAAATTTCAAAAACTATTGACGAAACGACAAAAGGTCTGTATAATACATATTGTTCGCTGCGGTTGACACCGACGAACAACAACTTAACAAGATGGAGAGTTGGCTGAGTGGTCGAAGGCGCACGATTGGAAATCGTGTAGGCGTGATGAGCGTCTCTAGGGTTCAAATCCCTAACTCTCCGCCAGAAGTGAGCTGTAATCGAAAGATTGCAGCTCTTTTTTGCATGCGGCGATAAAAACAGAAAAACCGCCCGGAAGGGCGGCAAATTGACAAGGAAAGTCGCTGCATGATATAATATGTGCGCCAGTATGAGACGGCAAGGTTATTCCCTCGAGTAAGGGGGTGACGCGCATGACAACAATGGAGGTACTTACACTTCTGATGCTGCTTGCGACGGTTATCTTCGGTATTTTGAACTACACGAAGAAATAGCCGCCACCTGAAAGGCAGCGGCGTTTTCCTCAAGCTGTAAACTTATGCAGGGGAACGACCGCACCGGCAAGTGAAAGCCGTTCTCATACCGGTATTATACTTCAAACGTTCCGGCTTTGTCAAGACGACACCGGGACGGTTTGCGTTGTGACAAACCGAAAAGACCTGAGAGGTGATCGGGATGGGCTACATTCGCCGTCCTTCCTATTATAAAGACTTCCGCTGCATCGCGTCGGACTGCACGGAAAACTGCTGTATCGGCTGGGAAATCGACGTAGACGAGGATACGCTTGCGTACTATAAAAGCATCGGCAGCGACTTTTCAAGGCGCCTGTGCGCCGCGATCGCGCCGGCAGACGAGCAGGCGGGGAGAATGCGCACTTCATTCTCGATGAGCGCGAGCGCTGCCCGTTCCTCAATGACAAAAACCTGTGCGAGGTATATCTGAACCTCGGTGAGGAGCACATGGCGCAGATCTGCACCGACCATCCGCGCTACTACGAGTGGTTCGCAGGCGGCCGCGAGGACGGCGTGGGCCTGTGCTGCGAGGCGGCGGCCGAGCTCATCCTGCGCCGCAGAGACCGTCCGGAGTGGGATGTGACCGGCGAAGCGGACGAGGAGCCGGATGAATTCGAGCAGGCGCTGTTCGCGATGCGCGACCGGCTGTTCGCCATCATCAAGCCGGAAACGCCGGTTTCCTTCGATGAAAAGCTGGACCGGCTGCACCTTGCCTGCTGTGAAATGCAGAACGAGTACGACGACCTGCTGTTCCCTGTGGAGGGGACGCCGAATACGCAGACGAGGAGGACGAGCCGTTCCGCTGGTCGGCCATGTTCTGGTCCGAAGCGTGCCTGAAGGCGCTGACCGAGCGTCTTATGTCTCTGGAGATCAACAAGGACGACTGGCGCGGACTGCTTGCAGACGTACACGCGCGTATCCCTGAGCTGCTCGCGCGCCGCGCGGATTTCCTTTTGCCGCTTATGCAGACCGGCTGTATGAATATGATGAGCTGCTCGAGTATTTCGTCTACCGCCACTTTATGAAGGCGCTGGGCGACGATGTGCTGATCGAAAAGGTGCAGTTCTCGCTCATCTGCGTGCTTTATCCAGCTGCTCGGCATTTACCGCTGGCTGACCGACGGCAGGCTGACCCATTGGGAGCAGATCTGCCTGTGCAAGGCCTGTTCGCGCGAGATCGAATACAACGAGGACAACGTAGAGGCCGTTTCGCGGTTTCTGACGATGGATTAAACAGATGAAATCCCCTGCATCGAAACGCTGTGAGCGCCGGTGCAGGGGATTTTTTGTCTCATGGGAGCGCATCGAGCACCGCGTCGGTCAGATGAACGGGCGACAGACCGCACTCCGTGCAGCGCTGCGCGAACGCGCGGATAAATTCCTCGTCGCACGAAACATCCGAAAGCGTCAGAAGCGGCACCCATCCGCGTCCGGTCTCGGTCTCCGCACGCAGTCAAAGGTCGTATAATGCCCGAGCAAAGCGGAAAAACAGTTTTCCTTTACCGGAAGATAACGGCATATCTGCATGAAAACCCCTCCTTTTCTCCATCATACGCCATGCAGAGCGCGAAGGGGAGCGAACGCTGTCGAACAGAAAAATTTTCGGAAATTTCATGAGAGATTGACCGAATGAGGTCAATTTTCGCGGTTTCCGCGCTATGGGTAGAGGGATCCTTCGGCGACGGGAGGTGAAAGCACATGACGACCGAGGTGATCATCGCAGGCATGAGCCTGCTCGGGACGCTCGCCGGCTCATTCGGCGGGATTTACGTTTCGGGCAGCCTGACGCAGTACCGTCTGCGTCAGCTCGAGGAAAAAGGTGAACCGCCATAACAACCTGATCGAGCGCACATTCAGGCTGGAGCAGGAATGCGCCGTGCTCGAGGAACGGGTGCGCGCGGCGGACCGGCGGATCGACGGACTGGAGGAGGAACAGGCATGAACTGGAAGGTAAGAATGAGAAATCCGTGGTTCTGGGTGGGCATCGTGAGCGCGGTCGTGAGCGCGCTGCGCGTGGATGTGAACGCACTGACGAGCTGGGGAACGGTGTGGAGCTGCCTTGCCCGCATTATCGAAAACCCGGTGCAGCTCGGAACGCTGTGTCTGACCGTGCTGAGCGTATTCATCGACCCCACGACCGCCGGTCTGGGGAGACAGCGCCCGTGCGCTGACCTACAGGAAGCCGGCCGATTTCTAAAGAAAACGCCATCGCTCGAGAATGTTCTCTCTGCGATGGCGTTTTTGTTTACCTGTCGCGCAGACGGAGTGCGAGTGCAGGTCTGCGCGTCGTGATATTGCGGACGCCCTGTTTGAGGAACCAGTCGAGGAAGATCTCCTCGTTGACTGTCCAGGCGGAAAAGGGCGATGCCGCTGTCCTTCAGTGTTTCGATGAAGCGGCGCGTGATGAGAACCTGATTCATGTTGACCGTCGCGATGCCGTGTTCGCGGCAGACCTTCGTGATGATCTCGGCGGCGGTCAGCTCGAAATCCGGGATGTTGCGGTAGTTCAGGTAAAGATCGGGGACGTATTCCTCGATGTTGAGGTAGACCTCAGCGCGCAGTCATGCAGTTCGGGATGCGCGGTGAAGATGCCCACGTCGACCGAGCCGGATAAAATAAGTCGGCCGGCCATGCCGCATTCTGCGGCGAGCGCCGCGACAGCCGGTTCAAAGGCCGCGCTCCTTGAGGTCGCAGTTGATGCGCACGCCGGGCTTTGCGGCGGCGAGGGCAAGGACCTCGCGCAGCGTCGGCGCGGTATGGTCGGCGGCATCGTGGCCGAGCGCGAGCGTTCCGTCCGCAAGGCGGCGCACATCGACCTCGAAGGCGTCGACTGCGGTCGAGAGCGCATATTCGACGCAGGCAAGGCTGTTGTCCGGCGTGCCGTCCGAACCGGAATGCGCAGTGATTAGAGTTTTATCTGACATGAGAATCAACCTCCCACGGAAATCCAAAATACACGGAAGCCCCAAAACGCTCCCACGCCTAATTATAATCAAAATCGCCCCGGCGAACAACCCTTGCCAAACAATTTTTTACGCGGATTTTAGAGGGAAAAGCTGTATCTGCCAAGTTTTCCAAAGGAAAACGCGGCCCTCAGCGGCAAACCGACCTGCACACAAGCAACCCAGAGCACCCCGAACCGAAATTTCCCACGGAAATTTCGTCCCCCGCGCCGCAGCGCGCATTAAATAGAACCTGTGGAGCAGGTTCGCAAAAACCAGGGGCGTGTACCTCGGTTTTTGCCCCTCGACTCAGCCGCCGGGGGCGGCGTCGTTCGGGTATTTTTGCCGGTTTCTTCGGGAACCGGCAAAAAAATATAGGGGGCTTTGAAGCCCCTATAAAGACGTAAGCGTTTTTACTGCTCCCAGTCCTTCTCCTTGAGGTTGGTGTAAATATATACACGCCTGCGGAAACCGAGCAGAGCAGGAACATGATGACCGACAGCGCGGCCGAACGGTTGTAGGCCAGATATTTGTTGAACTGGTCGAACAGCGCGATACCCAGCATCTTCGGGGGAGTTGCCGCCCATCAGGTACGGGGTAGTGAACGAACCGACGTTGGTCATGAATACGAACGTGCCTGCGATGATGACGTCCTTGAGGGACAGCGGCAGGATCATGGAGGTGAATACCTTGAACTTGCCTGCGCCGACATCACGAGCAGCCTCGATGATGCTGTCCGGGATCGCGCCCAGACCGGCGGTGATCATCATTGCCGCAAACGGAATGTTGAACCAGAGGTTCATGATGATCATGCCGTTTGCGTGGTACATCAGACCGAGCTTGAGGTCCATGCCGAAGTGCAGAGCGATGCGGTTGATGAGACCGGAGTCGCGGATGATCGTGATCATGGCGTAAACCGCACACATTGCCGGTACGAAACGCGGCAGCAGGTACAGCGTGCCGATGCTCTTTTGCGATGTTCGAGTGAACAAAGCGCAGATAAAGCGCCAGCAGATACGCAACGACCAGTGCGATGACTACGGTCGCGACAACGACGAACAGCGTGTACAGAATGTTCATGCGCTGTGCAGGCTCGGTGAAGAAGTATGCGTAGTTTGCGAGCGTGAACTCGCCGGTCTTTTCGTCCTGAAAGCTCTGGATGACAGCGGAAACGATCGGGTATGCAACGGTCAGCATAACGACGAGAAACGCCGGCAGGACCAGTGCGTAAGCGACCAGTTTTTGCTTCAGGGTCTTACTCATTTTATATCCCCTCGTTCTTGGTTGATGCGTGGTGAAAAGCACGGGCTTCAAGGTCGGGGGCGGCCCCGCAGGACCGCCGCGATCACAATGTGCTTTTTAGCCGATGGAGCCGATCTCGTTGTCCCAGCGCTCGTTGAACTGAGTGCCCAGATCGCCGATGGACAGGATGCGGAAGTTGGAAACGTCCAGACCCTGGAGATCCTCATAACCGGTCATATCCATTTTGCTGGTGTCGATCAGCGGGATAGCGGCCATGTCGTTGACCATGATCTGCTGTGCCTGCTCGGAGAGCATGTAGTTCATGAATGCGTAAGCGCCTTCCTCGTTGGAGCCGAAGGTCGGGATGGTCAGAGTCTGCAGAGAGCCGGTCAGAGACGGTTCGATCTGGGTGATCTTGATGGAGTCCTTGATGGCGCCCTGTGCACGCTGGCTCAGTACCATGTCAGCCCAGTTCGGGCACATGTCGATCTCGCCCTGGTTGAGCAGGTCCAGAGTACCCTGGTTCTTGTTCGGGTAAACGATGGAGCCGCCGGACTTGTACATGTACGGATGGATGGACTTGAGGAACTCGAAGCCCTTGTCCCATTCGCCGACCCACTTCTCGTCGCCGGAGGTGATAGCCTCTTCCGGCAGGAAGTTGTAAACGGAGGAGCGAGCGAAGGAGTCGCCTGCGCCGCCGGTGCCGGGAGCGTTGTAAGCGAAGCGGCCCGGATTAGCCTTCATCCACTCGACCAGCTCGTCCATGGTCTTGGGCGGGGTCGGAACCTTCTCGGAGTCATAGGCAAGGATAACGGTGGTGCCGCGGTACGGCTGAGCGTAATCCTGCGCGACCGCGCTCTTCGCCTCAACAGATGCAGCGTTCGGAATCTTGGACTTGTCGAGCTTTACGAAGGACTCCTCGCCGATCTTGGACATGATCTTTGCCAGGTCGTCGCCGCTCCAGTCAACGATGTCGTAATCGGTGTTGGTCTGGCCTGCCTTGCCGGCAGCTGCTACCATGTCTGCGAGGCCCTGCGCGCCGGTACCGGAGAGCATGAACTGCAGCTCAACCTGATACTGATCCTTGTATTCGGAGTTGGTGTTGAAGTCCTCGGTCAGCTTCTCGAAGATGGAGCGGACGTTGTCCGAGCCGGTCGCCCACAGGGTAACGGTGGACTTGCCGCCCTCAGCCTTGGAGTCGCCGCCTTCAGCCTTGGAATCGCCGCCGCCGCAGCCGGTGAGGGCTGCCGTCATCATTGCTGCTGCAAGGAAGATCGAACCTAATCTCTTCAGTTTCATTTGTACATTCTCCTTTTTTCTCTTATACATACTCTAAGGGGATCGACAGGGGCGTGAAGCTCACCCGGTGTCTACTCATTCAGGCGCGTGACGCGCGGTTTTCCCGATAAAGGATGTTGTGGTCGAAGTTTACTTGTCGAATACGGTGTGCTTGCCGATGTGCATGCCGACGGACTGGCCGACGGACAGCTTCTCGCTGATGTCGCGGTCGACGAAGCACTTGATAACGTTTTCGCCGTGCTGGACGTTGACTACTACATAGTGGCCGAGGACCATGATGGTGCGGACCGTGCCGGTGAAGTCGCCCGAGCCGTCGAGGGAAACGGTGACGTCCTCCGGACGGACGGCGATGGTCTTGTCGCCCTTGTCGATGAAGTTCATCTCGCCGATGAAGGAGGCGACGTGACGGGTGGCCGGTCTGTCGTAGATCTCGGTCGGGGTACCGATCTGCTCGAACTTGCCCTTGTTCATAACGACGATGCGGTGGGAGAGGGACATGGCCTCCTCCTGATCGTGGGTTACGAATACGACCGTGATGCCGAGGTCGCTCTGGATCTTCTTGAGCTCCTCGCGCATCTGCTGGCGGATCTTCGCGTCGAGCGCGGAGAACGGCTCGTCGAGCAGGAGCAGCGAGGGCTTGAGGAGCAGGCTGCGCGCGATGGCGATGCGCTGTTGCTGGCCGCCGGACATCTGGTTCGGATACTTCTTCTCGCAGCCGCTCATGGATACGAGAGCGAGCATCTTCTTGATGTCTGCGTCGATCTCAGCCTTGGGCACCTTTGCGGAGCTTGAGGCCGAAGGCGAGGTTTTCGTAAATGGTCATGTGCGGCCACAGGTTGTAGCTCTGGAATACCATTGCGGTCGGGCGCTTCTCGGGGGCAGGCCGATGATGGACTGGCCGTCGATGGTGATGTCGCCGCTGGTGACGTCGAGGAAGCCGCCGATGGTGCGCAGGATGGTGGTCTTGCCGCAGCCGGAGGGGCCGAGGAAGGTGACGATCTCACCCTCGTAGATATCGAGGTTAATGTGCTCGACGCCGTCGCCGTTGTCGTACTTTTTGGTCATATCCTTGATCTGGAGCTTCATCTTACGTTCGCTCATGGGCTATATATCCTCCTGTATTTCGATGGCAGATGCTGCCTTATTTCATCTTGAAGCCGCCGGAGATCGCTTCCGGACCGATGTACTTGCGCATTGCGAAGATCATGAGTGCGGACGGGATGATCAGCAGGATGGCAAATACCGCGCCGATCTGGACCGCCGAGGAGTCGAGCACGATGCCGTACATCGCGACCGGCGTGGTCTGAACCTTGGCCATGCCGACGAGCATGGTGCCCTGCGCTTCTTCCATGGAGCCGAGGAAGGTGTAGAGCGTTGCGACCGAGATGCCCGGCATTGCCATCGGGAGCGTTACCTTGAAGAAGGTGCGGATCGGGCCTGCGCCGACATCGCGGGCAGCCTCTTCCTGCTGGCGGTGTACCGCGCGGAACGCGCTCGACGGGAGCCATACCATGAACATCATGGAGTTGATCATGTGGATGATGACGACGCCGGTGTAAGTACCCATCAGGTTGTACTTGTAGAACAGGACCGCGATGGAGGTGTAGATGCCGAGCTTCGGGAATGCGTTGGTCAGCAGGAAGGACAGCATGAACATCTTGCGGCCGGGATACTTGAAGCGTGCGATGGAGTAGGCCGCCGGGATACACAGGATCATGGAAACACCGGTGGTGATGATCGCCACGATGAAGGACTGTGCGATCGAGGAGACCAGACTCTTCTGGCTGAATACGTAGCTCCACCATTTGAAACCCCACTGCTGCGGAAGGATGGCCGGAGCCTGATACTCGTTTGCGAAGGCGAGCATCAGCATATTGATCATCGGTCCGTAGAAGAACAGGATAAACGCCGCGAGCAGGACAAATTCAAGAAACTTGCGTCTGCCTACCGCATGGTAGAAGCGTTTTTGGATTGAGCATTTTGAACATTCAATTCTCACACCCCTTTTTTCTTTCGCCTGCCCGGAAAGATGCTCTCTCTTTTTCATCGACCGGAGCCGGCACCACTCATTCGGAACGCGCTGTTTCCCCCCCGAAAAGGACAAAAAACAGCCAGATATAACATACGACAGTTCTTTCCCGCCCGGAAAAGTACGCCCATGTTACCCTGACTCAAATCTCTGAAAGCAACATTCCTTAACCTTGACCTCAGTATAGCACGCCCTTCGGGGGGGTGTGCAAGTGCAAAATCGCAAAAAGCTGACTTTTTACACAAATCTAACATAATGCGAACGTGAGTTTTATACAAAATGACGAATAAAAAAAAGCGCCGCACACGGTTCCGCACGTAAGATCAGCGGAGTGAAATTTGTGCAGATTGACTGAGCTGCGCCTGCCGGACTGAGCGCCGTCTGTGCAGCATCACCGAGGCGGTTGCGGTTTTGCCGCGAGATATGCTATAATGAGGATACTATTTCGATGGACCCCAAAAAACGAGGCGCGGCAGCCGCGCTGATGGAGGATAAAAAAATGGAACACAAGAGAGAAAGTTTCTGGACGCTCTTCAGGACTGTCCGGTGATCGCGGCGCTCAAAAGCGACGAGGGACTCGAAAAGGCTATCGCGAGCGACTGCACGACCGTATTTTTTTTCTGTACGGCACGATTTTGAACATCGCCTCGCACGTCGAGCGGGTCAAGCAGGCGGGCAAGATCGTTTTCGTCCACGCCGACCTCATCGAGGGTCTGACCGCGCGGGACATCACGGCGGACTTCATCGCGCAGAATACCAGGGCGGACGGCATCATTTCGCCCCGCCCGAACATCATCCGCCGCGCCAAGGCGCTCGGCATGCTGACCATCCAGCGCTTTTTCCTGTTCGACTCGCTCTCGTTTGAAAACGTGCTGCGCCAGAGCTCGAACGCGGACGCGGTCGATCTGCTCCCGGGCACCATGCCGCGCGTGCTCGAGCGCCTGAAGCCGCAGATCCGCCAGCCGATCATCGCGAGCGGTCTGCTCGCGGACAAGCAGGACGTCGTCGCGGCGCTCTCCGCCGGCGTGCAGGCGGTCTCGACCACAAAACCCGAGCTGTGGGAGATCTAAAATACTGTCGCAAAGCTGACGCTTTGCCGACAATATGTGTTCTGACTTCGCAGAACACGGACGGAGAAAAAAGTTCCTGTGCAGAAACTTTTCTCTCTTTCAGAGTAAAAAACCGAGGCGCATGTCCCCGGCTTTTTTGCGTTTGCAGGCAAACGCTTTTCATGCGCTGACGCGCGAGAACGGCAGGTAAAAATTTTTGCCGCCCTTTTTAGCGATTCTGCTCAAAAGAAATCCCTTTGCAATCTGACAGAAGCTGTGCTATATTGAAAACAGCAAAGTGAATAAGTTTGTTTGCTTGGAGATTAGAGTCAAAGTAAGCCGTTGCCGCAGAGCGAAAGCACTGCGGTGTGGTTGCTTTGGCTTTTTTGTTGGGAAAATGGAGGGAAAAGTATGTATGATGTAACCATCGTGGGCTGCGGCGTGGTCGGCGCATCGCTTGCCTATACGCTCGCAGTACAGGCTGCGCGTGCTCGTGCTCGAGCGCGAGAACGACGTTGCCATGGGTACGACCAAGGCCAACAGCGCCATCGTTCACGCGGGCTACGACCCGGAGAACGGCACGCTCATGGCAAAGCTGAACGTCCGCGGCTCGGAGCTGATGGAGCAAAGCTGTGCAGCGACCTGTCGGTCGGCTAGCAAGCGCATCGGCTCGTTCGTTCTGGCGTTTTGACGAGGAGCAGAAAGCATCTCGAGCACCTGCTCGAGAACGGCGTCCGCAACGGCGTGCCGGGTCTGCGCATCCTCGACGCGGAGGAGGCGCACGAGATGGAGCCGAACCTTGCGGAAAACGTTGCCGCAGCGCTGTACGCACCGAGCGCCGCGGTCATCGACCCGTGGGGGCTGTGCATCGCAGAGGCGGAGACCGCCGTGCCGCAACGGCGTTGAGCTCAGGCTGAGAAGCGAGGTCACCGGTCTGGAGGACAAGGGCGGCCATGTGCTCGTACATACCAAATCCGGCGATTACGAAACAAAGGTCATCGTCAACTGCGCCGGCGGCTGGGGCGGCGACATCTGCGCGATGACCGGCGAGACCGAGTGGGAGGCGCAGCCGTCGCGCGGCGAGTATTATCTGCTCGACAAGTCGAGCGGCAATCTGGTCAGCCACGTTATCTTCCAGTGCCCGAACAAGCTCGGCAAGGGCGTCCTCGTTTCGCCCACTGTGCACGGAAATCTGATCGTCGGCCCGAACGCAGTCGATGTCGACGCGCCGGACAGCAGGGAGAACACGCTTGCAGGCATGGACTTCGTCGCGGAGACCAGCCGCAGGAGCGTTCCGTCGATCGATTTCCGCCAGTCCATCCGCAATTTTGCAGGCGTTCGCGCGAACACGAGCGAAAGCGATTTCATCATCCGCCCGGCGAAGAATATGCCGCGCCTGCTGCATATTGCCGGCATCAAGTCTCCCGGCCTGTCCGCAGCGCCTGCGATCGCGGAGTATGCCGCCGGTCTGCTGGAGGACATGGGCATCGTCCTCGAAAAGAAGGACGAGTGGAACGGCAGACGCGAGCAGATCCGCTTCAAGCAGCTCTCCGACGAGGAGAAGGCGGCTCATCGCGAAGGACCCGCGCTACGGCCGCATCATCTGCCGCTGCGAGACCATCACCGAGGGCGAGATCGTCGCCGCGATCCACTCTCCCATCACGCCCTGCTCGCTCGACGGCATCAAGCGCCGCGCAGGCTCCGGCATGGGACGCTGCCAGGGCGGCTTCTGCGGGCCGCGCGTGCTGGACATTCTCGCGCGTGAGCTCGGATGCAGTCCGCTCGACATTCAGCAGGACGGCGACGGCACCGACTTTATTCTGATCGGCACCACCAAGAAGGAGGCACACTGGCATGAAATATGAACTCGTGATTATCGGCGGCGGCCCGGCAGGCCTGTCTGCTGCAAATGCCGCATGGGAAGCAGGCTGCCGCTCGATCTGCATCGTCGAGCGCGACCGCGAGCTGGGCGGCATCCTCAACCAGTGCATCCACGCCGGCTTCGGTCTGCACTATTTCAAGGAGGAGCTTACCGGCCCGGAATATGCCGGCCGCTTTATCGACATGGTAGGCCAGACCGGCGTGGACGTCCGTCTGGACGCCATGGTGCTGGACATCACCCCGGACAAGCACGTTCACATCGTCTCCGATCCGAGGGTGCGGCTACGAGGACCTTGAGGCAAAGGCCGTCATCCTCGCGATGGGCTGCCGCGAGCGCACCCGCGGCGCGATCGCCATCCCGGGCACCCGTCCGGCAGGCGTTTTTCACCGCCGGCGCTGCACAGCGCTACCTTTAATATCGAGGGCTATATGGTCGGCAGGCGCGTCGTCATTCTCGGCTCGGGCGACATCGGTCTCATCATGGCGCGCCGCATGACGCTCGAGGGCGCGAAGGTGCTCGCCTGCGTCGAGGTCATGCCGTATTCCGGGGGTCTGACGCGCAACATCGTGCAGTGCCTCGATGACTTCGACATTCCGCTTTAGCTCTCCCACACCGTTTCGGACATTCAGGGCAGGGACCGCGTCGAGCGCGTCGTTGTTTCCGAGGTCGGCCCGGACCGCCGCCCGATTCCGGGCACCGAGATGACTTTCGACTGCGACACCGTTCTGCTGTCGGTCGGCCTTATCCCGGAGAACGAGCTGAGCCGCGGCGCGGATATTCAGATGGACCCGCGCACGAACGGCCCGGTCGTATACGAAAACATGGAGACCTCCATCCTGGGCGTGTTCGCCTGCGGCAACGTGCTGCACGTGCACGATCTGGTCGACTTCGTTACCGCCGAGGCGGCGCGCGCCGGCAGGGCTGCCGCTGCTTACTGCGCCGGAAAGCAGACCGTCGAGGGCAGGACGCTCGACATCAGGAACGGCAGTCTCGTCGGCTATACCGTGCCGCAGCACGTCCGCATGGACGCCGACTTCACGGGCGTAGACGTATTTTTCCGTGTCCGTGCGATCTGCGGCGCGAGCCGCATCGCGGTCAGGGACGAGAGCGGCGCACAGATCGCGTCCTTCCGCCGCGAGCATATGGCGCCGGGCGAGATGGAGAACATCAGACTGCCGCGCGTCCTGCTCGAAAAGGCACAGGGCGCAGTCACGGTATCGGTTGAGGAGGAACAGGCATGACCAGCATTATCTGCATTACCTGCCCCAAGGGCTGCCGCCTTTCGGTGGATGAGGAAAATGGCTATAAGGTAACGGGCAACGGCTGCCCGCGCGGCGAGATCTACGGCAAAAACGAGCTTCAGCACCCGGTCCGCGTCATCACCTCGACCGTCAGGATCGAGGGCGCTGCGGTGCCGCGCCTGCCGGTCAAGACCGACAAGCCGCTGCCGAAGGAGAAGATGTTCGAATGCATGCACCTGCTCGACGGCATCACCGCGAAAAGTCCGGTCAGGATCGGAGACCGGCTCGCAGAGCATATCCTCGGCACGGACGTCAATATCGTCGCGACAAAGGCGTTGTAAAACGGCACTTTTCAGGTCTGTAAAAAATTTGCAAAAAGTTTACGCAAACGTTTGCATTCTTGTTAAGAATATGTTAATATAAATATACTCAATGACGGATGAGCACAGGGCGCATGTTTGCCGGGCAGCAATGCCCGAACGAACCATGCGCCGGTGTTTATTTTCATTTTTTCAGAAAGTGAGGCGGACGTCAGTGAACGGAGTAATTCCATATCTGCGTGAAATGAATTTTGTGTCGGTGATGTTCCGACTTATACTTGCCATGGTGTGCGGCGGCATGATCGGTCTGGAGCGAGGGCGAAAACGCCGGCCTGCCGGTTTCCGGAACATACATGCTCGTGTGTCTGCGCGGCGCTGACCATGCTGCTCAGTCAGTATGAGTTTGCGATGGTCATGGGTCCGTGGAAGGGCATTGCGCAGGAGCTTGGCATGAAGACCGACGTTTCGCGCTTCGGCGCGCAGGTCATCAACGGCATCGGCTTCCTCGGCGCGGGCACCATCCTCGTCACCGGCCGTCAGGAGGTCAAGGGGCCTGACCACGGCGGCAGGCCTGTGGGCGTCGGCCTGTATGGGTCTCGCCATCGGCGCAGGCTTTTATGAATGCGTTGTGCTGTGCACGGTGCTCATCTTCCTGTGCATGCGTTTTCTCCCGGCGTTTGAGAATTACCTGGTCGAGAGAGCGCGCTTTATCAACATTTATGTAGAATTCCGCCTCTGGATGACCTCGGCTCGATCATCAGCCGCATCAAATCACAGGGCGCGCGCATCTGCGACGTGGACATCAATCGCGGCCGCACCGAGCGCTCGATCAATCCGAACGCGGTATTTGCCATCCGGCTGCAGCAGAAGCAGCCGCATACGCAGGTCCTCACGGCGATCGCCGCGCTGGACAGCGTATACACGATCGACGAAGTCTGAAAGGGGGACGAAATGCTTTCGATTTTTAACGGAGTCCGCGATATTACCATGCTGTCGGTCACGGTGCGTCTTTGTCTCGCCGTGCTGTGCGGCGGCATGATCGGTCTGGAGCGCGCGTTCAAGCGCCGTCCCGCCGGTTTCCGCACGCATATCCTCATCTGCCTCGGCGCATCGCTCACCACGATGACCAGTCAGTATCTGTATCTGAATATGCACTATTTCACCGATATGGCCCGTCTCGGCGCGCAGGTCGTTGCCGGTATCGGCTTTATCGGCGCCGGTACGATCATCGTGACGCGCCGTCAGCGTGTCAAGGGACTGACCACGGCGGCCGGTCTCTGGACGAGCGCGATCGTCGGTCTTGCCCTCGGCGGCGGCTTCTATGAGGGCGGCATCGCGGTAAGCGTGCTCGTGCTCCTGGCCGAGCTGGTGTTCTCGCGTCTCGAGTACCGCATTCTGGACAACGTGCCCGAGATCAACCTGTACATGGAGTATTCGGATAAGGACTGCCTGGAAAACGTGCTTCAGCTGCTGCGCCAGAACCGCCTGAGCATTTCCAACATGGAAATCACGCGCTCGGCCGGCAGCGAGGAGCACAACGCCTGCGCCATCTTCGCGCTGCACCTGAAAAAAGGGCTGCCGCACGGAAGACCTCATCCAGAAGATCCAGCGCATTGAAGGCGTAGTGTCGGTAGAGGAAATTTAACAGGAACCAGGAGAAAAGCCAAAGAGCGCGGACACAGGTCCGCGCTCTTTTCGTCTGTATTATGATGTAATTTGCCAATAACGCTGCTGCTGCGAAAAACATCACTCGCGCGGCAGAACACATACTGCCGGAAAAACTTTGTTTTTCGGCAATATCAAACGGCCTGCCCATAAAAGAGCAGACCGTTCGAGAAAAAGAGAATGAGAGAGGTTGTCTTAGTGAACGCCTTCCTCGGTCGCGACGCGGCAGAGTACATCCGCGTGGTTGGAAATGATGGCGTCAACGCCGCGGTGGATCATATCGCGCATGTTTTCCTCGTCGTTTACCGTCCAGGTGTTGACCTTCATGCCCCGGCCGTGGAACAGCTCCATCAGCTCCGGCTGATATTGCAGAAGCATATACCGGGGATGCATATTGTCGGCATTGGAGCGCTCGATGTACTTGTCGATGTCGAGATACGGCTTGTCGTAGAGCAGGCCGGTCTTGATGTCCGGGCACAGCTCCTTGAAATGCTGCATGGAGATATGGTTGAAGGAGGAAACGAATACGCGGTCCTGCATCTTGTGTGCGGAGATGGCGTCGATGACGCGCTGCTCCAGACCCTCGTAGAATACCTCGTAGTTCTTCAGCTCCATATTGAGCAGCATATTGGTCTCGTCGCAGAAATCGAGCAGCTGATCAAACGTCCAGATGTGCTGTCCTGCGAATTCGGGGGACTTCCAGGAGCCGATGTCCAGCTGGAGCATCTCCTCGTAGGTGTGGTCCTTGATGAAGCCGATGCCGTTCGAGGTGCGCTCTACCGTTGCATCATGGAAAATAATGAGCTTGCCGTCCTTCGTGATATGAACGTCGCTCTCAAAGCCGTCTGCACTGGTCTCCTCGACCGCCTTGTGGAATGCAAGCGGGCTGTTCTCCGGGTATTTGCCGAGAAACCGCGGTGCGCGAGCAGCATGACCTTTTTCATATTTCGTTCGCCTCTTTCGTAAAAATAAAAAAGCACATACCGATACTGAGTCCCCGGTATGTGCTCGCTCAACAAATCTCATGCACATATACATTATATCATAAAGCCGGCGGAATGCAAACCCTTCTTTCGTGCATTCCGCATATTTTTGTGCGCCGCACACCGGGGGCGGTGCCGGTTTATGTAAAATCCGTGTAAAAAGCGTGAGCCTTGTGTGATACCACCGAAAATGCGGGTCTGCTCTCCGCATTAGCTTACAGAAGCAAAAGAAAACAGCAAAGGAGTTTTGCCTTATGGGATACCAGAGCGTGTTTCGTCGCTACGAGAAAAAAAATACCTCGTAACGCAGGAGCAGTACGACCGGCTCGCGAAGGTGTTCGCCCCGCGCATGGAGCGCGACCGGTTTTCCGAGTCCACCATCAGCAACATCTATTATGACACGCCGGATTTCCGGCTCATCCGCCGCTCGCTCGACCAGCCGGTGTACAAGGAAAAGCTGCGGCTGCGCACCTACCGCACACCGCACGCGGATACGGAGGCCTTCGTCGAGATCAAGAAGAAGTACGACCATGTGGTCTACAAGCGCCGCATCGGCATGAATTATCAACAGGCTGTGGATTATCTGGACGGCGCCCCGGCGCCGAGGAAAGCCAGATCTCCCGGGAGATCGACTGGTTCTGCCGGTTCTACGAGGGACTTCAGCCGGCGATGTGCATCTTTTACGACCGGCTTGCGGTGTTCGATCGCGAACAGCCCGACCTGCGCGTCACGTTCGATTCGGGCATCCGCTGGCGCACGGACGACCTCGATCTTGTGCACGGCACGCGCGGCAGACTGCTGCTCGATCCGTCGATGTGCCTGATGGAGATCAAGATCCCCGGCGCGGCGCCGCTCTGGCTCGCCCGTGCGCTCTCCGGACGCAGGCGTGTTCCCGAGCCACTTTTCCAAATACGGCGCGGCATATCAGACCATGCAGCGCGAAGAAAAAACCATCCGCTTTAACGAAAAAGGAGAAATCTACTGTGCTTGAGACTTTATTTGGTTCGGTTCTGACCGCCGGCATCACGGCCGCCTCGTTCACCGTCTGCCTGATCGCGGCGCTGGCGCTCGGCGCGCTCGTCGCGGCGGTATATATGTATAAAAACACCTGTACGCAGTCCATGGCGGTGACGCTCGCGCTGCTGCCCGCGATGGTGCAGATCATCATCCTGCTCGTCAACGGCAACCTCGGCGCAGGCGTTGCGGTGTCCGGCGCGTTCGGCCTTGTCCGCTTCCGCTCCGCGCCCGGCTCTGCGCGCGACATCACCTGCATCTTCCTCGCCATGACGCTCGGCCTCGCGACCGGCATGGGCTACATCGGCATCGCGGTCATGACCGGCGTTGTGATGTGCCTGCTGCTGCTTGTCTATGCGGCGATGTCCTTCGGCCGAAGGCCGGAGGAGGAGAAGGAGCTCAAGATCACCATCCCGGAAAATCTGGACTACACCGGTCTGTTTGACGATCTGTTCGCGCAGTATACGCGCACATCCGAGCTGGTCTCGGTCCGCACGACCGGCATGGGCAGCCTGTATAACCTGCATTATCATGTAACGCTCGTCTCGTCCGAGGTCGAAAAAGCAGTTCCTCGACGCCATCCGCTGTCGCAACGGCAATCTGGACATCGTTTGCGGCAAGGTGCCGCAGGCGAAGGAAGCGCTCTAAAGCTGTCGCGAAACTACAGTTTCGCCGACAAGCTGTGTTCTGACGAACGCAGAACACGAGTCGTCCGAAAGTTCCCATGCGGAAACTTTCTCCCTCCAGAAATATCCAAACCGAGGTACACGCCCCCGGTTTGGGATGGCTTTTGCGAAGCAAAGCCTGTTAAATACGCGCTGACGCGCGAGTGCTGAATGCGCTTGATGAGCGACTTCATCGACAAATTGTTTCACATTTATGCTATTTCGAATTTAAGAAAGGTTCTGACTGATATGAAAATGAAAAAGAAACTGCTCGCAGCGCTGCTGGCTTCGGCGCTCGCGGCGGGCATGCTGCCGACCTCGGCGTGTGCGGTATCATCTGCCTATACCTCCTCGAACGCGACTCTCATCAGCTTCACCGACTCCGCCGTGACGGCGGACGGCAAATACAGCGGCTATGAGATCGAGGGTACGGACGTCTCCATCACGGCGGCGGGCACCTATGTGTTCTCCGGCGACTGCGACGACGGCTCGATCACGGTCAAAAAAGGGCGTCACGGGCGTTACGCTCGTGCTGAACGGCCTGACGCTGACGAATGCGGACAGCGCGGCCATCACGCTGAACAAGACCGCCGAGGCGGCGCTCATTGCGGCGGCAGGCAGCGAGAACACGGTAGCCGATACTGCGGGCGCGAACGACGAGAATGCGGCGGTCAAGGTCAAAAAAACGGCGCGTCGCTCTCGCTCAGCGGCACCGGTACGCTGACCGCCTGCGGCAACGTGAAAAACGGCATCAAGGGCGCGTCCGACGCAGTTATTACGGTGGATGAGATGACGCTGAATATCGAGGCGGCGGACGACGGCCTGTCCTGCGATGACGAGCTGACCATCAAGGGCGGCCGGGTGAACATCACAGCAGGCGGCGACGCCGTCAAGGCTTCTCCGGATACGGACGATACCGAGAATCCGGATACGACTTCGCTCGGCAGCGTCACGATCTCGGGCGGCACGATCACCCTCGAGGCAGCGGAGGACGGCGTTCAGGCGGACGGCGACCTGACGATCTCGGGCGGCACATTTGCCGTGACCGCGAACGGCGGACATACGACCACGATTTCGGACGAGGATGCGTCCTGCAAGGGCCTCAAGGCCGGAAAGACGCTGACCGTTTCGGGCGGCACGTTCACGGTGGACAGCGCAGACGATGCGCTGCACGCGAACGATGTGACCGTTTCGGGCGGTACGCTGACGCTCGCCTCGGGCGACGACGCGGTGCACGCGGACAATGACCTCGTGGTCGGCGTGCAGGGCTCGTCCTCGACCTCGAACCCGAAGATCAGCATCACCGCAAGCTGTGAGGGACTCGAGGGCACGACCGTCAGCGTTTACAGCGGCGACATCGACGTTGTGGCGTCGGACGACGGCGTGAATGCCGCGAACAGCGAGCTTGGTGAGCACAGCGACAAATTCGCCATCAATATCGCAGGCGGCGACCTTTATATTGATGCAGGCTCGGGACGGTCTGGACTCGAACAACGACATCAGCATCACCGGCGGCCGGGTCGAGGTTTACGGTGCGGACGCCATGATGGATGCAGCCATCGACTATGACGGCACGTTCACGCTCTCGGGCGGCACGCTGTTCGGCGCGGGCATGGAGCCGGGCGCGGGCACGCAGGCGTATATCGCGGTCGGTGAGACCTCGCCGAGCGGCGGCAAGGGAGGCCACGGCGGCATGGGCGGCGGAGCGAACGGCGGTCAGGACATGACACCGCCGAATGATGCCGGCGGTACGGCCGGCACGGCGAACGGCAATCCGCGGACGCCTCCGGCGAATGCGGACGGCAGCACCACGCCGCCGAGCGGTGATCAGAACGGTCAGCAGAGCGGCGCCCGTCCGGAAAAAGCCGTCGAATGAGGGCGGTCAGCAGGGCGGCAAGCCGATGAACCGCGAGAGCGCCCTCGGCATCAAGAAGGGCAGTGTCATCACCGTGCAGGACGCGGACGGCAGGACGCTTTACACCGCGACCGCGCTCGGCAGCATGAGCAGCGTTATCTTCTCCTCGTCCGACATCAAGGAGGGCGAGACCTATACGGTGCTCGTGGACGGCGCCTCTGTCGGCACCGCGACCGCAAAGCTCGGCACGAGCAGCAGTTCCTCCGGCTCGCTGGGTCCGGATCAGAACGGCGGTCAGCCGGGCAGTGATCAGCAGAACGGTCAGCAGAGCGGCGTCTCCGGCTTTCAGGATGTCAGTCAGAATGACTGGTTCGCCAGCGCTGTCCGCTATGTGACCGGAAAGAGCCTGATGAACGGCAAAAAGCACTACGGCTTTCGCCCCGAATGAGAACATGAGCCGCGCGATGCTCGCGACCGTGCTGTACCGCATGAGCGGCGAGACCGCCGAAGCAGACAGCAAGTTTCGCGACGTTTCCTCCTCAGCCTACTATGCCGCGGCGGTAAGCTGGGCGTCGAGCGAGGGCATCGTAAACGGCACGGGGGCAAATGCGTTCTCTCCGAACGCGAGCATCACCCGCGAGCAGCTCGCCGCCATGCTCTACCGCTATGCCGGTGAGCCGAGCGTGAGCGCCGACCTGTCCGCCTACACGGATACCGTCGACATCTCGCCCTACGCATCGAAGGCAGTCGAGTGGTGCGTGGCGAAGGGCATTCTGAGCGGCAAGAGTGCGACGCGCCTTGCGCCGCAGGACACCGCAACGCGCGCGGAGTGTGCCGCCATGCTCCAGCGGTTTGCCGCGCTGTAAATTCCCGAAAACGCAACATATTAAACACAGATTCAACACAGGCGGACGGTAGACTGATTGCAGAAAAACAAAAGGAGGCGGCTTTTATGCAGTCGAGCAGTCAGGCAGTCCGCGCGAAGGAGGATGAACCGTTCCTCGAGCGCTTTATCGAGGCGCACGAAGGCTTCATCCTGCGCACGGCGTCCCGGCACGCCGGTCACACGGTGACAAGGAGCGATGATGAATACTCGGTCGCGCTGATGGCTTTCTACGAGGCCGTCAAGGGCTACGACCCGGCAGGCGGCCCGTTCGGCGCATATGCGTCGCTCGTCATCGGCCGCAGGCTGGCGGACTACTACCGCGCATCGCACCGGTTCGATGCCGAGGTCAGCCTTGCGCCGCAGACCTTCGACGGAACGGTAGAGGAGGACGCGGCGGATGCAGGCGTGCAGCTCGCGGTCGTAGAGAAGCTCGGAGAGATGCGCACGGTCTGCGCCGCTGAAGAGATCGAGAGCGCGGACGAGCAGTTCGCAAAGTACGGCTTTTCGTATTACGATCTGGCGTCCTGCTCGCCGAAATCGGATAAAACGCGCCGCGGCTGCGGCATGGCGGCGGCGGCTCTCAGCCGCAGCAGCGTACTCGCCGCCTCGCTCCGGCGCACACACGAGCTGCCGGTCCGTGCGCTCGCGAAGGAGAGCGGCGTATCCGCACGCCTCATCGAGCGCCACAGAAACTATATCGTTGCCGCGGCGCTGCTGCTGGACGGAGACTATCCGGTGCTCAGCAGCTATCTCGGCAGCATCAGAAGGTATCTGCACGAGGCAGAAGGGCAGAACGGAAGGGAGGCGGCGGTATGCGCGCAGTCGTGACCGAGATCAGAGAAACGAGCGCGGCGGTGCTGTGCGAGAACGGGCAGATCCGGCTGATCCCGGCGCAGAATTTTCACAAAGGGCAGGAGATCACGCTCAGCGCGCGGGCAGGCGCCGCATCCGCCGTCCGCTCATGTGGGCCGCGTGCGTCGCGGTGCTGTGCGCGATGGCGACGACGAGCGTTTACGCGGTGTGCGAGCCGTATTCGAGCGTGACCGTGGACGGGGGAGGAGAGCGTGGAATACACGCTCAACCGCTTTGACTGGGTGATCGGCACGCGCGTTTCCGGCGAAAAGCCGCCGAAGGGCGAGTCCGTGCCGCCCTTCACGCACGCGAGGGAGGCCGTCCGGCAGGCGGTCGAGCAGGAATACGCGAACGGACAGGAAAATGTCAGCATCACGGTCTCCTCGCACGACAGCGGCAGGGCAGAGGGGCTGCGCGAGATGCTCGAGAAGCCCGGAGACGGGCACAGAGACGATGGGGCGGGCGCCCGGCGCTGCGCATCGGACCGCGCCGCCCGCGAGCGAAAAGACGGGAGATGTGTGACGCACAGTGAACAATCAGCAACGTGCGGCGTGCCCGAAGGCCTTGGGCGGTTTGCCTATAAAAACCATGTGCAATTCGGCTAATGCGCGGAAAATTTTCGCGCGGACACGGGTCTGCTTGCCAAACGGCGGTGAGGAGGGTAAAATGATTGCAGAAACAAAAGCAAGAGAAAACCTCCTGATGAGAGAAAAACCCGTGCTGAAAAGGAGAAAACTGCAATGAAGGATATCAAAGTCGGTATTGTAGGTCTGGGCCGTCTGGGCTCGGTACACGCACAGAACCTCGCGTTCAAGATCCCGGGCTGCAAGCTGGTCGCTGCCTGCTCGCTCGAGCAGAAGGAGCTGGACTGGGCGAAGGACTACCTCAAGGTAGAGTACACCACCACCGATTACAAG
>VOFC01005672.1_pt1 | contig 24090 bp, 32 predicted proteins | sample 5384161 | NCBI WGS metagenome assembly VOFC01 (sample SAMN12384722, study PRJNA508395) | human gut metagenome | isolation source: healthy gut B | host: Homo sapiens | reverse complement strand
GACCAGATGCGTATAGCTGATTGCTTAAAAGAAAATAACCATTTCCTCCAAACTCTTATTAAATCTGATCAATGAGGTACTGGATATGTCTAAACTGGAAAGTGATAAGATCATGCTGAGAGAAGAGGCATTCAAGATCAACGAGCGATCAGAGAGTTTATTCGTCATGGTGCAACCGGCCTTTGAAGCGAAAAAAGCAAAAAGTTTCAGATACATGTCACCAAGATAAAACACGAATGCCTTATAGGTGACGTGCAACGTATACAGCAAAGCATTGTTGAACATGCTTACAAATGCGATCAAATATACTCCGGAAGACGGGCAAATACAACTAACGGTAGAAGAGAAACCTTCTGTCTATAACGGTTACGGCCAGTTTGAAATAACCGTAACGGATAACGGTATAGGAATGAAACCAGAATTTCTGGAAAAAGTATTCGAACCTTTGAGCGGTCGGATGACAAGGCCATTCGCAATATCCAAGGGACTGGTCTCGGCATGGCTATCAGCCGCCATATCGCCCAGATAATGAACGGAGACATTCTTGTGGAAAGTGAATATGGAAAAGGCTCCAAATTCACCATGAGGTTTCATGTCAAACTGGGAAGTACGAATGAATACGACAATAATATATTGGTAGACCTACCAGTACTGGTAGTAGATGACGATGAGGTATCCTGCGAGATCGCTTATGAAAACCTCCAAGAATTAGGGATGAAAACCGGAATGGGTTCTTTCCGGTGAAAAGGCCGTACAAAAAGTAATCGACGGAGACACTTTACTTTGCTATTATCATAGATTTAATGATGCCCGGCATGAACGGCATCGAAACCACCATAAAAATAAGGGAATACGTGGAACCAGATACTCCCGATCATCATCATATCAGCATACGATTATTCCGGTTACGAATTTGAGGCAGTAAAAGCTGGCGTCAACGGCTTCATAAGCAAGCCTATCATGAAATCCAAGCTATTCCATTTAATGAAAAAATTTGCCTCAGACAAAAAAGGAAGACGAGCAAGTCCTTATCACACCGACTCATATCATATCTTTTCCCGGCAAACGGATACTGGTCGTGGAAGACAATGACCTAAACCGCGAGATAGCGTATGAATTGCTGCAAGAAACCCATGCAGAAGTCGAGACAGCTTGCGACGGACAAGAAGCCGTTGATAAAGTCGCCGCTTCACCCGGAAGGTTATTACGATTTTATAATCATGGATATACAGATGCCTGTAATGGATGGACTCGAAGCGACAAGGCAAATTCGTCATCTCGACCGTCAAGATATCAAAGATATGCCCATTATAGCCATGTCTGCCAATGCTTTCGCCGAAGATGTACGGCTAAGTCTGGAAGCCGGCATGAACGAACATATCGCAAAACCGATCGAGATAGACAAATTATATGGAATTATGAGGAAATGGTTCCAGTAAAAAAAGCCGGAATCTCTTCCGGCCTTCTCCAAACTCAATGAATCACCTTTTTACTTCTTGCAATCGCAAGTTGAATATGCTGCCAACATCCAAACCAATTTTTCTTTTGTTCCTTCAGATAGTCACTCATCAACGCTACCGTAGCCTCATCGCCCGCCTCCGATGCCAAGGAAAGAAGTTTACGTTCCTCACCAATCAGCAGGCCATAGGTATCGAGAATATGTTTCAATGCCTCGTCACCACAGGATACGCCTGATACCTCTTTTACACGGGCTACTTTCAGGTACTCGCTGAACTTGTTCTCCGGCTCGCCTCCCAACATCAGGATACGTTCCGCCAACTCGTCAACCTTCTCGGCAGCGTTGTTGTACATATCCTCGAATTTACCATGAAGAACGAAGAAACCGTGTCCCTTGATATTCCAGTGGAAACCACGAAGGTTCGTATAAAATACTTGGTAGTCCGCCAATAATTGTTTCAAGCTTGCTACTACGTTACTTACCGCTGATGCGTCTAAATGAAGATAATCTAATGTTTTCATACTGCTATTTTTTAATTGTTATACTTTCCGTTTTCTTATACTGCAAAGATATGGTAAATATAAACAGCTGTCAAACAGATAATTCCTATATACATATAGATAGAATCTATATTTAAACGATCAACAGGAAGACATGCGATAGAACTTAGGTTTCTATTTACCCAATTTAAACTTATATCCTGCGGTAAGAGCCAAGGTATGGTAATTCGCCTCGATAGATCCTCCCTTATACTCTTTACCTAACGATACATCATAGCCAAAATTGATAAAGCATTGTTTTATTTCCACACCTACAGTGGAACTTATACCCCAATCAAAAGCACGAAGCCCTTCACAGGGATCGTGGGTATAAAACTTAGCGGATTCTTCCGAAGCGACAGACCATCCCCCCGAACATTCCTTTATCCAATACGCTTACGGCTATATAAGGGCCTACTCCGACATTCAAACGAATATCCTCAGCTAATTTGAACGATAAATTAGCCATAATCGGTAATTGCAAGAAATTTCGTGTCACCTTATTTGAGTAATCATACGCATATCCATACGGATCATAAGTAGGTCCCGGCACAGTCCACCAATAATGCCCATATCCATATCCGGGGAATTGGTCATTACTATATCCCCTTTGCGTATAATACAGACCGGACTTCAGAGAAAGAAATTCCGGCTTCAACTGATATTCCACTCCTACCCCAATCTTCCAACTCGGTTTCCAATCAACCATTGGACCCGCCTTCATCACTGTCATACCCGCTTCCGAACTACCGACCACTGGGCTTGTACCGATACTACACCCAGCATTAACACCATCGCAAATACTACAACTCTTTTCATATACTTTTTTATTTTGATAAAATAATCGAACGATATATATGAATAAGACATGAAACAATAAAAAACCCCTATTGGCACCAACAGAAAAAGGCCGGAATCACTTCCGACCTTCTCCAAACGCAATGAATCACCTTTTTTACTTCTTGCAATCGCAAGTTAAATATGCTACTAACATCCAAACCAACTTCTCTTGTTCTTTCAGATAATCACTCATCAAAGCGACCGTAGCCTCATCTCCCGCCCCGGATGCCAAGGAAAGAAGTTTACGCTCCTCACCGATCAAATGACCATACGTATCAAGAATATTCTTTAACGCCTCGTCACCGCAGGATACGCCTGATACCTCTTTTTACACGGGCTACTTTCAAATACTCGCTGAACTTGTTCTCCGGCTCGCCTCCCAACATCAGGATACGTTCCGCCAACTCGTCAACCTTCTCGGCAGCGTTGTTGTACATATCCTCGAATTTACCATGAAGAACAAAGAAACCGTGTCCCTTAATGTTCCAATGGAAACCGCGAAGGTTTGTATAAAAATACTTGGTAGTCCGCCAATAATTGTTTCAGGCTTGCTACTACGTTACTTACCGCTGATGCGTCTAAATGGATATAATCTAATGTCTTCATAATTACTACTTTTTAAATTTGTTATACTTTTCGTTTTTCTTGTACTGCAAAAGATACATCAGATATAAGTACCTGTCAAACAGATAATTTTTATATCAAGATAGAGGAAATTTATTAAACTATTCCATACAATAAGTATGCAAATGACATGAATACATAAACAATTGGATACTAACATTTAAAAAGACGATTATCATTTTCGAAAAGCACGTACGTAGTTTTTGAAAAGTCGTACATGTTTTCGGCAAACACGTACGACTTTTTTTACAGATACTCCGGCGACATTTACTAACATTGAGATTTCTCCATGCTTCTGCGCTTCGTCTATCAAGCTCAGAATAGACGAGCGTGAGGACAAGTCCATTTCCATCGGCAGTACGTCAAATCCGGCATTGTTCATTGTCTGGGCAATAATCGCTGCATTATTCATACTGTTTTTTTCCCTAAAAGGTTACCTTTGCGGAAACAAGATTTCGCTTTGGAAGTACAAGAATTATTGAAACTATATGCCGCTCACCCGCAAGTGACGGCGCTGGACACCTTACTGAAAAACGATACGTCCCGCAATATATTCCTAAAGGACTGAATGGCTCCGGCGATGACGATCGCCTCTCTTTTTAAAGGAAGGGGAAGTTATGTGTGTGTGTTGAACGACCAAGAGGAAGCCGGCTATTTCTATCACGACTTGATGCAGCTTACCGCCAGCAATGAGGTATACTTCTTCCCATCCGCTTACCGGAGGGCCATCAAGTACGGGCATGTCGATCCGGCGAACGAGATCCTGCGCACCGAGGTACTCAGCCGGTTGCAAGACCCGGACGCCTCTTTCGTGATCGTCACGTATCCGGACGCCTTGGCGGAACGAGTCGTGGCCCGGGAGGTATTGAAGGAGAATACCTTAAAAAATCAGCGTGGGCGAGAAGCTGGATAATATGTTTGTCTCTGACGTGCTGGACGAGTATGGCTCCGAGCAGGTCGATTATGTATATGAGCCGGGGCAGTACGCCCTCCGGGGCAGTATCCTCGACGTTTTCTTTTCTCCTACGAGTTCCCCACCGTATCGACTTTTTCGGCGACGAGGTGGAGACCATCCGTACGTTCGACGTGGAGACGCAACTCAGCAAGGAGAAACTGGACAGCATCTATATCGTCCCGAGATGAGCAAGAACGCCAAGGATAGTACTTCCTTGCTAGGTTCCCTCCCCCGAACACCTTCATAGCGGCGAGATCTCGCATGGTGCAAGGAGCGCATCGGAAGCGTATGGAACGACGATCCGGTGGTAGCCGATGAGGAATCCTTCGCCGATATCGACCAGATGCGGAAGAAATTAGTCCAAGCGGAGGACTTCCTACGGAGGTCTTGGATTTCCGTCGCATCCATTTCGGGGCACGGCCGATGGGAACGGCGGACGCTACCATCCATTTCTCTACGCAAACGCAGCCGATCTATCATAAGAATTTCGACCGGGTGAGTGAGTCGTTCCATAAATACCTCGACGAGGGCTATACATTATATATATTGAGCGATCAAGAGAAACAAGCCAACCGTATCCGGATGATTTTCGAGGATAGGGGCGACAATATCCCTTTCACCGCCGTAAACCGCACGATACACGAGGGATTCGCCGATGATACGCTACGCATCTGCCTTTTCACGGATCACCAGTTGTTCGACCGCTTCCACAAGTTCAACTTGAAAAGCGATAAGGCACGAAGCGGAAAGATCACCCTTTTCGCTCAAGGAGCTGAACCAGTTCTCGCAGGGGGATTATATCGTACATATCGATCATGGCGTAGGACAGTTCGGAGGATTGGTACGCACCGAGGTGAACGGTAAGATGCAAGAGGCCATCAAATTGATTTATCAGAATAACGATATTATATTCGTCAGCATCCATTCCCTGCATAAATTATCGAAATACAAAGGGGAGAGAGCGGCGAGCCGCCTAAGTTGAGCAAACTCGGAACAGGGGCCTGGGAGAAGATGAAAGAACGCACCAAGTCAAAAGTAAAAGATATCGCCCGCGACTTGATTCTCCTCTACTCCAAACGCAAGCAAGAGACGGGTTTCGCCTACACGCCGGACAGCTTCATGCAGCATGAGCTGGAAGCCAGCTTCATCTATGAGGACACGCCGGACCAGATGAAGGCTATCGCCGAGGTCAAGGCGGATATGGAAAACGACCGTCCGATGGACCGACTGATTTGCGGAGATGTAGGCTTCGGGAAAACGGAGGTAGCCATTCGTCCGCCGCTTTCAAGGCCGTATCGGACAACAAGCAGGTGGCCGTGTTGGTACCCACCACCGTACTGGCTTTCCAGCATTACCAGACGTTTTGTGAGCGCTTGAAGGATTTCCCTTGCAAGATCGATTATATCAGCCGGGCCCGTACGGCCGCGAAATCAAGGCTACCTTTGAAAGAGCTGAAAGAGGGCGAGGTGAATATCTTGATCGGCACCCACCGGATCGTCGGCAAGGATGTACGTTTCAAGGATCTGGGCTTGCTTATCATCGACGAGGAGCAGAAATTCGGCGGTATCCGTCAAGGAGAAGCTTCGGCAGCTGAAGGTGAACGTGGACACCTTGACCATGACGGCCACCCCGATCCCCCGTACCCTACAGTTCTCCTTGATGGGGGCCCGGGATCTTTCCAGCATCACCACGCCACCGCCCAACCGTTATCCCGTGCAGACGGAGGTGGAGCGTTTCAACCCCGATATCATCCGAGAAGCCATCAATTTCGAGATGAGCCGTAACGGACAGGTTTTTTTCATCAACAATCGCATCCAGAACATCTACGAGATGGAAACCTTGTACGGCGAGAAGTCCCCGACGCACGGGTAGCCGTGGGGCACGGGCAGATGGAACCGGAGAAGCTGGAAAAGATCATTCTGGATTTCGTCAATTACGAATACGATGTACTGATCGCCACGAGCATTGTGGAGAGCGGCATCGACGTACCGAATGCAAATACGATCATCATCAACGACGCCCAGCAATTCGGGCTTAGCGACCTCCATCAACTACGCGGTCGTGTCGGGCGAAGTAACCGGAAAGCCTTCTGCTACCTCCTTTCCCCGCCCCTCACCTCGCTGACGCAGGAGGCACGGCGCAGGTTGCAAGCGATCGAGAATTTTTCAGAGTTGGGAAGCGGCATCCATATCGCCATGCAAGACCTTGACATCCGGGGTGCCGGTAATATGTTAGGTGCCGAACAAAGCGGTTTCATCGCCGACTTGGGCTATGAGACGTACCAGAAGATTTTGGAAGAGGCGGTAGACGAATTGAAAAGCGAGGAATTCTGCCGATCTTTACGCCGATAATGCCGAAGGGCACCGGGATACGGGCAGCGAATATGTCCGTGAAACCTATATCGAAAGCGATTTGGAACTGATGTTCCCTCCGACCTACATTCCCAACGACTCGGGCGTATCTCCCTATACCGGGAGTTGGATAATATGGAGGAGGAACGTGACATCCTCGCCTTTACGGAGCGCTTGAAAGACCGCTTCGGCAAGATACCGAAGGAGGGCAAGGAGTTGATCCGGATCGTGCGCCTCCGCCGCATGGCCAAGAAACTGGGCATGGAGAAAGTGGTCCTGAAGAAAGGGCAGATGAGCCTCTTCTTGGTGAATAACCCGGATAGCCCGTATTACCAAAGCGAGGCCTTCGACAAGCTGCTCGGCTTCATCCAAAAGCATCCCCGTGAGTGTAACCTCCGGGAGCAGAACGGCAAGCGAAGTATCGTGATCAAGAACGTCCCTACGGTGGAAGCGGCATGCGGCTACCTGCAAGAGATGGAAAAAATAAACTCAACCGACTTTTGACACATCCTCTTACAAACACGAAAAGATATGGAAAAAGAAAACGATTATAGACCTTTTGAGAGTTCAGTGAAGCGCTTCCCCGGTAATCCTTTTTATGGGAGAAGACGGGCAAGCGATTCGAGCCAACCACTTACTCCAAGGTTCGCGACCTCGTCTATGAGGAAGGCGCAGGCCTCGTATCGCTGGGCGTGCGGAAAGGGGATAACATGGCTTTGCTGAGCGAGGGCCGCAACGCATGGATCATCGGAGAGCTGGCCATGTTTTACGCCGGGGCCACCAATGTCCCCCTATCCATCAAGCTGGAGGAGGCGAATGACCTCTTATTCCGCCTCGTCCACGCCGACGTGAAATATATCATGGTATCGGGCCAGCAACTCAAGAAAATCCGGGCGATCAAGGATAAGCTCCCCGCCGTACGGAAGATCATCGTACTCGACGAGCAAGCGGAATACCAAGACCGTGAGATGTCGCTGTCCGAGATACGCCGGATGGGGAAGGTCTATCTGGGTATTCATCCGCTAGAGGAGTTCTTGGCGATCGGGCAATCGCTGGGCAACGATGATTACGCCACCATCACCTATACCTCCGGCACGACCGCCGATCCGAAAGGCGTGATCCTCACCCACCGTAACTATACGGCGAACGTGGAGCAAGCGCTCACTTGCGTGGATATAGACGATACGTGGCGTACGTTGGTGATCCTCCCGTTGGACCATTGCTTCGCCCACGTGGTAGGATTCTACATCTTCATGTCGAAGGGAGCCTCGGTAGCTACCGTGCAGGTAGGGCGTACCGGTATGGAGACCTTGAAGAATATCCCTATCAATATAAAGGAGTTCAAGCCGTACCTGATACTGAGCGTCCCCGCCTTGGCGAAGAACTTCAAGAAGAATATCGAGCAAGGTATCCGAGCGCGAGGCAAGAACGCCGCCCGCCTTTTCAACCTAGCCTTACGGATCGGTTATATCTATAACGGGGATAGCGACGAGGAGGAAGGAAAAGGTTTCCGCGTCCTCTTGAAGCCACTGGTCCGTTTGTTCGACAAGCTATTGTTCGCGAAAGTCCGTGAGAACTTCGGGGGCGAGCTGAAGTTCTTTATCGGAGGGGGCGCCTTGCTGGATAAGGACTTGCAGAAGTTCTATTACGCCTTGGGAATCCCGATGTACCAAGGATACGGGCTGAGCGAGGCGACACCGATCATCTCGACCAACGGCCCGCACCGGCATACCTTCGGCAGCAGCGGTGTATTGGTACGGCCCCTCGACCTAAAGATCTGCGACATGGACGGCAACGTACTTCCTCCGGGGGGAGAAAGGAGAGATCGTCATACGGGGCGAGAATCGTGATGGCCGGCTACTGGAAGAACCCGGTATCAACTGCCGAAACCGTACGCGACGGGTGGCTCTACACTGGGGATATGGGATATATGCGTGACGGGCTTCTTTATGTGTTGGGGCGTTTCAAGAGCCTGCTGATCGGAAGCGACGGGGAAAAATACAGTCCGGAAGGGATCGAGGAGGCACTCGTCGAACATTCTTCCTGCATCGACCAGCTGATCCTGTATAACAACCAGAGTCCGTACACGACCGCCCTGTTGGTCCCTAACAAAGAACGGTTGAGGAAGCATCTGGCCCACCAGAATCTGGACCTCACGAGCGATCAAGGCCGGGAAGAGGCAATCCGGATCATCCAATCCCAGATAGACCGTTTCCGCAAGGGAGGCGACCTGTCCGCCCTTTTCCCCGATCGTTGGTTGCCGACCACCTTCGCCATCCTCCCCGAGCCTTTTACCGAGCAAAACGGCATGGTAAACAGCACCATGAAGATCGTCCGGGGCAAGGTAGAGAAAGCCTACGCCGCCCGTATCGCCCAGCTCTATACTCCCGAGGGGAAGAATCCGCTGAACAAGTGGAACAAGGAGGCGTTGTAGAGACGCGGCGAGCCGCATCTCATCCTCGCGATGGGCCTTGCTACCCCGGCAAGGCCTTTGTTGTTTCAAGAGGGCCGCGACAAATGAATAATAACGAGATTTCATACAAGATTCTGATTACAGAATTTGTTTTTGTCCGATTTAATCCAGACCTTTATGACTCAACATTTACCTATTCTATTCAAAGAATAAATGGTCCCGTCTCTTCGGAGTTCCTTCTCAAGATCAACAAAGGTTGATAATCACTCTTTTCTCATGCTAATCTCTAAATCCAATCTCATATGAAAGCAACGAATACTTTACTGAGTACGATTATTATCGGCGTTACTTTAATAATCATGACGGGATGTTCACAAGGTGAAGATCTTATAGATGCTGGCACCCAAGCGTTAAACGCGGCGACAAACAATGACAAGGAGTTGGTCTTAACCGCCTCCGAGCAAATCGCCCTTTCCGTAAAACAGAAAGGTTCATACGATATCTCGGAAAAAGAAGCGAAAAAGAACTTCGAGAGCTACGCTAAGACCATCCACAAGGAGAAAGCCGTAAAAGTAAAAAGCCCTCTCATTGAAGAAGAACAAGAAAAACGGGAGAAACCTATACTACGAAGTTATATTCGAAAACGACAAAGGAACGGGATTCTCCCTATTATCGGCAGATGAACGTGTAGACAAGCTACTTTGTTACTCAGAAAACGGGTCTATATCGGACACCTCGTTTAACAAGAGCTTGAAATACTGCCTAGAGCTAGTCGATTTGTATGTGGAGGGGCAAACCCAAAAAGAATTAGACATAGAAAGTCTTGCCTCTTCGGCGAACCAAAAGATTAAAGCGGCAAATAAAGGCAAGGTAATCACCAAAGCACTCCCACCTTTTTGACCCCGACGACCCGAATAGCCCTTGGAGTTATGACCGGACAGACGTGAAAAACGAAGTCACCGAAAGGATCAAGCAAGTTCACGCAGGATGGCATCAAGGAAGTCCGTTCAACGATTTATTGCCATTGCTTCCTCCCGATTATACGCAAAGAGCCTATACGGGTTGTGCTATGGTAGCCGTCTCGCAAATCATGGCATATCACCAAAAGCCCTACAGCAATTATATCACGGCGGCGATGTGGCCTACGATGATCGCGAATTTAGACACCTCCGTAGAGCTAAAGCGCCTTATGCTTGATTTGTTTAATACGATGAACACAGGATATGATGCGACCGGGACAAGTAGCAATATATCCAAAGCCAGAGACTTCCTAAACAATAACGGCTATACCGCCGGATCCGCTCAAGATTATACATTTGACAGGGCTTGGAGAGCGTTAAGCTATGGCCCTACATATATAAGAGGAACAAGAGCTAGCGGTGACGGTCATGCTTGGATTATTGACGGAGTACGGAACACGAGAACCACCAGTACCGATATTTATACCATTACATATAACGGGAGAGTGTTTGAAGCCTCCGGTAGTTCTTCCATCACCTCCTTTCAGACCGTACGGTATGATTGGGGAGGGGGTAATGAAAACGATAACACTTGGTTTAACAGCGGTATTTTTACGCCATCATCTAACACAAGCCCATACGATCGAAATGTACGGATGATTAGCTATGTTTATTAATCAATTTAAAACTTCAAATCCTATGAGAAATATATTCCTTTTATACTGCGTAGCGCTAGCCGGCCTCTGCGCTTGCGAATCGGAAGAAAAAAGTATATCCAGACGGGCCCGGTCTTAACGAGGTAGGCATGCAGATCGTGCTGACAGACCCGGAGCTGAACGATCTCTTGAACCCGGAATCCCCCAGCTTCCTTGGAGAAGAATATACGAAAGGCATCCTCGTCATGTACCTTAACGCGGGCAAAAAGACCCTCTGCCAATTCGTGCCTCAATACACGAACGAGGGAGGTACACAGAAAGAGTGGAACATGATCTATCCACCCTACGAGGACTATGAAAGAGACGGAAGGGTAAAAAAGAACACGAAAGGATACTATTACCTCCCGTTCCCTTTTAACAAAACAGAAGAGAATCAGGATGTCTCCTATATATACGTTCAGTACCCAAACGGAAGCGAGGATGAGATAAAATCACAAATGTACATCGCCGACGGCATATTCCTTATAGACCAGATATGGGTCAACGGCGAGCTCGCCTATTCCATGTCTCCCCGAGAAGGCTCCCTAAGCACGAAGCAGTATTACAACCCGGAATATTATCCGTTCTTGGTTCCTACGTTAGATGACAATGGCAAGCAGATCGGGGATCTGGTACAGCCCGAGGGCGGCACGCGTATCATCGTGATCAAGAAGAAATGATTTATCGCGAGGCCCGGCCACCAAGGTTGGGCCTCGCATTTTCTAAAGATTCCACCGCGCACCTGCCGCGGGATACCGCATTTCTCCAAGATTCGGCCTCGCGCCCGATGTACCCCCCGCATTTTTCGCGAATTCCACCACGCGCCTGCCGCGAGATGCCGCATTTCTCCAAGATTCGACCTCGCACCCGATGCACCCCCCGCATTTTTCGCGAATTCCACCACGCACCTGCCGCAAGGTGGAATATTTCCCTAAGATTCCGTTTCGCACCCGATGTAAGCCCCGTATTTTCGCAAGATTCGACTTTTCACCTGCCGCGAGGTCGAATCCGCGAAAAAACACGGCGGTTCCCAGAGCTATATCAATCGATTTGTCGTACCTTTAGCCAGTGTTAAACAGATCATGGATCTAAATCAATAAGAAAATGGGAAAGATTACAAAAGTAAAAGACATTAACATCGCAAAATTAAACAACGCCGAGTACCGGACCTTCATGGCCCGCTACGGGAGCCTGATCGCAGGTGACGGCGGCGATTCCGAATCTCCCGACGAGATCAGCTTCGACCCGAACGACCCGCTGGGCATCCCCGCCGAGCTGCGCACGGCCTTCGACAGCGACTTCAAGCTGCTGACCGACGCCGTCAACCAATCCTCCGCCAGCGAGGAAACCGCGCAGATGTCCGCCATCGACAAGGAGCGAGACGACCTGCTCACCTTCATCACCTCCACCGTATCGCAAATGATGAAAAGCCCGCTGGCGGCGCAACGCACGGCCGCCGAGAAGCTATACCTCGCCGTGAAACCCCTACATCGGCGCCGCACGCCTCGCCAACTTGCAGGAGACGGCCGCCATCGAGGGCTTGCTGACCGACCTAGCCAAGGAGGGCATGCCCGAGGCACTGGCGGCGATCACCCTCACCGAGGTAGTGGCCGCGCTGAAGGAGAAGAACCAGCAATACGCAGCCTTGACCGAGCAGCGCACCAACGCACGGGCCGACCTCCCGGTGGAGAGCGCCAAGAAAATCCGCCTCCGCATGGACGAGGAATACGACGAGATGACCACCTACGCCTTCGCCCAAAGCGTGGTGAAGCCCACTCAGGTGACGGCCACCTTCATCAGCCGCCTCAACGCGCTGATCGACGAGACCAACGCCCTCTACAACCAACGCATAGCGCTCGTGAAAGCCGCCGCCGCCAAGAAGCAAGCGGATAGCGAATCGCCGTCAGAGATATAAAGCCGTGAGGCCCTCATGTTTTTAGATTTAAGAATGATGGGGCTCCCCTCCCTCCAAGGAGGGGGATGCCCCATTGATTAATGATTATTAATAGCCTCTCCCCCCTCCCTCCCACGAAAAAAACATACCTTTGCCAACAGTATTATCCGTGAAGGAATAACGAGACATTTACATGATAAGATCTATTCGCTATATCACTTTGCTAGTCCTGTTACAATTCGTGACCGGCATTTCCGTCCTATACGCCCAGAGCATAACTTCCGCATCCGGAATCGTGAGAGACTCCGTAAGCGGGGAACCCCTATCCTACGTATCCGTCATGTTCGAGAACTCGACGATCGGGGCGATGACCGACGATGACGGGGCTTTCAGCCTCCAGAATGACAAAGGGCTTACCCGGCTGGTCGTATCCTCGCTTGGATATGACAATAAGGTCGTAAACCTAAAGGCGGGGGCAAAAGAACAACGCCCTCAACGTGCTCCTCCGGCCTACCTCGTTCGAGATTGCCGAGGTAGTCGTCAAGCCTAAACGTGAGAAATATTCCCGCAAGGACAACCCCGCCGTGGAACTGATCAAGAAAGTCATAGAGCATAAGAACGACAACCGCATCGAGGCGAAGGACGAGTACCAAAGCGAGGTGTACGAGAAGCTCAGCATGTCGCTGGACGACTTCAACCCCAATCTCGAGAAGAATAAGTTCCTGAAGAAATTCAAGTTTATCAAGAACTATCTGGATACCTCGGAGTTCAACGGGAAACCGATCCTGACGATCTCCGTCCGTGAGACGATCTCCGACCAATACTACCGCAAACATCCCAAGGCGGAGAAGACGATCACCAAGGCCAAGCGCCAGCAGGGTATCGACAAGACATTGGACGATGGAGGCGCCATCACCGCCAACCTTGAGGAGATATTCAAGGGCGTCAATATCTTTGACAACAATATCAATATCTTGTTGAACCGTTTCGTGAGCCCGCTGTCTTCCACGCTGGCCGTCTCCTATTACAAATATTATATCATGGATACGGTGGACGTAGCCGGAGATAAATGTGTGGATCTCGCCTTCGTGCCTGTAAACAGCCAGAGCTACGGCTTCACGGGCCGCTTGTACATCACGCTGGACGGTAATTACGCCGTCAAGAAATTCCTCTTGAACACCCCGGCGAACATCAACCTCAACTGGGTGGACAAGCTCCGGATCGAGCAAGAGTTCAAGCGGATGCCGGATAGCACTTGGGTGCTCGCCAACGAGAATACCTACGTCAACTTCTATATCGTAAAGGGGGCGCAACAGCTCTACGCCCACCAGCTAAGGAATTTCGATAAGTATCAGTTCGACGTGCAGAACGCCGACTCGATCTTCGGCCTTCTCGGCACGATCCATGAGTTGCCCGAAGCCACCGCCCAGACCGACACCTTCTGGATACACAACCGCCATGTCCCCTTGAAAGAGAAAGAGAGCGCCTTGGACGACTTGCTGGCGCAACTTCGCAAGGTACCGGCTTTCAACGTGATCATCAAGACCGCCGAGATATTGATCACCGGTTATATCCCGACCACGGCGGACAAGGATAAGAGCAAGTTCGATTTCGGACCGATGAATACCACGTTCAGCGCCAACCATCTGGAGGGCTTCCGCATGCGTGTGGGAGGTATGACGACGGCAAACCTCAACCCGCACTGGTTCGGTAGCGGTTATCTGGCCTATGGCGTAAACGACCGTAAGCTAAAGTATAACGCCAAGCTGACGTATAGCGTGAACAAGAAGAAATATCACGAGGGAGAAAGCCCGGTGAACAATATCTCTGCGATCCAAGAGTACGACGTATATACGCCTGGTCAGGACTTCCTCTTCACCAGCAAGGATAATATGTTCGTGGCATGGAAGGTGGGCGAGCCCGTCACCATGATGCAATACATCCGCAAGACCATGCTCCAGTACCAGAAGGAATGGCTGAATGGCCTGACCCTTACCACTTGGGCGCGGAACGAGAACAACGAGGCGGCCGGAACGCTCCGCTACGACCGTTACGACGCCGACGGGACATTGACGAACCTAAAGAGTTTCACCAACACGGAGCTAGGGACCCAGCTTCGTTTCGCCCCGGGCGAGCGTGCCTATAACGGACGAGAGGGTAAGAACTCGCTTTTCAACCTCTCGAAAGACGCTCCCGTATTCAAGCTATCCCATCAGATGGGATTGAAGAACGTGTTGGGGAGCGACTTCAACTACAACCATACGGAGATCAGTGCCGAGAAACGTATCTGGCTTTCTTCGTTTGGGCATATCGATGCACAGGTTAAAGCGGGCAAGGTCTGGGACAAGGTACCTTTCCCCCTGTTGATCATGCCGAATACGAACCAGTCCATCACGATCCAGCCGCAAGCATTCAACATGATGCGTGCGCTGGAGTTCGTAAGCGACCAGTATGTTTCGTTCTACTTCACGTATTATATGAAGGGATGGATCTTAAACCGTATTCCCGGCGTGAAGTGGCTACGTTTGCGTGGGTGATATCGTTCAGCGGTTTCTACGGAGGACTGACCGATAAGAATAACCCGGCCTTGGACCCGACGGGACTATACCGCTTCCCCGAGGGAACCTCGCCGATGGGCCGTACACCTTACCTGGAGGCCAGCGTAGGTCTGGAGAACATCTTCAAAGATATTACGGATCGATTATTACCGCCGGTTGACGTATCTGGACCAACCGAATATCAAGAAGGGGGGCGTGCGTATAGCGCTGAGGTTCTCCTTCTAAGAGTTGACAGTTGAGAATTGACAGTTGACAGTTAAATGTAGGAGAGATAAGAAAATGGGGGAGTTGGAACGCAGACCGAACGCATGGGCATTGACGCCGCTGGTGGTATTCTTATTGACTTATTTGGTGATATCTATCGTGGCGGGAGATTTCTATAAGATGCCGATAACGGTAGCCTTCGTCATCTCCTCGATCGTAGCGATAGCGATCTCCAAGGGAGGCAAATTAAGCAACCGTATCGAGCAGTTCTGCCGGGGGGCGGCCAATAGCAATATCATGCTGATGGTATTGATCTTCATCCTCGCCGGGGCGTTCGCGCAGACCGCCAAGGCGATGGGTGCCGTAGACGCTACCGTGAATCTGGCGATGTCCATCCTGCCCGGTAACCTGTTGGCGGCCGGAATCTTCTTGGCCGCTTGTTTCATATCCATCTCGGTAGGTACGTCGGTGGGCACGATCGTGGCCTTGGCCCCGGTAGCCGTCGGTATAGCGGACAAGACAGGGGATGCCGGACGCCCTTATGCTAGGTGTCGTGGTGAGCGGCGCCATGTTCGGCGATAACCTGTCGTTCATATCCGATACGACCATCGTAGATACCCGCACGCAGGGTTGCCAGATGTCCGATAAGTTCAAGGTGAATATCCGTATCGCCCTCCCGATAGCGATCCTGACCGGATTGATATACGTGCTGGTGGGAAGCGGCGTGGAGAACGCTTACGCCCCGGCCCCGATCGAATGGGTCAAGGTGATCCCTTATCTGGTGGTGTTGGTAACCGCCGTTTGCGGGATCAATGTCATGCTGGTGCTATTCATCGGGATCGTCCTGTCCGGTATAGTAGGTTTGTGGACCGGTAGCTTCGATATCTGGGGCTGGAACGCCTCCATGGGATTAGGTATCACCAATATGGGCGAGCTGATTATCGTGACGCTTCTGGCAGGAGGCATGTTGGAGATGATCCGCTATAACGGGGGTATCGACTGGATCATCCGCAAGCTTACCTCCCGCATCCATTCCTCCAAGGGGGCCGAGATGAGCATAGCGGCCTTGGTGAGCTTCGCCAACCTTTGCACGGCCAACAATACGATCGCCCTCATCATGGCCGGCCCGATCGCCAAGGATATAGCGGACCGGTTCAAGATAGATCCCCCGCCGCAGCGCCAGCCTATTGGATATCTTCTCTTGCTTCATACAGGGAATCATCCCCTACGGCGCCCAGATGTTGATGGCCGCCGGACTCGGGCATGTCTCCCCTATCGAGATCATGCAATATCTTTACTACCCATATCTATTGGGAGCAGGCGCCTTATTGGCGATCGCATTCAATTATCCGAGGAAATATACACTCGTATAGACTGCCCGTCCTGTACGAAAAAACACAATAGTATTCAAAGCAAAAAAGACTATTGTGTCCGAGATTGAATACTATTGTGTTCGCTGATGAATACTACCGTGTTCAAGTAGAAACACTGTAGTGCTTGGGAGCGATGGGAATACGGCAGTCGGATTAGCCGAACAAATCCAGCGTAAGCTGTTTCTTCGCGGCTTCCAGTTTACGAAGATGCCGCTTGCCTTGAGGGGTGACGATCTCCATCTTATCGAAACGGGTACGTATCACCGTAGTCACGGTATAGCTCACGTTGACCACCTCTCCTAGCTCCGACAGACGGCGAGCGATCTCCAAGACGCAATCGATGCACATGCCGCTCGTGAACGAGATCTTGTCCTCGAACATCTGTTTCTTGAAATCCTCATCTTGCATATAGAAATCGATTGTCTCGCCTCCCTTGTTGTAAATACCTTTCCAGCGATACTTACTGTCTTTCAGTACCGGCGAGATGATCTCTATCGTGGCCTTATTATCCTTGACAACAGTAGGCAGATCGTCGCTACGCAAGATAAAATAATCGAACTGGTCCCGCTTCACCTCCAGCGAACCGGAACGGCTACGATCCTTCTCGTTCAACTCACGTACCGAGATTTTCGTCACCTTCGGATACCCTTTCAAAGCCTCGTAGAAATTAGACTTACACTTACAGAAACGGGGCGAGGCGTTCAACAGGTCGATCAAGCGGTGTGAAGGCGTAGCCCCGGAGTCTTCAGTCGTAGTTCACGGCGTAACTTGGACAGCTCACGCTGCATCTCCTCCTCGTCCGCCGGCGTACGGTCCATCAGCGGTTGTCCACCCACCGACAAGGAGGGACGGGTCAATATCTGCATCACCAAGTTCAACACGATAGAGATAGAGCGGCTACTCTCCCCGGCCACGCCCAGCTTCTCACGGAAACCACCCTCCTTATCGTAAGGCTCGTTGTAAACCGTCAGCTTCACGTCCAGCATATCCGCCAAGGAACGTATCAGCGTAAGAATCTCCTTCTCACACCGGTGCTTGGTCATGGCATCCATATAATTGGATTATTATTAAAGGAATAACGTATCTCCAGCTTATTCGCGAATTTTAGAATAGAGTCACTCATTTGTTTCTAGTTTTCGGTGCTTCTTTCGGTTTACGATCAAAAACGGGTTTTTCGAGGACGCGCTTACCGGAATCGCCATCACGCATTTGCAGTCGCCCAACATCCCCAATCGCTGTGCAGCCATACCGGCACTGAACATCACACGCGTATCCACACGCAAGTCCGCCGCCGTAGCGCAAGCCGAGCCGATTGCGATACCCAGATCGACGGAATTAATAGCGCACGGAACCAAATCCGGCTTCTCCACGCAGGTATCAAAACCGCAATGGGCGCAGTTCAAGCCTTGTATTTTCTGGGAGGTACCGATAATCACCACGGCGTCGGCACTCTTTATATTCTCGGCGTCACGGAGCAGGAACTTGAATCCGGTCTCGGCCGCTATCCGGATCATCTCATCGGATAGGCGCAAGATATCCCCATCCGTCACCATCGCTATCTCTATGATATCAATACCCTTGCCTTTAGGAGCCGTGCGAGCGGCTGTCATCATACGGCGTGCGGCCTGTAACACAAGCTCATGCCTGATTTCTCTTTCGTTCTGTATCATATCCTTCTAAATTCAATGAAACAAAATTAAGCAAAATATACGAAACCAAGGCAAACACATGAGGATAGAATTCATAATTCAAGATTAGTCATTCGGTCCGTGGCCTTAAAGGGATAAGCCGGGTATTCATAAATACTGAAACGAGGCTCGGTCTCTCCCTCGCAATAATTCCAGATCGTACGGTACTCATTGACATCCTCGCCTATCTCCTTCAATTGCCTAAGGTAAGCGGCCACGGATTTATTCTCCACGATATAGGCCTCACCCATTTGATCGATAATCGGGCTATGCCGACGGCTCCCGTCGTGATCGAACTTAAGAATCCGCTTTCCCTCGGAAGTCAGTCCAATGGTATGGAAAGTCATGCTCTTACCAATAGCGGGCAAGTTCAACACGTTACGATCCGTCCCGGCGAACAGCAACCCGTTCTCCTTCAGGAAACGAACCAAGCACTTGCCTAAGGACGCTGGTTACGGATCATATCATACAACTCCGCCTGTTTCTCCTCCGGCACCTGCCCGAATCTTCTCCTCACGATGCCTCTTGCAACGAGCGGCTATTCGGGGTATAAACCGCATAATTCTCCCGGAATCCCTTCACGGAGAACGTATAATAGCAAACCACCCCAAGGGCGTTTAAGGTCTGCCGTAATTTCGCCGTATGCCCCCTACGGGAAGCCGAGACCGTATAAACCAACTGATTCGTGATCGTCAGCCCGCCGCCAAGATCGCCTCGATAGCGTGCCTCGCCTCCCGGTGTCACCTCCAGTGGGGACTGGAAATGCGTTTGTATATAGAACTGGCTCACGCCGATAGCGGGAAGCCTTCTCCTTGAACTCCCTCAATATACCGACCAACTCGTCGGTCACACGCAGCGGAAGATAAGCCAGCAACCGGGAACCTAGCCGTACCCGTTGTAACTCGGCGTACTTCTCGCCCTCCGGACGGCTCTCGTTCGCCTTCCGTTTCCGCACCGCCATCTTATATACCGCCTCCAATATTTTTACGCAGGTAGCGTTCTGGCTCATCAAAGGCATCCCCGCCCGTTATCAAGATATCCCTCAGTTGGGCGTCTTCCTCGAAATAACGCATCAGACGACGTAACTTCCGGTCCCAACTCTCCTTTGGGGCCTCAGGGCCTCGAAATCAAAATTCAAGCGCTCGCTCTGGAAATCATACATCCGCTGGCAGGAAGCGCACACCGCCACAGGCACGCCCCATCGAATCGGGGATCAGGATCGCCACCTCCGGATACCTCCGGTGTATATTATGTCCTCCGGCAATAGCCAACCCGCGCGTTCGGCTCATCGGCAACGACCATGTCTTCCTTTTCCCCGCCTTAATGCTTCCATACGTATCACCAGCTCGTTCGAGTACATGATGTACGATCGCACCGTAGCGTCGTCATACCCCTCATGTTCTATATTTAATAGGGAAAGAATAATAGAGTCACAAAAAGGGCATCCCCTTCTTTTTGGCACGGGCCAATAAGCTCATCGTCTCGTCCGACAGGGAATATCCCAAAAAGTTCAATTCCGTAGGACTCTTGATCGCCATCGACAAATGGAAACGAGCGGTATTCCACCATTCCACGTACCCGAGCCTCTTTCTCCTCATAGGAGATGCCCTCGGCGAACTGGAAACGTGACGAAGGGCTATGGCGTCTTTCTATCTTCTTGATCAAGCAAGCGATGATACGCTCCTTGTTCCTCTCACGGATAGCGATCACCTCCGGGTCAAGCCCGGTCGGCCAGCGGCTCATCTGCCTTTTCACAATGCCCGGTCCGGCAGGATCTCAAACCGGATGTTCCAATAAATCAAACTGATGGTATAGGTCGATAAATAAATCAGGAGAGACCTCATTTTCCAAATGGCCGGTCAGGAACTGCCAAAGATAAGTGACCGTCCGCACCGGAAGACGCTCGCCCGTAGACAGCTCGTCCACGAAAGTATCATCATGCTCAATCAAAAGAAGGATACGCCTCGCCACCGCCATTCCTACGTTTTCTTGGGTACTTTCCTTTTCCGTGAGCCAGGATAAAATAAAGAACAAAGCATCCTTAAAATACTTTGCGTTCTCACTTTCTTCCGCTAAGGTCACCAACCAAAGGGAAGCTCTGGTTATATACTTTTTCAGTTTAGAAATGTCGGATACAAGATGTTCTTTTTTTATCATAAGCATGTCATTTTTTGTAGATTAGAATACATTTGTAAAGCGTCCTCTTGACGATTTTCTACAAAAATAACAAAAAATACGGCAAAATGCCGTTTATACAAATCTAAAACATCTTAATAAATCCTTACCATACGATTGACGGACAATACTGCGATATCGTATTTTTCAATACCTTTAGATTGATCGGCTTCGTGTGATAAAAACCGGGAAGCCCGGCTTCTTTTAGCGGCTTCCATATCAGAAAGTCGAATACATAAGCCGACTGCATGATTACGGGGATATCTTTCGATAGCTTACGGATTTCCTTCAAGACTCGATACCCGTCATCTCAGGCATCTTTATATCCATCAAGATCAAGTCCACCTCGTTTTCCTTAAAGAGAGCCAAAGCTTCCAAACCAGTTTTAGCACGGATCAAATTAAATATTTATGTAAATGGTCTTCAGAAGTAAATAATTACTTTCCTCATCCTCCGCGATTAGCAACGTGGGCTTTCCTCCACCCAAATCATTTTTCACATCCATATATATAACGTTTTATTCTTTTAATCAAAATCAAATAAACTCTGATGAAGCAAAAGATAAAACAAATATTAGAAAAATGAACATAAAATTCAAGGAGATATGAGCATTCGGGGGAAGTTCTTTCCACCCCATGCTAGAAAGTTACGTCTATACCTCCCATAAATATCGCCTTCGGCATCGGAATCCTTCGTTGATAGAATAACGGGTAGCCGTTAAATTCTCTCCTTTGACAAATAGATTCAAGCCTTTATCACGTGTACCGAAACGGTAGGCTGCCTTCGCGTTCAAAACCGTGTAATCCTCTTTCTCCGCCGTATTGATATATAAAAGGTCGAAAATGGATTGTACGTTCACGTTGAAAGTGAAAACGTCCCGGGGCATACATCCACGCCAGCGAAAAAGCTTATGCGCCGGAGCCGCCAGCAGGGCCTTGCTCGTATGCAAATAGCTATAGTTCATATCGAGGCTCAAATTCTTGACGAGAATCTGGTAACGGGAATCGAACTCGATACCTTTATTCGTAAAAGTATTGTTCTTAGGCCGTCCGTCTATTCCTCGATCATATCCTGCCGTCGATAAAAAAGGCAGTCAACTCCGTAAACAAGTTTGCCGTCAAAAATGTCTGCCCGATGATACCTCGTGAGTTCATCATGCGCTCCGGTTTCAAATCTGGGTTCTGAGGCGGGAACATGTACATCTCTCGTATATATTCGGACTCCGGAAGCCTTTCGACAAAGCCTTTTATCGCGTTCCCCTCGAACGGACGTACCGTGAAGCCGGCCTGCCGGAATCCACTCGCCGCCGAAAGATACTGTTATGCTCATAACAGAACCCCGGCGTTCAAGCTTACCTTGCTCAAATAGATCACTGCTGCATGATAACGTATCCGGCTACCTCCACGGTCTTGCTACCTTCGTTCTTGATCTATCCTGCCGTGGCCGACCACCAGTTCTTATAATCGATGCCGACCGTAAAACTATTCCCGCTTTCACCAAGCGGAAAGACTGATAAAGCCCCGCATTATTATCGTCCGAATAAAACAGATAAAGGATTAGGCGTCCCGCCCGGATTATACCCATCATCAATCTTATTGGCCCCAGTTGCACGAAGGGCACCCTTGTCTTCCCGTAATTATTCTCTAAAGCGAAGGAGTAGTACCTCGCAGGGATATTCATGATATTATCGATAAGCGGATTTGTTATCTCTCCCGGGTTCTGGTTCTTGAACTTAGCTAAACGTCTCCCGTCACCTTATAATGATCATCAATCTTATATCCTAACTTAGCAGAAACCATTCGTGATATGAAACTTCGAATCCGGACGATGTCCATCCGTGCGGTCATGATTCAATGAAAGATATAACTACTAAAGTTACCGATATTGTACCCATTATTAATCATATACTTCTGGGTGTTACGAAAGCCGTACATGACACGGGCTTGTATGCTGGCTGGCGGGTAATGATATTCACGACACCTCCCATAGCGTTCGAACCGTATAATAAGGCACCCGGACCACGGATCACCTCCACCCTTTCCACGTCCGAAGCCACATAGGTATCCGGAAGCGAATGGCCGAATATACCGGCCCATTGAGGCTGTCCGTCGAACAACATCAAGAACTTATTACCCTGTCCGACACCCCGGATATTAACCGTCCCGGCCGCTCCCTCGGAAACGCCGAAACCTGTAATCCCTTTTTTCCGTGACAAACAGCCCCGGGTACTCGCTCCGACAATACGGGAAGCAACGCCGATTCACTGCTAGCCTCAATCTCCTCCCCGTTCGATGACCGAGATAGATAATGGCACACTGTTCCGGTTCACATGGATCTTGTTGGCGGAAGCCACCACCCCTTTCAAAATTGATCAGACTGTCAATCTCTACCGGATCTATCGCAAATGCCATGGAGCTTACCAATAGTCGGGAAACTAGTAAAAAGTTCTTTTCTCATATACTACTTATATCTATACTATTTTATCATTTTAAACATCCCTTAGTGGCACGTCTGCCAAAAAAACGTGTTACCAAACCTTCAAAAAAAGCATTAATCACTTCCGGCTCATCACCAACTTACCATGCTTAATGCCTTTGATTGTCGTCAACTTATCCGACAATTCCGTCAAGCGGTGGGCCGTTCCATCACCGTCACTATATGCAAGCAAAAATTCTGATTGATATAATACTGGGGAAGACGACAAGATCACATCCTTATAATTTTGTTGGATACCCATGATTTTCAATGAGATCTCTTTTCTTGACTTGGTCATACATGATCACGATCGTCCCGGCTACGATATGGTTGCATTGCCATTTACGTTCGGCTACATTCTTCTATCAGAAAACGAATCGCCTGCGAACGATTGGCGAAGCCATTCTCATTCACATATTGATCCAATGATTCCAACAGATTGTCTTCCAAAGAGACACCGAAACGTTTTAAAGACATAAAACCTTTTTTTATAATTTTCGGTACCAAAGGTAGTTTTTTCAAGAATCTCGGTATTCTATCGGCAGGAAGAGGAAAAATCAGTCGCTAATCACGAAAATTCACTCCGGTATCCCACCATAAGCGGGTACCTCCGGTATCGGACCTCCCAAATACTCACAAGGCGGAATACTGAGCCGGGTTACCGGAAATAATGCTAACCGGGAAATTCAAACGACGAATCATCGTTCGCGTATCGATCTTTCCATTGCTTTTATTCACCAAAACCGGGAACAAACGGGGTAACCGGTACGCCTCTGCTCCGCCCAACCTCACAGCCCTCGGGGTAACAAGCGATCCATTTTTGGGTAATGATCTTCTCCAGCTTGGTCTCCCTAGAGGCTTCTTCATCCCATGCCGGAGACACCAAGC
>VOFC01005645.1_pt1 | contig 24090 bp, 43 predicted proteins | sample 5384161 | NCBI WGS metagenome assembly VOFC01 (sample SAMN12384722, study PRJNA508395) | human gut metagenome | isolation source: healthy gut B | host: Homo sapiens | reverse complement strand
TGGGCGTAGATAATGTCCTGCGCCTCGCCCATCACGTAGGCAGCTATTTCGCTCATATACTTGGCCGTAACGATGAGCCGCCCAATGCGCTGAATCGTGCCGTTTTGCTGCATGGTGTCGATGCGCGCTTCGCACGCTGCGCGCTGCTCGTCGGGGGTGAGGGCGCGGGTCGGCGTAAAGGCCTTGGTGGGCTTGTCGGTGGGGGTGGATGTGTTCATAATTTTTCGGGGTGTTAAGTGAGGTGCTGCCGCACGCCGAGGCACGGGGTGGCGTTGGCGAGCCACCATTTTCGCGACCGCGCGTAAATGGTACTGCCGCGTGCGGCTCTGCGTGTGGCGTTAATCGGTGTGTGTCAGTGGTTTACACACCTGTGGTTAAACAATTAGTTCGGGGTGCTTCAGCGCCATGCGCGCGGCTGTTTGCCGCATGGCATCGAGCCGCTGGCACACATGGCCCACGGTGTCGGTTTCGGCAAAGCAGTGCACCATCAGCGTGCCACAGCAAATGCCCACTGTGCCGTCGGTTTCGCACAGCGCAAACTGTCGGCCAATGCGTCGGCAAAGGGCAGCCTGGCGAGCAGCCTTTCGCGCAGCGCTGCGCCGCGCCAAAAAGCGGTGAAGGGGAGTGGTGTAACGTTTCATTCCGGGGGGGTGAGGGTTAAGGGGTTAGGTAATGAACTGCGCTATCGGGCATTAGCCGCATGGGTAATTACAGCGTGCTGAAGGCTGTTTGCGTTCGCTCTGACGAGTTTTCGCCCTCTGCGTGTGTGATTTATTACCTTGAGGCGGAAAACTGCCTTAAAACGCAAATATGCTGCTCTTCAGTGCTGTGCGGCTTTGGCGTTGCGCTCCTCGGCAGCGCGTTCGGCCGCCAGGCGGTGGGGTTCGTAGCCCATGTTGTAGAGCCACGCCACCTCCTCCCACTCCGTGCGGCTCATGCCGTTTTCCTCGTGGTCGCGGCGGTCGGCCCGGGCAGCAGCTTCGCGGCGGCGGGTTTCGAGTCGGTCAATCTCCTTGCGCCGTTCGTCAAGGAACTTCAGCAGCCCGGTGGTAATGGCCATGGCATCGACCGCCCCGTAAAAGCGGCCGTAGCGTCCGGCCTTTACCTGCTGCAGGTAGTACATCACCTCGGCCACGTTGAGGTACCAGTACTGCGCCAGTATCAAGTCGCTCAGCTCGTCAATTTGCACTTCGGTGAGTTTGTCCTTTACGCCGGTGAACTCGCTCAGGTTGTTGAGCTGAATGCTCAGCCACATTTTGGCCACGTTGCGCCCATAGGCTGCGCTCACCACGCTCAGTGCCGGAGCCGTGCCGCCAAAGGTGCGTTCGGGGTGGGCTATGCAGGCCGTTTGCAGCGAGGGGCTGAAGGTGGTCAGGAAGTGTGCGGCCGGGCCGTAGCGTTGTTCACAGGCCAGGGCTGCCGCCGTCGTCGGCTGTTTCGGCAGCGAGCCGGGCAAGGTAGTTGGCAAAGCGGCGGTCGCGCTCGGCGCGCTCATCGTCGCGCTCACGAGTGCGCCAACCTCCCGGGGGCGGTGTGCTGTTAGTCGCTGGCGCGGCTGTGGGGTTTGTTCCGTTTCCATAGCGTTCGGTTTTTTGAATGATTATTTGCGGGCGTTCGGCTCGCGCTTTTTCGCGCTCGGCTTCGCGCTGGCGGCGCTGGGCTTCTTTTTGGGCGGCTTCGGCGGCACGGTCAACATCGATTCGCGCCCACATGCGGGCCACCGCTCGCCAGTCGCGCATCTGAGCATTGCCTACGCTCCAGCCTTTCGCTTCGTAGTAATCTACAAATCGCGCGGCATCAATCGGTGTGCCTTGCGCTGCCATGTAGGCCGCTACTTCGGCTGTACTCGGCCTTACAAACTCAGCCGCACTTTCTTTTTTTATTTTATTTTTTTCTTTCTTGTTGTTATTGTTGTCTATATATATATTATGTTGTGTACCGTCTGTTGTACTTTCTGTTGTCTCGTCTGTTGTACCGTCTGCCGACCTGTCTGCCGACCCGTCTAAATTGAAATCATTTTCGTAAGTATTGATTATCAATGTGTTAGGCTCGATTTCTGTCGACCTGTTTGCCGACCTGTTTGCCGACCTGTCTGCCGACCTGTCTGTCGACCTGTTTACCGACCTGTCTGTCGACCCGTTATCTTGATAGGCATCATAGTTAAGTATTGATATACAGGTGATTACAGCCGATTTCTGTCGACCTATCATATTTTCGCGTTCCAGCATGTCGAGAAAGCGGTCTATCTTGCCCCTCGACCACCGCCAACGCCCCGAGAACCATTCGCGCGAATAGGCCACCTGTCCGCGCTTAATGGTTACTCGGTTACCGCGAATGAACGTCACGCGGTCGGCAAAGTTGGCCAGCAGCAGCAAGTCAATCCATGCCTGCATCTTCGTGAACGGCTCGGCAAAGTATAGCGGGTCGTCCATGAGTTTGCGGTGCAGACGTATCCAGCTGTTTTCCATAAGCCATCGCAAGGGTTAAAATACGCGGCCACGATTAAAGCAGTAGCTCTCGGCATCGGCCTCCAGCTCGTCCTTGGTTCGCATTTTGCGCTGCAGCATCCAGGCATCGAGCTCTTCCTTGTTGAAGTAAACCTTCGAGTTCTTTTTGTAGTAAGGAATGAGCCGCCCCGAGGTCATGGCATACATGCGCGGCAGGCTCCAGCCCGTGTAAATGGCGGCCTCCTTCATGGTCAGCACCTTTTTCACGCCAATGGTCGCAAGAGCTTTCAGTTCGTCGAGTTTAGCGGCTAAATCTTCCAGGGTAATGGCCGCAGTGGTGGGGGGTTTGATTTTCGGGGTTCATAATTCTAAGGGTGTTAAAAGTGTGTGTGTGAGTTATTCTTCAATTGTGTAAAACAGGGTGGGCATCCAGCCCAAGCGGTATGCTGCGCGGCCTATGTAGCACAGACTTAGGGCCGGGAGTATGGCCCAGAGCCGTCCGTAGGCAAACATGGCAGCGAGCACAAATGCTCCGTAAACAATGAGGGCGGCAAGTGCCCACTTCAGTAGCTCAAGCAGCAGGCCGGGCAGGGGCGAGGGGTGTGGGTGGTTCATAAGGCGCGGGGGGGGGTATGTTGTTGAATGTGTGGGTTGGATGAGTGAAGCAGGGCGTCATAGGTTCAAACCTCCGATGGGTTGAGTTCGATTTTTACAAGTCGATGTTGTAGTCATTTTTCATTTTTTCCCAGCTCGCAGAGAGAGAGTCGATGAGTGCTTCGGCTACTTTCGGCATATTTTCGTCGATGGCGATAGAATGTAAGATGTGTGCCATTCCGGCGAATGTGGTTTCAAGATTTCCAAGGACTGTAGAGCTTGTGGCTGTTACGTTGTCGGCGGGTACACAGCCCTTGTTGTCGATAAATGAGTGCTGTGCGAATCGGAAGGCGGCCAGCATTCCGAGTTCCGGGTATTGGAGTTGCAGGGCGCACATGCGTGCTGAAATTTCATCGAAGGCTTTTTCGATGTCTTGTTTTGCCTGGATAGCTTCTTGTTTTGTCATTGGTTTGTTGTTTTTAGTTATGGTTGTGTTATTCGTTAATGGGTTCTATTTCTATGCCGATGGTTATTTTCACTTTTTCGGCCGTTGAGCGTTCTATAACGTTTTCGATTTCGCCGTGCAGCCAATCGCCGAGCAGTTCTGCCGCCTTCTGGTTGGTGATGCCCCGGCCGTCGTCGTCGTTGAGCGCAGCTATGCGCAGCCCGCATTCGGTATCGGTGAGCAGTACGCCGTTGTCAATCAGTTCGTATTCGTAGACGGTCGTCGTCTGCTGAACAGTAATTTCATTTTTCATTTTCTTTGGTGAGGGGGTTAGGGTTTGGTAAATAATTGTTTGATAAAGTCATTCAGTTCGTCGGCTGCTTTTTGAGCCTCCGATTCGTAGCGGAAGCAGTTGCCCATGCTCAGCTTGCCCAGGTCGGATTCGTAATTTTCCCAAACGTAGCAGAGGGGGTGTGCTTCATAACGTCCGCTCCAGCACACAGCGTAGTATTTGTCGCCACGCTGCGGCATCCAGTTCGTGTTGTCCTGCTGGGTGTTCCTGCAGGTAAACACCCAGTCCTCGCGGCCTTCGTAGGGCAGGCATTGCAAGTAATAATTGCCGTCGGTGGCTTGGAAGTGGCATACCTCGCATACCTCGCGGCCGTTTTCGGCTGTTTCGGTGTGAAGTCCGGCAAAAATGCGGGGCATCCATGGCTGGTCGGAGCGGTTGCGCACCAGCACGCGGTCGAACAGGCAGAGCGGCGAATGGTCGGAGGCTGCGGGGGTAGAGTTGTAGGTTACATGGGGGTTCATCATGAATTGGGGGTGTTAAAGGGTTTTACATCAGGGGGTTCATTCAGGTGCCAGGCCACGTAGGCGTGCCAGTTGGGCGTCACAATTTCGTGCCAATCGCAGCCGGGGTGTTCGCGCTGCCAAATTCTTATGCGCCTCACAATCAGGTTGGCCACATCGAGCGGTGTGGGGCATTCGGGGCTGGTGAGTTCGGCAGCGCAGGGGGGGATGGGCGGCGGTAGCTGATTGTCGGCAAAGAGTGTGAATTGGTGAATTTCGCGTTTCATGGCTGTGGGTTGGTTTTATGGCCTATTAGGCTGAGCGCCTGGGTGGGTGTCATTCGCCCCATGCGGTCAATGAGCAGGAGCATGGCGCGTTCGTAGGTATAGGCCAGGCAGGGTAGGGCCGGCATGCGGGGCAAACTGATGCTGCTGCGTTCGCCGCGGTAAATGGGGCATTTGGCATTTTTGGCACATTCGTCGCAGCCGAAGTCGGCAGTAATGATTTGGCGAATTACGCTGTGTTTTGTTTGCATGGTTCAATGTGCTTTTAAGTTCATATTTTTGTTAGCAGTTCCGCGTTTTGGCCAATCCACAGCATGCAGTCCTGCCCGTTGAATGAAAAGTCAAACGCCTTGTTTCGCGGGCTATATCGGCCGTCGAGGATTGTGCCTTCCTTCAGTCCGCGTATTTCAGATAACAGCCAGTAGCCGCATTCCGTAGTGACCTTGACTATGGCTTTTGCCTTGATTGTATTTTCCATGTGCAGTTTGGTATTGTCAGTTCTTAAGTGCCGCGCGTTTGCCGCGTCGTTCTTCCTTTTCGCGCTTTTGGCGCATGGCCTTTGTTTCGTAGAGCCCGTATCGGCAGAGTATGAGCACCACGCCCTGCGGCGTAAGCCCCATTTCGTCGGCCACCTTACCATAGATGCGCGACGGGGCTATGTCGGCATACTCAGGATTGCTGCGGAGCTCGCTCCATCTGTCGCACACGGCCTGTGGCGGGCCATTTTCTCGCGCTCGTGACGCGTCATAAATTCTTTCGTCATTGGGTTGTTTGGGTTGTTTTGTTTATATTTGCGGTAGAATTGCTAATGGTTCGTAGAAATGTTTCAAAACCATTATCCGAATACGTTGCAAAAGTAGAGTATTTTCTAATACCTACAAAGCAAAAGATAGAAAATCCTCTATTTATAAATGTTTATTTAGAATATATCCTATGATTTTAAAACGAATTAAACAATACATTGATTTCAAGGGGGTAACGGTAGCTGCATTTGAACGTAGCATCGGTATGTCTAATGCTTCATTCGGAAAATCCCTTAAAAATGGAGGTACAATAGGTGCTGATAAATTAGAAAAACTTCTAAATATTTATACTGATATAAACCCAACCTGGCTTCTGACCGGTGTTGGCCCCATGTTATTAGACGTAGCTCCCCCCGCTCAAGTAAGTTCTGTAAACAGTGCCGTAGCGATGCACGGCACCATCACGAACGAATCGGCCGGTGGCGAGAGCAGCGTGAGCCAGGAACTGAAAATGGCACAACAAAAAATTGAAGCCCTCGAAAAATTGCTCGACGAAAAAGAAAGGCTCATCAAAGTGCTGCTCGATAAGAAATAAAAAAAGGAGCACACTGCATTGAGTGCGCTCCAAATAGCGAAAAATAGAAAAATGGATCTGAAAGAATTTGTAAAAACGGCACTATCAGATATAACATGTGCCATTAGCGAAATGCAGCAAACACTTCAAAACGGTGCGGTAATCAATCCGGCAAAGCAAAGAAGTGATTACGGAGATAACGAAGTTTTACTGAACGGGAATGTTTGCCGCATTGAAAGAATAAACTTTGACGTAGCTGTGATGGCTTCAGAACGCGATAATGGTTCTGCAAAAATAGGAGTCAATGTAATTGGATTCAAAGCAGAAGTAGGCAAGGATGACACACAGCAAAACGTATCGCGCATCACGTTTTCAATCCCTGTGATTCTACCCGTTATGCCAATCAAAAAAAAGGACTAAAAGCCCATCGCCTTTTGTAGTCGCGCCCCGTAATCGATTTAAAAGCCTCTTCCGCAAGGCAAACAGGCGCACCCCCATCGTTCCGCTTGATAAAATGAAACAGGAGACGAGTGTACAAACGGCGATAATACAAACGATTAAAAAAGGTGATGATTTGGTGGGTCATAAGGAGTGAAGTTGAGTTGCTATCAAATTTAAACCGTTTTCCCAAGAAGATCGTGCAGAAAAAATGAGTAACTTTGAACGAGTAAGAAAAATAAAAGAAGAGAATCGGAAAAAGTCAGACACCAGACGCGAAAAATTGGCAGGATATTTTTTGATTTGTCGAAGCTATCCTTTGCCGGATTGATTGTCGGCTTGATATTGCCGCTATTTTCGGACATTAGTGATGTAACGAATTGGCTATCTGTGTTGTTCGGTGTGCTGCTTACCATCATACCTGCACTTTTGGCCAATAAAATATTAAAGTGATATGGAAACATTTGTTGTAGTATATGCGCTTGGAACGGTAATTGTCGGCGGTATATACCTTTGGACATTTACGAAGCGTGGTAAGGAATGGTTGAAAAAATTGTAATCATAATAAAACAAGGAGTTCATCCGCATAAAGATGAACTCCTTGTCTCAAAAATAGCCCTAAACACATATTGCCGCAGCTTTACCGCACTTCGATGCTTAGCAACAAATGCGCAAAGCTGTGTAACCCCTCAACAATTTTTTTTCCCTGCTCCGGCCGAGGATTGCTTCTGCCGGCTGCATAGTGCGCCAGCTGCTTTTGGTTGATGCCGGTAAGGCGCTCCAAAGCCGCAAACGACATGAGGCCGCGCAGATAACAAAGAACCGCACGAACATCGAACACAAAATCGAGCGCCCAGTCATCATCGAACTCAGCGGCAACCTCGTCACCGTCGGCCTTGGCACACTCCAAATAAAAAGCTACACTTTCAGCAGCTTCACGCTTGAAGTCGGCAAAGCTTCCGGACGTAGAAACGACCCATCCCGGTAGCAAATCGCAAGTGCCGCACAAGCCCGTTTCTGTAGGTGCCGTCAAAATACAAATACGTTTCATGTTGTAAACAATAGAAATAACGTTGCAAAGGTAGTAAAAAAGCTACTCTTTTGATAGTATTTGCGGAATCCGCGCCACAGCCGTTTGCTTGTTTTAGTCTATGATTTTGGCATAAATCTGTGTAGTCGAAATGTTACGATGCCCCAACAGCTTACTCACCGTGTAAATGTCGGTATTCAGATCGAGCATGAGGCAAGCGAATGTGTGCCGTCCCGAGTGGAAAGTAATATGTTTGTTTATGCCGGCCTTTTCAGTCCACACCATCAAATGCTTGCACAACATATTAACCGAATTCGAAAATGGGAAAATACGGGTTGAATCATTGCCACGAGCACCCATGTATTGTTCAGCCTGTGGCGAAATATCCAAATACTCCAAAGCCCCCGTCTTCTGCTGATGGAACACAATGCGCGTAAAATCACCCTGTTTCGACACATCGCTCCATCTAAGAGCCACGACATCAGAAAAACGCAGCCCCGTCAAACACGAAAAAAAGAACATACGCTCCACCAGTTTGTTATCGCACGGAGTAGCGGCCAGCAAGCGCAGCTCGTCTAACGTCAGAAATTGGCGTTCGTGTGCAGATTCCTCAATGCGCAATGTACGAATACGGCTCAGCGTTTCGGCGGGAACCAGTCCTTCACGTACGGCACAGGCAATTAAATGTCGGAATCTTGCAAAAGTATTCTCGAGTAGCTACGGTGGTGGTCTGTATAATCGAGGAGGCACAGTTGAAGTTGGCGGTACAGCTGTAATCTGCAATAACTATGCAGATAAGGCAGGCGATGATATTGTCAGCAAAACGGATATATACACTTATTATATAAATGAAGATTGGGACACTGAAAGCGAAACTTGTGTACCTAGTCTTACACTTTCTCCTGTTGGCGAATGGACACTGGATAAGTGCAAACACCCGATCGTAGGCTGGTATCACGACGGCAAGGGAAAAGCGGGAGGACGATACTTACAAGCGCTGGAACGGCGATGGTGAAGGCGATGATTATTACGCTGACGAATATACGTTGGTAAAGAAGGCTGTTTCCGATGCGCTGGCTCTCAAGGCTGCACACGGTCAGCTCTGCAGCGTAACCTACGAAGTAACCGGCGACGTTCCGTCTGACGCAGGCGCAGTTCCGGCAGCAGCCAAGGTTAAGAAGGGCGGCAGCTACACCGTAGCACCGGTACAGACCACCTCGCAGAGCCGCTACACGTTCAGCGGCTGGCGGATCAACGGCGTTGGCGATGTTGTAACCGAGATCAAGGACATTCAGCAGGATGTCAAGCTGATCGGCGTATGGACCCGCAGATCGTCCGGCGGTGGTGGCGGCAGCAGCAGCAAACCGACCGTTGACATTCCGGATGATGTACCGACCGGTCTGAACGGTGACGATCACTTTGCGTACATTGTCGGCTACCCGAACGGCAACGTTGAGCCGAATGGCAACATCACCCGCGCAGAAGTGGCAACCATCTTCTTCCGTCTGCTGACCGAGGAAGTCCGCACCGCAAATTCTACCCAGTCCAACAGTCTGTCCGATGTGACGCGCGGTCAGGGTTTAACCATGCTGTCTCCACGCTGTCCTCGATGGGCATTGTAAAGGGTCATAACGATGGCACGTTCGCGCCGAATGCGCCGATTACCCGTGCGGAATTTGCCGCAATCGCCGCTCGCTTCGACGATAAGAACACGGATACGTCCTCGAAGTTCACGGATATCGCATCTCACTGGGCAAAGAATGAGATCGGTATCGCCGCAAACAAGGGCTGGATCAACGGCTATCCGGATGGTACGTTCCGTCCGAACCAGTATATCACCCGCGCAGAGGCGATGACGCTTGTCAACCGCGTACTCAACCGTCTGCCCGAGAACAGCAGCGATCTGCTCGACAGCATGATCAAGTGGCCGGATAATTCCGATGCTTCCGCATGGTACTATCTCGCTGTGCAGGAGGCTACCAACAGCCACGCATACTCGGATAAGAGCAAGGACGATAAGTACGAGAAGTGGACCACCATCCGCGACGCTCGTGACTGGACCGAGCTTGAAAAGTAAATTATTCGTTTCGGTAAACCGCGAACCACAGATGATATAGCAAATATCGTTTTACCGGGCACAGCAGAGGCAGGAAAAATTGCTTTTCCTGCCTCTGCATTTTCTTGTTCTATTGTGCGAATAGGTCGTTGTAGGTGATACCGAAAACTTCTACGAATTTGTCGATTTCAAAGACCGAGGTCTGCCGAAAGCCGCTTTCAATGCGGGCAATAATTTCACGAATAAGGTCGCAGCCGACAACCTGCATGCGTGCGGCTAATTCTGTCTGCGTCCAACCGTTTTTAACCGATATTCTCGAACCCTTGCCGCCAATATGGCGGGTGAGAGGTCTGGTGCGTTTCATAGTTAATAAACCATAGATATAACTTTTCTTGATTATGGAGTATTTGCGTGCTAATGTTGTTATATACATATAACGCGAGGTGCAAAATGGACTACGAAACATTATATTTTTGAATTACTGGAAGATGTGCAGAATTTGAGAAATCGGTGCAGAAGCAGATGGAAGAATTGATTTCGCTGAATCTGTCCGTCGAGCACGTATGGCCATGCAGGAAAATGGTAATTCTGAACCGGAAAACGACGCTGAACAGGAGTTGTTGGAACGGCTGCATAGAAAATGGATAGGTGAAATGTAAGCAGAGCGAAATCCGCAGGTGCCCGTGCGCAGCAACGCGCAACGAGTTGCGCGACACTGTTATCCCTCAGGGGACTACGCCCTTCGGGCCCACCTGTGTCGCGCCTGCAGAGAGGAAACCTCATGTGTTTCAAAGGAGTCTGGCATTGCGTAGAGTGGAAATGGGCGGACACATTGGTCCGCCCCCCTACGAACCTAAAAACCTCTGCCGTTCCTTTATAGTCTCAGTTCTCTGATAGGCAGACGCAATAAGAAAAAAAGCACTTACTTTCGTAAGTGCTTGATGGTGGAAGTTACAGGGCTCGAACCTGTGACCCTCTGCTTGTAAGGCAGATGCTCTCCCAGCTGAGCTAAACTTCCATTTTGGTGACCCGGCGGGGATTCGAACCCCGGACACCCTGCTTAAAAAGGCAGGTGCTCTGCCGACTGAGCTAGCGGGTCAGGTCAAAAAGTATGAAATTTGCGGCTGGGTAAAAGCTATGAACCCTCGACCCGTATGCCGTAATGGCAGGGACGGCTGGATTCGAACCATATTCATCCACCGGATTATGACTCAATAGCGTCAAATCTGCCGAATGGCCGGGACGGCTGGATTCGAACCAGCGAATGTCGGCGTCAAAGGCCGATGCCTTACCGCTTGGCGACGCCCCCGTATTCGTTTGCGAAACAGCGTTAGTCCGTAAATAACGCGCTGCGACTGCGTTCGCAGCGCGTCACAGGAACAATATGGGGTGAGTGAAGGGACTCGAACCCTCGACCCTCGGAACCACAATCCGATGCTCTAACCAACTGAGCTATACCCACCATATAAAAATTGCAGCCACCGGATAAACCTCGCACGCCAGGAGGGATTCGAACCCCCGGCCTACTGCTTAGAAGGCAGTTGCTCTATCCGGCTGAGCTACTGGCGCATGTCAATTCCGGCAAACCCATTCGAAAAAATGGAGCGGGTGATGGGAATCGAACCCACGTGTTCAGCTTGGAAGGCTGACATTCTACCATTGAACTACACCCGCGGGTCTCTCTCTGACGCTTGTTTATTATATCAATTCACAGAACGTATGTCAACATATTTTTTCAAATTTTTTAAGAAAGTTTTTTCGCAGCATTTTCAGCAGGACATCAAAAAGGGCATACGGCTGTGCTATACTGTAATCAAAGGAGGGAGAGAGCGTATGAAAGCAACTATTTTACTGGCGGAGGACGAACGGGATATGCGCGAGGTGCTGTGCGATTATTTCACGGCGAAGAGCGGCGGTGAGCTGACTATGATTTCCGCACCGGACGGCAATACGGCGCTTCACCTGATCGAGACACAGCCCTTCGATCTGCTTCTGCTCGACATCATGCTGCCGGGCACAGACGGTTTCGCGCTGTGCCGCGCGGCGCGGGAGCAGGGAGACGCGCCTGTCCTGTTCGTCACCGCACGGGAAGACGAGGCAGGACAAGCTGTACGGCTATGATCAAAGGGGCAGATGACTACGTTGTCAAACCGTTTTCTCTTGCTGTGCTGTACGCCAAGGCACAGGCACTCCTGCGACGCTCACGCGGCATGACAGCGGCAGAGGTGCTGAGGGCCGGTGCGCTCGAGCTCAACCCGGCGAGGGGGAACGGTAACGGCGGACGGTCAGCGCATCGACCTGCCGCCCAAAGGAATTTGCTTTGCTCCGGGCGTTGATGGAGCGAAAAAACCGCGTGCTGACGAGGGACGAGCTGCTGGACCTTGCGTGGGGCTGGGACTATGACGGCACGGACCGGGTGATCGACGGGCACATCAAAAAGCTGCGTCGGGTGCTGGGGAAGCATGCGGACTGCATCAAGACCGTGGTAAAGCGTGGCTACAAACTGGAGGTGGACGGAGATGAAAACAAAACGTAAAACCTTTGGCAGCTTTTTTTGTGCGGGTCGGAACGGGTTTTCTCGCATTCTGGCTTGTGCTGATGGGGGCATTTACCTTGCTTCTGGGACAGCAGCGCGCACAGCTGATGCTGTCGGAGATGGAAAACAAGGCGGATTTTTTTTGATGGAAATTTCGGAAAATATCTGCTGGATTCCAGGAGCTCGGTACTGATGATACTGCACAGCTCCGCAGACGCTGCGCTGGCAGTGCTTTCGAATTGACAGCAAAGATCCCCCAAATGTACAGATCGTGGAAACCGCGATTACCGATAAAAACGGCGCTGTGCTGCAAGGCAATCGTTGGTGGCTGACGCTGCGAGATGGGGATATGGATTATGATGTGGATATGGGAGACCAGCCGCAGAAGGTGTGCGAAGCGGTTCTGGTTGGATCTGCGATGACTGAGGAATTAAGAAGTGCTCCTTTTCCGGAAATGACCTTTGAGGCATGGGTGGACGGAGACCAGGCATATCTAAAGTCTGTTACTGTGCGCCCGACAAAGGAGGTCAACGGCTCGTGGGAACCGACGGGCGAGGTCAACACGGTCGAGTGTGTGTATGACGAAAGCAGGTGAAAAATCTCCCGCTGAAAACGATGAGATGGGCGAGTGTCAGCTGCCCGGGACCGAATGATTTGACTGCAAAGCAGCTGGCTGCCTCCCTGACTTCTCCGGCCCGGCTGGCGCTGCGCGAATGGGCAGAGAACCCAAGCGGCGCGAACAGCAGCGAAGAGATCGTGCGTCCGTGGCTGGTTCGCAAATTCCAGCGGACGATGAAGTATTGCGATTTCGTCGACGGCAGCTATGTGTTAATGTCCTATGCCGCGGAGGGCTACCCGCTGAAAGCGTGCCTGCCGATTCTGGTGCCCGCCGGCGCGATGAGGCTTTACTCTGGCGATGCTCTGTGCAGTCATCCTCTCGTTTGCCTTGCTGCGCGTCTGGCGCAGACAGGAGCGCGTGGAGCAGGTTCGCCGCGAGACGACTGCGGCGCTCGCCCACGAGCTGAAAACGCCGCTCTCCGTGCTCTCGGCGGCGGCAGAGCTGTTAGGGGACAACCTTGCGCCGGAAAAGCAGGCGCATTATCTTGATGTCATCCAGACGCAGGCGCAGCGCATGGACGGCAGTGTACGCAAAATGCTTGAGCTGTCGCGGCTTGAGACCGGCGTGCAGGCGCTGCGTCGAGAAGAATTCCCGCTTGCTGCCCTCGCACAGGAAAGGCTTACCGCCGCGCTCCCGGCAGACGGCAGACTGCACACAGAATTTGCATCCGACAACGAATACACGGTCAATGCAGACCGCGCGCTGCTTGCACGGGCACTGGACGCGCTGCTCGAGAACGCCGTGCAGCACACACCCGAGGGCGGCTGCATCACGGTCCGCATCGCGAACGGTATGCTTTCTGTAGGCAACACCGGCGACGCCATCCCGGATCATGCCTTGCCCCGGCTGTGGGAGGCATATTATCAGGCTGACCCCTCGCGCAGCACAAAAAAGGGCGACGGTCTCGGTCTCTCGATTGCAAAAACCGTGTTCGATTTGCACGGATACACCTGCGGCGCAGAAAACACAGATGCCGGTCCGAAATTCTGGTTCAAATTTGCATAATCTGCGCAAAATCAAAAGCCGCCCTGTGGGCGGCTTTTGATGTCGAACAGTATCGCGTTTCAACAGTTCCAGCTTAAATCGTATCCAACTTTACTCTGCCGTCCTCAGCGGAAAGATGTGCGCCGAGAAGCGGCTTATCACCCGTAACGATAGCGTTTGCAAGCGGGTTCTCGATTTCCTTTTCGATCAGCCGACGCAGATTGCGTGCGCCGTACTTGACCGAATAGGACTTTTCTACGAGCAGCGCGAGCAGGCTGTCATCCCATGTCAGACGGATTTCCTTGTCTGCGAGGGTGCCCTTTGAGCTCGTTCAGCATGATCTCAGCAATAAGGCGGAAATTGTCCTCGGTGAGCTGGTTGAACGCAATGATCTCGTCGATGCGGTTGAGAAACTCGGGGCGCATGATCTCCTCGAGCGCCTTCATCACGCGGTCCCTGCTCATCTGAGAGACCGTGCGTCCAAAGCCGGCAGGCGTGCTGCTCGACTGAGAACCTGCATTCGAGGTCATGACAATGACCGTGTTCTCGAAGCTGACAACGCGGCCCTGCGCATCGGTCAGACGGCCGTCGTCGAGGATCTGGAGCAGCGAATTAAGAACATCCGGATGTGCTTTCTCGATCTCATCGAACAGAACGACCGAGTACGGGCGGCGGCGGATCTTTTCGGTCAGCTGGCCTGCTTCATCGTAGCCGACATATCCCGGAGGAGAGCCGATCAGACGAGAAACCGTATGCTTCTCCATATACTCGGACATATCAAGACGCACGAGCGCGTCCGGAGAGTCGAACAGATCGAGTGCGAGCTGCTTGACCAGCTCGGTCTTGCCGACACCGGTCGGGCCGACAAACAGGAAGGATGCCGGCTTGCGCTTGGGGCTGATACCCGCACGGCTGCGGCGAATGGACGCGCAGACTGCATCAACAGCTTCGTCCTGACCGATCACGTGAGACTTGAGACGGTTTTCCATATCGCGCAGGCGTGCGGACTCCTGCGCCGCCACCTTAGAGGCCGGAATGCCGGTCCAGATCTCAATGACCTCGGCCAGCAGCTGCTCGTCAACAGCAGGCGCAGGCTTGCAGAGCAGGTCATGCAGCTGTGCTTCGACCTGGAGAATACGCGAGCGGCAGGATGCGATCTTCGCATAGGTTTCCTCCTCTTCGCTGCGCGCAGAGGACTGCGTAAACTCGTCAAGCTGCGCCTGAAGACGCTCCAGCTCGTTCTGAAGCTCAGGGATCTCGGAAAGCTGCGGAGAGTCCAGATTGAGACGCGAGCAGGCCTCGTCGATCAGATCGATAGCCTTGTCTGGCAGAAAGCGGTCGGTGATATAGCGCTCACTCATCTCGGCGGCGCGGCGGCACATCTCGTCCGACACGGTAACACCGTGGAAGGTTTCGTAATAGGAACGGATTCCCTTGAGAATTTCTGTGGTCTCGGAAACAGACGGTTCCCCGATGTACACCGGCTGAAAGCGGCGTTCCAGAGCGGCATCCTTTTCGATGTATTTGCGGTATTCCTTGAGCGTGGTCGCGCCGATGACCTGAATATCGCCGCGCGCGAGAGCCGGCTTGAGGATATTTGCAGCGTTCATAGAGCCTTCGGAGTCACCAGCACCGACAATATTGTGCACCTCGTCGATGACGAGAATGATGTTGCCGATCTTTTTGACCTCGTCGATCAGACCCTTCATGCGGCTCTCGAACTGGCCGCGGAACTGTGTACCCGCAACCAGTGCGGTCAGGTCGAGCAGATGGACCTCCTTGTTGCGCATCTTGAAAGGAATGCGGCCCTCGTTGATACGCACGGCAAGTCCCTCCGCGACAGCGGTCTTGCCGACGCCCGGCTCACCGATCAGGCAAGGATTGTTCTTCTGGCGGCGATTGAGGATCTGAATGACGCGGTCGGTCTCGCGGTCGCGTCCGACGATATGGTCAATGCGGCCCTCAGCGGCCTTCTGGGTCAGGTTTTCGCAGTAATTATTAAGATACTTGCGCTTTTTTGTCGTCGCGGCTGCGGCCGCGCTTGTCGCTGTTCTGCGTGCTCTCCTGTGCCGGACGGGCAGGGGAGGAGGATGTGGTCATGGGGTCGGTCTCGTGCGGCGCTTCGTCATCCGAGCCGTCCGACCCTGCGGTCACCAAGCTCATTCAGATCGGACAGCGAGCCGATCTCACCGGACAGGGCCTCGAGGTCATCCTCCGTAATGCCCATCTGTTCCATGATGTTGTCAAGCGGCTTGACGCCCAGCTCGCGCGCGCACTTGCGCAGGCACAGGCCCTCCTGCGTGGTCTTATCCGGGCCTTCGATTTTGGTGATGAACACCACTGCGATGTTTTTCTTGCACCGCGAGCACATTGGCATGTTCATAATTGGTTAAACTCCTTCATTCTGCAATGGAATTAAAGGATTCTGACGATTCATGCCGCAGTAAACGGCAGGAACGCGATAATTTTAGTTAACAGGAACGTATTTTCGATACGTTCGGGTGAAAGATATCCCAGCTCGGTAAAGGTCACCGGATAGAACCAGTGTGCACCGAGCAGTACGAGCACGACGAGCAGCAGACCGGTCGCAAGCCCGATCGCGCCGCCGGCCAGTGCATCGAGTATGCCGAGAGGGGTGACTCCGCTGAGCAGACGGAGCGCCCCGACCGCAAGCGATATCAGAATACTGAGCAGGACGGAAAACACTGCGATCAGCACAAGATAGGAAATACTCTCAGCCATGCTCTGCACCGCAGTGCAGAGCGCCGTCTGTACGCTGTCCGCCAGCGCGTCCGGCACGCCTTCGACTGCTTGAGCTTATGCTCAAAAACACTGCGCACAATCGGCTCTGCAAGCCATTTCGCAGCAGATGGCGCCAGCTGACGGGCGAGAAAGTACGATCCGGCCATTGCGATGCAGCGGCCCACAAGACCTGCGAGCGAGGCGAGTGCGCCGCGTCGGAGACCAAGGATCAGATTGACGAGCACGACCGCGAGGATCACGAGATCGGGCACGTTAAGCAGGCTGAGAAGCACATCAGGAATCTGCTGCGGCTGCATCGGCTGTTACCTCCCTGGACTGCGCGGAGCGGGCAGTGAATATGCGGGCGTTGCTGTTGTAAAGAACGAATACTGTACCGTCATCGGTGAGCAGTATGCGGCGTGCACCGATGGCCTCATCGTTGTGCCAGAGCGCATGGAACTGCGTGTCATACACCGTGACGCCGGTGCTTGTCAGCACCGCCTCACCGGCGGCGGAGACCGCCAGCGCGCTCGGCTCCTCGTCGAGCGGCTCCGGGCCGTAGACCGAACCGCCGCGCACCGTATATAGATCGCTGCGTGCGCCGCCCGAGTACGAACGGATCGCAAGCACCATCGCGTTGTCGCGCGTCGCGACCGAGATCAGGTCGCTCGTGCCGACGGTCAGCGCGTGCTCACTGCTGCCGCGGCGCGTGACCAGATACAGACCGTCGTCGCACAGCACGGCTGCCGACCCGTTATCGAGATAGCACAGCTCTATGCCGAGCGCGTTCTCCAGCTCGGTATCCGAGATCTGCTTGCCGCTCGGATACATCATAAACAGCACATGGCTGATAAGCGATGCATCCCGGTTCTGCTCGGAAGGCGAGCACGGCGACCGTTTTCCAGTCCGGCGAGAGCACAGCCCGATACGAATATAGTATTCGGACGAGCGGAATTTGAAAAACCCTCTTTTCCTGCGGTGGAATAAACAGCAGCGGCGGTGCGGTAGCCCTGCTCGTCAGTGATGAGCACGAAAATCAGCCTGTCCGTCCGATGCTGCCGGTCAGAATGGCGGAATTCAGCGCGACCTCCGCCTTGACCGAGGACGATCTGTTAAAACCGCATTCTTGCCGCCGCGGTCATACACCAGAACATTGGTTCGTGCTGCTTTCCACCGACCGGATTGGAATAGCCGATCGTCGCAGCGTGGTCATCGTCATGCTGCCCGGGCAGGAAAGCGCGTCACTGTCCGCGTACGCCAGACCGGATTCAAACAGCGCGCCATCGCTGAAAATATCGTTTTCGAATTCTATGGTTCGTGATGTCGCCCTCATGCTGGCGCGCACCGGCCGCAATGTAGCTGCCGACCGTGCGCTGAATGGCTGACGGCGCGAACAGACCATAATGGGTCAGTACAAACAGAATGCGCCGACTGCCAGCACCAGCCCCAGACAAAACGCAGCTTCGTGACAAAGCGAATGCGCGGATCGCGGTCTCTCTTCCAATAGCGGATACGGCGGTCTCTGCCCGTTGCCGGAAAGCGGATGAGATTTCTTACTCTGGACTTTTTTCGTTTGGTGTGTCACCCATCAAGGTTCACCTCCTCATTATATCGCTTTTTCGAGGCGTAAAATATGAATAGTCAATAAATTTTTCAGTCCCCACAGCCGAAAACGGTCGAGTTCACCCGTGTGGTCATACCACAGGCGGTTCATAAACAGACCGCAGGCAGGCAGCGTCGGTCCGGCCTGCTCTCGGTCGCAGGACGCAAGCACGTCGGCAACGTCGTCAGGCCGCAGCTTGCCGCCGCCGACATAGTCAGCGTGCCCGCAATCGCGCGGACCATGTTGTACAGGAAGCCGTCGCCGCAGACGCGGATGCGGATGAGATCATCAACCTTGTCCACGTCACACCAGAAGATCGTGCGGACCGTGCTTTTGACCGGCGTACCCTGACTGCGCACAGATGCAAAATCGTGCGTGCCGACAAAGCGCTGTGCGCCCTCGTGCATTCTGCTAATATCGAGCGGATAATTGTAGCGGTACGCGTATCGCGCATGAAAAGGATCGCGCAGCGTGGACGGGAAAGATATAATAGGCGTATTCCTTTTCGAGTGCAGTCAAAACGCGCGTCAAAGTCCTCCGGACTTCGGCTGCGCCTGAGACCGCGATATCGGACGGCAGAAAGCTGTTGAGCGCAAAAGGCAGACGGTCCATCGGGATGGTGCAGCGCTCGGTCTTGAAGTTCGCGACATAGCGTCTTGCGTGAACGCCGGAGTCGGTGCGGCCGACACCGGAGACATGCACCTTTCGCCGAGCAGGCGGAAAAGCGCGGTCCTCCATGCTTTCTTGAATGGACGGCCCGTTTTTCTGTATCTGCCAGCCGTTGTAGTTTGTGCCGTCATAGGACAGCACCAGAGCAATGTTTTCATACAATCAAATACCTGACAAGTGATTTACAGACCCAGTCTGCGCAGCGCGATCACAGCCGCAAACAGCACGGCAACGAGCAAGGCTGCATGGAGCAGATGTCCAATATCACGCGCAATCTTCAGCTGACGCATGCGAGTACGGCCGACGTCTCCGCGGTAAAGGCGGCACTCCATGGCGGTCGCAAGCTCATCTGCGCGGCGGAACGCCGAGATGAACAGCGGCACGAGAATGGGGATCATGGCCTTGACGCGCTGAATGAGGTTGCCGGAATCGAAGATCCGCGCCGCGCGCGCCTTCTGCGCCGAGATGATCTTCTCGGTCTCCTCAATCAAAGGTCGGAATAAAACGCAGAGCGATCGACATCATCATGGAAAGCTCATGCACCGGCACATGCAGCTTTTTGAGCGGGGCGAGCAGTCGCTCGAGACCGTCGGTCAGCTGGATGGGCGAGGTGGTGTAGGTGAGCATGGAGGTCGCGATGATGAGCAGCATCAGGCGCAGCACCATGAAGATGGCCATGCGGATGCCCTCTATACTGATGTGCAGGAATTTCCACTGCCAGACATAATCGCCCGGCGTATAGAACAGATTGAGCACCGCCGTGAACATGACGATGAGCAGAATGGGCTTGAGTCCGCGCAGACCATTTTGGGTGAAATACGCGAAATTCCGATAACGAGGGCGAGAAACAGGATGATAAGGCCGTAGGAGACCGGTCCCTGCGCAAGAAACAGCAGCACAATGAAGTGCAACCGTCAGCACGATCTTGACGCGCGGGTCAAGACGGTGAACGGCGCTGTTTCCCGGAAAAAACTGACCGATGGTAATATCCTTCAGCATCGTGAGCGCCCCCTTCCGCTTGCAGGCACGCAGGGCATCCATTGCCTGCGCTACGGTGTAGACCGAGGTATCAACATCGTGACCGCGCTTTTTCAGCTCAAGCATGACCTTGGTGATCATCGGAATGTCAAGGCCTGCCGCTACAATTTCGTCGGCGTGCGAAAAGACCTCGCGCGGTGTGTCGCAGAACAGAACCCTTGGCGTGATCCATGACGAGCAGGCGATCAGCGATCTGCGAAATATCCTCCATGGAGTGCGAGACGATGAGGATAGTCGCGCCGGACTGCGCGTGATAATTGCGTACCAGCTCGAAGATCTCGTCGCGGCCCGCCGGGTCGAGACCCGCGGTCGGCTCGTCGAGCACGAGTACCTCCGGCCGCATGGCCATCACGCCCGCGATGGCGACGCGGCGCTTCTGGCCGCCGGAGAGCGCGAACGGGGACTGACCGGCCAGCTCGGGCGCGAGCCCGACCGCCGCCATGGATTCGCGCACGCGCTCGTCGATCTCTGCCTGCGGCAGGCTTCATGTTGGTCGGGCCGTAGGCAATGTCCTTCGCAATGGTCTCCTCGAACAGCTGATATTCCGGATACTGAAACACCAGACCAACGCGGAAACGGGTCTCGCGCGCACACTTTCCTTTGGTATCCCAGATAGATTTGCCGTCGAGCAGGACTTCTCCCTCGGAAGGCTGGAGCAGACCGTTCAAATGCTGAATAAGCGTGGACTTGCCCGAACCGGTGTGACCGATCACGCCGAGGATTTCTCCCTTTTGATTTGAATATCGACATGGTCGAGCGCAACACGCTCAAAGGGGGTGCCTGCCCCGTAAACGTAGGTCAGGCCCCTGTTTCAAGAATCGTTGACAATGGAATTTCTCCTTATAATTGCAGTTATGCCAAATAGGTTTCAGCAGCGGCGAAAAACCATCATCCGCCATTCATTTTCATTTTCACGCTCGAGAATATCTGCACATCCTCGATCGGCAGTGCGTCGATCGCCGTCCCGTCCTGCTGATCGAGGTCATACAGAACCTCGATCGTCTGCGGTACGGTGAGCGAAGGCGGCGCGCAGCTTGTCCACCTGTGTGAAGATCTCGCGCGGCCTGCCGTCCATCAGCACGTTTCCCTCATGCATGACGACCACACGCTGCGCCTGTACGGCTTCATCCATGTGGTGGGTGATAAGGATAACGGTGATGCCGAATTTGCGGTTCAGCTCACGGACAACATTCATGACCTCACGGCGGCCCTGCGGGTCGAGCATGGCGGTCGGCTCATCGAGTACAACGCAGCGCGGCATCATGGCGATCACGCCTGCGATGGCGACGCGCTGCTTCTGACCGCCCGACAGGCGGTGCGGCGCCTGCGCGCGGTACTCATACATGCCGACGGCCTTGAGCGCGTCATCTACGCGCTTTCGGATTTCGGCAGGCGGGATGCCCATGTTCTCCAGCGCGAATGCAACATCTTCTTCAACAACGGTAGCGACAAGCTGGTTGTCCGGGTTCTGGAATACCATCGAGACGGTCTTGCGCACCTCATAGGTGTTGTTTTTCGTCGCGGGTGTCCATCATGTCAACGTAGCATACGCCGCCGGTAGGCAGACGGATCGCATTGAAGCAGCCGGCAAGCGTGCTTTTGCCCGAGCCGTTGTGACCCAGCACCGCCACGAACTCGCCGCGCTGGATACTGAGGTTCACGCCCTTCAGCACCTGCACGGCTCCTGACCCTCTTCCGCCGGATAGGCATACTGCAAGATCTTCGGTTTTGATTATTTCAGCCATTTCAGTAGTTTTCATCCTTTTTTGTTACTCTTCCGCAATAAAACGGGCCGACGAACCGCAGGGGAGCACCAGACCGGTAGACTCGACCGGCAGGCCGAGCTCCTGTGCCTCGATTTTACCGGCGGCCCGCTTTCCTGCCGTAATACCCAGCAGATAGCTCATGACCGACGGAGCGAGACCGGTCGAATAGCTCGAAATGAGCACGAACAGCGGCTTGTCGCTCAGCACGCCCATGGTAAGATCAACGAAATCCGCAACGTCCTCCTCGATCTTCCACGTCTCGCCGGACGGACCGCGGCCGTAGCTCGGCGGGTCCATAATAATCGCGTCGTACTTGCGTCCGCGCCGGATCTCTCGCTGCACGAACTTTTTTGCAGTCGTCCACGATCCAGCGGATCGGACGGTCAACAGACCGGAAGATGCCGCGTTTTCGCGTGCCCACTGCACCATGCCCTTGGACGCGTCAACATGGCAGACGGACGCGCCGGCGTTTGCCGCCGCGAGCGTTGCACCGCCGGTGTAGGCGAACAGATTGAGTACGTTGATCGGGCGCGTCCTGCGCCGCGGATCATCCTGTCAATAAAGTCCCAGTTTGCCGCCTGCTCAGGGAAACAGGCCCGTGTGCTTGAAGCTCATGGGCTGGAGCTGGAAACGTGAGGTCTCCGTAATGAATAGCCCACTGCTCGGGCAGCCTGCGGATTTCCCACTTGCCGCCGCCTGCATTCGAGCGGTGATAGATGGCGTTCGGACGGTTCCATGCCTTGCAGTCCTTGTCGCGTGCCCAAATGGCCTGCGGGTCGGGACGCTGCAAAATCTGGCTTGCCCCATCGTTCGATTTTTTCTCCGCCGCCGCAGTCGAGCACGGCGTAGTCTTTCCAATGATCTGCGATCCACATAAATATTCTCCATTACATTATATATAAGTAGTTGTTTACACAATAATTCAGTATCTATTCTACCACCAAATATGCACTAACGCAATGAAAAGCGATTAGAAATAAAAGATGTCAAGACAGCGTATTTTTGGCGAATACAGCAAAACGGCTGCACCGCAAAAGTACAGCCGTTCGAGCGGGAAAAGTGCGGTCAGAACTGTTCGCAGTAGCCTTCGCCGCCGTTTGCAAGCGACTTGAGGGCAGTTTCGCGGCGTTCCTCAGGCTCGTCCGAGATACATACCGCATCGGTCAGCACCTGCCGCGCCTGATACGGCAGATCGAAGAATTGCTCCATTGCCCGCGGACTGTGTCCCATTTCCTGCATAAAATGAAAGGGAATCACCGGAGACCTGTTTTTTCCTGTCCTTGTGCCATAATTGCACGCTCCTTTCGATTGCAGTATCTCCGGGAATCGTGCTATAATACCATTATAAAATTTTTAGTAATGAGTAATTAGAAATTAGTAATGATAGAGTGGAGAGTGAAGAGTTGAGAGTGGAGAGCACCTTATCTCTTCACTCTGCAATCTCCACTCTTCACTCTCATATCAAGGGGTAAGAAATGGATTTACAGAAGAACAAGGTTTATCGTTGTCAGATTACGGATTACACAGCGGACGGCACGGGGTTTGCGAAGATCGAAGGCCGGGCGGTATTTGTGCCGCGTACGGCAGTTGGCGATCAGTGCGATGTACGCATCGTGAAGGTGACGAAAAATGTGGCGTTCGGCAGGGTAGAAGATTATTGTGCCGTCGGCACAGCGTACTGCGCCTGCGTGTCCGGTGGCGGATAAGTGCGGCGGCTGCTGTTATCAGCACATCACCTACGGGGAAGAACTGCGTGCGAAGGAGAAAAAGGTGCGTGATGCGCTGACGCGCATTGCGGTCAGGACGGCGCAAAGCTGCTTGGCATTACGGGTGCGCCGACGACTGAGCATTACCGCAATAAGGCGCAGTATCCGGTCGGACGGGACAAAGAAGGCAGCATCGTTACCGGCTTTTACCGTTCGCGCAGCCACGACATTGTGCCGGTGGAGAAATGCCTCATCCATCGGAAACGGCGGACAAGATTGCCGCCGTGGTGCGTGAATGGATGACGGAATTTTCGGTCATGCCGTACGATTATGAGAAAAAAACGCGGTACGATTCGGCATATTTATGTTCGCGTGGGCGAAAAAAAGCGGGGAAAGCCAGCTGACGCTCATTTCCGCAACGAAGAAAATGCCCAAACTGGATGTGCTGGTCGAGCGTCTGCGCGCGGCGCACCGTCGCTGACGGTATTCTGCTCAACCACAACCAGCGCGACGACAACGTGATTCTGGGCGACCGGACAGGATGTTCTCTGGGGTGAGCCGATGCTGGAGGACCGCCTGTGCGGGCACACGTTTTTGCTCTCGCCCGAGGCGTTTTATCAGGTCAATCACGCGCAGGCCGAGCGCCTGTATGCGTGTGCGGTGGACTACGCCGGTCTGACCGGCGAGGAGACCGTGCTTGACCTCTACTGCGGTGCGGGTACGATCACGCTGGCGCTGGCCGAGCACGCAAAGACTGCCATTGGCGTGGAAATCGTACCGGAGGCCATCGAAAACGCCAAGCGCAACGCGCGCTTCGCAACGGCATGGAAAACACAGAGTTCTTTCTGTGCGGATGCCGGTCAGGCAGGCGCAGCGGCTGGCCAAGCGCGGTATTGATGTGCTGGTGGTCGATCCGCCGCGCAAGGGTCTGGACGCGACTGCACGCGACGCGATTCTTAAAATGCAGCCGCCTAAGGTCGTGTACGTTTCGTGCGACCCGGCAACGCTTGCGCGTGATGTGGCA